>Ga0067045_1002472_pt1 | contig 173278 bp, 157 predicted proteins | sample TerdegcTABiofilm_FD_59184 | JGI IMG/M metagenome (GOLD analysis project Ga0067045, IMG submission 59184) | Combined Assembly of (Gp0054472, Gp0054536) Wastewater bioreactor microbial communities from Singapore -Terephthalate degrading... | reverse complement strand
GTTGGTAAGCTCTTCAACGACCTGGGCAAGCGTTACGCTACCCGTGAGGGTGGCTACCTGCGCATCCTCAAGTGCGGTTTCCGCGCTGGCGACAACGCGCCTATGGCGTATGTCGAGTTGGTTGATCGTGCTACTGCCGGCGAAGCTGTAAGCGCCGAGTAAGACGACAGTCTGTAACGAAGAACCGGGCCTAGCGCCCGGTTTTTTGTGCGCGTAAGAAAAGCGCCATGGATACAAGCGTGCATCGATCTGGCCGCGGCATTATGGGCGTCGGGTGTATTGGTAGTAATTTTCTATTGATGTCCACAATTTAATGAATTTGTAGACGTCATGTTGATGATCAATACTCACTGCAAGCCGATTAGCCGGCAGTTCCAAGTCCGACCTGAGGAAGATTGAACATGAGCCAGAACAAAATTCTTACCACCGCCAGCGGCGCTCCCGTGGCGGATAACCAGAACTCCCGTTCCGCCGGCCCGCGTGGCCCGTTGTTGCTCGATGATTTTCACCTGATCGAGAAGCTCGCTCACTTCAACCGCGAAAACATCCCTGAGCGTCGCGTACACGCCAAAGGTTCGGGTGCTTACGGCACGTTCACCGTCACCCGGGACATTACTCAGTACACCAGCGCCAAGCTGTTCGAGGCCGTTGGTAAACAAACGCCGACCTTTCTGCGTTTCTCCACGGTCGGTGGCGAACGTGGTTCGGCGGATACCGAGCGCGACCCTCGTGGCTTTGCCTTGAAGTTCTACACCGAAGAAGGCAACTGGGACATCGTCGGTAACAACACCCCGGTGTTCTTCATCCGCGACCCACTCAAGTTCCCTGATTTCATCCACACTCAAAAACGCCTGCCGCAAAGCAATCTGAAAAGCGCGCAGATGATGTGGGATTTCTGGTCGCACTCCCCGGAGGCGCTGCACCAGGTCACCATCCTGTTTTCCGATCGTGGTATCCCTGACGGTTACCGCCACATGCACGGCTTCGGTAGCCACACCTACAGCTTGATCAACGCCAAGGGCGAGCGGCACTGGGTGAAGTGGCACTACAAGACCAAGCAAGGCATCAAGAACCTGGCACCGGCCGAGGCGGCACGTTTGGCCGGTACCGACCCTGATTACGCACAGCGCGATCTGTTTGGTGCGATCGAGCGCGGGGATTTCCCGAAATGGCGCGTTTGCATTCAGATCATGACCGAGGCCCAGGCCAACGCACATTACGAGAACCCCTTTGACGTGACCAAAACCTGGTCGCAGAAGGAGTTCCCGCTGATCGAAGTCGGTGAACTGGAGCTCAACCGTAATCCGCAGAACTACTTCGCCGAAGTGGAACAAGCGGCGTTCGGCCCGAGCAACATGGTCCCGGGTGTTGGCCTGTCGCCGGACCGCATGCTGCAAGGTCGCGTCTTCGCTTACGCAGATGCCCACCGCTACCGTATCGGCACCAACCACCAGCAATTGCCGGTGAATGCCCCACGTAGCCCGGTCAACAGCTACCAGCGTGATGGCTCGATGGCCTTCGGCAGCAACGGCGGTGGGGCGCCCAACTATGAGCCAAACAGCTACGCCGACGCGCCGAAACAAGCGCCACAGTACGCCGAGCCCGCATTGGCCCTGAGCGGTGCCGCGGATCGTTACGATCACCGCGAAGACACCGACTATTACAGCCACGCCGGTGCGCTGTTCCGCCTGATGAACGATGAGCAGAAAGCCTTGCTCACCGGCAACATCGCCGGCGCCATGGCGGGGGTTTCCAGTGATGTGGTCCAGCGTCAGTTGCAGCACTTCTTCAAAGCCGATCCGGCTTATGGAGAAGCAATCGCAAAGGCGCTGGGTGTATCGATTAACTGACTCTAAACGATAAGTAGAACCGCCCTCATTTGGGCGGTTTTTGCGTTAATTCAGCCGCTTTTCTCAGGAAATCTTCACTTTTCTGCCGTTGGCTCCGTGACCTATGGGTCAGCATGGTTCAAACTAAAGACTTTCAAGCAGGGAGATGTAGGGCGATGCAAGGTCACCCCGACGTAATCGATTACCTCAACACGTTGCTGACGGGCGAACTCGCGGCTCGTGACCAATATTTCATCCATTCGCGTATGTACGAAGACTGGGGCTTTACCGAGCTCTACGAGCGTATCAACCACGAGATGGAAGAAGAGACCCAGCACGCCGACGCACTGATGCGCCGTATCCTGATGCTCGAAGGCACGCCACGCATGCGTCCCGACGACTTGGACGTAGGCACAACGGTGCCTGAGATGCTCGCCGCTGACCTGCGCCTCGAGAACAAGGTCCGTGCCGCGCTGTGCAAGGGCATCGAGCTGTGCGAGCAGCACAACGACTATGTCACCCGTGAAATTCTGCGCGTGCAGTTGGCCGATACCGAAGAAGATCACACCTACTGGCTGGAAAAGCAGCTGGGCCTGATCAAGCTGGTCGGCCTGGAGAATTACCTGCAATCGCAGTTCTGATTCCCGGCTGTAAAAAAGCCCCTGTCACCGTTGAAGTGACAGGGGCTTTTTATTGGGCCGGATAAATCAGGCCCGGTCGCGCGCGAGCAACGGTTTCAAGTAGTAACCCGTGTGCGATTGCGGCATCTCGGAGACCTGCTCCGGCGTACCTACCGCGATGATCTGACCGCCCTTGGAACCGCCTTCCGGCCCGAGGTCGACCAGCCAGTCGGCGGTCTTGATCACATCCAGGTTGTGCTCGATCACCACCACGGTGTTGCCGTGGTCACGCAGGCGGTGCAACACATCCAGCAATTGCTGAATGTCCGCGAAGTGCAGGCCCGTGGTCGGCTCATCGAGGATATACAGGGTTTTACCGGTGTCGCGCTTGGACAGCTCGCGAGACAGCTTGACCCGTTGCGCTTCACCACCGGACAGCGTGGTCGCCGATTGCCCCAGCTTGATGTACGACAAGCCCACATCCATCAGCGTCTGCAGCTTGCGCGCCAACGCCGGAACCGCGTCGAAGAACACCCGCGCTTCCTCGATGGTCATCTCCAGGGTTTCGTGGATGTTCTTGCCCTTGTATTTGATCTCAAGGGTTTCGCGGTTGTAGCGCTTGCTCTTGCACACATCGCACGGCACGTAGATGTCCGGCAGGAAGTGCATCTCCACCTTGATCAAGCCATCGCCCTGGCACGCTTCGCAGCGCCCGCCCTTGACGTTGAACGAGAACCGGCCCGGCCCGTAGCCCCGCGAGCGGGATTCCGGCACGCCGGCGAACAACTCGCGAATGGGCGTGAACAGCCCGGTATAGGTCGCCGGGTTGGAGCGGGGGGTACGGCCAATCGGGCTCTGGTCGATATCGACCACTTTGTCGAGGAGCTCCAGGCCCTTGATGCTGTCATGCGCTGCCGCTTCCAGCGTGGTCGCGCCGTTCAGGGCGGTGGCGCTCAACGGGAACAGCGTGTTGTTGATCAGCGTCGACTTGCCCGAGCCGGAAACACCCGTCACGCAGGTCAACAGACCCAGCGGAATTTCCAAGTCGACATTGCGCAGGTTGTTGCCGCGCGCGCCCTTGAGGTGCAACGCCATCTTCTTGTTGCGTGGCGTGCGCTTGGACGGCACTTCAATCCTCACGCGCCCGGACAGGTACTTGCCGGTCAGCGAGTCTGGATGAGCCATCACCTCGGCAGGCGTGCCTTGGGCGACGATATGCCCACCATGCACGCCAGCGCCCGGGCCGATATCGACCACATAATCGGCCAGGCGAATCGCGTCTTCGTCGTGCTCGACCACGATCACCGTGTTGCCGATGTCCCGCAGGTGTTTCAGCGTGCCCAGGAGGCGATCGTTATCGCGCTGGTGCAAGCCAATCGACGGCTCATCGAGGATATACAACACGCCCACCAGACCGGCGCCGATCTGGCTGGCCAGGCGGATGCGCTGGGCTTCACCGCCCGACAAGGTATCGGCGCTGCGGTCCAGCGACAGGTAATCCAGGCCGACGTTGACCAGGAACTGCAGGCGCTCGCGAATCTCCTTGAGGATCTTGTCGGCAATCTCCCCACGGCGTCCGGTCAGCTTGAGTACGCCGAAATATTCACAGGCGTCGCCGATCGGCAGGTTGGTCACCGCCGGCAGGGTCTTCTCGCCAACCCATACGTGCCGCGCCTCACGGCGCAGGCGGGTGCCTCGGCAATCCGGGCAGGGCTGGGTGCTGAGGAACTTGGCCAGTTCCTCACGCACGCTCGCCGACTCGGTCTCGCGGTAGCGGCGTTCGAGGTTGGGTACGATGCCTTCGAACGGATGCGAGCGCTTGACGATATCGCCACGGTCGTTGAGGTATTTGAAGTCGACGTTCTGCGAACCGCTGCCGTTGAGAATGACCTTCTGCTGATCCGCCGGCAGTTGGTTGAACGGTACTTCCAGGCTGAACTTATAGTGCGAGGCCAATGAGCCGAGCATCTGGAAGTAATAGACGTTACGCCTGTCCCAGCCGCGTATCGCACCTTCCGCCAGCGTCAGCTCGCCATTGACCAGGCGCTTGATGTCGAAAAACTGCTTCACGCCCAGGCCATCGCAGGTCGGGCAGGCGCCGGCCGGGTTGTTGAAGGAAAACAGCTTGGGTTCCAGCTCGCTGATGGCGTGGCCACAGATCGGGCAGGCAAAGCGTGCGGAGAAGATGATCTCTTCGCCCGGTTCGTCGTCCATCGGCGCGACCAGGGCGATACCGTCCGCCAGCTTCAGGGCTGTCTCGAAGGATTCCGCCAGGCGCTGCTGCAAGTCGGCGCGTACTTTGAAGCGGTCGACCACGACATCGATCGAGTGCTTCTTCTGCTTGTCGAGCTTCGGCGCTTCGTCCAGCTCGTACAGCTTGCCGTTGATCCGCGCACGCACGAAACCTTGCGCGCGCAGTTCTTCAAACACTGAAAGGTGTTCACCCTTGCGCTCGCGAATCACCGGCGCCAGCAGCATCAGCTTGGCGCCTTCCGGCTGGGCCAGCACCAGGTCGACCATCTGGCTGACGGTCTGGGCTTCCAGCGGGATGTCGTGGTCCGGGCAGCGCGGGATACCGACGCGCGCATACAGCAGGCGCAGGTAGTCGTAGATCTCGGTGATGGTGCCCACGGTGGAGCGCGGGTTGTGGGAAGTCGACTTCTGCTCGATGGAAATTGCCGGCGACAGGCCTTCGATGGTGTCGACGTCGGGCTTTTCCATCATCGACAGAAACTGGCGGGCATAGGCCGACAGCGACTCGACATAGCGCCGCTGGCCTTCGGCGTACAGCGTGTCGAACGCCAGCGACGATTTGCCGGACCCGGACAAACCGGTGATGACGATCAGTTTGTCCCGGGGCAGGGTCAGGTCGATGTTCTTCAGGTTGTGGGTTCTAGCCCCACGAATCAGGATCTTGTCCAAGATGGCCTCGCACGGCGGGCGTAAATAATGCCGGAGTATACGGCTAAAGACTGGATGAATATACACTGTCAAGGTGCCAGGTGCAGCCTTACATGAAACCTGCGCGGCAAACCGCCGCATATACCCTCTCAATCGATGGGACTGGTAGAATCGCCGCCGGTTCACACGAGGTTTTTCCATGCACGATCCCCACAGCGAACGCATGAGTAGCGGCGAGACCCGAGCAGCAAGCGGTCTGGCCCTGGTGTTCGCCTTCCGTATGCTTGGCATGTTCATGGTGTTGCCGGTGCTGGCGACCTACGGGATGGATCTCGCAGGCGCGACCCCCGCCCTGATCGGCCTGGCCATTGGCGCTTATGGCCTGACCCAGGCAATTTTCCAGATTCCGTTCGGGATCATTTCCGACCGCATCGGCCGCCGCCCGGTGATCTACCTCGGGTTGATCGTGTTTGCCCTCGGCAGCGTACTCGCGGCCCAGTCCGATTCGATCTGGGGCGTGATTGCCGGGCGTGTCCTACAGGGCGCCGGCGCGATTTCCGCAGCGGTCATGGCCTTGCTGTCGGACCTGACCCGCGAACAACACCGCACCAAGGCCATGGCCATGATCGGCATGACCATCGGCCTGTCGTTCGCCGTCGCGATGGTGGTCGGCCCGTTGCTGACCCGCGCCTTCGGTTTGCACGGGCTGTTCCTGGCCACCGGCGGCATGGCGTTGTTCGGTATCGTGATCGTGGCCTTCATGGTGCCGCGTTCCACCGGCACTCTGCAGCACCGTGAATCCGGCGTCGCGCGCCAGGCGCTGCTGCCGACCCTCAAGCACCCGGACCTGCTGCGCCTGGATTTGGGTATCTTCGTGTTGCACGCGATGCTGATGTGCAGCTTCGTGGCCTTGCCCCTGGCCCTGGTGCAAAAAGCCGGGTTGCCCAAGGAACAACACTGGTGGGTCTACCTGACCGCGCTGCTGATTTCATTCTTCGCCATGATCCCGTTCATCATCTATGGCGAGAAGAAACGCAAAATGAAACGAATTTTGCTCGGCGCCGTCGTGACGCTGATGCTCACTGAGCTATTCTTCTGGCAGTTCGGCGACAGCCTGCGGGCGCTGGTAATCGGTACGGTGGTGTTCTTCACCGCGTTCAACCTGCTGGAGGCTTCGCTGCCTTCGCTGATCAGTAAAGTTTCACCGGCCGGCGGCAAGGGCACGGCGATGGGGGTGTATTCCACCAGCCAGTTCCTGGGCTCTGCACTGGGCGGCATCATGGGTGGCTGGATGTTCCAGCACGGCGGTTTGTCGGTTGTGTTCCTCGGATGCGCAGGTCTGGCTGCCCTCTGGCTAGCCTTTGCTGTTACCATGCGCGAACCTCCCTATGTGACGAGTCTGCGCTTGCCGTTATCGCCTGAAGCGATACGCGAAGCTGGCTTGGCCGAGCGCCTTAAGGCCGTTACAGGGGTTACCGATGCTGTGGTTATTGCTGAAGAAGCCGCCATCTACATCAAATTGGACACCGAATTATTGGATCGCGCGACGCTCGAGCAACTGGTCAACCCAGTGCCGACAGCGCGCCCAGCTTAGGAGAACGTTATGGCCCGTGGGGTTAACAAAGTCATATTGGTCGGTACATGCGGCCAGGATCCCGAAGTTCGCTACTTGCCTAACGGTAACGCCGTGACCAACCTGAGTCTGGCGACCAGCGAACAGTGGACCGACAAGCAGACCGGCCAGAAGGTCGAGAAAACCGAATGGCACCGTGTGTCGATGTTCGGCAAAGTGGCAGAGATCGCCGGTGAATACCTGCGCAAAGGTTCGCAGGTCTACATCGAAGGCAAACTGCAGACCCGCGAGTGGGAAAAAGACGGCATCAAGCGTTACACCACTGAAATCGTGGTCGACATGCAAGGCACCATGCAACTGCTCGGCGGCCGTCCACAGGGCGACCAACAGGGCCAGGGCGGCATGTCCAACTCGGCACCGCGTCCACAGCAGTCGCGTCCGCAGCCAAGCCAGCAACCACAGCGTGAGTCGCGCCCAGCGCCACAGCAGGCCGCTCCGCAACCGGCTGCGGATTTCGACAGCTTTGATGACGATATTCCGTTCTAGGCCATACCAACGCACCCCGCAGCAAACTAAAAAAACCGCGCCGCCGACAAGGCCGCGCGGTTTTTTATGCGCCTTACATCGTCTAAAACTGCGCGAAGCGCAACATATCGGCGTTGACCCGCTGCTTGTGAGTGTCGGTCAACCCATGAGGGGCGCCTGAATACACCAACAACTGGGCGTCTGGAATGAGGCGTTTGCTTTCCAAGGCTGACGCCTGGATCGGCACGATCTGATCGTCGCCCCCATGGATAATGAGCGTGGGGATATTGAAATGCTTCAGGTCATCCCGAAAGTCGGTTTCAGAAAATGCCTTGATGCTGTCGAAGGTATTTTTGTGCCCTCCCATTACACCCTGCATCCAGAATGAATTGATCAAGCCTTGCGAGGGTTTGACGCCTACCCGGTTGAATCCATAGAAAGGGCCGCTGGCCAGATCAAGGTAGAGCTGCGAACGGTTGGCAATAGAGTCGGCACGCATCCCGTCAAAAACTTCGATCGGCGTCCCTTGGGGGTTACTGGGGGTTTTCAGCATCAATGGCGTTACCGCGCAGATCAAGCCGGCTTTGGCCACGCGCGAAGTGCCATGACGAGCGATATAGCGTGCAACTTCACCGCCTCCGGTGGAAAAACCGAAGAGGATCACGTTGCTCAGATTCAGGTGCTCAATCAGTTCCGCCAGGTCGTCCGCGTAGTGGTCCATGTCATTGCCGCCCCACGGCTGGCTTGAGCGGCCATGCCCTCGGCGGTCATGCGCGATGGCGCGAAAACCGTTGTTGGCGAAATGCAGCATTTGCGATTCCCAGCTGTCGCTGTTCAGTGGCCAGCCGTGGCAGAACATAACAGGCTGGCCGCTGCCCCAGTCCTTATAGTAAAGCTCGTTGCCTTCGCGAGTTGTCAGATAAGTCATGGCGTAGCTCCATTGACGTGTACAGACTTGGCGGTGAAGGCCAGAAAACCGTCCGTAGACACTACGCTGGCATGGGTATTAACGACCCGCAGAGGACTTGGCTCGTGCAGGTCTAATCTGATCTTAGTTCGGTTTTGCGCGCGCTGCGTAAGGGCGTTGGCATCTTCCGATGGTAAGGTGATCCCTGGCGTTTGTTCTCGCGGCTCACACGATTTAGGCTGTGGCCAACCTTTAAACACAAGGAACGCCGCGATGACCTGGTCCGCCAAGCAATACACGCTGTTCGAACAACAGCGCACACGCCCCGTCCGTGATCTGGTCGCGGCCATTCCCAATACCGCGGTGCAAACCGCCGTCGACCTGGGCTGCGGCCCCGGTAATTCCACGCAAGTGTTGGCCGAGCGTTTTCCGCAGGCTCGCGTCACCGGCATGGACAGCTCCGACGACATGCTGGCCGACGCCCGCAAGCGCCTGCCGACGCTGAACTTCGAACGGGCGGATATCGGCGCCTGGAGCCCGGCGCAACCGTTCGATGTGATCCTGGCGAATGCTTCCCTGCAATGGCTGCCGGACCACGCCACGCTTTACCCGCACCTGGTCAGCCAGTTGACCTCCGGCGGAACCCTGGCGGTGCAAACCCCGGACAACCTCGACGAGCCCGCCCATCGGCTGGCGCGTGAAGTCGCCGCCGATGGCCCATGGTCCGCCAGGATCGGCGCGGTCAAACACAATGAACGGCACACGGCGAGCTATTACTACGAACTGCTGAGCAAACACTGCAGCGCCGTCGACGTGTGGCGCACCACCTACCTGCACCCGCTGGCGGATCACGCGGCTGTGGTGGAGTGGTTCAAGGCCTCGGCATTGCGGCCGTTCCTCGCACCGTTGAGTGACGACGAAAAAGCCGCTTTCCTGCAGGACTATCAGGCGCGAATTACCCAGGCTTATCCGGCCCTGGCTGATGGCACCGTGCTGCTGCCTTTCCCGCGCCTGTTCATCATCGCAACCCGCTAGCCCCACGCCCGCACGTGGCGGTCAGGCCGCCGCTTGCGCCTGCAAGTATTCCTGCGTCGACACCACGCTCGCATACCCAAATGCCAGCGATGCCATATACGCCCCATGCACCTGCGCCGCCGGAATCACTTGCCCGTTGAACTCCTGATCCCGCGTGGCGCAGGCGTCATGGAGCACGGTGACCTTGTAACCGAGGTCCGCCGCCGCCCGTACCACGGCGTCGATGCACATATGGCTCATGCTGCCGACCACCACCAGGTCAGTGATGCTGCGTTGTTCCAGCACGGTGCGCAGCTGGGTTTCGCGAAACGCATTCACGAAATGTTTAAGCACCACCGGCTCACTGCCTTCGTTCAGCACCTTGGGGTGCAGATGCGCGCCTTCGGAGCCTGGGGTGAAGAACGGCGCATCTTCCGAGGTGAACTCATGGCGCACATGAATCACCGCATCGCCCGCCTGGCGAAATGCCTGCAGCGCCTGCGCGGCCTTGTCTGCCGCGGCTTCCACGCCGTCGAGCGGCCACTTGCCTTGGGGGAAGTAGTCGTTCTGGATATCGATTAGGATGAGCGCTTGCTTGGCCATGTGTGTTGCCTCGTGATGGGTTGATGGGCGCCAGTATCTTAGCTGGCGCACCGACCGGGGATTGGCTGCACCGACAATAACAGGGGGAAAACTGACAATGGCCGTGGAACGCTCGATCATCGAGTTGGGTGTGTTGATCTATCAGGGCGCGCAACTGGCGGCGGTGCATGGCCTGACCGATCTGTTCGGGGTGGCCAACCGGATCGCCGCCGCGCACCAATCCGCGCAATTGCCGCTGCTGCGGGTCAGCCATTGGCAGGTGGCGGCAGATGGTACGCCCGCGCGCGTATTCGCCAGCCATCCCGGCCCCGGCCAACCGCTGATGGCCGTGCTGGTGCCACCGTCGATTGGCGAATTCACCGAGCAACAGACGCCACCCGCGTTGTTGCAATGGCTACGCCAACAACACGCGGCGGGCACCGTGCTCGGTGGCGTGTGCATCGGCTCGATCATGCTGGCGCGCAGTGGTTTGCTGGACGGGCGCAGCGCCACCACCCATTGGTCTTCCGCCAGTATGTTCGCAGAGCATTACCCCGCAGTGCGTCTGGAAGCGGATAAACCGATCGTCGATGACGGCGACCTGATCACCACCGCCGGGCTGATGGCGTGGTCCGAACTGGGCCTGCGCCTGGTCGACCGCCTCATGGGGCCGAGCGTTGCGGCGGACACGGCGCGCTTTCTGGTGATCGAACACAGCGACAGCGCCAGCCAGTGCGGCAGTAACTTTGCGCCGATTCTCGGGCATGGCGACGGCGCGATCCTGAAAGTGCAGCACTGGTTGCAAGCCAGTGGCGCGGTGGATGTCTCGGTGGCGGCGATGGCGCAGGAGGCCGGCCTCGAAGAACGCACGTTCCTGCGGCGCTTTCGCGGCGCGACGGGTTTGAAACCCACCGAATACTGCCAGCACCTGCGAGTGGGCAAAGCCCGGCAAATGCTCGAGTTCACCAACGGCACCATCGACCATATCGCCTGGACCGTGGGCTATCAGGACCCCAGCGCGTTTCGCGCCACCTTCAAGAAAATCACCGGCCTGGCCCCCAGCGAGTACCGCAGCCGGTTTGGTGTGTGAAGAATGTTTCGTCGTCACCGCCCTCGCTCGCCTCGTCAGCTTCCTATAGGCCTGATGATGTTCTGGCCTCATCGGGGGCAAGCCCCCTCCCACATTTGATTGTGTTCACAGATCAACGTGTGGGAGGGGGCTTGCCCCCGATGAGGCCTTCAAAGTCACCCTGACTCAATGCCTGATCAACTTCTCCTGCACCGCCTGCTGATCCACATCCAGCAGTATCTGTTGCTTGCCAGCCACCCTCACTGCCGCTGGCAACCCATCGCGATACACAATCCGGTTACCACTCACCGCCGGCACTTTGCTGCCCGGCAATAGCGTGCCCACCAGGTTCAGCGGATCAGCCCCGCACACCGCGATCAGGCTTCCATCATGGGCCCGCCGCCGCACCTCACGCAGCAGCGGGATCGCTTCCGGCAAGGCGAACTGTTCGCCCGCCAACCCGCTGACGAACCGCCCGCCGCGAATCTCCCCGCGTGCCTCCAGGCGGTGAAAGGTGCGCAACAGTTCGCGCCAGTTTGGCAGCCAATCCGCCTCGCGCTCCAGCAGTCGCCAGAACACCACGCCGTAGCGACGCAGCAAGGTCATCGCCACATGCTCCAGGGTTTCGGCCGAGTGCGGGCCGGCGGCGGTCGACGGGCGCCGGATCAGCGCCCAGCGCCCGGCATCGTCCATGCCGCCGACGAATGCACCGCGCCCGCGCCGGCTGCTGCGCGCCTGGCGTTTACTCGCGGGTGTGGTCAGCGCACGCAGCCCGGCGAAGCTGTCGGCGTTCACCAGGCCGGCGCCGACCAGTTCCTGCAGCGCCGTTTCCAGCTCGCTGCGCAGCAGATGGGCTTCGTGGGCCAGTTCATCGAAAAACAACGCGCCGTGCTCGCGCAGGGTCTGGTGGACTTTCTGCGCCTTGGGCGACAACGTCGTGCTGTCGGTCTGTTCGGTCAGCCCGCTCCACAACGGCACCTGGCTGCGCGGCAGCAGCACCACGGGCGTGCTGCGCAGGGCGGTGGCGCCGGGCTTGTTGCTCAGGCGTGTCCACACCAGCTTGCCGCTGCGGCACAGGTCGTCGAGCCAGGTTGATGTGTAATCCTTGAGCCGCGCGCTGAGCAAGTCACTGTCCCAGGCCGAGGTGGCCGCCGCGTAGCCTTCGAACTGGGCGACGATCTGCGGCAACATCGCGCTGCCCTGGCCACGCGTACCGTCGGACAGGTGCTGCCAATCGAACAGAAAGCGCATGAAGTCCTGCAACGCCACAGGCTCGATTTCCCGGCGCAGGCGCTTGACCGTGTAGCGATGAATCCGCGCCAGCAGGTGCCGTTCGCACCATTGCTCCTCGCGGGCGCCGGGGCTGAAACGCCCGCGCAACACATAGCCTTCCTGCTCCAGGCGGGCCAGGGCCTGGGCGATGTCGGTCACCGGCAGCCCAAGGGGCGCGGCGATTTCGATCAGGCTCAGCGGGCCGAACCCCCCGAGGCGCGCGCGCAGTACTTCCACCAGCGCGTCATCGAAGGTCCAGGGCTCATCGAAGCCGGGCAACAGCGGCAAGTCGTTGGGGTAAATCGCCCGCAAGCAACTCAGGCGTTCCACCGCCACCCACTGGCCTTGGGGCAGATGACAGGCGCGTCCGCCCTTGGCCAGCGTTTGCAACCACTGCCGCCATTGTGGCGTGACCTCGCTGTCGACGATGCACGCCAGGCTCATCAACGCTTCATGCATTTCATCCAGGCCATGGGGCGCCGGCCAGGCCTCTTCGCGCACGCCGGCGATGGCGTCGGCGTCCAGCGCGCCAAGGTCGTCGGTGCTCTGCGGGTCGCTCCAGCGCCGGTTGAGCACGGCCTGGGTGCGGCGTTCTTCCAGCGGCGCGTCGTCGAGAAAGGTGTAGGGCCGCGCGCTGAGAATTTCCGCGGCCATGGGCGAGGGCGCCGGCAGGTCGCGGCTGATCAGGCGTACCTCGCCGCGCTCGATGCGCCGCAACAGGGCCAGCCAGGCGTCGCTGTCCATCGCTTCGTGCAGGCAGTCATCCAGGGTTTGTTCGACCAGCGGGTGGTCGGGTACTTCGCGCTCGCCGGCGAGGTTTTCCAGGCACGCGATCTGGTCGGGAAACACGCTGGCGATCAGGTCTTCGCTTTTCATCCGCTGGATCTGCGGCGCCACCTTGCGCCCGCCGGTAAAACGCGGCAACGCCAGGGCCACCCCGGCGTTCCAGCGCCAGCGCACGCCGAACAACGGCGCGTCGAGCACGGCCTGGATCAGCAGGTGCTCGGCGGTCTGGCTGTTGAGATAACGCCACACCTCATCCAGCGCGAAACTGTGGCTGGTGGACAGCGACAGCACGATCGCATTCTCGCTGGCCGCCGCTTGCAGTTCGAAGTTGAAGGTGCGGCAGAAACGCTTGCGCAGCGCCAGGCCCCAGGCGCGGTTGATGCGGCTGCCGAACGGCGTGTGGATGATCAGTTGGGTGCCGCCGGACTCGTCGAAAAACCGCTCCATGATCAGCGTGTCCTGGGACGGCAACGCGCTGAGCGCCAGGCGCGCGCGGGCCAGGTAATCCACGATCTGCTCGGCGCTGGCGCGGTTCAGGCCCAGGGTGTCGGTGAGCCAGGCGAGGGTGGGCTGCAGATCGCCGGGCGTGGCGCCGAGCAGTTCGTCCAACTGGCCCTGCAAACGCGCGACCGCCGCCGACAGTTCGCGGCTGCGCCCCGGCGCTTCGCCGAGCCAGAACGGGATGGTCGGCGGCTGGCCATGGGCGTCCTCGACCCGCACCTTGCCGGCTTCGACCCGCAAGATCCGGTAGGACGTATTACCGAGCTGGAAGACATCCCCGGCGATGCTTTCCACCGCGAAGTCTTCGTTGACGCTGCCGATGTTCAGGCCCTGAGGCTCGAGCAACACGCTGTAGTCGGCGTTGTCGGGGATGGTGCCGCCGCTGGTCACGGCGGTCAGCCTGGCGCCCCGACGGCCGCGCAGGGTGCCGGTCACGGCGTCGCGGTGCAGGTAGGCGCTGCGGATGCCCTGGCGGCCGTTGTAGCCGTCGCAGAGCATCTGCACCAGCGCCTGGTAATGGCGTTCATCCAGCTCGGCATAGGGCGCGGCGCGGTGGATAAGTTCGAGCAGCGCCTGTTCCGGCCATTCCCGCGCGCTGACTTCGGCGACGATTTGCTGGGCCAGCACGTCCAGCGGCGCGACCGGGATGTGCAAGGTGTCCAGCTCGCCCCGGCGCACGCAGTCGAGCAGGGCGGCGCATTCGATCAGGTCATCGCGGGTGGTGGCGAACAGGCGCCCCTTGGGCGTGCCACCGACCTGGTGCCCGGAGCGGCCGACTCTTTGCAGAAACCCATTGATGGAACCGGGCGAGCCGATCTGGCACACCAGGTCGACCTCGCCGATATCGATCCCCAACTCCAGGGATGCGGTGGCGATCAGCACTTGCAGCGCGCCGGCCTTGAGCCGTTGTTCGGCGTCCAGGCGCAACTCCTTGGCCAGGCTGCCGTGGTGCGCGGCCACGGCGGACTTGCCCAGGCGCTCGCTCAAATGCCGCGCCAGGCGTTCGGCCAGGCGCCGGGTGTTGACGAAAATCAGCGTGGTGCGGTGTTCGCGGGCGAGGGCGGCGAGGCGGTCGTAGACCAATTCCCACACGTCGTTGGCCATTACCGCTGACAGCGGCACCGGCGGCACTTCGATATCCAGGTCACGCGGGCGCGCATGGCCGATGTCGACGATCGCGCACGGACGTGCCGTGCCCACCAGAAAACGCGACACCGCCTCGATGGGTTTTTGCGTGGCCGACAGACCGATGCGTATCAACGGCTCGGCGCACAAGCCTTGCAGGCGTTCGAGGCTCAGGGCCAGGTGACTGCCGCGTTTGCTCGCCGCGATCGCATGGATCTCGTCGACGATCACCGTGCGCGTGCTGGCGAGCATCTGCCGGCCGGAGTCCGAGCCCAGCAGCACGTAGAGCGATTCCGGCGTGGTCACCAGAATATGCGGCGCACGCTTGCGCATCAGCACGCGGTCTTTTTGCGGCGTGTCGCCGGTACGCACGGCGGTGCGGATCGCCAGCGGTGGCAGGCCCAACTGCTGTAAATGCGCGGTGATCCCGGTCAGCGGGGTTTGCAGGTTGATCTGGATGTCGTTGGACAGCGCCTTGAGCGGCGACACATACACCACCTGGGTTTCATCCGGCAGTTGCCCGCCGTTGGCCAGGCCTTGATGAACCAGGTCATCGAGCACCGCGAGGAAGGCCGTCAGCGTCTTGCCGGAGCCGGTGGGCGCGGCGATCAGCGTCGAGCGGCGCTGGCGGATCAGCGGCCACGCCTGGGCCTGGGCGTGGGTCACCGAGGGGAAGGTGCTGCGGAACCAGGCGCTGACGGCGGGGTGAAAGCCGTTCAAGACCGTATTGGTTGTTTCAGGAAGGTTCATGATCCCTATATGCAACCGCCCGGGCCAAGTTGCAAGCCCGCACTTTGTCCGTGACGGTTGCGCTACAAACCCGCAAAATGCAACGATTCTGGCAAATACCCACGGCAAGGCTCAAACGCCTGTCGATACTAGCCATCGTTCCAAACAGACCGGGCCAGCTCAATCTATGCGAATGCGCCTTATGTTGTTGGGCGGCGGGAATGCCCTCGGGCAGGCGCTGATTCGCCTCGGTGCAGAGGAAGACATCGGTTTCCTCGCCCCCAAACCGCCCCAAGACGGCTGGGATGCCGCGAGCCTTACCCAATTGCTCGACGACACCCGTCCCGATGCGTTGATCAACCTCGCCTACTATTTCGATTGGTTCCAGGCCGAAACGGTCAGCGAAAGCCGTCTGGCCGCCCAGGAGTCGGCGATCGAACGCCTGGCCGAACTGTGTCAGCACCACAGCATCACCTTGCTGCAACCGTCCAGCTACCGCGTGTTCGATGGCTCCCGCGCCACTGCCTACAGCGAAAAGGACGAGCCGGTGCCCCTGGGCCTGCGCGGCCAGGCGTTGTGGCGTATCGAACAGAGCGTGCGCGCCACCTGCCCGCAGCATGTGTTGCTGCGCTTTGGCTGGCTGCTGGATGACAGTGTCGACGGCACCCTCGGGCGTTTCCTGGCGCGGGCCGAGCAGACTGAAGAACTGTTGATGGCGGACGACCGTCGCGGCAACCCGACGCCGGTGGACGATGCGGCGCGGGTGATCATCTCCGTGCTCAAGCAACTCGATTGCGCGGCGCCGCTGTGGGGCACTTATCACTACGCCGGTCACGAGGCGACCACGCCGTTGGCGCTGGGCCAGGCGATCCTCACCGAAGCGCGCAGTTTCCGTGCGCTGGTGATCGAAGCCCCCACCGCCCAGGCCCATGCGGCTCGGCCGGATGCCGGTGAAGAACCACAACACGCGGTGCTGGCCTGCAAGAAAATCCTCCACACCTTCGGCATCAAGCCGCGGGCGTGGCGAGCAGGGTTGCCGGCGTTGCTGGATCGGTTCTACCGCCGTAGCTGAAACACCCCAAAGCAAAATGTGGGAGGGTGCTTGCCCCCGATAGCGTGGCGTCAGTCAACAGATTCATTGACTGAGCCACCGCTATCGGGGGCAAGCCCCCTCCCACATTGGTTTTGCGGTGTTTGTTAAATATCGCTTAGAACTTGTAGCCGATACCAACCATGTAAACGAATGGATCAACGTCAACATTGACCTTGGCGCGAGTGCCTGGGCCCAGACCGTTGTTTTCCACGGTGGCCGTGGTGCTGATGTCGATATAACGGACCTGGCCGTTGATCATCCACTTGTCGGTGATCATGTAGTCAGCACCGATCTGTGCGGCCCAGCCCCAGGAGTTGTCGGCCTTGAAGTTGCTGAAACCGCTTTGTTTCGCGCTGCCGCTGAGGCTCTCGTCATAGATCCAGGTGTAGTTGATACCGGCACCCACATACGGTTGGAACTTCGAGGCGCTGTCCAGCGGGTAGTACACGACGCTCAGGGTTGGCGGCAGTTGTTTCAGGGAGCCGAGCTTACCGTTGGCTGCGCCTACGGAAGTGCCCTTGAGTTTCACGTCATGCGAGAACGGGGTGGCCGCCAGCAGTTCGATACCCCAGTGGCTGCTGAACATGTAGGCGAAGTTCAGACCCAGTTGCGTGTCGCTGCTCAAGGTCGCCTTGCCGCCCAGGTTGGCGCCGGTCGATGGGCCCTGGTCAACTTTGACGTTACCGCTGTCTGTGTTCGGGTTCACGGTAATCGCACCGGCACGAATCAGGATGTCACCGGCCTCGTAAGCGTGGGCAACGGGGGCGGCGAGGGCGAGCGCGAAGAGTGACGCGCCGAGCAGAGACTTATTGTTCATGGGAGCTCCAGAGGACGTTTAAAGGTTGTACATCCAATGGTAAAGATCGTTCCGTTCGGTCTTTTGACGCAGCTCAATGAATGGGTGATAAGCGCTATTCCGGCAATTCGTAGACGTAAATCTTCTCGGCATCCATCTGATAGCCGGCGTCGGCCAGCTCACTGGAGGACGGTTTGACCTGCATCACGCCTTCGATCCAATACGGCTGATACAGCTCGTCGAGCTTCACGCCGACTTCGCTTTTCACATGCACGATCTGGTTCGACGGCGGTGGCGGTACGTGAATGCACGCGCCGAAATACGGCACCAACAGGAACTCGGTGGTACGGCCTTCTTCACTGACTTCCAGCGGCACGATATAGCCCGGCAGGCGGATATGCCGGCCGTCGAGGCTTGGCACCACCGGTGCGTTGGGCAAGTCCTGCTTGGCCGCTGGCGCGGCCTCCACCGACAACGCATCGGCCATTTTCGACAGGTCGTGCAGCGGTTTCATATTGGGGATTTCCGGCGGCGCGTCCGCCGGGATCATTTCCTGCCAGGACAAATCCTTGGGCTGATCCTCCGCCCAGGCGGGCGCGGCCAGCAGCAACAACAGGGCAAACAGGGCACGACGCATCGAAGCCTTCCTCATAAACGTATGGACAGGCCATCGGCCAAGGATTGTCGATAGGCCCGCCACGCCGGCACGCTGCCCATCAACAGCGCCGCCGCGAGGATACCGGCGAGCAAGCTCCATTCATACTCGCTGGGCCAGGCCATCGGCAGGTCCAGGCCGTAGTTGGCCTGCAGGTACCCGCGTGAAGCGGCGATGCACACGTACAGCAGACCCACGCCGGCGATCACACCGGACAGCGCCAGGGCGAAGGCTTCGAAGATCAGCAACGTCGCGATATGCCACGGCCGCGCGCCCACCGAACGCAGGATCGCCATTTCGCGACGACGCTCGTTGAGGCTGGTGAGGATCGCGGTGAGCATGCCGATCAAACCGGTCAGCACCACGAACAGCGAGATCACGAACAGCGCTTTTTCGGCGGTGCCCATCATGCTCCACAGCTCTTGCAGCGCCACGCCGGGCAGGATCGCCAGCATCGGTTCACCACGGAATTCATTGATCTCGCGTTGCAGGGCGAAGGTGGAGATCTTGTTGTTCAAGCCGAGCATGAAGGCGGTGATCGCCTGCGGGGTCAGGTCCATGTTGCGCGCCTGATCGGCACTGATGCGGCCTTTGCCCTGGGCCGGCACGCCGTTGTGCCAGTCGATATGGATCGCCTCCATGCCGCCGAGGCTGATATGCAGTGTGCGGTCCACCGGGGTGCCGGTGCGCTTGAGGATGCCGACCACGGTGAACGGTTTGTCATCGTGCTTGACCAGGCTCACCACCGCCACGCCATGGGCCAGCACCAACTGATCGCCGAGCTTGTAGTGCAGCGCTTCGGCCACTTCGGCGCCGAGTACCACTTCGAACGGATCGGTGGCGAAGGCGCGGCCGCTGGCCAGTTCGAGGTGTTGCTTGCGGCCGTACTGGTAGTGCTCGAAATAGGATTCGTTGGTGCCCATCACCCGGTAGCCGCGATGGGAGTCGCCGAGGGAGATCGGAATCGCCCATTTCACCTGCGGGTTGGCGGCGAAGTGTTCGTAGCTGTCCCAACGGATATTGTTGGTGGCGTTGCCGATGCGGAACACCGAATACAGCAGCAGGTTGACCGAGCCGGAGCGCGCGCCGACGATCAGGTCGGTGCCGCTGATGGTGCTGGCGAAACTGTTGCGCGCTTCAACGCGTACCCGCTCCACGGCCAGCAGCAGGCACACCGAAAGGGCGATGGCGAAGGCGGTGAGGATCGCGGTAAAGCGGCGGTTAGCCAGGCTGGCCATGGCTAGACGGAACAGATACATCTCAAACCTCTGCGGGCGTGGCGGCGCGATTGAGTTCGGCCAGCGACAGGTGACGGTCGAACAGCGGAGCCAGGCTCTGGTCATGGCTGACAAACAACAGGCTGGCGCCGGCCTCGCGGCATTCGGCGAACAACAGTTGCAGGAAGGCTTCGCGGGCGTCGTAGTCCAGCGCCGAGGTGGGTTCGTCGGCGATCACCAGCTCCGGCTGGCCGATCAGCGCACGGGCGGCGGCCACCCGTTGTTGCTGGCCGATCGACAGCGAGTCGGCGCGGCGCTCCAGCAGGGCGCTGTCCTTCAACCCCAGGTGCGCCAGCAACGCCGCGGCGGCCTGGTCGACACTGCCGTGGCGCTGCTTGGCCCGCTGCGCGCGCAGCTTGGAAAAGTGGCACGGCAACTCGACGTTTTCGCGCACCGACAGGAACGGCAGCAGGTTGAACTGCTGGAAGATGTAGCCGGTGTGGTCGACGCGAAAACGGTCGCGGGCACCGGCCGAGAGGTCGGTCAGTTCCTGGCCGAGCAGACGGATGCTGCCTCGGCCGGGTGTCTGCACGCCGCCCAGCAGGCCGAGCAGGGTGGTCTTGCCACTGCCGCTGGGGCCCTTGAGAAACAGGGTCTCCCCCGGTTCCAGGCGGAACGCGGGGATGTCCAGCAACGGCGGGTGTCCGGGCCAGTTGAAGCCCAGGTCGGACAGTTCGATCAATGCGTGGCTCATGGCTACTCAGAACTTCAGGGTGGCTGCTGTGACCGTCGCTTCCACACCTTGCTGGCCGCTCGGGCCGATCAGTTGTACCTGAATTTTCTGGGTGGCGGGGAAGGTCTTGAACACCTGGCTCAGGTCGAGGTTGCTCAAGGCCGTCGGCGTGGCGCAGGTGAACTGGTAGTGGGCGTGGATTTCGCTGTGGTCGTGATGATGCTCGTGGGCGGCCGCGTCTTTGTCGGCGGTGGCGTGGTCGTCATCGTCGTCATCATGCTCGGCTTCGGGCTTGTCGCCGAACAGCGGGCTGTTGAGTTCCTGGGTGCTGACCACGCAACCGGCGGCCTTGGGCAGGTTGAACAGGGCGGCTGGGTTTTCCAGCTGTTTGCGCACGGCGGCGACCTTGGCTTTGTCGGCGGCGCTGGTGGCCGGGTGTTCGAACCCCACCAGGTTCATCGCCGGGCTGTCCAGCTCAAGCTCCAGGGCCTGGCCGTCGAGCACTGCGTTGAGACGGCCGACCCCGTGTTCATGGGCTCCCAGACTGGCATGCTCATGATCATGCTCGTCAGCGGCGTGGGCGATAGCCAGTGGCAGCAGGGCAAACGGCAAAGCAAGCAGCAGACGGCGCATGGGGAAGCTCCAGAACATGAAATTTATGTTATGTGATCTTATAACAATAGTGTCGAGAGTTTGACCGTCCGCTTGGCGTTGCGCAAGCCGCATGGGAGCATGCCCGTCGGAAAAAATGCAGGAGTAGGGACGATGTTGCGGATTCGTGGAACTGTCGGCGACCTGCCGGTGGACTTGACCCTGGAGCTGGATGACGCTGATTGGGCACGCCTGCGCGCGCAGTTGCAGACGACGCCGGTGCCCAGTGCCACCGCTGCGCCGGTTGTTGCGGTCAAGCAGAACGATGACCTGTGGCAGAACGCCCAGGACCTGTTGCGCGCCGCCGGCCAGCTCAACGGGCTGGAATTGCTCGATCAACTGGAAGGACTGGCCGGCGACGCCGCGGCGGGCAAGCGCCTGCTGGTGCGCCTGCGCCATAGCGGCCAGGTCAAGGTCAGCAGCGGCGGTGATACGCCGCTCTATACCTGGATTGACCCGTTGTAGGAGCGAGCTTGCTTGCGAAGAGCGTCAACCACAACGCGCCCATCCTGAATGAATGCGGTGTCCTTGAGTTTTTCGCGAGCAAGCTCGCTCCTACAGGGCGATTAGTACAGCGCGGCGAACAGCTTGCGGCGGTACGCGGTCACCAGCGGGTGATCGTTGCCCAGCAGTTCGAACACCTGCAGCAAGGTCTTGTGCGGCAAGCCTTCGCTGTAGCTGCGGTTGCGGATGAACAGTTTGAGCAAGCCTTCCAGCGCGGCATCGTACTGCTGGCGTGCCAGTTGCTGAATGGTCAACTGATAGGCCGCTTCATCGTCCTGCGGGTTTTGCGCCAGGCGGCTTTTCAGGTCGGCGGGGTCGGGCAGGTCGGCGGCCTGGCGCAGGAAGGTGATTTGCGCCTTGGCGCCAGCGAGGGCGGCCTTGTGCTCGTCGCTCTTGACGGCGTCGAGAACGGCCTGGGCTTCACCCAATTCACCGCGTTCGGCCAGGCAGCGCGCGTACAGAATCAGCGCGCCGGCGTTGCTGTTGTCTTCGCCCAGCAGCGCGACCAGCACGGCTTCGGCTTCACTGATACGGCCCTCGGCAAACAGCGCCTGAGCCTGCTCCAGCGGGTCCGCCGCAGCCGGCGGCGGCATCTGCACGTGAGGTTCGAGCATCGCCCGCACCGCCGACTCCGGCTGCGCCCCGGCAAACCCGTCCACCGGTTGGCCGTCCTTGAACAGCACCACCGTCGGCAGGTTGCGAATACCAAAGCGCGCAACGATGTCCTGCTCGGCCTCGCAATCGACCTTGGCCAGCAGCAATTGGCCCTGATAACTCTCGGCGATCTTCGCCAGCATCGGCATCAACGCCTTGCACGGCGCGCACCACTCGGCCCAGAAGTCCACGAGCACGGGCTTTTCGAAGGAGTTCTGGATCACCGCCTGGTCGAACGTGGCGGTGGTGGCGTCGAAGATATACGGCGTGGGCTCACTCATGGGGCGTCTCGAATAAAGCGGGAATGGGGCAACTATAAGGGCTGGCGCCGCGAATGGTACAGGCTCACCTTGCGAAACTCCCAAGGCTCGGCCAAGTCCGGCAATGTCAGGGCATCGAGTATCGCCAGGCGCTGATAATCCGGATGCTGAAAGTCCCGCACCCGCGAGTCCGCCACCAGTGCTTCACGCCCGCGCGTGAGGAATTGGTCGAGCAGCGGCAGGTTGGCGCGGTCGTAGAGCACGTCGGCCACCAGGATCAGGTCGAAGCGGTCGGCCTCGGCGAAAAAGTCCGTCGAATAGCCCAGTTCAACCCCGTTGAGTTCGGCATTCGCACGGCAGGACGCCAATGCCAGTGGGTCCAGGTCGCAGGCCACCACTTCCTGCGCGCCGGCCTTGGCGGCGGCAATCCCGGCGACGCCGGAGCCGGCGCCGAAATCCAGCACGCGCTTGCCCGCGACCCATTCCGGGTTCGCCGCCAGGTAGCGTGCGAGTGCCAGGCCGCTGGCCCAGCAAAAACTCCAGTAGGGCGGCTCATGCAGGATGCGCCGGGTTTCTTCGGGGCTGAAGGCGCGGTCCATGTTGTCGGCGTCGAGCAGCCACAACGCCAGGTCGGTGCCCGGCAACGGGCAGGGCACCAGCTGTGCGTCGCCGATCAGGGCGCTCAGCGCCCGTTGCAGGTCGAGCGGTGGCGTCATGGTGCCTTGACGAGTTGCAGGGGGCCGGTGGTCTGGGTGATGGCCTGGGTGATGCGTACTGCGGGCAGGTGCAGGATCAGTTGGCCGGACTGGCTGGCGCGCCCGCGCAGTTCGACCCGCGCACCGGCCGGGAACGCGTCGGGGCTGAAGCGCAGGCGGAAGGCCAGGGGCTTGCCGTTGCCGCTCAGCACGCTGCTGGCGAGCAGTTGTTGCGGGCGGCTGCGGTCGTCGATCACCAACAGCGCCATTTCGACTTCGGCGCCGGCGGGCACGTTGGTCAGGCTGCCGTTGATCTCACGCTGGTAGGCCGGCAGCGGGCCGAGGTCTTCGATGCCGGGGACTTTTTTCTCTTGCGCCGGCTGAGGCTGCGGCGTCGAAGGTTTTGGGGCTTCGCTGCTGCAGGCGACCAGAAAACCGAACAAGGTGAGTAAAACGAGTGGTCGTAACTGCATGTACGGCTCCAGAAAGGACAAAATCCGTGGCTTAAAAAACACGAAACATAATCGTCAGCCTATATACCGTAAAGGCTATGGCTTGTCTTGCCACGGGGATGCGCTACCATGGCCCTCCCTTTTTTTGTTGCCTGCCACCATGCACTGTCCCTTCTGCGGTGCCAACGACACCAAGGTCATTGACTCGCGTCTGGTCGCCGAGGGCGATCAAGTGCGTCGCCGGCGCGAATGCCTGGCCTGCGGTGAACGTTTCACCACCTTCGAAACCGCCGAACTGGTATTGCCGCGCCTGATCAAATCCGACGGCAGCCGCCAGCCTTTCGACGAAGACAAATTGCGCGCCGGTATGCAGCGCGCCCTGGAAAAACGCCCGGTGAGTGTCGAGCGGCTGGAGGCGGCGCTGGCGCATATCAAGCACAAGTTGCGCGCGACCGGCGAGCGCGAGGTCAAGTCCCTGGTGGTTGGAGAGCTGGTGATGGGCGAGCTGCAAAAGCTCGACGAAGTCGCCTATATCCGTTTCGCTTCGGTGTATCGACGTTTCCAGGACCTCAATGAGTTCCGCGAAGAGATCGACCGCCTGGCCCGTGAGCCGATCAAAAAATGAACCCACCGTCTGCTGAACAGGCCATCCTCGACGCCCATTACATGGCCCGCGCCCTCGAACTGGCGCGCAACGGCCTGTACACCACCCATCCCAACCCGCGTGTGGGTTGCGTGATTGTGCGCGATGGGCAGATCGTCGGCGAAGGTTGGCATGTACGTACTGGCGAGCCCCATGCGGAAGTGCATGCCTTGCGCGCGGCCGCTGACAAAGCCCGTGGCGCCACGGCCTACGTCACCCTGGAACCCTGCAGCCATTACGGCCATACCCCGCCGTGCGCCGATGCGCTGGTGAGTGCCGGGGTGGCGCGGGTGGTCGCGGCGATGCAGGACCCCAACCCGGACGTCGCCGGGCGCGGTATGCAGCGCTTGGCCCAGGCCGGCATCGAAGTGCGCAGCGGTGTGCTCGAAGTGGAAGCGCGGGCGCTCAATAAAGGTTTCCTCAAGCGCATGGAACACGGCCTGCCGTTTGTGCGGGTCAAGCTGGCGATGAGCCTGGACGGCCGCACCGCGATGGCCAGCGGCGAGAGCCAATGGATCACCGGCCCCGCCGCCCGCGCCGCCGTGCAGCGCCTGCGCGCCGAGGCCAGCGTAGTGCTGACCGGCGCCGACACCGTGCTGGCCGATGGTGCGCGCCTGACCGTGCGCGCCGCCGAACTCGGCCTGGACGCAGAAACCACCGCGCTGGCCATGTCGCGTCCGCCGCTGCGCGTATTGATCGACGGCCGCCTGCGGGTGCCGCTCAATGCACCGTTCTTCAAGGCCGGCCCGGCGCTGGTCATCACCTGTGTCACTGCGGAAAACCAGTTCCCCCGTGGCCCCGAGTGCCTGGTGGTGCCCGGTGTCGATGGCCAGGTCGACCTGCGCTCGGCGCTGGTGGCGTTGGCGGCCCGTGGCGTCAACGACGTGCTGGTGGAAGCCGGGCCAAGCCTGGCGGGCGCGTTCGCCCAGCAGGGCCTGGTGGACGAATACGTGATTTTCGTCGCCGGCAAGTTCCTCGGCTCCGCAGCCCGGCCTTTGCTGGACTGGCCGCTTGAGAAACTGGCCGACGCGCCCCAACTCAAGATCACTGAAATGCGCGCTGTGGGCGATGACTGGCGAGTCACTGCCATCCCTGTGCCAGCAGCGAGCGTATAATTCTGACCGGGCGCTCAAACGCCCGCACCGTTTTCCAGGAGAAGGCCATGTTCACCGGCATTATCGAATCCATCGGCAGCATCCGTGCCATGACCCCCAAGGGCGGCGACGTGCGCCTGCTGGTTGACACCGGCAAGCTCGACCTGGGCGACGTCAAGCTGGGCGACAGCATCGCCGTCAGCGGCGTGTGCCTGACCGTCGTCGACTTGCCGGGCAACGGCTTTGCCGCCGATGTCAGCCGGGAAACCCTGGACTGCACGGCGATGAGCGACCTCAAGGCCGGCAGCCCGGTCAACCTGGAAAAAGCCCTGACCCCGACCACGCGCCTGGGGGGTCATCTGGTCAGCGGCCATGTCGACGGCGTCGGCGAAGTAGTGGCGCGCAGCGAAAACGCCCGTGCCGTGGAGTTCCGCATCCGCGCGCCCAAGGAGTTGGCCAAATACATCGCCCACAAAGGCTCGATCACCGTCGATGGCACCAGCCTGACCGTGAACGCCGTGGATGGCGCCGAATTCGCACTGACCATCATTCCCCACACCCTGAGCGAAACCATCATGGCGTCGTACCAGCCAGGTCGCCGGGTGAACCTGGAAGTCGACTTGCTTGCCCGTTACCTGGAGCGCCTGCTTATGGGCGATAAGGCCGCAGAGTCTGACTCTCGACAAAAGCCTGCCAGTAACATCACCGAAAGTTTTCTGGCCGCTAATGGCTACCTGAAATCCTGACCAAGGGGGTGCCCTGTGGCGCTCAATAGCATCGAAGAACTGGTTGAAGATATCCGCCAAGGCAAGATGGTCATCCTGATGGATGACGAAGACCGTGAGAACGAAGGCGACATCATCATGGCCGCCGAGGCGTGCAAGCCGGAGCACATCAACTTCATGGCCAAGCACGCCCGTGGGTTGATCTGCATGCCCATGAGCCGCGAACGCTGCGAGTTGCTCAAGCTGCCGCTGATGGCGCCGCGCAACGGTTCCGGGTTCGGCACCAAGTTCACCGTATCGATCGAGGCCACCACCGGCGTGACCACCGGGATCTCCGCCGCCGACCGTGCGCGCACCGTGCAAGCGGCCGCCGCGAAAGACGCCAAGGCCGAAGACATCGTCAGCCCGGGCCACATCTTCCCGCTGATGGCCCAGCCGGGCGGCACCCTGGCCCGCGCCGGCCACACCGAAGCCGCCTGCGACCTGGCGCGCATGGCCGGTTTCGAGCCGAGCGGGGTGATTTGCGAAGTGATGAACGACGACGGCACCATGGCCCGTCGTAGCGAACTCGAAACCTTTGCCGCCCAACACAACCTCAAGATCGGCACGATTGCCGACCTGATTCACTACCGGATGATCCACGAACGTACCGTTCAGCGGATTGCCGAGCAGCCGCTGGACAGCGAACTGGGCCAATTCAACCTGGTGACCTACCGTGATTCGGTGGAGGGCGACGTTCACATGGCGCTGACCCTGGGCACCATCTGCGCCGACGAACCGACCCTGGTGCGCGTGCATAACATGGACCCGCTGCGCGACCTGTTGATGGTCAAGCAACCTGGGCGCTGGAGCCTGCGCGCCGCGATGGCCGCGGTGTCCGAGGCCGGCAGCGGGGTGGTGCTGCTGCTGGGCAACCCGGTGGATGGCGACGTCTTGCTCGCGCATATTCGTGAGTCCGCCGAGCAAACCCAGGTCAAAACGCCGACCACCTACAGCATCGTCGGTGCCGGTTCGCAGATCTTGCGTGACCTCGGCGTGCGCAAAATGCGCCTGATGAGCGCACCGATGAAATTTAATGCGATATCCGGTTTCGACCTGGAAGTTGTAGAATACGTGCCCTCCGAATAAAGGCTGGCGATTTTCGCCCCTTGTTCGCGGTTAAATCATCACTGAGGGACGCACTTTTCGCGTCCCGGCTCTTTAAGAGATTTGTCGAATGACCCTGAAGACCATCGAAGGTACCTTCATCGCCCCCAAAGGCCGCTACGCCCTGGTGGTTGGCCGCTTCAACAGCTTCGTGGTTGAAAGCCTGGTAAGCGGTGCCGTGGACGCCCTGGTTCGCCACGGTGTGAGCGAGAGCGACATCACCATCATCCGTGCCCCTGGCGCCTTCGAAATTCCACTGGTTGCGCAAAAAGTTGCGCAACGGGGTGAATACGCGGCGATCGTCGCCCTGGGCGCGGTCATTCGTGGCGGTACGCCGCACTTCGAATACGTGGCTGGCGAATGCACCAAGGGCCTGGCCCAGGTGTCCATGGAGTTCGGCGTACCGGTTGCATTCGGCGTGCTGACCGTGGATTCGATCGAACAAGCCATCGAACGTTCCGGCACCAAGGCCGGTAACAAAGGTGCTGAAGCTGCCCTGTCCGCCCTGGAAATGGTCAGCCTGCTGGCGCAGTTGGAGGCCAAGTGATTTCCGACGAGAGCGATCGTTTCAACCCGCGCGACCCACGCCCAGCCGACGCCGGCAAGCCGTCCAAGAGCGTCAAGCGTCGCGAAGCGCGTCAACTTGCGACCCAGGCGCTGTATCAGTGGCACATGGCGAAAACCTCGCTGAACGAAATCGAAGCGCAATTTCGCGTCGATAACGATTTCAGCGACGTCGATGCCAGCTACTTCCACGACATCCTGCACGGCGTCCCGGCCAATAAGACCGAGATCGACATCGCGCTGGCACCGTGCCTGGACCTGACCCTCGACGAGCTGGACCCGGTTGAACTGGCCGTACTGCGCCTGTCCACCTGGGAACTGCTCAAGCGCGTCGACGTGCCGTACCGCGTGGTGATCAACGAAGGCATCGAACTGGCGAAAGTCTACGGTTCGACCGACGGTCACAAGTTCGTCAACGGCGTGCTCGACAAGCTGGCCCCGCGCCTGCGCGAAGCCGAAGTGAAGGAACACAAGCGCTGATCCGCGCTTGAGTTCCCGATGGGCGAGTTTGAGCTGATCCGCAAATACTTCGCCGCCGCGCCTTGTGCGCAGGGCGGCGAGGGCATTGCCCTGGGGATCGGCGATGACTGCGCCTTGCTGGCGCTCCCCGCCGGGGAGCAGTTGGCAATCTCCACCGATACCTTGGTGGCCGGCGTGCATTTCGCCGACCCCTGTGATCCGTTCCTGCTCGGCCAGCGCTCGCTGGCCGTGGCGGTGAGCGATCTGGCCGCCATGGGCGCCGACCCCATCGCGTTTACCCTGGCCCTCACAACCCCCACCGTCGATGCCGATTGGCTGCAACGCTATGCCCAGGGTTTGAACGCCATGGCGCAGAGCTGTCGGGTGGGCCTGGTCGGCGGCGACACCACGCGCGGGCCGCTGAGCTTGACCATGACCGTGTTCGGCCGTGTGCCGGCCGGGCAAGCGTTGACCCGCAGCGGTGCGCGGCCGGGTGACTTGCTGTGTGTGGGCGGGGAATTGGGCAACGCGGCGGGAGCGCTGCCGTTGGTGCTGGGCCAGCGCAGCGCCGAGGCCAGCATCGCCGACCCGCTGCTGGCGCATTACTGGTCGCCGCAACCGCAGTTGGCCCTGGGCGTTGCCCTTCGGGGCAAGGCGACGTCTGCAATGGATATTTCCGACGGGCTCCTGGCCGATTGTGGGCATATCGCCAAGGCATCGGCTGTCAGCCTGCTGGTCGAGCGCCAGCGACTGCCGTTATCCAAGGCCTTGCTCGCGTTTGTCGGCGATGACGCGGCGCGGGTGGCGGCCTTGAGTGGCGGCGACGACTATGTGTTGGTGTTCACCCTGCCACCGGCCGCGCTGGCACCATTGCTGGCGGGCGGCTGGCCGGTGCATGTGATCGGCCGGGTCGAGGCGGGGCAGGGCGTGACGCTGCTCGACGCGAACGGGCGCGACATCACCCCGGCCGTTCGCGGTTATCAACATTTTCGCGAGACGCCCTGAGTCAGCATTCAGACCTGCATAGAACCGAGACGAAGGCCAATCGAGCCGATTGATCTTTATCAACGATAATTCAGCTTAAGCGTCTGTAGGAACGTGCTGTTACAATGCCCGCCTCTGTGAAATCTGAAATCAGGAGCACACGGTGCCCGTCGTTTTCGTCGCTGCTTCCAAGCTGCCTACCCCTTTTGCCATGTTCACCATGCATGGCTTCCTCGAAGAAGCCAACGGGCGCGAGCACGTCGTGCTCAGCCTGGGCGATATCGCCGATGGCGCGCCGGTACTGGGCCGCATCCACTCCGAGTGCCTGACCGGCGACGCGCTGTTCAGCCAGCGCTGCGACTGTGGTTCGCAACTGGAAGCGGCGATGCGCGCCATTGCCCATGAAGGCCGCGGCATCTTGCTGTACTTGCGCCAGGAAGGTCGTGGCATTGGCCTGCTGAATAAAATCCGCGCCTACGAGTTGCAGGACGGCGGCGCGGACACCGTTGAAGCCAACGAGCGCCTGGGCTTTGCCGCCGACCAGCGTGACTACGGCATTTGCCTGCCGATGCTGGAGCACCTGGGCGTGAAATCCCTGCGCCTGATGACCAACAACCCGCGCAAGGTCAAAGCCTTGACCGAGATGGGCATCACCGTCGCCGAGCGCGTGCCGCTGCACACCGGGCACAACCCGCACAACAAGCTCTACCTGGCGACCAAAGCCAGCAAGCTCGACCACATGATGGGCAACGAGCACCAGGGCGAGGTCGACCGCGCGTGACTCGAGGCCAGGTGAAACGGCGACTGTCCTTCAATTGGTGGCAGTACCTGGCGCTGGCGTTGCTGCCATTGTTCGTGATCAACCTGGTGTTCGCTCAGGCCGAACCGCTGTTGCCGGTGCTGGCCATGCCGTTCTTCATTGCCGGCGTGGCCTCGATGTTTCTCAGCCTGCGCTATTTTCATGGCTATAAACATGCGTTGATCGCCACCTCTAAAGCCCTCGATACCGCAGAAGAGCCGGCGGCCTGGATCACCCTTGCCGCCCGTCGGCGCACGGCGTTGCTGATTGCCGCCGTGCCGGCCTGGATCGGTGCGCTGGCGGTATTCGTCGGCCTGGAAGCGGTGCCGTTGTTCCTGCTGGCGTTGTCGACCCTGGTGTTGTTTTACCTCTACCGCATCCCGCGTCAATTGGGATGAAGCCTCGCTGGCTGGCGCTCCTGCTGCTGGCGTTCGCTGCCCAGGCCCTGGCGGTCGAGCGGGTGGTCAGCCTGGCGCCGTCGCTGTCGGAAATCGTGGTTGAACTGGGCGCTGCCGACCTGTTGGTGGGCGTGCTCGACGGCGGCGAGCGGCCAGCGGCGCTGGCGAAGGTCGCGTCGGTCGGGCGCTATGGGCAATTGAACATCGAGCGCTTGCTCAGCCTCAAGCCCGACCTGATCCTGCTCTGGCCCGGCAGCATCGGCCCGGCCCAGCGTGAACAGTTGCAGCGCCTGAATATCCCGGTCTACATCGCCGAACCCCATAACCTCGAACAACTGACCCAGCAGGTCCAGGCCATCGCCGAGCAACTGGGGCGCGCCGACGCCGGCCGGCAATTGTCTGCGCAGTTGCGCCAGCGCCTGGCCGGGTTGCGCCAGCGCTATCAGCGTGCCGAACCCTTGCGGGTGTTTTACCAAGTGTGGAGCCCGCCTTTGTACACCGTGGGCGGTGGGCAGATCATCAGCGATGCGCTGAGTGTGTGCGGCGCGCGCAATGTGTTCGACGACCTCACGCTGCCTGCGCCGCAGGTCAGCGTCGAGTCGGTGCTGCAGCGCAACCCCGAGGTGATTCTGGCGGCGGATCAACCGCAGTTGGATGCCTGGAAAGCCTGGCCGCAGCTGGCGGCGGTGGCGCAGGGGCGTTTGCTGTTGGTGCCGGACAAAGGCCTGGAACGGCCGAGCGGGCAGATGTTGGAAGCCTTGGCGCGGTTGTGTCAGGTGATTGCGCCGAACCGCTGACGCAATCGCAGGCACGCCGACGTTTCTATCAGAGCGTCGGCGTCCAGGTCACGCCAACCCTCCACACCCGACCTTCTTCCCGATAGTCCTGATTGTTCAGGAACGCCGGATCGTCATAGCTGTAACGTGCCCGAGCGTAAGTCTTGTCCAGCACGTTATCGACTTTCAGCGACAACGCCACTTCCCGGCTGAGCGCCCAACTGCTGCGCAGCCCGAGCAAGGCATAACCGCCCAGGCGATTGCGATTGGCTTCGTCGTCGTAGCTGCTGCTGATCGCCTGCCAGCTCGCACCGACGCCGAGTTGATCGAATTGCCGATCCAGGTCCAGGTTCAGGGTGCGCCGCGCACGGCGGGCGAGGGTGTGGCCGCTGTCGCGGTCGCGCGGGTCGATCAGCGAAACGCCCAGGTTGCCCTGCCAGCCGAACAGCTCGTGCTTGAGCGCGGCTTCAAAACCATTGATACGCGCCGAGGCGACGTTCTGCGGTTTGTCGCCGTCGAGAATGATCGCGTCGCTCAAGTCGGTGCGGTACAGCGAGGTTTCCAGGCGCGTGTGGTCGCCGAGCTGGCTGCGCCATTGCAGTTCGTAACTCTTCGACGTCTCGGGCTGAAGATTCGGGTTGCTGTACTGCGTGTCCGGGTAATAGAGGTCATTGAAGGTCGGCGCGCGGAAGCCTTCGCTGTAGCTGAGCAGCACATCGTTGTCGGGGTTGATCGGCACGGTGAGGGTGCCGCTCCAGCTGTTCTGGCTGCCAAACTGTTGGTTCTGGTCATGGCGCAGGCCCAGTTCGGTGGAAAACCACTCGCTGCGGAAACGATGCTGGACAAAGGCGGCGCGGTTCCAGCGGCTGTTTTCGGTAAACGTGGTGGAGCCGTGGAAGCGGTCTTCGTACCAGTCGCCGCCGAGGATCAAGCTGTTGCGCTCATTCAGGGTCAGGTCGTTCTGCCAGTTGACCGAGTCGCGGTAGGTGTTGAATACGCTGAAGTCATCGCTGAGGGTATCGCGCTTGGTATCGCGGTTCTCGCTGTGGCCCAGTTCCAGGCGCGATTGCCAGCGTTCGCTGAGGCGGGCGTCGGCATAGCCGCTGGCGCTGCTCACGGCGTAGTCGGTGTAGGGTTTCTGGCCGACGCTCTGGCCGGTGGCGACGTCGTAGCGGCCGAAGCTGTTGTCGTACTCCGACTTGCCGCGGCTATCCAGCAGGTTGAAACCGGCTTCCAACGCGTCACTGAAACTGTGGCTGAGGTTCAGGCTAACGGACTGGTTGCGGTAGGCATCATGGTCGCCATCGCTGGGAAACGAGGTGTGTGTCGAGTTGATGCCGGCGCTTTCATCCAGGCTCGCGCCCAGGTTGAAGCGCGTGTGTTCGTCGCCGCCAGACAGCCCGAGGCTACGCTCCCAGCTCTGGTGGCTGCCGAAGCCCAACCGCAGGCGCGGTTGCAGGCCCTGTTCGGCGTTGCGCCGGGTAAACACCTGGATCACCCCGCCAATCGCATCGCTGCCGTAGATCACCGAGCGCGAGCCGCGCAGCACTTCGACGCGCTCGATCTGGTCCACATTCAGGTATTGCAGGCCGCTGTCGCCGGAGGTGGTGTTGGCGATGCGCTGGCCATCCACCAGCACCAGGCTTTGCGCGGACTTGGTGCCGCGCAGGTAGATGCCCGGCAAACTGCCACGGCCGCCGGTGGGCGCCACTTGCACGCCGGGCACGCGGCTGAGCAGGTCGGTCAGGCTGGTGGGTTGCAGGCGGTCGATGTCGTCGCGGGTGAAGACGGTGTTGGCGGCGCTGCTGTCGTTGCGCGCCTGGACCTGGCGGTTGGCGCTGATGACCACGTCGGGGAGTTTCAGCGCGGCGTCGCGGGTGTCGGCGAGCAGGTCGGGGGCTGGCAGAAGCAGCAAGGGCAGGGCAAGGCGCAGGTGATTCATAGAGCGGTCCATAGCTTTTTGTAGGAGCGAGCTTGCTCGCGAAAAACCTGAGGACGCCGCGTGCATACAGAGTGCACGCGTCATCGTTGACGTTTTTCGCGAGCAAGCTCGCTCCTACAGAAGTCTCGGGGGGTTATAAACCCAGGAGTGTCATGCGTTCGCGGACCGACGCCTCGATACCCGCCTCGTCGAGCCCGCACTCGGCGAGCATCTGCGCCGGCTTGGCGTGTTCGACGTACACATCCGGCAAGCCCAGGTGCAGCACCGACTTGAGGATGTTCTCGCGCGCCAGGAACTCGCTGACCGCCGCACCGGCACCGCCCATGATGGCGTTTTCTTCGACCGTCACCAGCAGTTCATGGCCGGCGGCGATCTCGCGCACCAGTGCTTCATCCAGCGGTTTGACGAAACGCATGTCGACCACGGTGGCGTCGATCTTCTCGGCGACTTTCAGGGCTTCGGCCAGTTGCACGCCGAACACCAGGAACGCGGTCTTGCTGCCTTGGCGTCGCACAATGCCCTTGCCGATTTCGATCGGCGCCAGGTCTTTTTCGATCACTGCGTTCGGGCCGGTGCCGCGCGGGTAGCGCACGGCGGCCGGGCCGTTGTAGAGGTGGCCGGTGCTGAGCATCTTGCGCAGTTCGTTTTCGTCGCTCGGCGTCATCACCAGCATGCCGGGGATGCAACGCAGGTAGGACAGGTCGAAGCTGCCGGCGTGGGTCGGGCCGTCTTCGCCGACCAGGCCGGCGCGGTCGATGGCGAACAGCACGTCGAGGTGCTGCACCGCGACGTCGTGCACCAACTGGTCATAAGCGCGCTGCAGGAAGGTGGAGTAGATCGCTACCACCGGCTTGGCGCCTTCGCAGGCCATGCCTGCGGCGAATGTCACCGCGTGCTGCTCAGCGATGGCGACGTCGAAGTAGCGCAGCGGGAAACGCTCGCTGAACGCCACCAGGTCGGAACCTTCCTTCATCGCCGGGGTAATCCCCACCAGGCGCGGGTCGGCGGCGGCCATGTCGCACAGCCATTCGCCGAACACACCGGAGTACTTTGGCCCGCTGGCTTTTTTCGGCACGGCGGCGGGGGCGTCGAGGGGGTCGAGCTTGGTGATCGCGTGGTAACCGATCGGGTCGACTTCCGCCGGGGCGAAGCCTTTGCCTTTCTTGGTGACGATGTGCAGGAACTGCGGGCCTTTGAGGTCACGCATGTTGCGCAGCGTGGCGATCAGGGTCGGCAGGTCGTGGCCGTCGATGGGGCCGATGTAGTTCCAGCCCAGCTCTTCGAACAGCGTGCCGGGCACCAGCATGCCTTTGGCATATTCTTCGGTGCGGCGGGCGATTTCCCACGCGCCGGGCAAGCGCGACAGCACTTTCTTACTGCCTTCGCGCATGCTGGCGTAGGTCCGGCTGGAAAGGATCTTCGCCAGGTAGTTGGACAGGCCGCCGACATTGCGCGAGATCGACATGTCGTTGTCGTTGAGGATCACCAGCATGTTGGCGTCCACTTCCGGCGCATGGTTCAGCGCCTCGAAGGCCATGCCGGCGGTCAGCGCGCCGTCACCGATCACCGCAATCGCCTTGCGATCGCTGCCTTGCAGGCGCGAGGCGATCGCCATGCCCAGCGCGGCACTGATCGAGGTGCTGGAGTGGCCGACGCCAAAGGTGTCGTACTCGCTCTCCGAGCGACGCGGGAAGGCGGCGATGCCGTCCTTCTGGCGCAGGGTGCTCATGCGCTCGCGACGGCCGGTGAGGATTTTATGCGGATACGCCTGATGGCCTACGTCCCACACCAGCCGGTCGTCCGGGGTGTCGAACACGTAATGCAGCGCGATGGTCAGCTCGATGACGCCCAGGCCGGCACCGAAATGCCCACCGGTCTGGCCGACCGTGTAGAGCAATTCCAGGCGCAATTCATCGGCCAGGGTTACCAGCTCGGCTTCACCCAGACGACGCAGGCCGTCCGGCGTGACAGCACGGTCGAGCAGAGGCGTGGACGGGCGTTTGCGGGGAATCTCTTGAAACGTCGTGGGCATCAGGCGAATCGTTATAGGTATAGAAGAGGCGGCAGTTTACCTCAAGCATCGCAAACTGCCCACGCAGAGCACCGAACTTGACCGATATGTGGCTGTAATGGCCGCGGTTATCAGTGACGACGTTCGACGATGTACCGCGCCAGGTCTCGCAGGGGCTCGGCTGCTGCGTCGAAAGGTCGCAGGGCGGCCAGGGCCTGGTCGCGCAGTTCCAGGGCATAAGCCTTGGCGGCATCCAGCCCGAGCAGCGCAGGATAAGTCGGTTTGTCCCGTGCGATATCGGCGCCCTGGCGTTTGCCCAGGGTGGCGGTGTCACTTTCTACGTCGAGAATGTCGTCCTGCACCTGGAACGCCAGGCCGATGGCCCCGGAGTAAACCTGCAAGGCCGCCAATTGCGCGGCTTCGGCACGCCCACTGGCCAGGGCGCCCAGGTGGACGGCGGCTTCGATCAGGGCGCCGGTCTTGTGCCGATGCATGTGTTCGAGGGCCTGTTGATCGAGCTTCTGGCCCACCGAGCCGAGATCGATGGCCTGGCCACCGACCATCCCGGCGGGGCCTGCGGCGACCGCCAGGGTGGTGACCATGCGCAAGCGGATCTCGGCATTCACGCTGCTCAAACTCGGGTCGAGCAATGCGCTGAACGCCAGGCTTTGCAGGCCATCGCCGGCGAGGATCGCGCAGGCTTCGTCAAAGGCTTTATGGGTGGTCGGCTGGCCGCGACGCAGGTCATCGTCGTCCATCGCCGGCAAATCGTCATGCACCAGGGAATAGGCGTGAATCAACTCCACCGCGCAGGCCGCGCCGTTGGCCTGTTCGGCAGGCGCGCCGAGGGCTTCGCAGGCCGCATAGGCCAGCAACGGGCGCACCCGCTTGCCGCCATTCATCACGCTGTAGCGCATGGCCTCGTAGAGCCGTTTCATTTCCGGGCTTGGCGCAACAAACAAGGGCTCCAGCGCCGCATTGACCCGGGCTTGGCTACTGGCCTGATACGCGTCGATCATTCGGGCTGTTCCGCATCGAAAGGTTCTTCGGCCAACTCCCCGTCGCGTTCGAGCAACACCTGAACCTTCTGCTCTGCCTGCGCCAACGCGCTCTGGCAGTCGCGGGTCAGGCCGATGCCTTGTTCAAACGCCGTCAGCGAGTCTTCCAGCGACAACTCGCCGTTCTCCAGACGCTCGACCAGGGTTTGCAGGTCGGCGAGGGATTGTTCGAAATCGAGTGCAACTTTTTTGCGGGCCATGGCGGCTATTCCGGTAGACGGTAAACCGGCGCGACACTAGCAGACATGGGGGATGGGGGCAAATGAACGGGGCGACTGAGCCGATTGCGCGGTCGCCTGTTACTGCGCCGCCGCGGCGCGCAAATAGTTATACACACTGGCCCGGGAAATCTTGAAGTAGTCGCCGACGTAGTCGACAAAGTTACGCACATCCAGCAGGCCGTGCTCCCGCGCCTGCACCAGCACCTGGATGATTTCGCTACGGCCGAAATCGGCGGGTTTCAAATGATTTTCGGCGGCGAGGGTTTCGATGATCTCATTGAGTTTTTCCCGCCAATCGCCGCTGAACAGCGATTCTGGGCGCCCCTGGGACTGCTGGCCTACGGCAAAGCCGCTGATCAGTTTCTGCACTTGGGCCAGGGCGGTCACATCGAAGTTCAGGCACAGCAAGGCGCAGGGTTCACCGTTGGCGGCACGGGCGACGAGGGAGATCGAACGCAACTGACGGCTGTTGATCCCGGTCTTTTCATACGGCCCGACGGTGTCGGGTCCGGCAGCCAACTCAGCCAGGTCAGTGATCAGCGATTCATCCCCGACCTGACGTCGGGAAAAGCCATTGGCGATGTGGGCAATGCGCCCGGTGTGCAGGTCGTGTACCACGGCTTCCAGGTCCGGATAGAGCAGGGCGGCAATGCCGTCGGCGGTTGCCTTGATGAATGCGATATCGACCATGGGTTAACCGGGCACAGGAAAAAGGAACGGTGATTGTACGCAGGCGTCCGAACAGTTGTCAGTCCACGGCCCGCATGCGCTGCACCGCGAGGGTCGCCAGTGCGATGTCCTGAGCGGCTAGGCCGGTCAGGTCGGCGATGGTCAGGTCATCGTCGCGGAAACGCCCGCGTGCCTTACCGGCCAGCACATGGCCGAGGGAAACGTCGGCCTGGTCGCTGATCAAATGGGCCCGTACTGCGTGGCTCATTTCGCCATGGTCCAGGCATTGGGCCCGGTCATCGGTCATGAGCACCCGTGCCCTCTGCAGCAGCAACGGGTCCAGCTCCTGTTTGCCTGGGCTGTCTGCGCCCAGGGCGACAATATGAGTGCCTGTACGCACCACGTCGGCCGGTACGATTGCCTGGGTCGACGGCGTGCAGGTAATCACCAGATTGCACTGTGCGAAAACAGCCTCAACGCTGTCGGCTGCTTGGGCTTTCAACCCAGCTTGCTGCAGTGCGTTGGCGAGGTGTTGTGCCCGCTCGGGAGAGCGTCCCCAGATCACCACACGCTCGATTCCCAGCAGTTCGCAGGCCCAGCGCGCCTGCAGTTGCGCCTGATGCCCGCTGCCGAGAATGCCTAGCGCGCTCACCCGTGCGGGCGCCCCGGCCCGTGCGGCCAAGGCACCGGCGGCGGCAGTGCGGCAACTGGTCAGCCAGCCTTCGTCGTTGAGGATGGCGCGGGTCTTGCCGGTGTGAGAATCGAACACCAGCACCAGGCCATTATTGGTCTCCAGGCCGCGGGAAGGATTCTCATAAAAGCCCATGGCCAGCTTGACCACAAACACCGAACCGTCTTTCGCGTAGCCGGACTTGATATGACAGTCCCCCGGCGGGTTTTCAAACAACAACACCCCCGGCGGCGGGGCCACGATGCGGCCGTCGGCGTGACTGATCAATGCCTGTTCCACCGCGTGCAGCATGTCTTGGCGCGACAGCGTGGCGCGCAATGCACTGAGTTCGTAAACCGCCAGTGGCACCGCGCTCATCACGCACGCTCCTGCGGGGGAAAGCAGGTTTTAAGCTTGAAGTCCGAGAGTGTGGTCATGGCGCGCTCCTGAATATCAACGGGACGAAAGCGCGACACTAACCTGATTTATATTTATTGTCTAATTTGTACTTATCGTGCAATTCTGGTTTGAGTGTTTAAGCATCGCGTCAAACTCGACCAGCCCGGCCTGCATCTTCTGCAGTGCCGCCATCTGCAGCGCCAGCTCCTCCTGCTTGCGGGCAATCGCCTGGCTCGCGCGCGCCCAGGGCAGCGCGTCGCCCTGGTGCCCGTGCAAAATGGCCTGTAGCTCCTTGAGCTTGAAACCCAGTTGCTGAGCACACTTGATCAACATCAGCAGCTCGACACTCTGCGCCGAATAGACCCGATACCGCCCCGCTCTCTGCGGGCTGGGAAGCAGGCCGATCGCTTCATAGTGACGAATCGCCTTGATGGTCGTGCCCGACAGTTGCGCCGCTTTGCCGATGAACATGAAAACGCCCTTTTCCAAATAATCCGCCGGCCCGCGTCAGCCAACGAGCGCGTTGCGCGGGCGTGGAACCCAGCACCGGCCCGAGCAACAAGGTCTTGGTCACCGTTATGCCGCAAAACGCCAGCGTCGTCTTGCGCATCTGATGAATGCCCGGCATGCGGTAGAACCAGCGGTAATACCATGGCGGCGTATCGAGCGTCACCAGCAAGTGCGCGGTTCGGCCATGCAGCAGCTTGTCAGGAAATGCCTTGCCTGCACGGTACTTGAAGGCGAAGCCGGGTAGGAAAACTCTATCGATAAAGCCCTTCATCAACGCCGGAATACCACCCCACCAAATCGGCAAGACAAACGCCAAATGGGTGGCCCACAGGATATCTGCCTGGGCACCGAGCAAATCGGCTTCCAGGGCTTGAATGTCGGTGTAACCGTGATGCAGCACCGGGTCGAAAGCCAGCGTGCCCAGCCGTAGGACGCGTACTTCATGGTCGGCGTTTTTGGCCGATTGGATGTAGGTGTCCGCCAGTGCCGAACAGAAACTGGTGCTGGAGGGATGGCCGAGGATGACCAGAATGCGCTGAACCATGGGGATGAGTCCTGAAACGGGGTTGCAGGGTAGGGGCTGCCGTATAGGGGAGAGTCAAGGGGGATAGCGCGATGCGGCTTGCCCCACGTTTTGCCCGGTTACTCATAAAACCCCGGTCTCAAGTGCTTGAGATTCGTCACCGATGAACAGCGGCTGGAACGTTTTGCTTGGCACGTAGCCGGTTATTTTTTGTCATGTGTAAGGTTTTGAGGCGCATGTTCGGTGATGTGCATATTGATGTCGTTGGCGGCCTGCCGGCGTTTGCTACCAACGCTCTGGATCAAGTGCCCCGTGGTCTGCCGGCCCTCCTGCCGGGCGACAATCTCGATCAAGCAGTGGCGAAGTGCCAGGTCCCAGCAAGCCTGTTCAATGGAATGCATGCGTTCCATCCCCTCGTGACGTGTGCGAATACTTTACCTGTATAAGTCTACATTCTAGACCTGTCGTCTATTGCTACATATCGTGTGGCTGTCGTTTAAACAAATTGGGTATACGCAAGGAAGTACGCATGACTATGGCAGAAGCAGTGTCGACAGGGGCATTGGTAGTGTTGGGGAGCATCCTGCTGGTGCTCCTGCTGCAATACTTGAGGCTGCGTGAACTCTGGAAAATGGCGCTTACCTGCCGCCGGAACGCGCGCTGGGGGCGGATCTATGAGGCTGAGAACCGGGAGTTGCGTTCTGCGCTGCGCGCTGAGAAGGCGCATATCAAGCAGTTGCAGAGGAAAGTCGGGCTTTTGCAAGGGGGGGTGACTGCGCAGGAGGAATAGGTAGAGAAGGATGTCTCGCTGATCACTTTTCAGACGAGAGCAGGAGCGTCAAAAACAATACCCGTTGGAGCCTATCCTCCCAACCGCTGCGCTTGACAGGGATAGTGGCAAAGTGCGATTGAGGCTTTAGGATTTTGGGTCCGGGGCGATAACCTTTTTTTTAGCGCGCCCTCTTTTGAGCGCCGCGTAGCGACGGAGAATAGAACAATGGCAAGTATGGAAGCTCAACTGGAAGAGCAGTTCGATAAGGAAATGGCGTCGGTCAAACGCCCGAACCTGATGATTGTTGGTGGCACCGGTGTTGGAAAGAGCAGCCTGATCAATCATATCTTCGGCAAAACGATTGCCAAGGTCGGTACCGGGCAGCCTGTCACTCGCGGTTGTCATCGCTACGAAGACGCCAACATCCCTCTGGTCATCTTTGATACCGAAGGTTATGAGGTGACGGAAGGCAAACCCTCGACAGGCAACTTTCGGGAAAAAATCATCCCGGAGATCAAACAGCGCAAGTTCAAGGCGCTGGATGAACAGATCCATCTCATTTGGTACTGCCTCAGCGTAGCCAACCACCGGGTTACTGATTTTGACCTGGACAACTTGCGATTGATTACCGGTGAACTGGATATTCCGGTGGCTGTGGTACTCACCCAGTGCGATGCCGAACCCGTCGATGATGAGGGCAACGGTGAGACTTCCCGGGCGTTTCGCAACGTGCTGCGCGAGCACGGTATTCATTGTGAGGTTTTCGAGACGTGTGCAAATAACCCCAGCCACGATCCAGAGCTGAAACTGGACCTTGAAAAGTTAATCGCCTGGTCGAGTGCATCACTCAAGGACGATGCGCTACGCCAGTCCTTCGTGGCTGCCCAGATCGCGTCGCTACCAGCCAAACGCAGCGAGGCGATGACCATCATCATGACCTACAGCGGCACCACCGCCGCCAGCGCCGGACTTAACCCGGTGCCGATGTCGGACGCGTTACTCATTGTGCCTCAGCAGATGGCGATGGCGGCATCGCTGGCCAAGCTCTACGGGTTTGGCTCGATGGGTGAAATGGCCGTCAGCCTGCTCAAGGGCCAGATCCTCAGCCTGGTGGGGCGTCAGTTGGCAGCCAGCCTGACCAAGATGATCCCCGTGCTTGGGCAGATCATTAACGCCGCTGTTGCCGGGGCGATCACCGGAGCGCTGGGCTTGGCCCTGGTCGAGGTCTATGAACGCGCCGTGGACGGCTACCTGAAGACAGGCAAGTCACCGGACTGGGCTCGCCTCTTTTCTAACGAGCAGTTCATGCAGGCGTTCAAGATTGCGCTGGGAAAATGGGGCAATCAAAAAGCTTGAAGCCACTTGGCGCACTCTGAAGGCCGTGGCGAGAGACAGATCTGTTTCTAGGCAGGCCTTCATCCCCCTTCAGCGGTTCAGGGTTTAGAGAGACATGGATCAGTTCGCGATCAACATCATCGTGCTGGGTAAAAGCGGCGTCGGCAAAAGCAGCTTCTGCAACTATCTTTTTGACCAGGTGGGTTTGTTTGAGACGGGAAGTGGCAAGCCCGTCACCTCCTGGGAGAAAAATTTTCAGTCGCACACCTTCGAGCACCAGGGGCACCTGTTGAATGTGTTCGACAGCGTTGGCCTGGAAGCTGACAACTATGAGCGATGGCTCCAACAGTTCGACCGTTTCATGCAGCAACATCGTGCGCGCCCGATGGAGCCGGAAACCTGGATTCATGGTGCCTTCTATGTGATCAACGCCAGCTCCGCACGGCTGGAACCGGTGGATGTGAATCTGATCAAACGGCTCGGACTGGATGCCAGGATTCCCCTGCAAGTCATCCTGACCAATGCCGACGTTGCGGGCGATAAGGTCGAGGCCCTCCAGCGAGAAATTCACCAACTATGCCCGGGTGTATCGGTGACGCCGCTGTGTTCGGTATCGGTACGTAGGCGTGGTGGTCAGTCGACGCAAGCCTTTGGTCGCGATGAAGTGCTTTCGCTCTACCTGGAACAGTCGCATGCCTTTCTCAGCAAGCGTCTGGCTGCGATGAGCTGCTTGAACTTCAAAGGTGTGCTTCGCCAAATGCGCGATACGGTCGTTGCCAAGATCGAAAAGGCAGACCTCAGCATCTTTAGAATCGCGGACCTCGATCTGGATACGGAAATCGAGTTGCCCGATTTTGATGAGGTGTTTTCCGATCTGAAAGGCTTCGATGACTACCTCTCATCCTTTGGTTTCATGGGGGACTGGGAGACCAGCGATGAGCTGGAAAACGCAGTGACCCGTGTGTTTGACGACTTCCAGCGAGAGATGGAGGGCCGCTTCAAAGAGATCGAAGACGGGTTCGAGTCCGATAGCCTCCTGCGCAAGGTGGGCGCGCTCTATGAGGCGGCAAAAATCATCCTGACCCTTAAATCGACCATGATTGAATGGCTGGATGATGGTTTTGGTCGTGTCCACGCAGAACTCGACAGGCTCTTCGTCAAATATGCCGAGGACGACAACTTCTTCGCCAGTCATCTAACGGGACGCATCTTCATCAGGCCCAAACTGTTCGGCATTTTCTAAGCACGGGCTGCATCAGCGCTATTTAAGGAAGAGCATTAACCATGGGCTTCGATTCGATTTATGCGGTGCTGCCAGACCACGCGGCCGAGATAAGCCGCTTGCAGTACTTGTTGGCTGACGCACGGCTGCCGGTGGTTTCGGTGATCGGCAAATACAACCATGGCAAGAACTCCTTGCTCAACGCCCTCGTGGAGCGCGAGCAGTTCGCCGTGTCGGATGCTCGGGAAACCACCGTATTGAGCTACTTCGAGCCTGAACGCCTGAGTTGAACCTGTCCTCTTATCGTGACGCCGCTCATGCTGGGCGGCTGCTTTTTTTTTTGCAAAGGAATGACGCGGCATGAATCGAATGTTTGTAAGCCCTTGGTTGTCGGTATCCCCCAACGGCCCGGTGACCTGTGCTCACCCCCGCGCACATGACTATGTTCATTTACGCCAAGGCGAAATGGATGGTGCCTGTGGACCTTACTGCGTGGCGATGACCTTGATCGCATTGGGCGTTATGTCCCGCGAGCAGGCTCAATCACTCGACAGTTACGATGGCCGAACCCGACTGGGTCGCTTTCGCGAAAGCCTACTGGCCTTCGGCGCCCTGGTGTCGGAAGGCACCGACGATTTCGATGTGAGCTGGCTGGTTGATGTGTTCAAGCACGCCGGGGTTGTGACCGAAGTGCTGGATGCGGCGCCGCGACGACAGACGACCATCCGCAATATTGCCGACGCCGTCGACAACCGCAAAATCCCGATCGTCTGTGTCGACTGGGACGACGGCCTGGCGGCGCATTGGCTGCTGGTTATCGGCTATCAGGGTTACCAGGCAAACGATGACGATGAATTACAAATCACCCACCTGCTGTGCCTCGACCCCACCAGTGACGCCCCACGGGTGTCACTTTGGAATGCAGTGATCGAAGTCTTCACCGAGGAGGGTAAATCGGTGAACGAAGGTCGTTACTACTGCCAGCACTGGGGCCCCAACGCCGCGCCGACGGCCTGCCGAATTGCTCAGAGTGTTTTGGTGGGGCTCGATAAAAAAGCCGAGTCCAACTATTTCTACTGAGTAAAGTGCGGGCGCCGCACCGTCCATCGCAGCACCTAACGAAGCAAGCCTGCTTTTTCAAGCAGGCTTATCGTTGACGGCAGTTTTCTTACTTCTGCTGCGCCGTCAGCGCCGCATAACCATTCATCAAGTTGCGATAGTTCGGAATACGCTGGGACAACAGATTGCCCAGGCCTTCGATATCGTTGCGCCAGTCGCGATGCAGCTCACACGCCACCGAAAACCAGTTCATCATCTGCGCACCGGCCTGCGTCATCCGGCTCCACGCGGCCTGCTGCACCGTGGTATTGAAGGTGCCCGAAGCATCCGTCACCACAAATACATCAAACCCCTCCGCCAGCGCCGACAACGTCGGGAACGCCACGCACACATCCGTCACCACACCGGCAATGATGATCTGCTTACGCCCGGTGGCCTTGATCGCCTTGACGAAGTCTTCGTTGTCCCACGCATTGATCTGGCCAGGGCGAGCGATGTACGGCGCGTCCGGGAACATCTCCTTCAACTCCGGCACCAGCGGGCCGTTAGGGCCTTGCTCGAAGCTGGTGGTGAGGATCGTCGGCAGGTTGAAGAACTTGGCCAGGTCCGCCAGGGCCAGCACGTTGTTCTTGAACTCGTTGGGCGAGAAGTCCTGCACCAGGGAGATCAGACCGGTCTGGTGGTCGACCAGCAGGACTACGGCGTCGTCTTTGTTCAAGCGGTTGTAGGTTGGCGTGCTCATGGTTGAATCCTTTTTTGTTTAAGTGGGTTGGGCGTTGCGTTCAACATGGGCACAGATTAATGGGCGGGACGTGGGGGATAAATCGGCTGGGAGGCGTCTTACTGTCAACTTAAAAGGGACAATTGGTTGAGCTACCCGCAGTATCGGTCCTTTTCACTTGCGGGATGTTTCCTAGAGAACTCCAGGAGCGGTATGAGGGTGTTCTTCAAAAGAGCGGGCGTCAGTGCTCTGCGTGATTAACGGTGTTCTATTCGAGCTCCACCTTTTTCAGGTGAAGCCAGGCTGTACTCACCTTCATCACAATGACCCCCAACAGCAGCAAGCCGGTGAGCGTCATGGCGAGCCCTTGCAGCAAGATGTTTGCCGGTACCTTATCGGCCACGACGCCTGTCAGCATGACCGAAACAAGAAAGGCCGCGCCTGTGCCGGTATCCAGCAATGCAATCACACGGGCATAGAAATCCCCAGCAACCTGCTGATAGATGCGCAACAGGCTCAGGGTAATGACCAGCCCCTCCGCCAGCCCCGTCACAGCCACCAACGGCAATGCCAAACCGAGGCTGTCGACTTTCGATACAACCCAGATAGAGGCACATATCAGGGTCAGACTGATCAACATCCATGCGCCATATTGCTGCCCGACACGGGGCCATGACGACAAAGCAAGTCCAGCCAGCATGCCGACACCATAGGCGCCGAACAGCAACCCGACATCGGCCGGTGGACGCTCCAGCACCTGGACCACATAGACAAGCGCAAGAATCTCAAAACTGCCAAGGGCCAGCATCACCAGCATACTGGCCGTCATGGGCAGTATCAGGCTGGTTCCATAGCGTGAAACCGCCGTGCGCAAATCGCGCCAGATACCTACTTCATCGGCGTGCTCCCGCTTGACATGGGACGAGGGCAACAACACACACAAGACACTGGCGATGAGCAGCAGCACGCCAATTACCACCACCGCCAGCACATGCCCGTAGTGGCTGGCCAGCACGCCAGCCAACAGCGTACCGATGGCCATCCCTGACATGCGCGCGGCCATGATGATGGCGTTGGCAGCGGGTAGCCTATCTGCCGAAACCAGGCTGGGTAACAAGGCACTGGCACCCGGCACGAAGAACCGGTTGCATGTCGCCGCCAGGGCAGCAATGGCAAGGATCGGGATAAGCTGCCCACGCATCGCCGGCAGCAAGAGTGCCAGGATGATGAACAGACGCGCCACACAGGCCCAGACCAGTACCCGTTTGAGATCGGTGCGATCGGCCACTGCACCGGCCCATGCGCCGAACATCAGCATCGGGATCAACTCGCAAATGACCAGCAACATGATGTTGAACGCCGACTGGGTCAGATCGAATACCACGATCTGCAGCAGTACGATCAGCATCCAATCCGCCACCGAAATCACCCATTGCAGACCGGTCAAGAGCAAAAGACCGGCGCCATGTTTGTGTAGCAGCCGCTTCACCGCTGGTCTTCCACAGTCAGGTTTTCCTGCGCGAGCTTGTCCTGGTCGTGCTTGAGCACAAATCGATGCAGGATCATGCGAAGCAGTCGTCCGAGCCACTTGGGATTGGCTTGCATCCAGGCGTAACAGGCTTGCAGGCGACAGCCCATTTCGACTTTGCCCTGCTCGTTGGAAATACCAAAGTTAATGCTGCGCAGTCCTTTGCCGATGGCGTGGCGAACGATGTGGTAGCCCATGGCGCGGTGGATGGACAGGCGACTCGTTGCCTCCAGATCCACGCCGCAATAGGTGGATTCCAGATGGTCGCCCAGAACAAAACAGAGGTCGAACGCATCAATGCGTCCTTCCTTGCGCAGCAGCAACCACACCGCATGGTCGAGCTGGCTCATTTGCAGAAAGAAATCTTCGGTGACCATGATCTGGTCAGGCGAGTGATGTTTGCGATACAGCTGTAACCATAAGGCGTGCAAGCGCTGCGCTTCATCAGTCGACAGTGCCTGACCCTCGCGAATGTCGAGACAGTAGCCTGCCTTTTCAAGCGACCGCAGATCACGGCGTATGCTTTTGCGCTTGGGGTGCTGCTCCAGATACTGCTCAAAGTCTGTCCAGGGCAGCTCCAAATGCGCGCAGCTGTAGAGCTTGTCGAGCGCCTGCTTGTGGAGGTAGTCGGCTGTCGGAAAATCCCGCCCGACGAACAGTCGGACGCCGCGCTTGATTGACGCCCGCTCCAGCGCAGCCACCAGACCATATCGCAGGCTTATGGAATTCGCAGTGACCGCTAACATCAGCGGCAACCCCGTATTGACCGGCGTTCCCAGGGTTGTGACGCGCAATGACATCCCATATGGCAGATGAATCCGCCATAGGGTGGCTACAGCAGCGCCGACCAGTTCACCGTTTGAAATGGCCAGCGCATAAAGGTACTGGCATTCCAGGCCGCTGGCCTCCAGGGCAGCCATATACTCATGGCTGCAAAACTGATGAGGCTTGCACAGTTGATTCCAGGACGTTCGGTCAATCGTCGCAATCGAGTCCTTGATTTCAATATGTTCCGCCGCCCAAGTGGTGTCATTTGTGCTGGCCGGCAAGCCGACCCGCACCACCTGTTCCATGCGTGTCATATGCGACTTCCTGACCTAGTTCGCTGCCGCTAGCAGGCTCTCGCCCAATCGACTGGATGAATCATCGCAACCGAGCAGATTTTCCAGGCTTTGGGCAAACCTCTCGATTTCCGCGTCGGTGTGGTGCCGGTGCAGGATCAGCCGTATCAGTGCCTGATTGGGCTTGACCGCCGGATAGCGGAAGATCGGCACGCAGAAGCCTTGTTGCTCCAACTGCTCCCGAACTTGCTCGGCCTTGCTGTCCTTGCCGATCAACACGGAGGTGATGTAAGACGGTGTGCTATTGAGCTGCAGGCCACCGTCAAGCAATCGCAGGCGAAACGCCAGGCTTCTGCGCAGGAAGTCATCCATGATGGAAGGGTCGCGTTTGAGGCGCTCGATGATGGATGCCGCTGCGTCTGCCGTTGGCGGTTGAATGGCGGCCGTGAAGATCGACGTTCCACTCAGTACTTCAAAGGCGTCGATGTACTCCGCGTTGGCGCTGATCGCACCGCCTTCCAGGCCTACTGATTTCGATAATGAGATCATGATGAAATCGGCGCGGCGAAGGTGCTGGAACTCTTCGTAGAAATTGCGCTGCGGCTCGCCATACACCATGAAGCCATTGGCGTCGTCGATATAGCTCAGGGCATTGAATCGTTCACACAGATCCAGGATCGTACCGATAGGCGCCACGCTTCCGTCGGAGGAGTAGACACTTTCGAAAACCACAATGGCCTTTCGATCTCCGATATTTTGCAGAACACGCTCAAGGTCGGCCACATCGTTATGCTTGAACGACAGCAGCGATTCGCCGTACTTAAGGTGCGCGGCGGCTTTCCAGAGACTCCAGTGGCAATCACGGTCAAAGATCAGCACGGCATCGCGGTTGTCAATGCCGCTGCTGGGGGAGAAATTGAACTTCGCTGTCATGGCATTGATGAAGCCAAGGTTGGCCAGCATGCCTGAGGCAAACGTGAGTGTTTTGTCTTTGCCATGATGCTCGCTGAGCAACGTTTCCAATCGGAAATGTGGCTCGCAGACACCCTGCGTCGCCCGCGACCCACCGGTGGAAAGCCCATAGCGTTTGACCGACTCACAGAACGCATCGAGCACTTGCGGGTCCTGTTGCCAGCCGAGGTAGTTGATCCCCGAAAAATTCACATACGGCAGGCCATTGCGCGTGATGCGCGAACCAGACATTCCTTCCATCAGGACCGGCTCGCGCAGGAACCCTTCTGACACCGACGACTCAACGAAGCGCTGAAAACCCCAGCGATCCACATTTGGTGATATTTCCATATGTCCCTCCTCCATTCATCCTGATTGCCAACACTTGATAGAACTTGACAAATTGCAAAAAATAAGCTTGTCGATTTTGTTTCAAGTGGTAGCGTTTAGTCGTCTCAACGATTTACGGCCGCATTCAGAAGCGCAATTATCGTTGCACCGAAATATCAAGTAACGATCAACAAGCCATCAAGATCGCATGAAGGAGTGACCTGTGAGTTTAGGACGAGTACTGATCGTCGAGGATGATTTCGATGGGGCTGAAGTACTGGAGGCCTATCTTGGCCGGGATGGATTCCAGACGCGACATGCAGCAGATGGCCATAAAGCCTTGGACTACCACGCGCGTTGGCGGCCGGATCTGGTGCTGCTGGACATCATGTTGCCGGGACTCAGCGGCAACGAGGTTTTGACTGCCATTCGCCAACACTCAGCGACCCCAGTCATTATGGTGACCGCTGTTGGGCACGAACCCAGCCGCATCAACTCCCTGCTGTACGGTGCTGATGACTATGTGGTCAAACCCTACAACCCAGGGGAAGTGGTTGCTCGCGTGCATGCGGTGCTGCGGCGTTGGCGTGGGGGTGGCCAGGGTCAGTCGACCTTGCTACGGCATAATCACTTGGTCATTGATTTGAATGCGGCACTGGCGACCATTGAAATCAATGGCACCAATCAACCCCTGGAGTTGACGCGCACCGAGTTCAATCTACTGTCCATGATGATGGCCGCGCCATCGCGCATGTACACACGTGCCGAGCTGCTCGCCAACTGCCTGCCCGAAAGTGATGCGATGGAGCGAGTGGTCGATGCCCACCTGTACAACCTGCGACGCAAGCTGGAGCGAGTAGGCATTCACGATGTCGTTCTGACGGTGCGGGGGCTGGGGTATCGCTTCAGCAATCCGGCATGAGCACGGCAAAGAACGGACTCTCCCGCCAACTCTGGTACTGGATCAGCCTGCGCATGATCGGCCTGGCACTGGCGGCCATGCTGGTGGTGGGGGCTGGCATGTGGTTACGCTTCTTCTCGTGGGAAACCAAACTGCGAAACGCACTGCCCGAGGCCGTGCGCCAGGAACTCAAGGTCCTGGAAGTCGACCATGCCGCCAATGCCGAGCGCCTGCGTGAAATCTATGGGCAATACCTCTATGGCGATTACTTCACGCCAGAGGTCCTCCGGGCGGATCTGCTGTGGTTCAGCGGGCTGGCGCTGATTGCGCTCCCCCTGATTATCGGCGGCGGCATCTGGGTCTCGTTGCGCCTGTCGCGCCAACTCAGCGCCGTTGCGATCTCGGCAATGCACATCGCTGGCGGAGACTTCCGGTCACGAGCAGGCAACGTGCGCGATGCCCCCGCAGCGCTGTATAGCCTGATGGCCGATTTCAACCACATGGCTGAGCGCCTGGAGCGGCAGGAGCGGGAATTACAGGCATCCAGCGCCGCCATCGCCCACGAGCTGCGCACGCCCCTCACCGCTGCCAAGGGGCGGCTACAGGGGCTGATCGATGGCGTATTCGAGGCCTCGCCGCAACAGTTGGTCATGATCATGCGACAGCTTGATCAGCTCAATCGGCTCATTGATGATCTGTACTTATTGTCGCTGGCCACAGCCGACCAGTTGCAGCTGATGCCCTCAAGCTTCGCACTCAAGTCCCTGATGGAAGAGCGAGTGGCTTGGGCGGCACCACGCTTGCAACAGCAACCGGTGAACATCGTCCTCGACTGTCCGGACGGTTTGATGTTGATCGCCGATCGCGACCGCTTAGGCCAGGTACTGTCGATCCTGCTCGACAATGCCCTGTGCTACGCAGCATCCGGGGGGTATCTGGCGCTGCGGGCCAGCAAGCGGCAAGACCGGGTGCTGCTCGACGTCGAGGATGCTGGCCCGGGCTTCGCACCGGAGCATATCGAGCGCTCGTGCGACCGTTTCTGGCGTGCCGAACATTCGCGCTCTCGCCATGCAGGCGGCAGCGGGCTGGGGCTGTCGGTGGCAGTCGCTATCTGCCAAGCCCATAGTGGCAAGTTGAGTGTCCATAATCGTGCCGAGGGCGGCGGTCGCATCCATATCGAGTTGCCAGGCTGACTCAAGGCGAAGGCTGCGCCAGCCTGAAAGCGGGCGCAGGCAAAACCTGGTCCGTTGTCCTTGACGAAGTCTTCACCGTTTCTTGGCGCGACCTTGAATCGAAGGCGGCTCACTACCGGGGTACTGAACCTCAAAGGATGAACCGCCATGAGCAAGCCCGTTTCTCGATACAAACACAAGCAACACATGACCAGCGCTGTCTCGGTTTTCATTACCGGCAGCCTCTGCTTGCTGATGCCGCTGAAAAGCCAGGCCCAGCAGCAAGTCGCTGACGTATCCACCCGCTTGTTTGGCGAAAAAACCGAGGTCACGGTGGGACTGGGTGCCGCCTATACCCCTCGCTATCTGGGCGCAAAACAATCGCGAGCCATGCTGGTGCCGACACTGAGTATTTATCGCGGCATTTTCTTTGCCGATTCCATGCGCGGCCTTGGCGCGGAATACCTGACTCAGAGCGGGTTTTACTCCAGCGTGGCAATCGGCTACGACTTTGGCCGTACTGATGAAGACAGCGTTTGGCGCCCTGGCTCCAAGCGACTCCAGGGGATGGGTGAAGTCACAGGCGCGACCACTGCCACGTTTCAGCTGGCACAGGATCTGACCTCCTGGCTGTCGATCAAGGGTGAAGCAGAGCTGCGCGTTGCTGGTTATAAGCGTGGTAATCGTTACCGGTTGGGCCTGGAAAGCACCGTACTGAAAACGGCAGGTGATGTGATTACCCTTGGCATGAACGTGCATGCCGGGGATAAGCGCTACAACCGCACCTACTTCGGGGTGAGCGATGCCCAGGCCCAGGCTTCCCGGTTCTCTCGTTTCGATGCCGACTCCGGCGTCTATGCCTACTCGTTGTCAGCGGACTGGCAACATAAATTCAATCAGCATTGGGCGATGTTGGTCGGGTTGAATGTCATGGAGTTCCGCGAAGAGGCGAACAAAAGTCCTGTGGTGGAAGAAAAAACCGGCGTCACCAGTTTTGCCTCATTGCACTATTCATTCTGAGGCGAATAGACATCCACCGTGCGCTTACGTAGACAGCTCATCCCGGCGCGGAGGCCAGGGTGCCGGAAACTGATTTGGTTGGCCTGCACCGTGGCGGCAGTCTTGTTATTGGTGGCGGGCGCTTGGCTGCTCATGAGCGAGCCGCCCATTTCAGTGCTGACGACACCGCTACAGCCTCCAAAATAATCTCAGACGCTCAAGGCAAGGTTGCGCCGTGGGCGTCTGTTCCGCAGACCGGTATTTGGCCGCACTTGATGAAATCTTGATTAAACCTTGAAAGACGATTGACGCGTGAAGAGCACACTTCCTTCCATGCCTCCTCTGGATCGGAAACTTCACACCATGTCACGACAGTGCAATGCAGCATTTGTGGTGGTGCTGCTATCAGGCTGCACTACGCTAATACCGCCGTATACAACCCCCGACAACAGCACCTTGCCTGCGCATTACCAGCAAGGGAGCGGTAAAAAATCCGAGGATGCCGCACTAACCTCGGCGGCCGATAAAACCTGGCAGAGCTATTTTCCCGATCCTCATCTACAGGCTTTGATCCGCCAGGCGCTGCTTCACAACCACGACCTGCGCAGTGCCGCTTTGCGGGTTCGGCAAGCACAGGCGGCCTACCGCATCGAGCGCAGCGCCCTGACGCCCACGGTTGCCCTGGGAGTCGATGCGAAACGCTCGCGCACGCCTGCAGATCTGACGGAAATCGGTCAGACCTCGACGGGCAACGAATTCAAGGCAGGTGTGGGTATCAGCAGTTGGGAGATCGACTTCTGGGGACGTATCACCAGCCTGAACGAAGAAGCCTTGCAGCAATTCCTGGCGACCCAGGCCGGGCATCAGGCAGTGACGATCAGCCTGGTGGCGCAGGTGGCCGACGCCTGGATTAGCCTCCGCGAGCTGGATAAGCGCCTGCACCTGGCTAATGTCGCTCAGGCCAACCAGAGCGAATCGCTGCGCATCTTCACACGTCGGTTCGAGATGGGGTCAGTGACCAAGCTGGAACTGACCCAGGTGCAGACGCTGCTGACCCAGGCCGAGGCGTTGACGCTGCAACTGCAACAGCAACGTGACCTGCAACACAATGCCGTGAATCTGCTGGTCGGACAGGTTGACCTCGTCGATGCCAACTACAGGCCTGTCGCCGATCAGACCCTGGTCCAGCCCCTGGATGCCGGCCTGCCATCCGACCTGCTGATCAACCGCCCGGACATCGTCGCAGCAGAGCATCGCCTGCGTGCCGCCAATGCCCATATCGGCGCGGCCCGCGCGGCCTTCTTCCCGCGCATTAGCTTGACCGCTTTCGGCGGCCTGGCCAGCGCAGAACTGAGTGACTTATTCAGCGCAAGCAGCCGTGCCTGGAACTTCGCGCCAAGCCTGTCGTTGCCGGTCTTCGATGGCGGACTGAACCAGGCCAACCTGGATTTGGCGAATGTGCGCAAACACCTTGCCGTCGTTGAGTACGAGCAAACCATCCAGAGCGCCTTTCGCGACGTAGCGGATGCCCTGGCCAACCAGCACTGGCTGCAACAGCAACTATCAGTGCAGCAGCAAGCCGTCGAGATCCAGGAGGAACGCAGTCGGCTGGCGCTCCTGAGCCATGACCGTGGCCGCTCCAGTTTCCTGGAGGTGCTTGACGCCGAACGTGATCGTCTGCAGGCCCAGCAACAAGAGGTACAAGCGCAACACGCACTGCTACGCAACCGGGTGGCGCTGTATGCCGCACTGGGTGGCGGCTCACGGCATGTGCCGAACGCCCCGTTACTCGACCAGCCGTCATCCACCCTGTTTTCAGATATTGCAGAGGAATAACCCAGCCATGAGCGCCTCCATCAAGAAGAAAATCACCGCAGTTGCCATCGTGGCGGCCATTGCCGGTGCGACCTGGATCGGCTGGGACTGGTTCGATCAACGCGCTGTGCCGGACGGTCTGATGGTCAGCAATGGACGCATTGAAGCCACGGAGGTGGACGTGGCCGCCAAATTTAGTGGGCGCGTCGCGCAGATCCTGGCCGATGAAGGTGACGAGGTGCAGGCTGGGCAGGTGTTGGCACACATGCATATCGATTCGCTGCTGGCCCAGATGCGCGAGGCCCAGGCGCAATTGCAGCGGGCAGAACATGCCGTGAAGGCCACTCAGGCGCAGGTGAGCATGCGCCGCAGCGAGCAGGCCGCCGCCGAGGCTGTCGTGGTTCAGCGCCATACGGAACTGAATGCCGCCCAGCGTCGACTGGTACGCACCGAGGTATTGGTCAAGGACGGCGCCACAACAGGCCAGGAGTTGGACGATGACCGCGCCAGAGTGGCGAATACCGGCGCTGCGCTCAATGCCGCGCGCGCGCAGGCTAACGCCGCCAGATCGGCCATCGAAGCCAGCGACGCCGAAGTCACCGGCGCAACATCGACCGTCGCGGCAGCGCAGGCCACGGTCGAGCGCATCCAGTCCGAGTTGGACGACAGCACTCTCAAGGCCCCGCGCAGTGGCCGCGTGCAGTATCGCCTGGCCCAGCCCGGCGAAATGCTCAGCGATGGCGGCAAGGTGCTTAACCTGATCGACCTGTCAGATGTCTACATGAGCTTCTTCTTGCCCACCGAAGCCGCCGGGCAAGTGGCCCTGGGCAGTGAAGTGCGCGTCGTGCTGGACACCGCGCCGCACTTGCCGATACCCGCCACGGTCACCTTTGTCTCGCGCCAGGCCCAGTTCACCCCCAAATTCGTGGAGACAGCCAATGAGCGGCAGAAGCTGATGTTCCGGGTCAAGGCTCGGATCGACAAAGCATTGCTGAGCAAGTACCAGGATTATGTAAAGTCCGGCCTGCCCGGCGTTGCCTGGATCAGGACCGATCCACAGGCCCAATGGCCTGAAGCCTTGCAGCTTAGGGACTTGCCATGAACAGCCTCGCTGAGCCCGTGGTTCGCCTGCGGGACGTAAGCCTGCACTACGGCAAGACCCAGGCGCTGTCGGGCATCACCCAGGACATCCCTGGCGGTTGCATGGTAGGGCTGATCGGCCCGGATGGCGTAGGGAAGTCCAGTCTGCTGTCGTTGCTCTCCGGCGCGCGTCGGGTACAGCAAGGCACAGTAGAGGTGCTGGGCGCCGACATCGCCAGCAAGGCCCACCGCGACCAGATCTGCCCGCGTATTGCCTACATGCCCCAAGGCCTGGGCAAGAACCTGTACCCCACACTGTCAGTGGAGGAAAACCTGCAGTTCATCGCACGGTTGTTCAGTCAAAACGCCAGCGAACGGCGCCGACGCATCGACGATTTGACCCGTAGCACCGGCATGTATCCATTTCTTGCGCGACCCGCCGGGAAGCTTTCGGGAGGCATGAAGCAGAAACTGAGCCTGTGCTGCGCTCTGATCCATGATCCCGACCTGCTGATCCTCGACGAACCCACTACGGGTGTCGATCCGCTGGCGCGCGCGCAGTTCTGGGAACTGATCGCCCGTATCCGTCGCCAGCGAGTCGGCATGAGCGTGATCGTCGCCACCGCCTACATGGATGAAGCACAAGGCTTTGACTGGCTGGCAGTCATGGACGAAGGTCGGGTGCGGGCCACCGGCACGCCTGCCGAACTGCTCGCACGCACCCATTGCGATTCGTTGGAATCGGCCTTCATCAGTTTGCTGCCGGACGAGAAAAAGCAAGACCATGAGCCCGTGGTCATTCCTCCCTTGCAGACCGACCCGGATGATATCGCCATCCAAGCCCAGGGGCTGACAATGCGCTTCGGCGACTTCACGGCCGTGGATCACGTGAGCTTTCGCATCCGTCGCGGAGAAATCTTCGGGTTTCTCGGCTCCAACGGCTGCGGCAAGAGCACTACGATGAAAATGCTCACCGGCCTGCTACCCGCCAGCGAAGGCCGTGCCTGGCTGTTCGGCAAGGAGATCGACTCTCACGACCTTGCCACACGCAGTCGCGTAGGCTACATGTCGCAATCGTTCTCGCTCTATAACGAATTGACGGTAAAGCAGAACCTGGTCCTGCATGCCAAACTATTCCATGTGCCCGCCACAGAGATCGACGCTCGCGTGCAGCAAATGGCCGGGCGTTTTGAATTGCTGGACGTCATGGATAGCCTGCCGCCTAGCATCCCCATGGGCATGCGCCAGCGCCTATCGCTGGCCGTGGCGATGGTTCACAAGCCCGAACTGCTTATTCTGGACGAGCCGACTTCGGGCGTCGATCCGGTGGCGCGCGACAAGTTCTGGCGCTTGTTGGTGCAACTGTCGCGGCGCGACCACGTGACCATCTTCATCTCCACCCACTTCATGAACGAGGCCGAGCGCTGCGACCGCATGTCGATGATGCATGCGGGAAAGGTACTCGACAGTGATGCGCCAATGCAGTTGGTGGAAAAACGCGGTGCCGCCAGCCTGGAAGAGGCCTTTATCGGTTATCTGATCGAGGCCGATAACAATGCCGCGCATGTGCCGGATGAGAGCGCTCCCACACAGCACGGCACGGCCGCAACAGCAGCCGAACAGGCTCAGTCGTTCAGCCTGCAGCGTCTACTCAGCTACGCCTGGCGCGAGTCGCTGGAACTGCGGCGCGATCCGGTACGCGCCACACTGGCGCTACTGGGATCGCTGCTGCTGATGTTTGTTATCGGCTATGGCATCAGCACTGACGTCAATGACCTGCGCTACGCCGTGCTTGACCGTGATCAGACCGGCCTGAGCCATGACTACACCCTGGCGCTCTCCGGTTCGCCGTATTTTCTTGAGCGCCCGCCGTTGCACAGTTACGCAGAGCTGGACCGACGCATGCAGACCGGCGAACTGAGTCTGGTCATCGAGATCCCGTCCGGCTTTGCCCGCGACGCGACGCTGGGGCACAACGCCCAGGTCGGTGCCTGGATCAACGGCGCCATGCCCAGCCGCGCCGAAACCGTGCAAGGCTATGTGCAGGGCATGCACCTGCTCTGGCTGACGCAAAAATCCCAGCGATTGAACGGCAAAACCTACACCAACCCGGTCGAAGTGCAGACGCGCTTTCGCTACAACCCGGACATCAAGAGCCTGCCCGCCATCGTCCCGGCGGTGGTGCCATTGCTGCTGTTGATGCTGCCGGCGATGCTGACCGCGCTAGCCGTGGTGCGCGAGAAGGAACTGGGCGCGATCATCAACTTCTACGTCACCCCTGTCACCCGCACCGAGTTCCTGCTTGGCAAGCAACTGCCCTATGTGGCGCTGGGAATGCTGAACTTCCTGTTGATGAGCGTGCTGGCGGTGACCGTACTGGACGTGCCCATGAAGGGCAGCTTTGCCACCCTGGCGCTGGCCACCCTGGTGTTTCTGGTGATCTCCACCGGCATGGGGCTGGTCGCATCGGCCGTCACGCGCAGTCAGATCGCCGCGATGTTCGCTGCGCTGATCGGCACGCTGGTGCCTGCCACCCAGTTCGCCGGGCTGACTACACCCGTTTCCTCGTTGGAGGGCATCGGCAAGCTGATCGGCGAAGCCTACCCGGCCACCCACATGTTTCTCATCAGCCGTGGCGTATTCGCGAAGGCTTTGGGGCTGGCTGATCTGCAGCAGTCCTTCATTGCTTTGTTGGTGGCCCTACCGCTGGTGATGGGTCTGGCGATTGCGATGCTGCACAAACAGGAGCGCTGAGATGAAACGCACTTTTTCCAATATCTGGCAACTGGGCGTCAAGGAGCTTCGCAGTCTGTGGCGCGATCCGGTCATGCTGCTGCTGATCGTCTTCAGCTTCACGGCGATGGTCTACACGGCCGCCTCGGCCATTCCAGATACCCTGAACAACGCACCGATCGCCTTCGTCGACGAAGATGATTCGCCCCTGTCGCAGCGCATCGCCACCGCTTTCTACCCGCCTCAGTTCACGCAACCAGAGCACATCAGTGTTGCCGAGATGGACGCCGGTCTGGACTCCGGCCGCTATACCTTCGTGCTGTACATGCCGCCCAACCTGCAGCGCGATGTTCTGGCGGGTCGTCCCGCGCAGGTGCAGCTCAACGTCGATGCCACACGCATGGATCAAGCCTTCAGCGGCAGCGCCTATGTCGAGCAGATCGTTACCGATGAGGTCAAGACCTTCGTGCAGCGTTATCGCGGCAATTCGGCCCCGTCGGTGGAACTGGCGCTGCGCGCACGTTTCAACCCGGCGTTGGACAAGACTTGGTTCAGCAGCCTGCTGCAGATCATCGACAACATCACCATGCTGGCGATCATTCTGACCGGAGCCGCGCTGATCCGCGAACGTGAGCACGGCACTATCGAACACCTGTTGGTGATGCCGGTCACCCCCACGCAGATCATGCTGGCCAAGGTCCTGGCGATGGGCACGGTGGTGCTGGTGGCGGCGGCGTTGTCGTTGCAGTTCGTGGTACGCGGGTTGCTCGCCGTACCCATCGAAGGCTCGATCTGGCTGTTCCTGGTCGGCGCCGCGCTGAGCTTGTTCGCCAACACCGCCCTGGGCATCTATCTGGCCACCGTGGCCCGCAGCATGCCGCAGTTCGGCCTGTTGCTGATGCTGGTGCTGTTGCCGTTGATCCTGCTCTCCGGCGGCGCCACTCCGCGCGAAAGCATGCCCACGCTGGTGCAGTACCTGATGCTGGCCGCACCCACCACCCACTTGGTGCAGTTGGGAGAAGGCGTGCTGTACCGCGGCGCGGGGCTGGACGTGGTGTGGGTTCAACTTCTTGCGCTACTACTCATCGGCAGCGTGCTGTTCGCACTTTCGTTGCAGCGTTTTCGCCGGATGCTTGCGCAGATGGATGGAGGCTGATTGATGCCTCGCCCATCACATCGCCGGATGAGGTTAGGTGGCGTTAAACCCCATTGGACAGAGAAATACCTTATGGCCTCTGAATAGAGACGCTATCAGTTGATTTCTCAGAATGGATAGGCTTATTTCGGACAATTAAAAAGCCGGCTTGTGGCCGGCTTCTCGGGGACCGCCTCAGCTTGTTTTTGACAAACCTCACCAGCCTTCAAATCGCTCAGCCAACATCGCGTCTGGCTGAATAGTCAGGGCATCCGCGGGAGTTTTTCCGCATCGCCTGGCAGGGTGAATGGCCTAAAACCAGCCCCTGCCAAATGTGCGGCGCATGATACCCACATTCACCTCAGTTGCCCACCTCCGTATCCGATTTAGAGCCTTCCCAGCCCAGCAGGTGTTCATCCAGCGGCACGGGTGGGCGGCGGTTGTTGAGGGTGGACCACCAGAACACCCAGCCGACGATCTGGAAGTTCTGTTCGAAGCGTTGATCGAAGGTCAGGTATTCGTCGGGGTGTTCGCCGGCGTTGTGGCTGCGCATGCGCAGGCCGCCGCCGGGGCGGTTGTAGAGGTATTTGATGCGCAGCATGTCGTCGTGTTCGACGGCGTAGATTTCGCCGTCGATGATTTGAGTGCGGCCGCGGTCGATGGCGAGCGTGGCGCCTTGTTGGATGATGTCGACCATGCTGTTATCGACCATGTAGGCGCCGAGGGCGCGGTCGGGGTTTACGTTTAAGGTCTCGAGGGTGTGACGGGAGAGGCGGATGCGTTCGGTTGAGGTGAAGGACGGATGGAGGGTGATCTCCACATCGATTGTTTCCGGGGAACGGGCGGGGCCTGTGAGGTATTTGCCGCTTTCTTCGCGGGTGGGCAATGCTTTCCTTGCATCTTGAGCGTCCAACAGGAAGTTGGCCGGTGGGTGTTTAGGGCCTACACCGGCGTGCAGCCAGCGGCTGGAGACGCACAACAGTTCTGCGATTTCGTTGAGTCGGCCCATGGGAACACCGCGTTTGAACCAGTTGTTCACGTGCTGAGGCGTGACGCCGCGGTTCTTGGCGAAGTCGGAAGCGGAAAGATGAACTTCCCGTAATAGCGCTTTTAAGCGATCACCTGATGTATTCATAAACGCTGAGTTTACTGGCCGGGAAAATAGATCAAATAAACTATGCGTTCAATTGCCGGTGTAGGTTTTTACTTAGTTGTAGCCTGATCTTTCGTTGGTGCTGCTTAGTTCAACATAGAGTGTTAATAATTGAACTTGGTGTTTAAATTTTTCCACAAAAAAAGCCCCGAATGATCGGGGCTTTTTGATTGCCGCAGCAATGAGGAGCCGGTATCAGCCTTTGTAGGCGGCGACCGACTTCATGATCTCGGCGCGGGCGGCGTCTGCGTTGCCCCAACCGTCGATCTTCACCCATTTGCCTTTTTCGAGGTCTTTGTAGTTCTCGAAGAAGTGCTTGATCTGTTCCAGCAGCAGTGGCGGCAGATCGGTGTATTCCTTCACGTCCACGTACAGCTGGGACAGCTTGTCGTGGGGTACTGCGATGACTTTGGCATCGCCGCCGCCGTCGTCGGTCATGTTCAGGATGCCGACTGGACGCGCGCGGATAACCGAGCCTGGGGTAACCGGGTAAGGGGTTACGACCAGCACGTCGAGGGGGTCGCCGTCGTCAGCCAGGGTGTTGGGGATGAAACCGTAGTTGGCCGGGTAGAACATCGGGGTGGCCATGAACCGGTCAACGAACAGGCAGTCGCTGTCTTTGTCGATTTCGTATTTGATCGGCGCGTGGTTGGCCGGAATCTCGATGGCGACGTAGATGTCGTTCGGCAGGTCTTTGCCAGCCGGAATCTTGCTGTAGCTCATTGGGCGTTGCCCCCGTAGTTGGCCATGTACATGGCCGGATTGGCCTAAAAGTGGCGGCGATTATAGGCATATTCTGACGCCGATGCCATGCACCAGACGTCGTACAGTCATTCGCCTTGTGGCTGATAACGCGGGTCGTGCGCTTGCAGCTGCGCGAGGCGGGCCAGAGGGTCCTGGCGGTAAAAATGACTGAGTTGGGCGTACACCTGTGGATAACTTTCCACCAATAAATCTGGCGCGCTGAAAAAATATTCGCTGGTGACCGCGAAAAATTCCGCCGGGTTTTCGGCGGCGTAGGGGTCGATGGCGGTTTCGGCGTCGGGGTTGGCGTCCAGTTGACGGTTAAGCTCATCGTAGGCGCCTTGCATCACGCGGGCCCAGTCTTGCACGCGCATGTCGTGGTGCAGGGGCGGCAGGCCGTTGGCGTCGCCGTTGAGCATGTCGAGCTTGTGCGCCAGTTCGTGGATCACCAGGTTGTAGCCTTCCCAGTTGCCGCTGGCCAGCACGCCGGGCCAGGCGAGGATCACCGGGCCTTGTTGCCAGGCTTCGCCGCTGTGCTCGCCGTCCCACTCGTGCTCGACGCCACTGGCATCGCGATGACGTTGCGGGCTGAGGAAGTCGTCGGGGTACAGCACGATCTCGTGGAAGCCCTGATACCAGTCGAGGTCGCCGAGGTTCATCAGTGGCAGTTGCGCCTGGGCGGCGAGCAGCAGGCGTTGTTCCTGGTGCAGCTCGACGCCGGGCAGGGCGGTGAGGTGTTTTTCGGCGAGAAACACCACGCAGGCTTCGCGCAGCCACTGGTCTTGCTCGGCGCTGATGCCGTCGAGGAAGGTCAGGTGCTCGCGCACCCGCTGCCAAGTGTCATCGGCAATCGGGTGCTTGGCCAACAGGCGCCGGCGACGCCAGGCGCTGAGGGACCACATCGCAGGTTACTGCGGCTTGGCTTCGGAAGATGCGCGACCAAAGCGGCTGCGGAACACGCTGATGATCATCGGCACCAGCGACAGCAGGATGATGAACACCACCAGCAGCGAGAGGTTTTTCTTGATGAACGGCACGTTGCCGAAGAAGTAGCCCAGGGTTACCAGGCCGCCGACCCAGAAGACGGTGCCCAGCACGCTGAAGCCGAAGAAGCGCGGGTAGGGCATTTTCGCGATACCGGCGACGAACGGCGCAAAGGTGCGCAGGATCGGCAGGAAGCGCGCCAGGGTCACGGTTTTGCCGCCGTGCTTGTCGTAGAAGTCGTGGGTTTTTTGCAGGTAGTCGCGGCGGAAGATTTTCGAGTTCGGGTTGCTGAACAGGCGTTCGCCGGCTGTTCGCCCGATCACGTAGTTGGTGCTGTCGCCGAGGATCGCCGCCAACATCAATAGACCGGCGAGCAAGACCGGGTCCATGCCGCCACCCGCCGCCACCGCGCCGGCAATGAACAGTAATGAATCACCCGGCAGGAACGGCATGACCACCAGGCCAGTTTCGCAAAAGATTACAAGGAACAGAATGGCGTAGATCCACAGACCGTAATTTTTTACCAGCAGGTCGAGGTAGACGTCGAGATGCAGGATAAGGTCAAGCGGGTTGAAATCCATGGATGGCACCTGTGTGAATGGCCCGACTCAGCAGGCCTGTGCGGAGGCTCGGGTAATAAGGCTACAAGTATTTGTCGCGCTTCTTACAACCCTGAAAGGTCGGCATTATACGGATTGAGAAGTGAAAAGAGTGTGTGGGTTTTGTAGCGGGGGATGTCATGGCACTCTGCTCCCAGAGCACCACAGAACCAAATGTGGGAGGGGGCTTGCCCCCGATGGGCGCGTGTCAGTTATAAATAGTCTGACGGGTCCACCGCTATCGGGAGCAAGCTCCTCCCACAGGAATTTTGGGGGGGCTTGGGGGATGGGGTCAGTCTTCGCTGATCGGCAACACGTAGTTCTTGAACTCGCTGTCTTCGCGAAAACCCATCGACTCATACGTCTTCTGCGCCACGTTATTGTTGCTGCTGGTCGACACCCGCAGCCGCACTGCATGGGTTTCCTTGGCCATCTTCTTCGCCGCGCGCATCAGGTTGTCCGCCACCAGTTGCCGGCGCGCGTCTTCGGCGACATAGATGTCGTTGAGGATCCACACCCGTTTGAGCGACAACGAAGAAAAGCTCGGGTACAGCTGACAGAACCCGAGCAAGCGTTTGTCGTCGTCATCGGCCAGGGCCAGGTAGATCACCGATTCCTTGCGGCGCAGGCGTTTTTCCAGGAAGGCCCGCGAAGAGTCCGGGAACGGCAGCGCCCCGTAGAACTCGCGGTATTTGACGAATAACGGGGTCAACAGGTCCAGGTGTTCCAGGGTCGCTTGAGTGATCCGCATGCCAGGCCTCAACTTCCAGATGGTATATGACCACGCGAGCGGCCGTGACTCGATGCTGCCTAAAGACGTGAAAAAGCGCAATCGTGCGGGGATCAGTCGGTGGGCGGGCTGAGCAGGAAATTGCCTTTCACCAAGTCCGGGTCATCTGACTCGATGGTCTGAACCTGCGCCTCATCCTTGAGGTTGACCCCCGACAACTGCCGACGGCAGGCCTCCCGCATCAAGTACAGCAGGCGATGGGCCGCCATGCCATAACTCAAACCCTCCAGGCGCACGTTGGAGATGCAGTTGCGGTACGCGTCGGTGAGGCCAACCTTGGGGTTGTAGGTGAAATACAGGCCCAGGCTGTCCGGCGAACTGAGCCCCGGTCGTTCACCGATGAGGATCACCACCATCTTGGCGCCGAGTAACTGGCCAATCTCATCGGCCACCGCGACGCGGCCCTGTTCCACCAGGATCACCGGTGACAAGGACCAGCCTTCGGCGTGGGTCTGTTCCTCCATGCGCGTGAGAAACGGCAACGTGTGTTTATGCACCGCCAACGCCGACAAACCATCGGCCACCACCACGGCCAGGTCGATACCGCCGGGGTTGGCCGCCGCATGGTCGCGCAGCGCCTGGGCTGACTCATCGCTCAGACGCCGCCCCAGGTCCGGGCGTTGCAGGTAGCTGTGGCGGTCGACGGCGGCGCTGTGCAGCAACAGGCTGTCACGCCCGCGTTCGGCGAGCTGAGTGCTGAGGCCGACGTGGTCGAAGGGCAGGTGGACCGCGTCCCGCGCCTGGGCGTGGGCGAATTGGAAGTCCAACTGTGCGCTGGTGGGGATGCTGGTGCCAGTACGGCCCAGGGCGATGCGCGCCGGGGTCAGGCGACGCAGTTCCAGCCACGGGTTTTCGGGTAAGTCTGGTTGCACGGGCGGCTCCTTCATCCCAATTGCGCCAAGGCGTGGCGAAACGCCGGTGGCAGGCTGTTGCCGAAGCGCACTTTGCCGTCGGCTTGCGTGAAAATGCCCATGTTCGCCAGCCACTGTTCAAACTCCGGCGCCGGCTTTAAACCCAATGTCTGGCGGGCGTACAGGGCGTCGTGGAACGAGGTGGTCTGGTAGTTGAGCATGATGTCGTCGGAACCGGGAATGCCCATGATGAAGTTGATCCCGGCCACGCCCAGCAGGGTCAGCAGGGTGTCCATGTCGTCCTGGTCGGCTTCGGCGTGGTTGGTGTAGCAGATGTCGCAACCCATCGGCACCCCCAGCAGCTTGCCGCAGAAGTGGTCTTCGAGGCCGGCGCGGATGATCTGTTTGCCGTTGTACAGGTACTCGGGGCCGATAAAACCGACCACGGTGTTCACCAGGAACGGCTTGAAGTGCCGGGCCACGGCGTAGGCGCGGGTTTCACAGGTTTGCTGGTCGACGCCGAAGTGCGCGTTGGCCGACAAGGCGCTGCCCTGGCCGGTTTCGAAATACATCAGGTTTTGCCCGAGGGTGCCACGGTTCAGGCTCAGGCCTGCTTCGTAGCCCTCCTGCAGCACGCTCAGGCTGATGCCGAAACTGGCGTTGGCCGCCTCGGTGCCGGCGATCGACTGGAACACCAGATCCAGCGGCACGCCACGGTTGATGGCTTCGATGGAGGTGGTGACGTGGGTCAGCACGCAGGCCTGGGTGGGGATTTCGTAACGCTGGATGATCGCGTCGAGCATCTCCAGCATGGCGCAGATCGAGGCGATGCTGTCGGTGGCCGGGTTGATGCCGATCATGGCGTCGCCGTTGCCGTACAACAGGCCGTCGAGAATGCTCGCCGCGATGCCCGCCGGTTCGTCGGTGGGGTGGTTGGGTTGCAGGCGGGTCGACAAGCGGCCGCGCAGGCCCATGGTGCCGCGAAACCGGGTGACCACGCGGATCTTCTGCGCGACCAGCACCAGGTCTTGCACGCGCATGATCTTCGACACGGCGGCGGCCATTTCTGGTGTCAGCCCTGGCGCCAAGGCGCGTAGGGATTGTTCATCGGCTGCGTCACTGAGCAGCCAGTCGCGCAGGCCGCCGACGGTCAGGTGGCTGACGGCGGTAAACGCCTGTTTATCGTGGGTGTCGATGATCAGTCGGGTGACTTCGTCGCTTTCATAGGGAATCAGCGCCTCTTGCAGGAAGTGCTTCAGCGGGATATTCGCCAAGGCCATTTGCGCCGCCACCCGCTCGCCATCGTTCTGTGCGGCGACGCCAGCGAGGAAGTCGCCTGAACGGGCGGGGCTGGCCTTGGCCATCACGTCCTTGAGGCTGTCGAAGCGGTAGGTCGATGCGCCCACCGCGTGGGAAAAACTTGCCATACAGTGTCTCCTTGATGACGCGGGCAAATATGGGTAAGGCGCCCGCGTCGAGGTTTACGGCAGTCAGTGCAAGGCGGCCTCTGCGGCCTGGATCGCCGCGAACTCTTCTTCCGGCGTGCCTGCTACCAAGTGATGCCGGCTGTAGAAAGCAAAGTAAGCAATTAATACTCCATAGATGATTGCAGCGCCAATCACCACTCGCGGGTCGACCAGAAAGCCCGCCACCACGGCCACGCAGGCCAATACCAGGGCCACGCCGGAGGTAAAGATGCCGCCCGGCGTGCGGTACGGACGATCCATTTTGGGGCGACGGATGCGCAGGGTGATGTGCGCGGCCATCATCAGCACGTAGGAAATGGTCGCGCCAAACACCGCCACCAGAATCAGCAGGTCGCCCTGGCCGGTCAGCGACAGGCCGAAACCGATAATGCCGGGGATCACCAGCGCCAGGACCGGCGCCTTGCTTTTGTTGGTCTGGGACAGTTTGCGCGGCAGGTAGCCGGCGCGGGACAATGCGAAGATCTGCCGCGAATAGGCGTAGATAATCGAGAAAAAGCTGGCGATCAAGCCCGCCAGGCCGACCAGGTTGACGAAGCTGCCCATCCAGGTCGAGCCGCCATACGACAGCGCCAACGCTTCAACCAGCGGGTTGCCGGACTTGATCAGCGCGTAGGTGCCAGCGCCGCCCGGTGCAATCACCAGGATCAGCAGGGCAAAACTGGTCAGCACCACAATGGCGCCGATCAGGCCGCGGGGCAGGTCGCGCTTCGGGTTCTTGGTTTCTTCGGCGGCCAACGGTACGCCTTCGACTGCCAGGAAGAACCAGATCGCATACGGAATCGCCGCCCACACGCCGACGTAGCCGAATGGCAGGAAGGTGCTGGCGCCCTTGGCGTCGGTCACCGGGATGTCGAGCAGGTTGGCGACGTTGAAGTGCGGCACCATCGAGACCAGGAACACGCCCAGTGCAATGGCGGCGACGGCGGTGATGACAAACATCAGCTTCAAGGCTTCACCCACGCCAAAGATATGGATGCCGATGAAGATGATGTAGAACGCCAGGTAAATCATCCAGCCGCCGATGCCGAACAACGACTCGCAATAGGCGCCGATGAACACCGCGATGGCGGCGGGGGCGATGGCATATTCGATCAGGATCGCGGTGCCCGTCAGGAACCCGCCCCAAGGGCCAAAGGCGCTGCGGGCAAAACCGTAGCCACCGCCGGCAGTAGGAATCATGGAAGACAGTTCGGCCAGGGAAAAGCACATGCACAGGTACATGGTGGCCATCAGTAATGTGGCGAGGAACATGCCGCCCCAGCCACCCTGGGCCAGGCCGAAGTTCCAGCCGGCGTAGTCGCCGGAGATCACGTAGGCAACGCCAAGGCCGACCAGCAGCACCCAGCCGGCGGCGCCTTTTTTCAGTTCGCGTTGTTGGAAGTATTGGGAATCGACTTTTTCGAAGTCGACGGAGGATCCAGTGGGTTCGCTAGGCATGGGAAAGTACCTTTCATTCTTATTGTTTTGGTCCCGACAAGTTGTCGCCGGGTAATGTAGGAGCGAGCTTGCTCGCGAAAAACTTCAGAGCACCGCGCAGAGCCAGGCTATCCGCGTAATCGTTGAGGTTCTTCGCGAGCAAGCTCGCTCCTACGGGGGCGGTTATCGCCCCGGCGGTGTTGGGTTAGAAGAAGCCCAATGGATTGATGTCGTAGCTCACCAGCAGGTTCTTGGTCTGCTGGTAGTGATCCAACATCATCTTGTGGGTTTCACGACCGACGCCGGACTTCTTGTAACCGCCAAACGCGGCATGCGCTGGGTACAGGTGGTAGCAGTTGGTCCACACGCGGCCCGCCTTGATCGCCCGGCCCATGCGGTAGGCGCGGTTGATGTCGCGGGTCCACAGGCCGGCGCCGAGGCCGAACTCGGTGTCGTTGGCGATCGCCAGGGCTTCGGCTTCATCCTTGAAGGTGGTGATGCTCACCACCGGGCCGAAGATTTCTTCCTGGAACACCCGCATCTTGTTGGTGCCCTTGAGCAGGGTCGGCTGGATGTAATAGCCGGTGGCCAGATCACCTGTCAGCTTCTCGACCTTGCCGCCGGCCAGCAACTCGGCGCCTTCGCCCTTGGCGATTTCCAGGTACGACAGGATCTTGTCGAACTGCTGCTCGGACGCCTGGGCGCCGACCATGGTGTCGGTGTCCAGCGGGTCGCCACGCTTGATCGACGCGACCTTCTTCATCACCACTTTCATGAAGTCGTCGTAGATCGACTCTTCCACCAGCGCGCGGGATGGGCAGGTACACACTTCGCCCTGGTTGAAGAACGCCAGCACCAAGCCTTCGGCGGCTTTCTCGATGAATTGCGGTTCGGCTTTCATGATGTCGGCGAAGAAGATGTTCGGCGACTTGCCACCCAGTTCAACGGTGGACGGAATAATGTTCTCGGCCGCGCAATGCATGATGTGCGCGCCCACCGGGGTAGAGCCGGTGAAGGCGATCTTGGCGATGCGCTTGCTGGTGGCCAGGGCTTCGCCGGCTTCTTTGCCGAAACCGTGGACCACGTTCAGCACGCCCGGCGGCAGCAGGTCGCCGATGACTTCCATCAGCACGTTGATGCCCAGCGGGGTTTGCTCGGCCGGCTTGAGCACCACGCAGTTGCCGGCGGCCAGGGCCGGGGCGAGTTTCCAGGCGGCCATCAGCAGCGGGAAGTTCCACGGGATGATCTGGCCGACCACGCCCAGGGGCTCATGGAAGTGATAGGCGGCGGTGTGTTCGTTGATTTCGGCGCTGCTGCCTTCCTGGGCGCGGATGCAACCGGCGAAGTAGCGGAAGTGGTCGGCGGCCAGCGGGATGTCGGCGTTGAGGGTTTCACGCACGGCCTTGCCGTTGTCCCAGGTTTCGGTGATGGCCAGCAGTTCGAGGTTCTGTTCGATACGGTCGGCGATCTTCAGCAGCACCAGCGAGCGGTCCTGGGCAGAGGTTTTGCCCCAGGCGTCGGCGGCGGCATGCGCGGCGTCCAGCGCCTTGTCGATGTCTTTGGCGGTGGAACGTGGGAATTCGGCGATGGGCTTGCCGTTGACCGGGGAAGTGTTGGTGAAGTAGTTGCCATCGATCGGCGCCACGAATTCGCCGCCGATGTAGTTGCCGTACTTGGCCTTGAACGAAACGATGGCGCCTTCAGTACCGGGGTGTGCGTAACGCATGGTGGGTATCTCCTGGCTTTTTATGTTTATTGGAGTGCAGCGCGGCAAGCGCTTGATAAAGCGTAGAGCAAAGGTCGGGCCACTGCCTTGCAAGCCAGTTAAATCAGGGGGTTGGCGAGAGCCAAAAAGTGCGGCTGTGCCAGCCTTGGTACAGTCTGTGTGACAGTTTGTGCCATGCACGGTACAACCTGTGACCGGTGGGTCGGCGCGGGATTGCAATGGCCGGGTGGCTGGGGGATGCTGGACGTTCTCACGCAGGGAGAATAATAAGAACATGCATCACGATCATTTCAGTCGCCATGCCCAGCAAGTCTTGACCGTGACCCGTGGGCAAGACCTTTCCCAGGGCCCTGGCAGCGACCCGTCCATCGCCCGCTCCTGGCTGCGTTGCCTGGAGGATTATCACCTCGACCCTGCGCTGAGCATCGCCCCCACCGTGCTCGAACATGGCCGTCTGCTGGAAAGCCGCGAGCGCCTGCAGCAGGTGCTGCACATCGCTGGCGGCGAGATGAACAGCCTGCATCAGCAACTTTCGGGCGCCGGTCACGCCGTGCTGCTAACCGACGCGCGCGGGGTGATCCTCAACTGCGTCACCGCGCCGTCCGAGCGCAAGATTTTCGAGCGCGCCGGGTTGTGGCTCGGCGCCGACTGGAGCGAGGCCTGCGAAGGCACCAATGGCATCGGCACCTGCCTGGTGGAGCGCCAGTCGTTGACCATTCACCGCGATGAGCATTTTCGCGGGCGCCACACCGGGCTGACCTGTTCGGCGAGCCCGGTGTTCGATCCCCATGGTGAGTTGCTGGCGGTGCTGGACGTGTCGTCGGCGCGGGAAGCGGTGTCGCGTCAGAGCCAGTTCCACACCATGGCGCTGGTCAACCTGTCGGCGAAGATGATCGAGAGTTGTTACTTCCTGCGTCACTTTGAACACCACTGGCTGCTGCGTTTTCACTTGCAGGCGGAGTCCGTGGGCTTGTTCAGTGAAGGGCTGCTGGCGTTCGACGGCGAAGGGCGCATTTGCGCAGTCAACCAAAGTGCCCTGAACCTGTTGGGGCAGATGCGTGGTGGCTTGCTGGGGCAGCCTGTGGAAGCGCTTTTCGAATGCACCCTGGATCAACTGCTGGGCCGCGCCAGCGCCAATGCCACAGCGAGTTGGCCGCTGCGGACGCGGGACGGTCGACATCTGTTTGCCGCGTTGCGCGGCCAGCCGCGCAGTGTGCCGGTGCCCGTACAGTCGCAGCCGGTGGTTGCCGCCAAGCCCGAGCGTCTGCTCGGTATCTGCCTGGGCGATTCCGCGTTGCAAAGCGATTTTCGCAAGGCGTTGCGCGTGTTCGAACGTGATGTGCCGCTGCTGGTCAACGGTGAAACCGGTTCCGGCAAAGAGGCCTTCGCCAAGGCCGTACACCAGGCCAGCCAGCGTGCGGACAAGGCTTTTGTTGCGCTCAACTGCGCCGCCATCCCGGAAAGCCTGATCGAAAGCGAACTGTTCGGCTATCGCGGCGGCAGTTTCACCGGTGCCCGCAAGGAAGGCATGCGCGGCAAGCTGCAACAGGCAGATGGGGGCACGTTGTTCCTGGATGAAATCGGCGACATGCCCCTGGCTTTGCAAACCCGGCTCTTGAGGGTGCTGGAGGATCGCCTGGTGGTGCCCATCGGCGGCGAGCCCCAGGCGGTAAACGTGAGAGTCATCAGCGCCACCCACCGTGATTTGTTGCAGCGTGTGCAGGCAGGCAGCTTTCGTGAAGATTTGTACTACCGACTCAATGGCCTCGAAATCGGCTTGCCGCCGTTGCGCGAGCGCAGTGATAAGCCGCAATTGCTGGATTTTCTGCTGGCCCAGGAAGCCGGGGAGCAGACGATAACGCTCGATGCCGGCGCGCGTCAGGCATTGCTGGCGTTCGCCTGGCCGGGCAATGTGCGGCAGTTGCGCACGGTGTTGCGTACCCTGGTTGCACTGTGTGACGGCGCGTTGATCGGTGTCGATGATTTGCCGCCGATGATCCGCCCGGCGTCCTTGACTACGCCTGCTGCGGATGTCCCCCCGCTGTCGCTGCTTGAGGATGCCGAGCGCCTGGCATTGTTGAAGGTCCTGACGCAGCAGCGCTGGCATATGACCCTTGTGGCTGAACGGTTGGGGGTGAGCCGCAACACGTTATATCGAAAGTTACGCAAACATGGCATTGAACTGCGTTCGGCGTTGTAATTCGTAAGTTGTTGTCGAGTGTGTGGGCGCGGTTTTTAATTGTTGATTGTAGGGGGATTTACTGTTTTTGCTTTTGTGGGTTAATTGTTGAGAAAGTGTGTCCTGGCTGGCGCGGAAGTAAATGCATGTAATGTTGTTTCGGTGGAACTGAGATAGATATTTTTGTCACCCAGTGAATGCAAGTTTTTATTGACTGACTAAGGTGATGATTATGAATGTTACAGGTGTTCCAACTTATACTACAGTACCGTCCAGTGACGTTTCAGCTGATGTTACTCAAGCTGCCAATAATACTGGATCGACCGGTAACCCGCGCAACGCCGCTTCGGCTACTTGGCAAAATGATCGCTCCGAGCTTACTTATGATGCTGAACGTTTGAACTCGGACACGCAGGTTCGTAGCAAAAGGGGAATTGATTTCGGACGTTTTTTCCGCAGGCCGACGCATAGCACTTCCCGCGTGCCGTCTGGGACGCCCGGTCAATATAATCAGGTTAATAAGGGACCGTTTTTCTCAAACCCACCTTCCACTCATGCATCTAATAAGCCCTTTCGAGATCTGATTAATAACAACCGGTTCGGGGGCTCTACCCTTCCTTCCAGGTCTCACCCCGTTCCCAAGACGTTTGGCGAGGTGGCGCAAAACCTCGTCACTGCCGATCGCCTGGTCAAGGCTGGCGTGTTCAAGACCGGGCCAGATCTGAAAACCGTGACACGGGACGCTTTCGTGAATGCCGCAGTCAACGGCTTGGTCAGTACGCCATTGAGTATTGGTACTTACGCAGGCTCCGTATGGAGTGGCGAGCAGATCAAGGGGGCGTTCAGCGCCAATACCCCCTTACTTCCTCCCGCGCACCAGCCCGCGCCGAGTCAACAGAACGGTGTGGCGGGATCGGCGCCGAGTCCTTCATCGCCGCAAGACCTGGCGTTGCACTTGGACAATGCAGAATTAAAACTGCTCTTGGTCAGTAATACGATCCAGGCCTATACCGAAGGGAGCGAGGGTCAAGCCTTGGATAAAAGCCCCGATTGGCCAACCGAGACAACTGCCCGACTTGATATGTTGGAAAAGCAATACAACACCGTCGAGTCGAACTTGGAATTAATCGCTAAGGAAAATGATTTTATATTCAGGCCCTTTAAAAGTGATACCGCCGCCACCGAGAAAGACCCTGTGCGCCGCCTTGAAACATTGGATCGACGCAATCAGGCTGTTTTAAACCAGATCTCCCGTATCAATACGGTGTTGGAGCCGAAGGGGCCGCCATCCTCGATGCAGTTTGTCTGATGCGGGTTATTAATTGACACCCCATAATGACCCCTCGTATACGCTGAGTCCGGTGCTGTCACGGCGGGTGACGGCACCGGGCTCAACGACCGCACTGCCGGCCGAATTCAGACGATTGAGCTGGCGTGTACCGCTAAAAGAGTGCGATTTCCCCCTCCCTGCGCTAACCTGCCTCGATGTTTTACGAGGTCGACCATGCACATTCATATTCTCGGTATTTGCGGTACTTTCATGGGCTCGATGGCGGTTCTGGCCAAGGAGTTGGGCCACCATGTGACGGGTTCCGATGCCAACGTCTATCCGCCCATGAGTACGCAACTGCAAGCCCAGGGCATCGAATTGACCCAGGGCTATGATCCATCCCAATTCGATCCGGTCCCCGACCTGGTGGTGATCGGCAACGCCATGTCTCGGGGCAACCCGGCGGTCGAGTACGTACTGAACAAAGGTTTGCCGTATGTGTCCGGCCCCCAATGGCTGGCCGACCATGTGCTGCAAGGCCGTTGGGTACTCGCGGTAGCCGGCACCCATGGCAAGACCACCACCAGCAGCATGCTGGCCTGGGTGCTGGAGCACGCGGGCATGAGCCCGGGTTTTCTGATCGGCGGCGTACCGCAGAACTTCTCGGTGTCGGCGCGCCTGGGCGATACGCCGTTCTTCGTGATCGAAGCCGATGAATACGACAGCGCGTTCTTCGACAAACGCTCCAAGTTTGTCCACTACCGCCCGCGCACGGCGATCCTGAATAACCTGGAGTTCGATCACGCGGATATCTTCCCCGATCTGGCGGCCATCGAGCGGCAGTTCCACCATTTGGTACGCACCATCCCGAGTGAGGGCCTGGTGATCCACCCGACCACCGAGCCGGCCTTGCAGCGCGTCATCGACATGGGCTGCTGGACGCCGGTGCAAACCACCGGCGCGGGCGGGCAGTGGCAGGTCAGCTTGCTCAGTGAAGACGGTTCGACATTTGAAGTGCTGTTCGAAGGCGAGGCCCAGGGTGTGGTCGACTGGGACATGACCGGCCAGCACAACGTTGCCAACGCCCTGGTCACCTTGGCGGCGGCACGGCATGTTGGCGTGGTGCCTTCCATGGGCATCGCGGCCCTGAGTGCGTTCAAAAGTGTGAAACGACGCATGGAAAAGGTTGCCGATGTGAATGGGATTACCATCTACGACGACTTTGCCCACCACCCGACGGCGATTGCCACCACCCTTGATGGCCTGCGCAAGCGGGTCGGTGATGCGCCGATCATTGCCATTATCGAACCGCGCTCCAACTCCATGAAGCTCGGCGCGCACCGCGATGGCTTGCCGGAGAGCGTCAATGATGCGGACCAAGTGGTCTGGTACGCACCGGCCAACCTGGGCTGGGACCTGCCCGCCATTGCGGCGCTGTGTCACGTGCCGTCGACGGTCTGCGATTCGATCGAAGGCATCATTGAACACGTCAAGCAACAGGCCACGCCCGGCACCCACGTGGTGGTCATGAGTAACGGCGGCTTCGGCGGCCTGCACGGCAAATTGGCCGAGGCCCTGAAATGAGCGGGCCCGAGCGCGTGACGCTGGCGATGACCGGCGCATCCGGCGCGCCCTATGGCTTGCGCCTGCTCGACTGCCTGGTGCGCGAGGAGCGTGAAGTTCATTTCCTGATCTCCAAGGCCGCGCAACTGGTGATGGCCACCGAGACCGATGTCGCGCTGCCGCCCAAGGTGCAGATGATGCAGGCGTTCCTCACCGAGTACACTGGTGCGGCGGCGGGGCAGATCAAGGTTTACGGTAAAGAGGATTGGATGTCGCCGGTGGCCTCCGGCTCCGGCGCGCCGGCGGCGATGGTGGTGGTGCCGTGTTCCACCGGTACGTTGTCGGCGATTGCCACGGGCGCCTGCAACAATTTGATCGAACGGGCCGCCGATGTGACGTTGAAAGAGCGGCGCCAGCTGATTTTGGTGCCGCGTGAGGCGCCGTATTCGAGCATTCACCTGGAGCACATGCTCAAGTTGTCGAACATGGGCGTGACCATCTTGCCGGCGTCACCTGGTTTCTATCACCAGCCGCAGACCATCGATGACCTGGTGGATTTTGTGGTGGCGCGGATTCTCAACCTGCTGAACATTCCCCAGGACATGCTCCCGCGTTGGGGTGAGCACCATTTGAGCAGCGATGAATAAGGCGCTGTTGGTGTTACTGGCGTTGCAACTGGCGGGCTGCGCCACCGCGCGCACGCTGGATGCAGCGAAGCCCGGCGCGCCGGTGGTGTACGCCGGCACGCGGCTGGACCTGTATGCGATGAACGGCGGCTGTTGCGCGATGGACCGTTTTGGCGCCGAGGCGCCGAGCTATCCCGGCGTCGACCTGCCAGCCAGCGCGTTGCTCGATACCCTGCTGTTGCCGCTGTCGGTGTTGACGGTGTTGGGGGTAGGGTTCAACGCCACGGGTGGGCTGTGACTCCGCGCTCAGGCCCCATCTGAACCCACATGTTGAGCTGGCAGCTCGGTTGGCAGGGTTTATTTACCCAGCTTGCGCAACTCGTCCGATTCGACCACGCGCACACCATCTTGCTCTTCCAGCGCCAGGCGCCACATGGCGCGTGCCAGTTCGCACACTTCGATGCCGTGGTACTTGCCTGGAATCAGCCGTGACAACGGCCCGGCCAATTGCTCGGCCAGGCGCGGTTCGAGGCGCTCCCCCAGCAACAGCGACGGCCGCACGATGGTCAGTTGCGGCCAACCCTGGGCTTTCAAGGCGTCTTCCATTTGCCCTTTGATCCGGTTGTAGAAGATCGAGGATTTCGGGTCGGCGCCAATCGCGCTGATGACAATCAGGTGCCGCGCGCCCATTTCCCGTGCGCGCTTGGCAAAGGCCACGACCAGGTCCAGATCGATCGCGCGAAAGGCTTCCTCGGAGCCGGCTTGCTTGATCGTGGTACCCAGGCAGCAGAAGGCGATATCGACCTGGTCACGCAGTTGCGGCAGGACCACCGCCGGGTCGCCCACTGGGTTTTCCAGGCGTGGATGTTCGGCCAACGGCTTGCGGCTGGGCGCCAGCACACGGGTCACGGTGGGTTCGTTGAGCAGGCGATCGAGCAGGTGTTCGCCGGTCAGGCCAGAGGCTCCTGCGAGCAAAATATGCTGAGGCGTCAGGTACATGGTGTTTCCCCCTTTGTTACACGTTACAGCTTAGTTGCCTTTAGCTTCCTTGCTATTCATTGAGACGCTTTCGAGCGCCTTTCGTGCTTGCTGCTTGCGTAATAGTTGCCAATGGGCGATCACGCCTTTGGGGGCCCAGATCTGCGGTTCGGAGGCTTCGAAGTTGTCCGCCTGTTCGCGTTCGGTCACGTGCAGTTGCGCCAGCTTGAAGGCTTGCTGCAAGTCGTCGGTCTGGTTGAAGGCTTGGGCGAAAAGGGCATCGCCGAAGTAGGTGAAGTCGGCTTCCTCGGAACAGCCAAACGACACGCGGTCGGCGCGGGAAGCGGTCATGATCAAGGTGTGCTCGTCTTTCAGCGCGGGAATGAAACCGCCGGAGTAGCACGCGGAAATCACCACGACCTTGTCGCGGTTCTTCAACGGCGTGAGTACTGCGGCGAGCTCATCGGCCGGCAGGTCGGCCAGCTCCATGCGCGGCTGGTCGAGCACCAGTTCGCTTTCGTGGGTGCCGTGGCTGGTCAGGTAGATAAACACCAGGTCCTCCGGCCCGCTGCGTTCGGCCAGGGTCTGCACGGCACGGCGCAGGCTTTCGCGGGTAGCCAGCGGGCGGTCGGCGATATGGTCGCGGTGGTTGACCAGGCGAATCTGCCCGCGCGCACCGAAGCGGCTGGCGAGCATGTTGCTGACGTAATCGGCTTCGCGCAGGAACACGCTCTGTTTGCCGTCGCCGGCGAGTACCAGGGTGTACAGTTCCACGGCGGGGGTCGAAGGAGGCACGGCGGCGAGGGCAGCATCGAGCAGGCGGCCTTGGGCCAGCACGCCGATTTCCAACGGGTCGGGCAACAGCTTGCCGTCGGCGTCGCGCACGCGCATGCCGTTGACCCAGGTGCCGGCTTGCACGGTGCCGTCGGCGAGCACCAGGGTGCCGCGGCCCTGGTAGTTGTCGCTGTCGAAACCGCCGATATAGAAGCTGCCGTCGGTGAGGTTCAGGCGGCCTTCGCCGCTGAAGCGCCAATCGCTGAACTGGCCAATGTAGTGGCTGCCATCGACGCCGATCAACTCGCCCTTGCCGCCGAGGGCGCCTTCCTTGAACTGGCCGATCCACACGTCGCCGTCGGCGTTTTCGTAGCGACCCTTGCCGTTCAATTGGTTCTGTTTGAACTGGCCGACGTAGATGTCGCCGTCAGCGCTGTTGAAGGTGCCGTTGCCTTCCAGCTGGCCATCGACGAAGTGGCCGCTGAACTGGTTGCCGCTGTCGTCGTTGCGCTGGCCTTCGCCGTTGGGCTTGCCGTGGGCGAACTGGCCCTGGTATTGGCTGCCGTCAGCCAGCTCCAGGCGCCCGAGGCCGGAATACTGGTCGTCCTTGAATTCGCCGCGATAGGTCATTTGCCCCTCTTTGAGGGTGCCTTCGCCGTTGCGCCGGCCTTGCTTGAAGCCACCGACATAGTGGCTGCCCGCAGTGGTCAGGCTGCCCTGGCCGTCAAACAGGCCTTGCTGGAACTGGCCTTTATAGACTTCGCCGTTGCTGCCATGCCATTCGCCCTGGCCGTGCCACAGGCCTTTGTCGAACTGGCCGGCGTACCAACTGCCGTTGGGGTAGTCCACGCGGCCCTGGCCTTGCAGCAAGCCATTGACCACATCACCCCGGTAACGGCCGCCGTCGGGCAGGCGCGCATCGGGCGGCAACAGCGATTCGCCGTCTCCGCAAGCGGTGAGCAACAGGACAAGGGCAAGGGGAGCGAGTGGGCGCATAGCGGGATCCGGATAATTGAGCGCCGAGTATGCCGCAGCGAAGGAGCCATACCTAGTGGTCTGTTGGGGAATGATGACCTGTAGGAGCCGGCTTGCCGGCGAAGGTGGTCAACGAAAACGCGAGCATTCAGGGGGAATGTGGCGTCTGGGGGCTTTTCGCTGGCAAGCCAGCTCCTACAGGGAACAAGGAGGCGGTTACACGAAGCAGAGCGACAACGACTCGGCAATGTAAGCGGGTTTCTCCTGGCCTTCGATTTCCAGGGTAGCGGTGGCCTTGAACAGCCATTGGCCGGGTTTTTTCTCGGTGACGTCGGTGAGGGTCACGTTCAGGCGGACCTTGGAATTGACCTTCACCGGCTGGATAAAGCGCACGCTGTCCAAGCCGTAGTTGACCGCCATTTTCAGGCCTTCGGGCATGATCAGGATGTCTTCCATCAACTTGGGCATCAGCGACAGCGACAGGAAACCGTGGGCGATGGTGCTGCCGAACGGGGTTTGCGCGGCCTTGACCGGGTCGACGTGGATGAACTGATGGTCGCCAGTGGCTTCTGCGAACAGGTTGATGCGGGCCTGGTCGATGGTGAGCCAGTCGGAACGTCCCAGTTCCTTGCCGACATAATCTTTGAGCTGCGCTACGGGTACATAGGGCATTGCGTCTCTCCTTGGTTCATCGGTTTTTATTGATGTGCGAGAACCATGTTAGATCATCATGGGCAACCAGCCCGGTCAACCCACCATGCTTATGGCGAATGCCGGAGCATAGCGCGGGCATGCTTATAATGCGGGTGGGTCTTGAGGGGGGAAGGACGGATGCTGTTACGCGGTCTGACATGGCTGGTGCTGTTTCAATTGATCGGCACGGCGATCAACCATTTGCTGCTGCCGGTGTTGCCGGGGCCGATCATTGGTCTGCTGCTGATGCTGGGTTACCTGGTGTGGCGCGGCGAAGTCGGCGAGCCGCTGAGCCTGGCGGCCAGCAGCCTGCTGCGTTACTTGCCCTTGCTGCTGGTGCCGCCGGCGGTCGGGGTGATGGTGTATGCCAAGGACATCGCCGCAGACTTCTGGGCCATCGTCGGCGCCTTGGTGTTGTCGCTGGTGATCGCCATGGGGTTCGTCGGCGTGCTGATGCAAAAACTGGTCAAGCGCCAGGCGCAGCAGGAGGAGCAATCATGACCTTCGACTGGCAAGGCGCATGGGCGGCGGTGATTCATCATCCGCTGTTCGGCATCGGCATCACCCTCGGTGCCTATCAACTGGTGCTCGCGGGCTTCGAGAAAACCCGCTGGATCTTCCTGCAGCCGGTGCTGGTGTCCATGCTGCTGGTGATCGGCGTGCTGCTCACCTGTGGCCTGAGTTACGCCGAGTACCGCAAGAGCACCGAGATCATGAGCATCCTGCTGGGCCCGGCGACTGTGGCCCTGGCGGTGCCGCTCTATCTGAACCTGCGTCGGATTCGTCAATTGTTCTGGCCGATTTTTACTACGCTGGTGATAGGTGGTGTGTTGGCCACCGGCCTGTGTGTGTTGCTGGGCTGGTGGTTCGGTGCCGAACACAGGATGTTGATGACCATGGCACCCAAGTCGGTGACCTCGCCGATTGCCATGCTGGTGGCCGAGCAGATCGGCGGCGTGGCCGCGTTGGCCGCGGTGTTCGTGCTGATCACCGGCGTGATCGGGGCAATGATCGGCCCGGCGTACTTGTCGCGCCTGGGCGTCCACAGCCCCGAGGCGCGCGGTATGGCGCTGGGCATGACCGCTCACGCCGTCGGCACGTCGGTGGCCCTGCAGGAAAGCGAAGAGTGCGGCGCCTTTGCGGCGCTGGCCATGAGTCTGATGGGCGTGGCGACGGCAGTGTTCCTGCCGCTGGCCGTGTCGGTGATTGTTTGAACCAGGGTTAAGGAAACCTTTATGAGTCTGGCGCTGTTCCCGCTCAACACCGTGCTGTTCCCTGGCTGCACCCTCGACCTGCAATTGTTCGAGGCGCGCTACCTGGACATGATCAGCCGCTGCATGAAAAAGGGCGAAAGTTTCGGCGTGGTGTGCATTTTCGACGGCAAAGAGGTGGGCGCGGCCCCGGATGGCTACGCGCTGATCGGCTGTGAAGCGCTGATTCGAGACTTCAAACAGCAGGATAACGGCCTGCTGGGCATTCGCGTCGAGGGCGGGCGGCGCTTCCGTGTCCGCGATGCCGAGGTGCAGAAGGACCAGTTGCTGGTGGCCGAGGTGCAATGGCTGGAAGAGCGGCCGGACCACGCGCTGGAAGAGGCGGACGCCGACCTGCAGGCCTTGCTCCAGGCCCTGGCCGAACACCCGATGGTGGCCTCGCTGGACATGGGCGCCGATGCCGACGGCCAGCAGGCCCTGGGCAATCAATTGGCGTATTTGCTGCCGTTCACCGAGGCCGACAAGATCGACCTGCTGCAACTCGACGATCCGCAACAACGGCTGGATGCGATCCAGAGGCTGCTGGATGAACTGCAAGGTGAGCTGTTCACCTGATCTTCAGAATTGTCTGGTGCTGCTTTCGGACATTTCTGCGTTGCTCCCATCGCGCGGGCTGAAATAGTTTCCGATCACACAACCACTGATCAGGGGATGAACATGATTCGGCTAGCGCAATCGGAGCAGGCGGCCTGGGACGCTTTTTTTGTCAGCATTACCTCACAACTGCTCGCGCAGGATGCACAGCGCGGCCCGGAATACATCGCCGAGCGTGCCGCAGAAATTGCCGATGAAATGCTGCTGGAGCGGCGCGAACGTTGCGTTGAGCGCCGAACCGCGCCAATCGATTGGATCGGCCCGGCCAAGGGTCAGTAGGCATACCTGAGCAGGGCGTGCGAGGTGCCGCTGAAGGCGATGAAGCCGAGCACCGCCACCACGGCAGGCAATACCAGCCACCAGGCTTTCTGCGACATCGGCGGCAGCGGGCTGCGGTATTGGATTGCGCTCAGGCTCAATGCACACACGCTCATCGCCAGCAGCATTCCGGCGAGGATGTCGGTGGGCCAGTGGGCACCCAAGTAAACCCGCGACAACGCGATGAATGCCGCGGGGATGCAGCCCAGCAGCAGCCAGGTCAGGCGCAGGCGCGTGGGCTGTCCGCGCCCGGCCAATACCGCCAGCGCCAGGAAAAACGCGAATGCGCCGGAGGCGTGGCCGCTGGGCATGCTGAAGCTGGTCAGCGGGTCGGTGAGGATTTCCGGGCGACCGCGGGCAAAAAACAGCTTGGTGGCGGTATTGATCACCGCGGCCACGCCCAGCGTGATGCCGACAAACAGCGCGTGGCGCCATTGGCGTGCGAGTAACAACAGGCCGGTGAACAGGGCGCTGGCGACAAACATCTTCTTGAACTCGCCCAGTTGGGTGAGCCTCACCATGGTCTCGTCCAGCCAGGCGCTGCGATGCTCCTGCACCAGGGCGCTCAGCCCCTGGTCGAAGTCGTTGAGGTGCGGGTAGCCGATAAACAGGGCGATCAACAGGGTCAGGCTGGCGCAACCTATCCACCCTGTGACACGGCGATGGCCGCGCAGGCTGCTGTTCAAGCTCAGCCCCAGCAACACCGCCAGGCATGCCGCGACAATTCCCGCCTCGGGCCAGAACCCCGCCGGCAATGGCAGGCGGAAAGCCGCGCCGGTCGCCCAGCCCGGCAGCAGGTACGCGACTGTCCAGCCGGCCGCCGCGAGAATGCTGACCAGGGCAAAGCGTGGGAACGGCATGTCGCACATGCCAGCCACCATCGGCAGCATGGGGCGCAACGGGCCGATGAAACGTCCGACCAGCAGGCTGGCGATGCCGTACTTGTGGAAGTAGGTCTCGGCGCCGTTCATCCATTCAGGGTGATGCCGCAGGCCGGGCAGGCGCCGGATGTTCTGGTGGAAATGGCGTCCAAGGAAGTAGGACACCCCATCGCCCACCAGGCCGCCGAGAAAACCCAGCAGCAGGGTTTCACTCAGCGACAGCGCACCGTTGCCGGCCAGCACGGCAATGGCGAACAGCAGCACGGTGCCGGGCACGATCAAACCGGCAATGGCCAGGCATTCCACGCACGCCACGATAAACACCGCCGCCGCCAGCCATTGGGGGTTCAGGGTCAGCCAGCCGGTGATGCTATCGAGCCATTGGCCCATATTTCTTCACTCCCTCGTCACCGTTTCAAATCAAAAAATAGTCGCGGCCTTCGACCTGGCCCCGGCGCAGCGGGTTCCGCGTGCAATAAGGCGCATAGCCTGCATCGACGAAGCGGTACATCAAGTGTTCGTCCCGGCCGCCGGGAATGCCCAGGCGGGTGGTCTGGATAATGTGCGTCGGCACCTGGCCGACGTCTTCTACATAGAGCCGCTCCTGGTCGAAGCGCTTGGCATCCCACATCGGCACTTTCAGGCCCAGCGCCTTGCACAATAAGGTCTGGCCGGCGCAGAGCTTCTGCGAGGCGCGTGGCCTGCCATTGGCGTCCGGGTTGTTCAGCAGCATCTGCGCCAAACTGGCCGGGCCGGAGGTCTCATCGACCCAGGGATAGGCGGATTTGATCAATACTGCATTGCCCGGGCCCTGGGCGCTGAAGTTCAGCGAATCGCCGCCACGGGCGTAGTACATATAGATATGACCGCCATCCAGAAACAAAGCCTTACGCTTTTCTGTGTAGCCCAGTGAGGCATGGCTGCCTTTTTCGGCCACGAAATACGCTTCGGTTTCAATAATCCGCGCCGAAAGCCAGAGATCGCCGACCCGATGACGGATGATTTTGCCGAGCAATTCCCGCGCAAGCAGTTGCGCATCGCGGTCGAAGAAGCGGTCGGGCAGGGCGCTGGCAGGGAGTTGGGGGGTGAAACTCGACATGGCCTTCAGGGTTAATACGGCTAAATGTGACGGAATAATAACAACTCCCACCTTAATTACGGCTGAACCCCAGGTTTTTACAGTTCATTTCGACCATCCGCCCCTCACCGCTGTCAGTCGGGCGGCGTCACAGCTATAATCTGCCGCTTTCCTCTTTGCCAAGACTCCCTGACCATGACTGAGTCCGTTCTTGACTACATGACCCGCCTGGGTCGCGCTGCCCGTCAGGCCTCGCGGTTGATCGCCCGTGCGAGCACCGCGCAGAAAAACCGTGCCTTGCTGGCCGCTGCCGATGCTCTGGATGCTTCGCGCTCCGAGTTGACCGCCGCCAACGAACTGGACCTGGCCAACGGCCGCGCCAATGGCCTGGAACCGGCGTTGCTCGACCGCCTGGCGCTGACCCCGGCGCGTATCGACGACATGATCGAAGGCCTGCGTCAGGTGGCCAAGCTGCCTGACCCCATCGGTGAAATCCGCGATATGCGTTACCTGCCGTCCGGCATCCAGGTCGGCAAGATGCGCGTGCCCCTGGGCGTGATCGGCATCATCTATGAGTCGCGCCCGAACGTGACCATCGACGCCGCGAGCCTGTGCCTCAAGTCTGGCAACGCCACCATCCTGCGCGGCGGTTCCGAGGCGATTCACTCCAACCGTGCGATTGCCGCCTGCATCCAGCAGGGCCTGGCTGTGGCCGAATTGCCGGCCGAAGTGGTGCAAGTGGTGGAAACCACCGACCGCGCCGCCGTCGGCGCGCTGATCACCATGCCGGAATTCGTCGACGTGATCGTGCCGCGCGGTGGCAAGAGCCTGATCGAACGCGTCAGCCGTGATGCCAAGGTGCCAGTGATCAAGCACCTGGACGGCGTCTGCCACGTTTACATCGACATCGCCGCCGACATCGACAAGGCGATCCGCATCGCCGACAACGCCAAGACCCACCGTTACGCGCCGTGCAACACCATGGAAACCCTGCTGGTGCACGCCGGCATTGCCGATCGCGTGCTGCCGCCGCTGGCTGCCATCTACCGCGACAAGGGCGTTGAGCTGCGCGGTTGCGAGCGCACCCGTGCGCTGCTCGGCGCGGACGTGATCGAAGCCACCGAGCAAGACTGGTACACCGAGTACACGGCGCCGATCCTGTCGATCCGCATCGTCGACGACCTGGATCAGGCCATCGAGCACATCAACAAATACGGCTCCAAGCACACCGATGCCATTGTTACCGAGCATTTCAGCGATGCCCGGCGTTTCCTCACCGAAGTGGACTCCGCTTCGGTGATGGTCAACGCCTCGACGCGTTTTGCCGACGGCTTCGAGTATGGCCTGGGCGCGGAGATCGGTATCTCCACCGACAAGCTCCACGCACGTGGCCCGGTTGGCCTGGAAGGCCTGACCAGCGAGAAGTACGTAGTGTTCGGCGACGGGCATGTGCGCGCTTGATGGGTAAACGCATCGGGTTGCTCGGCGGCACCTTTGACCCCGTGCATATCGGCCATTTGCGCAGTGCCCTGGAAGTCGCGGATGCCCTCGCGCTGGATGAATTGCGCCTGACCCCCAATGCCCGGCCGCCGCACCGCGATACGCCGCAGGTGTCAGCGCAGCAGCGCCTGGAAATGGTGCGCCTTGCCGTAGCTGGCATACCGCCGCTGGTGGTGGACGACCGCGAGCTCAAGCGCGATAAACCGTCCTACACTGTCGACACCCTGGAACTGATGCGTGCCGAGTTGGCCGCGGACGACCAGTTGTTTCTGCTTTTGGGCTGGGACGCATTTTGCGGCCTGCCCTCTTGGCATCGCTGGGAGGAACTCCTCCAGCATTGCCACATCCTGGTTTTGCAACGCCCGGATGCCGACAGCGAACCGCCGGATGCCTTGCGCAACCTGCTGGCCGCGCGGTCGGTAAGTGACCCCTTGGCCCTGACCGGGCCGAACGGGAATATTGCATTCGTCTGGCAGACCCCGCTTGCGGTGTCCGCCACCCAGATCCGTCAACTGCTGGCCAGCGGGAAGTCGGTACGTTTCCTGGTGCCTGACGCGGTCCTGGCCTACATCGATGCGCACGGGCTTTACCGTGCGTCGAACTGAAAAGGCGCGCTTGAACGCACGAACAGTCGTGCAGCGAGCGCCCGAACATACGAGCAAAACGAGTTTTATATGACGAACAAAGACGTAAGCAAAGTTAAGCGCAAAGGCACCTTCAAGAGCGCGCCACTGCCGGTTGAAGCCCACGTTGGCCCGGAACTGGCTGGCGAAGAACTGGTGAAAGTCGCCGTGGCGGCCCTGGAAGACGTCAAGGCCCAGGACATCCAGGTGCTGGACGTGCGCGACAAGCAGAGCATCACCGACTTCATGATCATCGCCACCGGTACCTCCAACCGCCAGATCGGCGCGATGCTCGACAAAGTGCGCGAAGCCGTCAAAGCCCAGGGCGTGAAGCCGCTGGGTGAAGAAGGCAAGGGCGACAGCGACTGGGTGCTGCTGGACATGGACGACGTGATCGTTCACATGATGACCTCCAACGCCCGTCAGTTCTACGACCTGGAGCGTCTGTGGAAAGGCGCCGAACAGAGCCGTGCGGCTGATGGCAAGCACCACAGCCCGGAAGTGGGCCACGCGCACTTCGACAAGCTCAACAAAGACCAGGAATAAGGAACGGCTGTGCGCCTGCGTCTGATCGCTGTCGGTTCACGCATGCCCAAGTGGGTGGAAGAAGGCTGGCATGAATATGCCAAGCGTCTGCCCGCCGAGCTGTCGCTTGAGCTGGTGGAAATTCCGCTCAATACCCGGGGCAAGAACGCCGACGTGGCGCGCTTTATCCGTCAGGAAGGCGAAGCCATGCTGGCCAAGGTCGGTCCCAACGAGCGCATCGTCACCCTCGAAGTCCACGGCAAACCCTGGAGCACCGAGCAATTGGCGGTGGAACTGGATCGCTGGCGCCTGGACTCGCGCACCGTCAACTTCATGGTCGGCGGCCCCGAGGGGCTGGCGCCGGAAGTCTGCGCGCGGGCGGACCAACGCTGGTCGCTGTCGGCGCTGACGTTGCCGCACCCGTTGGTAAGGATCCTGATCGGTGAACAGCTGTATCGCGCCTGGACAGTTCTGTCCGGGCACCCTTACCACAAATAGTCTGCGCCCCTCCCGATGACTCAGCCGATCCGCATCAAGGACCACGAGAAAGACGCACGTCTGGTGCGCTCGCGCGTGGTTTTTGGCGCGATCATGGTAGTGACGTTGATCGGGGTGTTGATCGCGCGCCTGTATTTCCTGCAGGTGATCCAGTACGACTATCACTCCACTCTGTCGGAAAATAACCGGGTGCATGTGCAGCCGATTCCGCCGACCCGTGGCCTGATTTTCGACCGCAACGGCGTGGTGGTCGCGGATAACCGGCCCAGCTTCAGCCTGAGCATGACCCGCGAACGCTCCGGCGACTGGCAGCAGGTTCTCGATGTGATCGTCGACGTGCTGCAACTGACCCCGGAAGATCGGGCGATCTTCGAAAAGCGCATGAAACAGGGGCGTCGGCCGTTCGAGCCGGTGCCGATCCTGTTCGAGCTGACCGAAGAGCAGATCGCCCGGATCGCGGTGAACCAGTTCCGCCTGCCGGGCGTGGAAGTGGTGGCGCAGTTGGTGCGGCATTACCCGCAAGGGCCGCACTTCGCGCACTCCGTCGGTTATATGGGGCGGATCAACGAGAAAGAGCTGAAAAGCCTCGATCCGGTCAATTACAGCGGCACCCACCATATCGGCAAGACCGGCATCGAGCGTTTCTACGAGCCCGAGCTGCACGGCCAGGTGGGTTACGAAGAGGTCGAGACCAACGCCCGCGGCCGTGTGTTGCGGGTGCTCAAGCGTACCGATCCGGTGCCGGGCAAGGACATTGTGCTGAGCCTGGACATCAAGTTGCAGGAAGCGGCCGAGATGGCCTTGGGCGGGCGACGTGGCGCGGTGGTGGCGCTGGACCCGAGTACCGGCGAAGTCCTGGCCATGGTCAGCCAGCCCAGTTTCGACCCCAACCTGTTCGTGACCGGGATCAGTTTCAAGGCCTACGCCGAGCTGCGCGATTCCATCGACCGGCCGCTGTTCAACCGGGTGTTGCGCGGCCTGTATCCGCCGGGTTCGACGATCAAGCCGGCGGTAGCGATTGCCGGCCTGGACGCGGGCGTGGTCACGGCGTCGAGTCGCGTGTTCGACCCCGGCTACTACATGCTGCCTAATTACGATCACAAATACCGTAACTGGAACCGCACCGGTGACGGCTATGTCGACCTGGACACCGCGATCATGCGGTCCAACGACACCTATTTTTACGACCTGGCCCACAAGCTGGGGATCGATCGCCTGTCGGCCTACATGGGCAAGTTCGGGTTGGGTCAGAAAGTCTCCCTGGACATGTTCGAAGAATCCCCAGGCCTGATGCCGTCGCGCGAATGGAAGCGTGCCACCCGCCGCCAGGCGTGGTTCCCCGGCGAGACTCTGATCCTGGGCATCGGCCAGGGCTATATGCAGGCGACACCGCTGCAACTGGCCCAGGCCACGGCGTTGGTGGCCAACAAAGGCATCTGGAACCGTCCGCACCTGGCCCGCACCATCGAAGGCGAAAAGCCGGTGGATGAAAACCCGATCCCGGACATTGTGCTGCGTGACCCGTCGGACTGGACCAAGGTCAACCACGGCATGCAGCAGGTGATGCACGGCGCCCGGGGCACGGCGCGCAAGGCGGCGATCGGCGCGCAATATCGCATTGCCGGCAAGAGCGGTACGGCCCAGGTGGTCGCGATCAAGCAAGGCGAAAAATATGACCGTTCCAAAGTCCAGGAGCGCCACCGCGACCACGCCCTGTTTGTCGGCTTCGCTCCGGCGGACGACCCGAAGATCGTGGTCGCCGTGATGGTCGAGAACGGCGAGTCCGGTTCGGGCGTCGCCGCGCCGGTGGTCCGTCAAGTGATGGATGCCTGGCTGTTGACCGATGACGGCAAGCTCAAGCCCGAATATGGCGGCCCCCCTTCAAGCACCGAGGTTACGGCCAGTGAAGAGTAATTTTGACCGCATCCTCTCCAGTGAGGATGTGATGCGTCGCCGCGCGACATTGCTGCAGCGCATGCACATTGATGGCCCGTTGTTGATTCTGCTGCTGACCCTGGCCGCCGGCAGTCTGTTCGTGCTGTATTCGGCCAGCGGCAAGAACTGGGACCTGCTGATCAAGCAAGCGTCGTCGTTCGGCCTGGGCTTGTTGTCGATGGTGGTGATTGCCCAGCTGGAGCCGCGTTTCATGGCGCGCTGGGTGCCGCTGGGGTACGTCGCCGGCGTGTTGTTGCTGGTGGTGGTGGACGTGATGGGCCACAACGCCATGGGCGCGACCCGCTGGATCAACATTCCGGGGGTGATTCGCTTCCAGCCGTCGGAATTCATGAAGATCCTGATGCCGGCGACCATCGCCTGGTACCTGTCCAAGCGCACCTTGCCGCCGCAACTCAAGCATGTGGGGATCAGCCTGATCCTGATCGGCGTGCCGTTCATCCTCATCGTGCGCCAGCCGGATCTCGGTACATCGCTGCTGATCCTGGCGGGCGGTGCGTTCGTGCTGTTCATGGGTGGCTTGCGCTGGCGCTGGATTCTCAGCGTGCTCGCCGCTGCCGTGCCGGTGGCGGTGGCCATGTGGTTCTTCTTTATGCATGACTACCAGAAGCAGCGGATTCTCACGTTCCTCGACCCGGAGAGCGACCCGCTGGGCACCGGCTGGAACATCATCCAGTCGAAGGCGGCCATCGGTTCCGGCGGTGTCTTTGGCAAGGGCTGGTTGATGGGCACCCAGTCGCACCTGGACTTTTTGCCCGAGAGCCACACCGACTTCATTATTGCGGTGATGGGCGAAGAGTTCGGCCTGGTGGGCATTTGCGCGTTGCTGCTGATCTATTTACTGTTGATTGGGCGTGGCCTGGTGATCACCGCGCAGGCGCAGACGTTGTTCGGCAAATTGCTGGCGGGCTCGTTGACCATGACTTTTTTTGTTTACGTTTTCGTCAACATCGGTATGGTCAGTGGCCTCTTGCCGGTGGTTGGGGTGCCGTTGCCGTTCATTAGCTACGGCGGAACTTCGCTGGTGACATTGATGTCAGCGTTTGGGGTTTTGATGTCGATTCACACGCATCGCAAATGGATCGCACAGGTTTGAATAAGGTGAAGATGTCAATGCAAGTATTGCGCGGCTGGGCGACTCGGCATGCGTCCTGGATGAGCCTGATCGGGCTGCTGGGCGCCATGCACGAAGCGCAGGCCGGTGACTACGATGGCTCACCTCAGGTCGCCGAATTCGTCGGTGAGATGACCCGTGACTATGGCTTCGCCGGTGAACAGCTGATGGGCGTGTTCCGCGAGGCCCAGCGCAAGCAGGCGATCCTCGATGCCATCTCCCGCCCGGCCGAGCGCGTGAAGCAGTGGAAGGACTATCGCCCGATGTTCCTGACCGACGCCCGCGTGGCCCGGGGCGTGGACTTCTGGCGCCAGCACGAAGCCGCGCTGGCCCGCGCCGAGCAGGAATACGGCGTGCCTGCCCAGGTGATTGTCGCGATCATTGGCATTGAAACCTTCTACGGGCGCAATACCGGCAGTTACCGGGTGATCGATGCCTTGTCGACCTTGAGCTTCGATTACCCGCCCCGCGCTGAATTCTTCCGTAAGGAACTGCGTGAATTCCTGCTGCTGGCCCGCGAAGAGCAGGTCGACCCGCTGACCCTCAAAGGCTCCTACGCCGGTGCGATGGGCTTGCCGCAGTTCATGCCGAGCAGTTTTCGCGCCTACGCGGTGGATTTTGACGGCGACGGCCATATCAATATCTGGAGCAACCCGGACGATGCCATCGGCAGCGTGGCCAGCTACTTCAAGCGCCATGGCTGGGTGAGCGGCGAACCGGTCGTCAGCCGTGCCGACGTGAGCGGCGAGCGCGCCGATGAAGGCCTGACCCAGGGCATCGAGCCGGCCAAGACGGTCGGGGAGTTGCGGGCGCTGGGCTGGTCAAGTCATGATGCGCTGCGCGATGATATGCCGGTCACGGCTTTCCGCCTGGAAGGCGAAAACGGCCCTGAATACTGGATGGGCCTGAAGAATTTCTACGCAATCACGCGTTATAACCGCAGTGTGATGTACGCCATGGCCGTGCATCAACTGTCTGACATGCTGGTCCAAGCACGGGGCAACAAGTAATGCGGGCATCGCCGTTGAAAAAACCGCTCAAGCTGGTGGCGTTTGCCGCGTTGTCCTTGCTGGTTGTCAGTTGCTCCACCAGTCGCGCGCCGACGCAAAAGTCCGGCGGCACCGCTATTCGTTCCCAGCCGGGGCTGGACATCAACCGCGCGCATAAAGACGGTGCGCCGTGGTGGGACGTCGACGTGTCGAAAATCCCGGATGCCACGCCGACCCTGCACACCGGCCCGTACAAGGCCAACCCCTATACCGTGCTGGGCAAGAGCTACTTTCCGCTGCAGGACTCCAAGACCTACGTGCAGTCGGGCACGGCGTCGTGGTACGGGACCAAGTTCCATGGCCAGAACACCGCCAATGGCGAGGTCTACGACCTGTACGGCATGAGCGCGGCCCACAAGACCCTGCCGCTGCCCAGCTATGTGCGCGTGACCAACCTGGACAACAACCGCACGGTGATCCTGCGGGTCAACGATCGCGGGCCGTTCTATTCGGACCGGATCATCGACTTGTCCTACGCCGCCGCGAAGAAACTCGGTTATGCCGAAACCGGCACCGCGCGGGTCAAGGTCGAAGGGATCGACCCCGCGCAATACTGGGCCCAGCGTGGCAAACCGGCACCGTTGATGCTCAACGAGCCGCAAGCCGCGCAACCGCAAGTCACAGCCTCGACCGGCAAGATCGAGCAGTGGACGCCACCCGCGCAACAGCACGCGCCCGACACGGTCGTGGTGCCTCGCGCCGCACCGGGTGCTTCGGCTGCCGGTGGGCAATACCTGCAGGTGGGCGCTTTCGCCAACCCGGATGCGGCAGAGCTGTTAAGGTCCAAGCTGAGCAGTATGGTCAATGCGCCGGTCTTCATCAGTTCCATCGTGCGTAATCAACAGACCCTGCACCGTGTGCGTATGGGCCCGATCGGTTCGCCGAGCGAGGTCGCGCAAGTGCAGAACAGCGTGCGCCTGGCCAACCTGGGGCAACCCAGCGTGGTCAGCGCCGAATAAACCGTAAAGGATTGATGGTTCAGGTCCGTGCGCGGGCCTGGGCCCTGGTTGTTGGCTCGTTGAACAATAAAACCCAGGGGCAAGGGGTGAGCAGGCAACCGAACACGCGACAGACCGGTAACGGGCTGTCTGAATAAGTTTTGCCCGCGAGGGCAAGTTTCCATACGTAATTTCGAGAGACGGATGAACATCATCACCTTAGCCAAACGCACGTGCCTGCTTATCTCGCTGATCATCACCCCGGCCGCCTGGGCGGTTGAAATGGTGCCGGCTTCACCGCAACTGGCCGCCAAGGCCTGGGTCCTCATGGATGCCGCCAGTGGCAACGTGCTGGTGGAAAACAACGGTGACCAGCGCCTGCCGCCCGCCAGCTTGACCAAGCTGATGACAGCCTATATCGCGACCCTGGAAATCCGTCGCGGCCAGATCGGCGAAAACGACCCGGTGACCGTCAGCGAAAACGCCTGGCGCACCGGTGGTTCGCGGATGTTCATCAAGGTCGGCTCGCAGGTGACGGTCAGCGACCTGCTGCACGGCATCATCATCCAGTCCGGTAACGACGCCAGCGTCGCCCTGTCCGAGCACATCGCCGGCAGCGAAGACGCGTTCGCCGACATGATGAACAAAACCGTGGCCGACCTGGGCATGACCAACAGTCACTTCATGAACCCGACCGGTCTGCCGAACCCAGAGCACTACTCGTCGGCTCACGACATGGCGATCCTGGCGCGCGCGATCATTCGTGTCGACCCGGTCCACTACGCGATCTACTCCCAGAAGGAATTCTTCTGGAACAACATCAAGCAGCCTAACCGCAACCTGTTGCTGTGGCGCGACAAGACCGTCGACGGTCTGAAAACCGGCCACACCGAAGAAGCCGGCTACTGCATGGTGTCGTCCGCCGTGCGTGATGGCCAGCGCCTGATCGCCGTGGTCTTCGGCACCAACAGCGAGCAGGCCCGTGCGGCCGAGACGCAAAAACTGCTGACCTACGGTTTCCGCTTCTTCGAAACCCAGACCTTCTATCAGAAGGGTGCTGAACTGGCGACCGCGCCGGTATGGAAAGGCGCAACCTCGCAAGTCAAGGCCGGCCTGGCTGAAGACCTGACCCTGACCATGCCTAAAGGCCAGCTGAAAAAGCTCGCGGCCAGCATGACCATGAACCCGCACCTGGTTGCGCCAATCGCCAAGGGCGACGTGATCGGCAAGGTCGAAGTGAAGCTGGACGATAAAGTGGTACACAGTGCCGACCTGATCGCCCTGGATGCCGTCGACGAGGGTGGTATCTTCCGCCGCGTGTGGGATAGCATCCGCCTGTTCTTCTACAGCTTGTTCAACTGATAAGTGTGCACCTGCAAAGCCCCGTGTTGATCCGACGCGGGGCTTTGCCCGTCGCCACGGCTTACGCTTACGAGGCCGTTACGCCATGACCGATAAAGAAGTAAAGGCGCCAAAGATCGAATTCCCGGTGACGGATTATCCCGTCAAGGTGATCAGCGATACCGGTGTGGGCAACAAGGACAAGATTCTCGACATCGTGCGTAAACACGCGACGATCAACGACAACCGTGTGGATGAGCGTTCGAGCACCAACGGTAAGTACACCACGATCCAGTTGCACATCGTTGCGACCGGTCAAGACCAGCTTTACGACATCAACAGCGAACTGCGGGCCACCGGCTTCGTACATATGGTGCTGTGATGCCACAGGTCCTGGGCTTTCGCGAGCTCGGCCGGATGGACTACGAGCCCGTCTGGCACGCGATGCAGCGCTTCACCAACGAGCGCGGCACCTCGGCACCCGATGAGATCTGGCTGGTGGAACACCCGCCGGTGTTCACCCAGGGCCAGGCCGGCAAGGCCGAGCATCTGCTACTTCCGGGTGATATTCCGGTGGTGCAGGTCGACCGAGGGGGTCAAGTGACTTACCATGGGCCCGGTCAACTGGTGGCGTATCTGCTGCTGGATGTGCGCAAGCTGGGGTTTGGCGTGCGCGACCTGGTGAACCGTATGGAGGCTTGCCTGATCGAGCTGTTGGCCAGTTACGGCGTGAGCGCCGTGGCCAAGCCCGATGCACCCGGTGTGTATGTGGATGGTGCGAAAATCGCTTCCCTGGGGCTGCGCATTCGCCACGGTTGTTCGTTTCATGGCCTGGCATTGAACGTGGACATGGACCTGGCGCCGTTCCGGCGCATCAACCCGTGCGGTTATGCCGGGTTGGCGATGACCCAGTTGAGCGACCACGCCACACCGATTAAATTTGCCGAGGTAAGTGCCCGGCTGCGTGCGCAGCTCGTCAAACACCTCGACTATGCTGAGCAGACGACCCTTACGGGCGGAATCGACTGATTATGACTACTGATGCAGTGCAAACCATGATCCCGACGCTGGACGTCACCGAACGTCCGGCCCCGGCCCCGCGTGCCAAGGTGGAAGCCGGCGTCAAGCTGCGCGGCGCCGAGAAGGTTGCACGCATCCCGGTCAAGATCATCCCGACCACCGAACTGCCGAAAAAACCTGACTGGATTCGCGTGCGTATCCCGGTCTCGCCGGAAGTCGACCGTATCAAGGCGTTGCTGCGCAAGCACAAGCTGCACAGCGTGTGCGAAGAAGCGTCCTGCCCGAACCTGGGCGAATGTTTCTCCGGCGGCACTGCCACGTTCATGATCATGGGTGACATCTGCACCCGTCGTTGCCCGTTCTGCGACGTCGGCCACGGCCGGCCGAAGCCACTGGACGTCAACGAGCCGGAAAGCCTGGCCATCGCCATCGCCGACCTGAAACTCAAGTACGTGGTGATCACTTCTGTCGACCGCGACGACCTGCGTGACGGCGGTGCCCAGCACTTTGCCGACTGCATCCGCGAAATCCGCAAGCTGTCGCCGGACGTGATGCTCGAAACCCTGGTGCCGGACTACCGTGGCCGCATGGACGTCGCGCTGGAAATCACCGCCGCCGAGCCGCCGGATGTGTTCAACCACAACCTGGAAACCGTGCCACGCCTGTACAAGGCGGCGCGTCCAGGTTCGGACTACCAGTGGTCGCTGACCCTGCTGCAGAAATTCAAGCAGATGATGCCGCACATCCCGACCAAATCCGGCCTGATGCTCGGCCTGGGCGAAACCGACGAGGAAGTGATCGAAGTCATGCAGCGCATGCGCGAACACGACATCGACATGCTGACCCTCGGCCAATACCTGCAACCATCGCGCAGCCACTTGCCGGTACAGCGTTTCGTTCACCCGGACACCTTCGCCTGGTTCGCCGAGGAAGGTTACAAGATGGGCTTCAAGAACGTCGCGTCGGGCCCGCTGGTACGTTCCTCGTACCACGCCGATGAGCAGGCCAAGCTGGTCAAGGCTAGCCTGATTTCGTAATACAGATCTGCGCAACACCGCAGATCCAATGTGGGAGGGGGCTTGCCCCCGATGGCAGTGTGTCAGTCGCTACAGGTACTGGCTGATTCAGTGCTATCGGGGGCAAGCCCCCTCCCACATTTCGTTCCGCGTCATATAGGGAGAATCAGGGATGACCAGTCGACTAGCCGCCGCCGTACCTGCATTGCGTTCTGAAGCCACCATCGGCCTGATCGCACCCGCCGGCCCTGCCGCGCTGGACGTGGAAAAAGCCGGGCAGTGGATGCGCGCCCGTGGCTATGAGCTACGCATCTTCCCCGGAGTATATGAACGCGACGGCTACCTGGCCGGCAGCGATGACGTGCGCTTGCGCGACCTGCACGCCGCCTTCGCCAACCCTGATATCGATGCGATCTTCTGCCTGCGCGGCGGCTACGGCACGCCCCGCCTGCTGGACCGCCTGGACTTCGACCTGCTGCGCGCCAACCCCAAGCCTTTCGTGGGTTACAGTGATATCACTGCGTTGCACCTGGCAATCAACCGCTATGCCGGTTTTGTGACCTTCCACGGCCCGATGCTGAATGCCGACCTGCTCGGCGACAAGCAGCCACCCACCGAGTCGTCGTTGTTCAACATGCTGCGTGGCCAGGTAGGTGCAGGCAGCGTGCTGGCGCACCCGGTGGCCTACCCATTGACCACGATCGAGCCCGGTATCGCCAGTGGGCGCTTGCTCGGCGGCAACCTGTCGATGATCGCGGCCATGATGGGGACGTCCTACGAAATCGATGCCGAGGGCATCATCCTGTTTATCGAAGACGTCAACGAGCCGATCTACCGCGTCGACCGCTTGCTGACGCATCTGCGCCTGACCGGCAAGCTGGCTCAGGTAGCGGGTGTGTTGGTGGGGGACGTGGCGGGGGTGGATAGCACCGCGCTGGAGCGGCTGCTGAAGCAGACCTTCGAACCGCTGTGCATTCCGGTTCTGTCTGGCTGGCGCAGTGGGCATTGCGATCCGAACGTGACGCTGCCGATGGGCGCGCGTGTGCGGTTGGATGCGGGGGAGCAGCGGGTGGTGTTGGAGCAGGATGTGGTGTTCAACCGCTGAATCTGTCGTCTGCTAAACCGCTATCGGGAGCAAGCTCCCTCCCACATTTTGACCGCATTTCAAAGGATGTGCGCGGTCAAAATGTGGGAGGGGGCTTGCCCCCGATAGCGGTAGTCGCCATAAGCCGATCTAACGGTTCTGCAACGACTCCAGCAACTTCACCGTCGGATAACCATCCGCCGGCCAGCCCAGTGACTGTTGCGCCGCACGGATCGCCTTGCGCGTGTTGGCGCCGATAATCCCGTCCGGGTTGCCCGCGTCATAGCCATTGCTGCTGAGTACGGTCTGCAGGTCAATGCGCTGGGAACGACTCAGCGGCAGTTCATCTTTCGGCCAATCGCCACGAATCACACCACTTCCGCCGAACCGTTCCGACAGCAGACCCACGGCCAGTGCGTAGGACGACGAGTTGTTGTACTTGAGGATTGCGCGGAAGTTATCCAGCACCAGGAACGCCGGGCCACGGTAACCCGCTGGCAGCAGCAGGGCGGCGGAGAGCTGGTCGACGTTAGGCGGCATGCTCGCTCCCGGTGGCAGCTGGATGCCCAGCTTCAGCCAGTCGGCGACGGTCTTGCGCACGCCACCGTCGGCCAGGGTGTAATCGAAGTTGGCCGGCAGTTGTTTGACTTCGAAACCCCACGGCTGGCCTTTCTGCCAGCCGGAGCTTTGCAGGTAATGCGCAGTGGAGGCGAGGGCGTCGGCCGGGCTGTTCCAGATGTCGCGGCGACCGTCGCCGTCGAAGTCCACGGCGTGGGTGTTGTAGGTGGTCGGGATGAACTGGGTCTGGCCCATGGCGCCGGCCCACGAACCGCGCATCTGGTCGGCCTGGATATCGCCGTGCTGGATGATTTGCAGCGCCGCAAGCAATTGCGCCTGGGCAAAGGCCGGGCGCCGGCCTTCGTAGGCCAGGGTCGCGAGGGAACGGATCACCGAGTTATTGCCCTGGAACTGACCGAAGTTACTTTCCATGCCCCACACCGAGACCAGCGCCTGGCGGTCGACGCCATAACGTTGTTCGATGCTTTGCAGGATGTCGGCGTACTTGACCAATAGTGCCTGGCCATTACGCACACGTACTGGCGACAGGGCGCCGTCGAGGTATTCCCACACCGGGCGGGAAAATTCCGGTTGGCTGCGGTCGGCGCGGATCACCGCCATGTCCGGGGTGACGTTGGCGAAGGCGATATCAAACACGGCTGGGGTAATGCCGGCCTTCAAGGCTTGCGCACGGAAACCGGCCTGCCATTCGGCAAAGGTCTGGGTGGGCTGGATGTCCAGGTTATCCACAGCCAGCGGGGCCACGACAGCGGGCGCTACGACCGGTGCGGTCGACAGTGTCGGCAAGGGTTGAGCATCTGCGGCGGTAGGTTTTTCCGCGCAGGCGACAAGCAGAATGAGGCTGGAGGCAGCGATCAATTGGCGAAGGTGCCAACGACGGGAAAGACTAGAGGGCATGCACAGGTCCAGGGATTACAAATCAAGTGCTGACCTTATCATGCCGGAGGGGCGCTTGCCTTCAGGCGGCCAGAAAGTAAGAAGCCTCCCAGCTATTAGACTGGAAGGCTTCGCGGCGGTAGCTGCCTTTGCCCTTGCCGGCGCGTTCCTGACGGCTGCGGAACAGTGGCTGGGCGATGATGGATTTGGCCTTGTTGGGGCCATGCTTAGATGGCTTTTTGCTCATGGTCGTTACTCTCTTCAGGTGGGATGCAGCGGTGCAAATCATCTGCCGAAGTCTGGCCGCTGTAAAGCCCGGCAAGTTTTTTGAAATACAAATGCAGCCAACATGTGGGAGGGGGGTTGCCCCATCCCGCATTGGTTTTGCGGTGTTTTTAAGAGGGGGGGTTATTCGGCAGGTAATGTCAGGCGCTGGCCAGACATCAGCAGTGACAAACGGCTCAGGCTCATCCACGGCGAACCCGCTGCCTGGCCCTTGATTTGCGCATCGATGCGCTGGGCTTCGAGCAACAGTTGCGCCCAGCGTTGCGCCGAGTGCCGCTGCAGGGCTTTGCTCATCAGCGGTTTGCGCTTGTCCCAGACCGGCGGTCTGGCTTGGCTGAAGCATTTGTCCAGCGGCGTGCCCTGGCTGTATTGCAGCGCAATATTGGCCAGTACCCGCAACTCGCGAGCCAGCGCCCAGAGAATCACCGGCGGTTCCACGCCTTCACCGCGCAACCCTTCGAGCATGCGCAGGGCGTGCGCAGGCTCGCCGTTGAGGATGGCGTCCACCAGCCCGAACACGTCAAAACGCGCGCTGTCAGCCACCGCGCCTTGCACGGTTTCGACGGTGATCTGCCCGTCTTCGGCCATCAGCTTGAGTTTTTCGATCTCCTGGGCGGCGGCAAGCAGGTTACCTTCGACCCGGGCGGCGATCAGTTCCACGGCGTCCTGCGTGGCCGACAGCCCCGATTGGGACAGGCGCTGACGAATCCACTGCGGCAACTGATTGCTGTCCACCGGCCAGATCTGGATAAACTGGGTCTGTGCCCCTTCCACCAGCGCTTTGCCCCACTTGGTTTTCTGCGCGCTGCCGTCGAGCTTGGGCAGGCTGATCAGCAACACCGTGTCTTCGGCAGGCCGCGAACAGTACTCGATGAAGGCCGCCGCGCCCTTGTCGCCGGGCTTGCCCGACGGCAGGCGCAGTTCCAGCAGGCGTTTTTCGGCAAACAGCGACATACTCGCGCCGGCTTGCAGCAGCGTGCCCCAGTCGAAACTGGCGTCGGCGCTGAACACCTGGCGTTCGTCGAAGCCTTGCTGGCGCGCGGCGGTGCGAATGGCGTCTGCCGCTTCCTGGCACAGCAACGGGTCATCGCCGCTGACGATATAGACAGGCGCGAGAGCACCTTGCAGGTGTTTGGCGAGTTGGGCGGGGGCGAGTTTCATAGGCGCGATGAACGGGGCGCCTGGGGCGCCCCGTCTGGCTTAGTCTACAGGGACTTCAACAGGCGATTGTTTCGGCGTGTTGTTTTCGTACTCTTGCGCGGCTTTCAGGGCGTCGGCGTCAGCCTTGGCCTTGTTGTCGGCGGTCTGTTGCAGCAGTTCCAGTTTTTCCGGCGTCAGCTGTTGCAGGCGCAGCATCACACGTTGGACCAGCTCACGACGCATTTCTTTGCGCACCTGGGTCATTTCCGAGTCCGAGCCCACCAGGTTGTTGCCATCGTGGCTCACGACCTTTTGCACTTCGATCTTGTCACCCATCAACGGCAGATGGTCGCGGCCCTGCATTTCAAACGTCAACGAAGTGATCAGCTCGATATCGGACGCACGGCCAGCGCTGGCGTAGCTGAGGTTACGCTGGGTTTCTTTCTCGTCGGCCAGGAACAGCTTGTAGGTCGCGCCGGTGTAGACGTGTACGCCACTGTTTTTCAGGGTGTCGCGCAGTTGCACAACGGTTTCGCCGTAGGCGTTGCGGGCGCTGACGTCCAATTCCTTGATGGTCAGTTCATTGGTGCCGGTACCGCGCAGCTGGAAGCCGCAAGCGCTCAGCAGCACAGCAAGGCCCATCACCAGCAAATTGCGTTTGATCATTTTATTGCTCCCCTTGAAACCATGCGGGCCTTATCGAGGCCCTGAAGGTTTAGTTCGGCGCAGCGCTCAAGCCCTGCGCCCGATCCGATTTAGCTGGCGACGATATTGACCAGTTTACCCGGCACGACGATCACTTTGCGGATCGTCAGGCCTTCGGTAAAGCGCAGCACGTTCTCGTTGCAGCGCGCGGCCGCTTCGACGTCTTCGCGGCTGGCGCTGGCCGGCATGTCGATCTGGCCGCGCAGTTTGCCGTTGACCTGGATCACCAGCTGCAGCGTGTCCTGAACCAGCGCGCCGTCATCCTGCACCGGCCAGCGGGCGTCAATGACGGCTTCGCTGTGGCCCAGGCGGTGCCACAGTTCGTGGCTGATGTGCGGCGTGATCGGGGCCAGCAGCAGGGTGACCGTCTCGAGGCCTTCGTGAACCAGCGCACGCTCCTGTTCGGTGGCTTGCGGGGCTTTTTCCAGCACGTTCATCAGTGTCATCACCTGGGCGATGGCGGTGTTGAACTTGTGGTTCTGGCCCACATCCTGGCTGGCTTGCTTGATGGCCAGGTGGGTGCTGCGGCGAATGGCTTTCTGCTCGTCGCTCAAGGCGGCCACATCCAGCTTGCCTGGCAGGCCCTGGCTGACATGGGCATGGGCCAGGCGCCAGACGCGCTTGAGGAAACGGTGCGAACCTTCGACGCCGGAGTCGGACCATTCGGCGCTCATGTCCGGCGGCGAGGCGAACATCATGAACAGGCGGCAGGTGTCGGCGCCGAACTGGTCGATCATCGACTGTGGGTCGACGCCGTTGTTCTTCGACTTGGCCATCTTCTCGGTGCCACCGATTTCCACCGGCAGGCCGTCGGCGATCAGCTTGGCGCTGATGACCTTGGCTTTGCTGTCGCGCTCGAGCTCGACATCCGCCGGGTTGAACCAGGTGTAGCTGCCATTGGCTTCGCGACGGTAATACGTCTCGGCGATCACCATGCCCTGGGTCAGCAGGTTCTTGAACGGCTCGTTGGAACTGACCAGGCCTTCGTCGCGCATCAGCTTGTGGAAGAAGCGCGCGTACAGCAGGTGAAGAATGGCGTGTTCGATACCGCCGATGTACTGATCCACCGGCAACCAGTGGTCGGCCGCCGATTTCTCGACCAGGCCACCCTCGTAGTGCGGCGAGGCATAACGGGCGTAGTACCACGAGGACTCGACGAAAGTGTCCATGGTGTCGGTTTCGCGCTTGGCTGGCTGGCCGCATTTCGGGCAGCTGCACTCGTAGAACTCAGGCATGCGCGCCAAAGGCGAACCGGCGCCGTCCGGCACCACGTCTTCCGGCAGGACCACCGGCAACTGGTCTTCCGGCACCGGCACGTCACCGCAGGTTTCGCAGTGGATGATCGGGATCGGGCAGCCCCAGTAACGCTGGCGGCTGATGCCCCAGTCGCGCAGGCGGAACTGGGTGCGCGAGGCACCGAGGTTTTTCTTGATCAGCGCGACTTCGATGGCGTCGAAGGCGCCGGCGAAGTCCAGGCCGTCGAACTCGCCGGAGTTGATCAATTCACCGTGCTCGCCGTAGGCGTCTTGCCACGGGGCCGGGTTGGTGTCGCCCGAGCTGGTGCGTACCACGGATTTGATCGGCAGGTTGTACTGGGTGGCGAATTCGAAATCGCGTTCGTCGTGGGCCGGCACAGCCATTACTGCGCCATCGCCGTAGTGCATCAGCACGTAGTTGGCGACCCATACCGGCAATTTTTCGCCAGTCAGCGGGTGCTCGACGAACAGCCCGGTCGGCAGGCCTTTTTTCTCCTGGGTGGCGACGTCGGCTTCCGCCACGCTGCCGCCTTTGCATTCGGCGATGAACGCCTGCAGCTCAGGGTTGTTCTGTGCGGCCTGGCTGGCCAGCGGGTGTTCCGCGGCCACGGCGACGTAAGTCGCGCCCATCAGGGTGTCCGGACGGGTGGTGAAGACTTTGAGGGTACCCGCTTCGCCGATCGAATCGACGTTGTACGGGAACTGCACTTCCATGCCCTTGGACTTGCCGATCCAGTTGCGTTGCATGGTCTTGACCTGTTCAGGCCAGCCCGGCAGGTCGTCGAGGCTCGACAAGAGTTCATCCGCGTAGGCGGTGATCTTGAAGTAGTACATCGGGATTTCGCGCTTTTCGATCAGCGCGCCGGAACGCCAGCCGCGCCCGTCGATCACTTGCTCGTTGGCGAGCACGGTCTGGTCGACCGGGTCCCAGTTCACGGTACCGTTCTTGCGGTAGATCACGCCTTTTTCGAACAGGCGGGTGAACAGCCATTGTTCCCAGCGATAGTAGTCCGGCTTGCAGGTGGTCACTTCGCGGGACCAGTCCACCGCCAGGCCCAGGCTGCGCAGCTGGGTCTTCATGTAGGCGATGTTTTCGTAGGTCCACTTGGCGGGCGCTACGTTGTTCTTCATCGCGGCGTTTTCCGCCGGCATGCCGAAGGCGTCCCAACCCATGGGTTGCAGGACATTCTTGCCTTGCATGCGCTGGTAACGGGAAATCACGTCGCCGATGGTGTAGTTACGCACGTGCCCCATGTGTAGCTTGCCGCTGGGGTAAGGGAACATCGATAGGCAATAGAACGTCTCCTTGCCCGGCTGTTCACTGACTTCAAAGGACTTTTGCTCGTCCCAGAAGGTTTGGGCGGCATTTTCTATTTCACGGGGCTGATATTGTTCGTGCATGGCTACTTTTGAACTGAATAGGGGTGGCCTAATCCTCTTCGGTGCATTGTCCGAGCTGGCCGACACCATAAAGCGCCGCGTCCGTGCCCAAACCCTGCGGGAAGTGGAGTTACAGGAAGCGCCGTAGCATACATGACCCCACTCTATCGAGGGAAACCCTGATTGCGCGGTCGAGGCCGTCTGTCGCGGCGCCGGGCAGGCGCAGCCATGGGGGCTACGCTGTTTATTGGGGAGTGAGTCTTATCTTCAATGAGGTGAGGGGATGGTGGAATCGCAGCGAATGTTATCTAAACCGGATGTGTACCAAGGACTCATCGACCGTTTGGGTCGTGCATTGGATGCAGCAAGTACGGCGGGTCGATTGCGTGATGAGCAGCCCGTCGAGTTGGAACTGCGAGGCTTGAGCCACGCGGAGCTGGAACTGATCAAGGCTTACCTGGCAAGGAACGAACGTTCGGCCTTTACCGGCGTGGCGAGCACGCCGCCCAACGAGCCCGTGCGGTCGGCCAAGGTGGTGTGGCTCAAGGATGTGTCAGCCGCTCGCGGCCCGGAAAAACATCGGTCCGTGCGGTTCAAGTAATACATGCCCCTTAGTTTCCTGATCATCGCTGACACTGCTTCGTTCTTGTAAAGATTGTCGCTAAACCCCGTTACACCTTAGGCTTCGGGCATCTATGGAGATGCTCGATGCCTATTCGTTATTTCATCAAACAACTGCTGTTGCCGCCCGGCATTCTCTTGCTGTTGCTGGCCCTTGCCTGGTGGTTTCGCCGCAGCCGCCCGCGCCTGGCCGGCTGCTGCTTTGCCCTCGGCCTGGGCGGGATGTGGCTGATGAGCCTGCCGATCATGGTGGAGTGGGGCGCGCGCGCCCTGGAGACGGCGCCGCCGTTGGCCCGGGAGGACTGGTCGAGCCTGGCCCGGCGCGCCGATGCCATTGTGGTGCTGGGTTCGGGGCGCGAGCGTGGCGACCCGGCCTGGGGTTCGGACCAGCCAACCGGCATCGGGCTGGAGCGTCAGCGCTACGCCGCGCGATTGGCCAAGGCCTCCGGGCTGCCGGTGCTGACCAGCGGCGGTTTGCATTACGGCACACCGCCCAGCGAAGCTGAGTTGATGGCGGTGTCGATGCGGGACGACTTCGATGTGGCGGTGCGCTGGAAGGAAGAGCGCAGCCGCACCACCTGGGAAAATGCGCAGATGAGTGCCGAGATTCTGTTGCCCGAGGGGGTCAAGCGCGTCGTGGTGGTGACCCAGGCCTGGCATATGCCGCGTGCGGTCTGGAGCTTTGAAAAAGCCGGTTTCAGCGTGGTGCCGGCGCCGGTCGGCTTCCTCGGCCAGGATAACGCCCGGCCGCTGGGCGGTTGGATGCCGGAGTTCAAGTCGGTGTGGCAGAGCGGGCAGTTGCTCAATGAGGCGGTGGGGCAGGTGGGGTATCGGTTGTTCTACCGATAGCACCGCAAATCAAAATGTGGGAGGGGGCTTGCCCCCGATTGCGGTGTATCAGTATCAAATCTACTGACTGACACACTGCTATCGGGGGCAAGCCCCCTCCCACATTGGGTTCGGTTTGATTCTGTTAGACGGTTTTGGACATCCGGCCGGCCAGCAGCGCCCAACCAAACAACACCAGGCACACCACGATCAGCGGCCACGAACGCCATTGCAGGTACGGCGTGAGGTTGTGCATCGGCACCACTTCGCCATAGAGGATGCCGCGCTCGAACTGCGGGATCTGCGCGGTGATCTGCCCATACGGGTTGATCAGCCCGGTCACGCCGTTGTTGGTGGCGCGGATCATCCAGCGACCGGCTTCCAGCGCACGCATCTGCGCCATTTGCAGGTGCTGCAAGGGGCCGATGGAGGTGCCGAACCAGGTGTCGTTGCTGATGGTCAGCAGCAAGTCGCTCTGGGCCGAGAGGCTGGCGGCGAATTCCGGGTAGACCACTTCATAGCAAATGAACGGCGCAATCTGATAGCCCTTGGCCTGTAGCATCGCCTGGTCGGACGGGCCGCGGGCGAAGTCCGACATGGGCAGGTCGAAGAAGGCAATCAAGCCGCGCAGCATGTCCTGCAGCGGCACGTACTCGCCGAAGGGCACCAGCTTCTGCTTGAGGTAGGTGCCGTCACCTTCGCCCACGACGGTGATGCCGTTGTAGTAGCGCTTCTGGTGATGCACTTCCTGGCGAATCGGCACGCCGGTAATCAGCGCGGTGTGCCGTTCGGCGGCGAACTTGCCCATCATCCCGAGGTAGCCCTCGACGGACTCCTTGAGCACCGGCACGGCCGTTTCCGGCCATATCAGCAGGTCGACCCGCTTGGAGCTGAAGCTCATGTCGCGGTACAGCGCCAGTTGTGCATTGAGCTGCTCGGGGTCCCACTTCATGCTTTGTTCGACGTTACCCTGGATCGCCGCCACGCTCAGCGGGTCGCCGGACGGTGAGGTCCAGGCGTGATGCTTGAGGGCCAGGCCGATGGCCCAGGGCGCCACCAGCAGCAACAGGCCAGCGCCGATGAAGGCGTTGCGCTGGGTCGCCAGCAGGCGCGGCAGGTTGCACAGCAGGGCGGCGGTCAAGGCCAGGGCGAAGGAAATCAGCCACATCCCACCCAGCGGCGCGAGGCCGGTGAGGGGGCCGTCAAGTTGGCTGTAACCGGAGTACAACCAGGGAAAACCGGTCAGGAACCAGCCCCGGAACGCTTCCTGGCCGACCCACAGCGCCGCAAACGTCAGGGCATCGGCCAGTGGCGCTTCATTGCGCCGCAGCCAGCGCGCCCACAACCAGGCGGGCAGGGCGAAGAACAAGGCAATGGCGGCGGTGAACGCCAGCATCAGCAAGCCAGCCAGCAACACCGAAGCGCCGCCGAAGTGGTGGATGCTGTAGTAGATCCAGCTGGTGCCGGCGCCAAACAGGCCGAAACCGAAACACCAGCCACGGCCGAGGGCCTGGCGTGGGGACAACTCGCGCAGCCCGATATAGAACAATCCGGCCGCGACCAGCGCAAGCGGCCACAGATCGAATGGCGCCAGCGCCAGGGTGGTGATGGCGCCAGCCACCACGGCCAACAAGTTGCCGGGCCAGCCGGGAGCGATGAAACGGCGCATGTCAGTCCTTAACGGGCAATAGGTGTCAGGCGAATCAGATGAATCCGGCGGCTATCGGCATTCAGGATGCGGAAGCGATAAGCGCCGATCTCGGTGGTCTCGTTACGCTTGGGCAAGTGCCCGAACGCACTCATCACCAGGCCGCCGACGGTGTCGAACTCGTCGTCGGAAAATTCGCTGTCGAAGAACTCGTTGAAGTTCTCGATCGGCGTCAACGCCTTGATCAGGAAGTCACCGCTCGGCAGCGGCTTGATGTAGCTGTCTTCTTCGACGTCGTGCTCGTCTTCGATATCGCCGACGATCTGTTCCAGCACGTCTTCGATGGTCACCAGGCCGGCGACGCCGCCGTATTCGTCAATCACGATGGCCATGTGGTTGTGGTTGGCGCGAAACTCGCGCAGCAGCACATTCAGGCGCTTGGATTCGGGGACGAAGGTGGCCGGACGCAGCAGGTCCTTGATGTTGAAGCTGTCGCCGTTCTCCTTGAGGATCAGCGGCAGCAAGTCCTTGGCCAACAGGACACCCATGACGTCGTCATGGCTTTCGCCGATCACCGGGTAGCGCGAGTGCGCCGAGTCGATCACGGCCGGGAGGAATTCCCGTGGGGTCTGGGGCGCCTTGATGCTGATCATCTGCGAACGCGGGACCATGATGTCCCGAACTTGCAGGTCAGCCACCTGGATGGCGCCTTCGACGATGGCCAGCGCTTCGCTGTCCAGCAACTTGTTCTGATGGGCCTCGCGCAGCAGCTCCAGCAGCTCCTGGCGGTTTTTCGGCTCGTGGGCAAAAGCCTGGGTCAGTTTACCCAGCCATGACTTTTGCCCGTTGCTCGATCGGTCTTCGCTCATAGCGATTACTCTAAATCCTTTGATGTTTCAGTTGAGTGTTGATCAGTTTTCGTCATCTGCATACGGATCAGGGTGACCCAATTCTGCAAGCAACGATCGTTCCAGTGCTTCCATTTCTTCGGCTTCGTCATCGTCTATATGGTCGTAACCCAACAGATGCAAGCAGCCGTGGATGACCAGATGAGCCCAATGGGCTTCAAGGGCCTTGCCTTGTTCCTGCGCCTCACGCTCGACGACTTCGACGCAGATCACCAGGTCGCCCAGCAACGGGATATCCAGCAGTTCGTCGGGTACGTCGGCGGGGAAGGACAGCACGTTGGTCGCGTAATCCTTCTGGCGCCAGGTGTGATTCAGTTCGCGGCCTTCGGGTTCGTCCACCAGGCGGATGGTCAGCTCCGAGTCGGCGGTGCGCTGGCGTAGGGCCAGGGCGCACCATTGACGGAACTGCTCTTCACTGGGGGCGGGCGCGTCGGTTGCCAGTTGCAGGTCAAGCTCAAGCATCGCGGCGGGTGTCCTTGGCCGGGGCGTCGTCGCGGTGCTCGAAGCGCTCGTAGGCTTCGACAATGCGCTGGACCAGCGGGTGGCGGACGACGTCCTTGGGCATGAAGTGCGTGAAGCTGATCCCCGGCACGTCTTTGAGCACCTCGATCACCTGGGCCAGGCCCGACTTGGTGCCCTTGGGCAGGTCGACCTGGGTGACGTCGCCGGTGATCACGGCGGTGGAGCCGAAACCGATACGGGTGAGGAACATTTTCATCTGTTCGACGGTGGTGTTCTGGCTTTCGTCGAGAATGATGAAGCTGTTGTTCAGCGTCCGGCCGCGCATGTAGGCCAGCGGGGCGATCTCGATCACCTGGCGCTCGATGAGCTTGGCCACGTATTCAAAGCCGAGCATCTCGTAGAGCGCGTCGTAGAGCGGGCGCAGGTACGGGTCGATTTTCTGTGCCAGGTCGCCGGGCAGGAAGCCGAGCTTTTCGCCGGCCTCGACCGCCGGGCGCACCAGCAGGATGCGGCGCACTTGCTCGCGCTCCAGGGCGTCGACGGCACAGGCCACGGCCAGGTAGGTCTTGCCGGTACCGGCGGGGCCGATGCCGAAGTTGATATCGTTACCGAGAATTTCTTTGACGTAGCGCTGCTGATTCAAGCCGCGTGGGCGAATCATGCCCTTTTTGGTGCGCAAGGCCACGCTGGCTTCGGCCACCGGGTTGTTGGCCAGGTCTTCCACGGCCGATTCCTGCAGGTACAGGTGGACCGTTTCCGGCGACAGCTCACTACCCTTGGTTTCGCGGTAGAGGCGGCGGAGCAGGTTTTCTGCAGACGTGGTGTGCTGGGGTTCACCAATCAGCTCGAATTGATTGCCGCGGTTGCGGATCTCGATGCTCAGGCGTTGTTCGATCAGGCGCAGGTGCTCGTCGAACTGTCCGCACAAATTGGCGAAACGGCGAGCCTCAAACGGCTCGAGGAGAAAACGATGGGGTTCGATGGGTGCGTTCAAGGTCGCTTTTAGCCGCCCTTTGGCTGTTGAGGTGAAAGAGAGGATAACGCCACGCGCCAGTGTGCGAAAGCACTTATCCAACCCGATCCAGTGTGGGAGGGAGCTTGCCCCCGATAGCGGAGTGTCAGGCAGCTCATGTGCTGCTGATGTACCGCAATCGGGGGCAAGCCCCCTCGCACATTTATTACACCAGAGAGCCGCGCAACGAGTGCGGTTGCGCCGCATCGATGTGGACATCGGCGAACTGGCCGATCAGGGTCGGGTTGTCGCAACGGAAGTTGACGATGCGGTTGTTCTCGGTGCGCCCTTGCAGTTCGCCCGGGTCTTTTTTCGAGTAGTCGGTGACCAGGATGCGCTGGGTGGACCCGACCATTTGTCGACTGATCTCGAACCCCTGCTGGTTCAGGCGATGTTGCAGGGCGTTCAGGCGCTCTTTTTTCAGCTCTTCCGGGGTCTCGTCCAGCAGGTCGGCGGCAGGCGTGCCGGGGCGCTGGCTGTAGACAAACGAGTAGGAAAAGTCGAAACCGACGTCTTCAATCAGCTTCATGGTCTGCTGGAAGTCTTTCTCGGTCTCGCCGGGGAAGCCGACGATAAAGTCCGAACTGATGCAGATGCCCGGCACTGCCGCGCGTAACTTGCGCAGTTTGGATTTGTATTCCAGGGCGGTGTGGTTGCGTTTCATCGCCGACAGGATGCGGTCCGAACCCGATTGCACCGGCAAGTGCAGGTGCTTGACCAGTTCCGGCACTTCGGCGTGGGCCTGGATCAGGCTGTCGGAGAACTCCAGCGGGTGCGAGGTGGTGTAGCGAATGCGCTCGATGCCATCCACCGCGGCGACAACCCGGATCAGCTCCGCGAGGTCGGCCAGGCGCCCGTCGTGGGTCTGGCCGCGATAGCCGTTGACGTTCTGGCCCAGCAGGGTCACTTCACGCACGCCGTTTTCGGCCAGGTGGATGATTTCTGACATTACATCGTCAAACGGCCGGCTGACTTCTTCACCACGGGTGTAGGGCACCACGCAGAAGGTGCAGTACTTGCTGCAACCTTCCATCACCGACACGTAGGCGCTCGGCCCATCGATGCGCGGCTCGGGCAGATGGTCGAATTTTTCGATTTCCGGGAACGAGACGTCGACCTGGGGCAGCTTGGTGAGGCGTGCGGCGTCGATCATTTCCGGCAGGCGGTGCAAGGTTTGCGGGCCGAAGACCACGTCCACGTAGGGCGCGCGGTCGCGGATGGCTGCGCCTTCCTGGCTGGCGACGCAGCCGCCGACGGCAATCACCATCTCCGGGTTGGCCAGTTTCAATTCACGCCAGCGGCCCAGCTGCGAATACACGCGGTCCTGTGCCCGTTCGCGGATCGAGCAGGTATTGAGCAGGATTACGTCGGCATCTTCGGCGCGGGCGGTGACTTCCAGGGCCTGATGTTCACCCAGCAGATCGACCATGCGCGAGCTGTCGTACTCGTTCATCTGGCAACCGTGGGTTTCAATGTAGAGCTTCTTGGCCATGGGAATCGTCAACTGGTGGTAAAGAACCGCGCATTATAGGGGTCATGTCCATCGGTTCCTAGCACTGTGCATCGGGTGCCATGCTATAGTTCGCGCCCTCTTTTATATCCCCGATGTGTTCCCCGCCCACCATGACCAAACGTGAAGCTCCAATCTATAAGGTGATTTTCCTCAACCAGGGCCAGGTGTTCGAAATGTACGCCAAGCAGATCTATCAAAGTGATCTGTGGGGCTTCCTGGAAGTGGAAGAGTTCGTCTTTGGCGAGCGCACACAGCTGGTCGTCGACCCGGGCGAGGAAAAACTCAAGGCCCAGTTCGAAGGCGTGGTGCGCAGTTTTGTGCCGATGCATTCGATCGTGCGTATCGATGAAGTCGAGCGCCTGGGCACGCCGAAGATCAGCGAAGCGCGTGGCACGAGCAATGTCATGCCGTTTCCGATGCCGATGCCTGAGAAGTAGGGCGTTTGTAGCGAGGGCGCTGGCTCCCTCGTCACCGGTCGATCAGGGCAGGGGCGAGAACGGTGAGCGCCCATCCGCACTCTGCAGTTCCTGCAGATAATTGCGGAAGATCTGGCCCAGCACCTGGGTCGCCAGTTCCAGTTCATCGCGCTGCATGTGTTCGGCAACTTCGTCGGCGGTGTCCAGCGCGTCTTCGGCGCCGTTGACCGCGGCCATTTTCAGCACGATATACGCCTGGACGTTATTGGCCGGCACCCCTTCGCCTTTGAAGAACATGGTGCCCAGCTGGAATTGCGCCTGGGCGTGGCCCTGCAGCGAGGCTTTTTCGAAGTAGTTCAACGCTTTGTTGAGGTCGCGCGCGGGGTTCTTGCCGTCGTGGTAGTACTCGCCCAACTCGTATTGCGCCTGCGCATCCCCGCCGTCGGCCTGTTTCTGGCACGCGCTCAGGGCTTCGGCCTGGCTGTCTGGCTGGGTATTGAGGGTGCAACGACCCATCGCTGGGATTAACAACGAGTTGCCGCCTGCTTGTGCATGTGCCAGCAGCGGCTGAAGGAGCAACAGGCAGCCCAGGACCAGGGTGCGGCCGGTGCGTTTCATGGGAATCGACTTACCTCTGACGGGGCACGCGGACCCTCGGGGGTCCAATAAGCGCGCATTATGAAATAAGCAGACCTCTGCTTACAAAGTCTTTACTCGTTTTTCTGCCGGTTGGGCAAGTTATCTGCCGGATTGCAGGTGATTTCTCGAGAAAACCAGGAAAAGTCTGTAAGCAAAGTAGCAAATCTGACGCCGCCGGGGGCGACGTCAGAATGCTGTGCCGGTTATTTCAGGGCGGCGAAGGCGCGCTCGGCAGCATCCAGGGTCAGTTTCAACTCGGCGTCGCCATGGGCGATCGAGGTGAAGCCGGCTTCAAAGGCGCTCGGTGCCAGGTACACGCCGCCGTCCAGCATCAGGTGGAAGAAGCGCTTGAACAGGCCGGCGTCGCTGCCCATCACGTCCTCAAAGGTGACGATATCGTCGGCGCCGCTGAAATACAGGCCGAACATGCCGCCTGCTTGCGTGGTGACAAACGGAATGCCAGCGGCATCGGCGCGCTGTTGCAGGCCGTCGAGCAGGCGGGAGGTGTAGTCGGTCAGCTCGGCATGGAAGCCCGGGCGGCTGATCAGGCGCAGGGTGGTCAGGCCGGCGGCCATGGCCAGCGGGTTACCGGACAGGGTGCCCGCCTGGTACACCGGGCCCAGCGGCGCGATGTATTGCATGATTTCGCGCTTGCCGCCGAAGCAGCCCACCGGCATGCCGCCACCGATGATCTTGCCGAAGGTGCTCAGGTCCGGCGTTACGCCGTAATGCGCCTGGGCGCCACCGAGGGCTACGCGGAAGCCGGTCATCACTTCGTCGAAAATCAGCACCACGCCATGCTTGTCGCACTGTGCGCGCAGGCCTTCGAGGAAGCCCGGGGCCGGCGGTACGCAGTTCATGTTGCCAGCGACCGGCTCGACGATGATGCACGCCACCTCCTGGCCCACTTCATTGAGCATCTGCTCGACGGCGGCGATGTTGTTGAACGGCAGGGTCAGGGTGTGTTTGGCGAAGTCTGCCGGCACACCGGCCGAGCTTGGCACGCCCTGGGTCAGCGCGCCGGACCCGGCCTTGACCAGCAGGCTGTCGGAGTGACCGTGGTAGCAGCCTTCGAACTTGATGATGCTGTCGCGGCCGGTGAAACCGCGGGCCAGGCGAATCGCGCTCATGGTGGCTTCGGTGCCGGAGCTGACCATCCGCACCATCTCCATCGACGGCACGATCGAGCAGACCAGATCGGCCATCTCGGTTTCCATCGAGGTCGGGGCGCCGTAGGACAGGCCGTGTTGCAACTGCTGGCGCACGGCGTCGAGTACGTCCGGGTGGCTGTGGCCGAGGATCATCGGGCCCCAGGAGCCGACGTAGTCCACATAGCGCTTGTCGTCTTCGTCGGTGACGTAGGCGCCTTCGGCATGCTTGAAGAACAGCGGCGTGCCGCCGACGCTCTTGAACGCACGCACGGGGGAGTTCACACCGCCGGGGATGTGTTTCTGGGCATCGGCAAACAGGGTTTCGGAACGGGACATGATCGGGCTCTCTAAACTGAAGATTTAAGAAGATCGTTGAAAGCGCGGGCGCGGCGCGTGACTTCCTGGGTGCTGTCGGCACCAAACAAGCCGTGTACCACGGCGAGCAAGTCGGCCCCGTGGGCTACCAGCGGTTCGGCATTCTCCAGGGTGACGCCGCCGATCACGCAGATCGGCAACTGCAGGCGCGCGCGGGCCTGGGCCAGCATTTCGAGGCTGGCGGCGGGGGCGCCGGGCTTGGTGCTGGAGTTGAAGAAGCGGCCGAAGGCGACGTAGCTGGCGCCTTCTTTCGCGGCCTGTTCGGCCAGTTCGATCTGGCTGTGGCAGGTGGCGCCGATGATCGCCTTGGAGCCCAGCAACGCACGGGCCGTGGTCAGGGGGCCATCGGTCTGGCCCAGGTGAACGCCGACGCCCAGGCGCGCGGCCAGTTCGGCGTCATCGTTGATGATCAGTTGGGTCTTGTAGCGCGAGCACAATTCGCGGAGTTTTTCCGCTTCACGTAGGCGCCGGGCCTCGTCGCTGCTTTTGTCACGGTACTGCAGCAGGGTCACGCCGCCATCCAGCGCCGCTTCGACGTAGGCGAGGAATTTGCCGGCCAATAATTGGCTGTCGGTAATGGCATAAAGGCCACGTAGTTTCATCGGGCAGGCCTCTTGGTGTTACGAGCAGAAATCCAGCGGCAGCCGGCGAGGCACGAACTGGCCCTGGCCGAGTTGTTCGGCGTCACGCAGGGTGCGCCAAGTGTAGTTGAGGGCCGATTGCACGGCGCTGACCAGGCCTTCACCTTGGGCGATCCGGCCCGCCAGCGCGCTGGCCAGCGTACACCCCGAACCGTGATAGCTGCCGGGCAGGCGCTGGCAGGTAAAGGTCTGGCGCGTGCCGTCGCGGCTGTACAGGCGGTTGTGGACTTGGTGCTCATCGCCATGGCCGCCGGTAATCAGCAGGTGCTTGATAAACGGCAACAGCTTTTCCGCGCATTCGTCCGCCGTGCCCTCAGGCAGTTCGGCAAGGATGCGTGCTTCAGGCAGGTTGGGCGTGGCGATCAGCGACAACGGCAACAGCCGCTCGCGCATGGCGTAGCCGACTTCGTCCTTGCCCAGGCTGCCGCCGCCGCCGGCGCGCAGCACGGGGTCGCACACCACCGGCAGGTGCGGGTGCGCCTGCAGCAGTTCGACCACGGTGTCGACCATCGCGGTGGAGCCGAGCATGCCCAGCTTGACCGCCGCCACTGGCGAATCGCTGAGCACGGCGTTGGCCTGGGCCAGCACCCACTCGCGGTCGAGCACGCGGAAATCACTGACGTTGACGGTGTTCTGCACCGTCAGCGCGGTAACGGCCGGGGCCGCATGGCAACCCTGGGCGAGCAGGGCTTCGATATCTGCCTGCAAGCCGGCGCCACCACTGGGATCATGGCCGGAGAGACAGAGGACAACGGGGCGAGAGCTGTAGATATTCATGGTGCGCGAGCTTACCACCAAACGCTTTTGGCGTGGCCGTCTGGCGATGGCTGAATTTTGCCCGGATCCATGGGCGGTTATGGCTGTTTGCTAGTATCGGATTTTAGTTGTGAAGTCCGCTGAAAGCCTTGTTCTAGAGCCTTTAGAAAAATTATATCAATGGTGTCTAATGGCCTTTAGCAGCTATGCTAAAGTGATTCGAAACAACTTACTGTATCGCCGGTATACGTCTTCTCAAAAGGAATGGGGGGCTTTTTGACATGACCGGACAGGTCACGCTGGGGCTCTATGCGTTATTTGCTGATTTTATTATTGTGCGGGCTACCGCTGCTCGCCGACGCCATTGAGTTCACCCAAGACACTCGAAGCCTGCCGCTGGGCCGGGCCATGCAAGTGCTCGAAGACCCGACCAACACCCTGACCATCGCCGATGTGAGCGCTCCCGCCGCTGCCACACAGTTCAAGCCCCACGACAAAGACACCCTCAACGCCGGCTATTCGCGCTCGGTGTTCTGGCTCAAGGTCAACCTGCGTTACCAGCCCAAGCCGCCTGAAACCCAGCGCACCTGGCTGCTGGAGTTGGCCTATCCGCCCCTCGACCACCTTGACCTGTACTTGCCCGACAGCACCGGCAACTATCGCCTGGCCGGTCGCACCGGGGATGCCTTGGCGTTCTCCAGCCGCGAGATTCGCCAGAACAACTACTTGTTCAAGGTCGACTTCACGCCGGGCGAAACCAAGACCGTCTACCTGCGCCTGCAAAGCGAAGGTTCGATCCAGGCGCCGCTGACGCTGTGGTCCAGCACTGCCTACCTGGAACAACAACCGCTGCGCCTATATGTATTGGGCCTGATCTATGGCGTGTTGCTGGGGATGCTGGTGTACAACCTGTTCATCTACCTCAGCGTGCGCGACACCAGCTACCTTTATTACATCTTCTATATCGCCTCGTTCGGTCTGTACCAGCTGTCGGTGAACGGTGCGGCGGTGGAGTATTTCTGGCCGAACAACCCCTGGTGGGCGAATGCCGCGACGCCGTTCATGATCGGCTCGGCGGCGTTGTTCGGCAGCTTGTTCGCCCGCAGCTTCCTGCACACCGCCCAGCACAGCCGCTGGATCAATCGCCTGTTGCTGGCGCTGGTGGCCTGTGGCGCGGTGGTGATGCTGCTCTCACTGATGACCAGCTACGCCCTCGCGCTGCGCCTGGCCACCGGCCTGGCGCTGGTGTTCACCGTGACTATCTTCGTCGCCGCCATCAAGGCCTGGTACTGCGGCCAGCGGGTGGCGCGTTATTTCATCATCGCCTGGTCGGCGTTCCTGCTGGGCGGCGTGGTCAACACCTTGATGGTGCTGGGTTACCTGCCGAATGTGTTCCTCACCATGTACGCCAGCCAGATCGGCTCGGCGATCGAAGTGGCGCTGTTGTCCCTGGCCCTGGCGGACCGCATCAACGCCATGCGCGAGCAACAGGCGCAGATCCTCTACGATGCGAGCCAGAAGCTCGAAGTGCTCAACCAGCAGTTGGCCCGCAGTAACCGGCTCAAGGACGAATTCCTCGCCACCCTGACCCACGAACTGCGCACGCCGATGAATGGGGTGATCGGCTCCCTGGAGTTGATGCAGACCGTGCCCCTGGACGACGACCTGGCGAACTACCAACAAACCGCCGCCGGCTCGGCGCGGGACATGATGCGGATGGTCAATGGCATCCTCACCCTCACCGAGTTGCAGGCCGGGCGCCTGAGTGCCCAGCCCAGGGTGTTCAGCCTGCGCGGCGTGCTCGACACCTTGCGCCAGCAGTTCAGCGCCAGCGCCCAGAGCAAAGGCCTGGCCTTTTCCATCGATGTCGCCGACGACTTGCCCGATCGCCTGCGCGGCGATGCCGACAAACTCAGCCAGTGCCTGGATTGCCTGTTGGACAACGCCTTCAAGTTCACCCACGAAGGCGTCGTGCGTCTGCGGGTGGTCGGCGTGCCCCTGAGCGATGGCACCGTGCGCCTGAGTTTTATCGTCACCGACACGGGCATCGGCTTTGCGTTCCTCGACGAGGCCACCCTGTACCAGCGGTTCTTCCAGCTCGATGGCTCGACGACCCGCGAATACGGCGGCCTGGGGATTGGTCTGGCGATCTGCCGGCAACTAATCGAATTACTCGGCGGGCGCCTCACCCATCATTCCGAACCGCGCAAGGGCAGTCGTTTTCAGCTGGAGCTGGCGGTCACCCCGCTGCAGCCCGAGCCACGCCCGGCAAGCCCCGCGCACGCACGCACGCCTGCGCAGTGTGCGGTGCTGCTGGTGGACGACAACAGCGTCGGCCAGTTGGTGGTGCGCGGCATGTTGCTCAAGCTCGGTTATCGGGTGAAAACCGTCGACAGCGGGCCGGCGGCGTTGGCGGCGTTGCAGGGGGAAACCTTCGACGCAGTGTTGCTGGATATACCGGAAGGCGGTTTCTCGTTGTGCTGTCAGATTCGCGCGTTGCCCGGCTGCGGCGAGTTACCGGTGATCGCCCTGAGCACCACGTTGAATGTGTCCGAACGCGAGCGCTGCCATGGCATCGGCATCACCGAGCGCCTGGTCAAGCCGGTACGTTTCGACGCGCTGCAAGCGCTGCTGGAACGTCGGCTGCTGTGTCCGTCAGAGGGCGAAAGCGCCGGACATTCGGCGCGTATGCCACTTTTTTAAGCGAGATGACGGTGCTTAACTGAAATTCGGGCCGCAACTCCAGGTGGCCTTTTTTCCAGGAGGCCCGTCATGAACCTGCACCAGTTCGCCGAAACCCACGACGTCACCAACCAGCCGCCCTCCCTGGACGGCATCAACCTGTACCGCATCGATGTGCCGCTGCAAGACTGGTCGCACCGCTTCGGTGCCGGCTGGGCAGCACCGCGCTTCGATGCCTATGGCGCGTTGGCCGGTGGGCCGCTGATGGCGGCGGGGTTCTTGGCGAACCAGAACAAGCCGCAGTTCAGCAGCCATGACCGCTATGGTCACCGTGTCGACCTGGTGGAGTTTCACCCGGCCTACCATGAGCTGATGCACACCGCCGTCGAGCATGGCCTGCCGTCGCTGCCGTGGGCTCATCCACAATCCGGCGCCCATGTGGCCCGCGCTGCCCTGACGTACCTGCACAGCCAGGCCGAGGCCGGCACCGGCTGTCCGTTGACCATGACCTTCGCCTGCGTCCCGGCCCTGCGCCTGCAACCGGACCTGGCGCAGACCTGGCTGCCGAAAATCCTCAGCACCGACTACGACCCGCGCAACGTCGGCATCGCCCACAAGGCCGGTGCCACCATCGGCATGGCGATGACCGAGAAACAGGGCGGCACCGACGTGCGCGCCAACACCACCCGTGCTTACCCCGTGGGCGCGGGCGGTCCCGGCCAAGCCTATGAACTGGTGGGGCACAAGTGGTTCTGCTCGGCGCCGATGTGCGATGCGTTCCTCACTCTGGCCCAGACCGACAAGGGCCTCACCTGTTTCCTGCTGCCTCGGCACCGTCCGGACGACACGCGCAACCAGTTCTATATCCAGCGTCTGAAAAACAAACTCGGCAATTGCTCCAACGCGTCCAGCGAAGTGGAGTTCCGCGGCGCCCTGGCCTGGATGGTCGGCGAAGAAGGCCGTGGCGTGCCGACCATCATCGAGATGGTCGCCATGACCCGCTTCGATTGCATGGTCGGCTCCAGCGCCTTGATGCGCCAGGCGCTGACCCAGGCCAGCCATCATTGCGCCCATCGTTCGGTCGGCGGTCGCGTACTCAGCGAGCAGCCGCTGATGCAAAACGTGCTGGCCGACCTGGCGCTGGAAAGCGAGGCCTCGCTGGCCTTGAGCCTGCGCATGGGCCGCGCCCTCGATCATTTGGGCGATGAGCAGGAAGCCAAGTTCTCCCGGCTGGTGACGGCGGTGGGCAAGTATTGGATCTGCAAGCGCGCGCCGGCGATGATCAACGAAGCCGCCGAGTGCATGGGCGGTGCCGGTTATGTGGAGGACAGTATCCTGCCGCGCTTGTATCGTGAGGCGCCGGTGAATTCGACGTGGGAAGGTTCCGGCAATGTGCAGTGCCTGGACGTGCTGCGCGCCTTGTCCAAAGAACCGGGCGTGCTGGAAGCGCTGTTCGTCGAACTGGGCGACGGGCATGGCGACAGGCAGTTGGCGCGGCATGTCGAGCAACTGAAATCGGCGTTCATGGACACCCAGGATATCCAGTACCGCGCGCGGCAACTGACCGAGGATATTGCCGTAGCGTTGCAGGCCAAGTTGTTGCTGGAGGCCGGGAACGCGGCGGTCAGCGATGGGTTTATCGCCAGCCGTTTGGGCCAGTCGTCGGGACGCGTGTATGGCACCTTGCCGCGTGGCGTGGATGTTGAGGCGATTGTCGCGCGGTCCACGCCACAGGCCCTTTGAATACACGCGGTCAACATGTGGGAGCTGGCTTGCCTGCGATCGCGGTGTGCCAGCCTCCCACAGGGACTGAGCTCTTCTTGAGTAGGCATGCCAATTCAAAGTTTGCGTCTGACAGGGATACAGGCAAGATAAAGGTCTGCAAGTCAGCACACAGGATGCTTACCGTGACCGAAGCTTTTGTTGTCGTTCAAACCGCCGAAGAAGCCGTGGACCGGCTGGCGGCTCTGCATGAGCGTGCTACCGGCGCGCTCAATCAGGCCCTCAAGCAATACCTCAAGGACCGCGTCGAGCCCGACGCCGAACAACGCGCGATGTTTCGTTACCCGGAGCTGCGCCTGACTTACCAATGCCATGGCGAAGTCCCACAGACCACCCGGGCGTATGCCAAGGTCCAACTGCCGGGGACTTACAGCGTCACCGTCACCCATCCGTCGGCATTCCGTAAATACCTGCTGGAGCAATTGGTGCCGCTGATGCACGACTTCACCGTGACGGTGGAAGTCGGCGTCAGCCAGCAGAATATTCCTTACCCGTATGTGGTCGAGCAGGGCGACGAACTGGCCGGCTCCGGCGTGACCGCCGCCACCCTGGCGCGGGTGTTCCCCAGCACCGACCTGTCGGCCGCCACCGATGGCATCGCCGACGGCCTGTACGACTGGGAAAACACCGACCCGCTGCCCCTGGCCCTGTTCGACGCGGCCCGCGTGGACTTTTCCCTGCGCCGCCTGGTGCATTACACCGGCAGCGATTGGCGCCATGTACAGCCGTGGATCCTGCTGACCAACTACCACCGTTATGTCGATCAGTTCATCGTGCATGGCCTGGAGCAACTGCGCAGCGACCCGCGTTTTATCCGCATGGTGTTGCCGGGCAACGTGATCATCGATAAGAGCATGGACCACGGCGAAGCGTCCGCCATTGCCGCAGGCGTGGTCTGGCACCGTTACCAGATGCCGGCCTACCACCTGCAGGCCACTGACGGCCACGGGGTGACGCTGGTGAACATCGGCGTCGGCCCGTCCAACGCCAAGAACATCACCGACCACCTGGCCGTGCTGCGTCCGCATTGCTGGCTGATGATCGGCCACTGCGGCGGCCTGCGCCAATCCCAGACCATCGGCGACTATGTCCTGGCTCACGCCTATATGCGCCGTGACGGCATTCTCGACCGCGTAGTGCCGCCGAACATCCCGATCCCGGCCCTGGCCGAAGTGCAGATGGCCTTGCAGCAAGCAGCGGCCAATGTCACCGGCGAAAAAGGCGAAGAGCTGAAAAAGCGCCTGCGCACCGGCACCGTGCTGACCTACGACGACCGCAACTGGGAACTGCGCTGGGCCCAGGAACGGCCGCTGATCAACCTGTCCCGCGCCGTCGCGGTGGACATGGAAAGCGGCACCATCGCCGCCCAAGGCTACCGTTTGCGTGTGCCTTACGGCACGTTGCTGTGTGTCTCGGACAAGCCGTTGCACAGTGAGATCAAGCTGCCGGGCTCGGCCAACGCGTTCTATGAGCGGGCGGTCAGCCAGCACTTGAAGATCGGCATCGAGGCGGTCGACCTGTTGCGCACCGAGCTCAACTCGCTGCACTCGCGTAAACTGCGCAGCTTCGACGAGCCGCCGTTCCGCTAAGCGGTTGGGATGGTCATTTAGCGGTCAGGCCACTAGCATTGTCGGTCCTGACCGTTAGATGTTCCTTCGCCATGTCCCGTCCCAGCCGTCCCGATTCGCGTCGCCCTGGCGTGAAAGCCCCGTATTCCGCAGCCCGTCGCGTCGCCAAGGCGCCACCGGCCGAGCCGAAGCTGATCCTGTTCAATAAACCGTTCGACGTGCTGACCCAGTTCAGCGACGAAGGCGGGCGGGCGACCCTCAAGGATTTTATCGACATCCCCGGCATCTACCCGGCGGGCCGCCTGGACCGTGACAGCGAAGGCCTGCTGCTGTTGACCAACGACGGTCAATTGCAGGCGCGGATTGCCGACCCCAAGCACAAGCTGGCGAAAACCTACTGGGTGCAGGTGGAAGGCGAACCCACCGAAGAACAACTGCAACGCCTGCGCGACGGGGTGGAGCTCAACGACGGCATGACCTTGCCCGCCGAAGCCCGGCAACTGGACGAGCCTGAGTTATGGCCACGCAACCCGCCGGTGCGTTTTCGCAAAAGCGTGCCGACCCACTGGCTGGAGTTGGTGATTCGTGAGGGGCGAAACCGCCAGGTGCGGCGCATGACCGCGGCGGTGGGGTTGCCCACCTTGCGCCTGGTGCGCGTGCGGATTGGCGATTGGTCCATCGACGGCCTGGAGCAGGGCCAATGGAAGGCCGTGCCGGCGCGCTTATAAGGCGCCGGACTCGATCAGGCCGATCACCACGCTCTTGATGACGAACGCGGCCACGCCCAGGCCCAGCACGAAAAACAGAATGAACGAGCCGAAACGCCCGGCCTTGGATTTCTTCGCCAGGTCCCAGACGATGAAGCCCATGAAAATGATCAGAATCGTGACCAGGCCGGTCATCATCCATTCTTCGAATAGTGCGGGGTCAATCGAGTTCATTGGTTTCTTCCGACAGGGCAGGCGGCAAGTATACGGCAGTGCTCGGGCTGGGCATTGACCTGCGTCGGTGCGTCGCAGGCAGACTTCACGGTTGAAACACAGGCTGAATGTGGGAGGGAGCAAGCCCCCTCCTACCTTTGACCGTCACCGATCTCAAGTACGCAGGTGGGTCAGCGGCAGCTCGGTGCTGTTCAATACCTGGTTCAGCACAAAGCTCGAGCGCACGCTGGTCACGCCTTCGATCCGAGTGAGGTGGCCCAGCAGCAGCTTCTGGTAGTGATCCATGTCGGGCACCACCACTTTCAACTGATAGTCGGCATCCATTCCGGTCACCAGGCTGCATTCCAGCACCTGCGGCAGGGTGCGGATGGCGGCTTCGAAGTTCTCGAAGCGCTCGGGGGTGTGGCGGTCCATGCCGATCAGCACGTAGGCGGTGAGGCTCAGGCCGAGCATCTTGCGGTCGAGCAGCGCGACCTGGCGGGCGATGTAGCCGTCGTCCTCCAATTGCTTGACCCGGCGCGAGCAGGGCGACGGCGACAGCCCGATACGCTCGGCCAACTCCTGGTTGGAGATCCTCGCGTCGCGCTGCAATTCCGCCAAAATACTCAGGTCGTATCGGTCAAGTTTGCTCATGGGGCTGGCCTTTGTCGTAACTATTGCGGTGAATTATCCCTTAAGGGTTAAAAATTGCGCAAGCACTGTTTATTGACGCAATCTTCGCAATCATCTGCCGGGGCGCTGCGCCTATGATTACCAACAGAATCACCGCCTGGACATAGTCCACTGCAGCTCGCCCAATCAGGCCCGCTGCGGCCGCCACCCCAGCAGGGTTGAGCCGGCCTCCAGGCTGCACACTGTCCACAAGACGGCGTGAGGTGAGCCAACGTCATAAGCGTTGAGCCAGGACGAAGTTCTCAAGGGGCGGCCGACGGGCTGCCCCTTTCTTTTTGCCTTAAGAAAATAGTTCTCGTGACTGATAACCTGTTCCAGAACCGGGCGAGGCTTTTCCAGTCTCATTGATAAGCCCTAAACCGCAGTGAGGAAGAGCATGAAGCGCATCTGGCGAATGGCAGGTGTTGGTTTGTTGGTGGTCAGCGTCAGCGCGCAGGTAACAGCGGACGAGCGCGATAATTCACCCGAACGGCCGCAGGGCGGCGGGCAGCATGAACGCGGCCCTGAAGGTGGCGGGCGGCCCGAGAATAATCAGCCGCGCCCGCAGAGCCCGCCGTCACGGCCCGAGAATAATCAGCCGCGCCCGCAGATCGCGCCGCCTCGGCCTGAGAACAATCAGCCACGCCCGGAGAACCCGCATTTTGATCGCGGCGGCCCGAACGGCGGCGGTCAGGGGCAAGGCCGGCCCCAGGGCAATGAGCCGGGTCGCCCGGCACCGCAGCCACAACCGTCGAACAGCCTGCCGATCCAGGGGCGGCCCGATACGGTGCGCCAGACCCAGGAACCGCGTGAGGGTTACTACCGCGATATCCCGCGCCGCAACGACGGCAATCAACATTGGGAGGCCGGCGGCCCCGGTTCACGTCCAGGCAACGACGGCGGTTACCACAATGAGCGTCCCGGTGATAATCGCTGGCCAGGTCGCCCCGATGGGCACGGCAACGGCTGGGGCCCCGGCCCGCAGTATCGCCCGGGGTATATGGTGGATCGTTTTCCCGAGCGTAATTACCGCGTGCCTTACCGTGGCCAGGATTATTTCTTCTCCGGCGGCTACTGGTATCGCCCGCAAGGCCCGCGCTATGTAGTGGTGGCGCCGCCGTATGGCATCCGCGTGCATTACTTGCCGGACTACGCGCGCGAAGTGTGGGTGGGCGGTGCGCTGTTCTTCCTCGCGGCGGGTGCCTATTACACCTACGAAAACAGTACCCAGCAGTACGTGGTGGTGGAACCGCCGACCGCCGTACCGGCACCGCAGCCAGCACCCCAGGGTAACGGTTATGACGTGGTGGCCTATCCCGCCAACGGCCAGTCACCGGCGCAGGTGCAGCAGGATGGTTACGACTGTTATCGCTGGGCCGTGCAGCAAAGTGGCTTCGACCCGCAAGCGGTCACCTACGCTCCGGCCCCGGCAGTGGTGCAAGCCTACCGCCAGGCCCAGGGCAACTGCCTGAGCAGTCGCGGCTATCAGGTGCAGTACTAGGCCTGGGCGCCACTCACCACATCCAACGGGTCGGCGTGTACCAGCACTTCGGCCCGCGGGTAGGCTTTGTGAATGGCATCGGCGGCCTGGTCGCTGATGCCGTGGGCGACAGACAGCGTCAATTCCCCCGGCAATTCCAGGTGCAGCTGCACAAACCAGTGGTTGCCGGAAATCCGCGTGCGCAAGTCGTGTGCGCCCAGCACGCCGGGTACGCCACGCGCCAATTCCAGCATGTGCTGGCTGACGTCCGGCGGCAGTTCTTCGTCCATCAGCACGGCAAAGCTTTCCCGGGCGATCTGGATCGCGCTCCACAGAATGTAGGCCGCGATGCCCAGGCCAAACCAGGCGTCGATCTGATGGAAGCCGAAACCGGCCAGGATCAGCGCAATCAAGATACTGCCATTGAGCAGCAGGTCCGAGCGGTAGTGCAGCGAGTCGGCGCGCACGGCGCTTGAGCCGGTTTCCCGCACCACGTGGTGTTGCAGGACCAGCAGGGCCACGGTCAGCGCCAGGGACAAGATAATCACGCCAATGCTCAGCCACGGCGCGCCCACCGGCTCGGGATGCTTGATCCGTTCGAATGCCTGCAACGCAATCAGCACCGCACTGCCGGCGATAAACAGCGCCTGCGCCATCCCGGCCAGCGACTCGGCCTTGCCATGCCCGTAACGGTGATCGTCATCGGCCGGGCGCAGGGCGTAATGCACCGCCAGCAGATTGAGCAGCGAGGTGACACCATCGAGTAGCGAATCGGTCAACCCGGCGAGCATGCTCACCGAGCCGCTGAGCCACCAGGCGATGGCTTTGGTCACAATCAGCACAGAGGCGACGCCCACCGAGGCGCGCGTGGCCAGGCGCAAGAGCCGGGCGTGTTCGGGACTGCTGGTCATAAGCGGGTCAGATCCTTAGGCGGACGGTTGTAAGCCGAGGGCCGCCAGTTGTTGCACGCTGCCCTTGAACTGGATCATGCGCGGGTCGTCCAGCGGCAGCGTGCGACCGGTTTCCTGCTGGATGATGGTCTGCAGCTTGGCAGTGTCGACCTTGCCGTCGGCACCGATGGCTTGCTGCAGTTTCTCCGGGGCGACTTGTGCGGTCTTGCCCGGTTCGAAGTAGATCGCGCCGGTGGCGAAGTCGACGCCGAAGGCGATCAGGCCAGGGATCACGTAGAACAGCAGGCCCACGGCATCGAGCACGGCAATCGTCGGGTCGATCTTGCCGTCGATCTGGCCGCGGCGGTCGGGATAGAAAATCGAACCGCAGGCCGTCAGTTGGCTCAGCAGAGTGACGGCGAGGACACCGCCGATGACACGGGAAGCGATACGCATGGAAAATCTCCTGTCAGTCACTGTAGGAGCGAGCTTGCTCGCGAAAGACGTTAACGATACCGCGTGCTGCCTGAATGTGCGTGGTGCTCTGTGATTTTTCGCGAGCAGGCTCGCGCCTACGGGAGACCACCACCGGTATCCGACAGTTCGCCGTTATACTCGCCGCTCTGCTTTGGAGCCAGTATGAATTCGTTGCCGATCGATGATGTTTTACCCGCCCTGCGTGACGCCTTGGCGAATCGCCATGAAGCCGTGCTGGAAGCACCGCCCGGCGCCGGTAAAACCACCCGCGTACCCTTGGCCTTGTTGAATGAGCCTTGGCTGGCCGGGCAGACCATCCTGATGCTCGAACCCCGACGCCTGGCCGCGCGCGCCGCCGCCGAGCGCCTGGCCAGCGAGCTGGGGGAAAAGGTCGGTGAAACCGTCGGCTACCGCATCCGCCTCGACAGTAAAGTGGGGCCCAACACACGCATCGAAGTGGTCACCGAAGGCATCCTCACCCGCCGCCTGCAGGACGACCCGGCGCTGGACGGCGTGGGCCTGCTGATCTTCGACGAATTCCACGAACGCAGCCTCGACGCCGACCTGGCGCTGGCCCTGAGCCTGAATGGCCGCGACCTGTTTCGCGATGAGCAGCCGCTGAAAATCCTGCTGATGTCCGCCACCCTCGAAGGCGAGCGCCTGGCCGCGCTGCTGGACAACGCGCCGATCCTGCGCAGCGAAGGGCGTATGTTCCCGGTGCAGATGCGCTGGGGGCGGCCGTACCAGGCCGGTGAATTCATCGAGCCGCGCCTGGTGCAGACCATCCTCGACGCTTTGCATGACGAAACCGGCAGCGTGCTGGTGTTCCTGCCCGGCCAGGCGGAGATCCGCCGGGTCAACCAGCAACTGGCGGACGCGCTCGGTGATCGCCGCGATGTGCTGCTCTGCCCGCTGCATGGCGAACTCGACCTGAACGCCCAGCGTGCCGCCATCGACCCGGCGCCCGCCGGCAAGCGCAAAGTGGTGCTGGCCACCAACATCGCCGAGACCAGCCTGACCATCGATGGCGTGCGCGTGGTGATCGACGCCGGGTTGGCGCGTGTGCCGCGTTTCGACCCCGGCAGCGGCATGACCCGCCTCGACACCCAGCGCATCTCCCGCGCCAGCGCCACCCAGCGTGCCGGCCGGGCCGGGCGCCTGGAACCGGGCGTGTGCTATCGCTTGTGGTCCGAGGACCAGCACGAAGGCCTGGCCGCCTATGGCAGCGCGGAAATTCTCGCCGCCGACCTCGCCGGGTTGGCCTTGCAACTGGCGCGTTGGGGCGTTGCGCCCGCGCAGTTGGTGTGGCTCGACATGCCGCCCGCTGCCGCGTATGCCCAGGCTCAGGACCTGCTGCAACGCCTCGGCGCCTTGAATGACGACAAACTGACCGCCCACGGCCAGAAGATGGCCGAGCTGCCGGCCCATCCGCGCATCGCCCATCTGCTGCTGCGCGGGCAGGATCTGGGGCTGGCGGCCACCGCGTGTGATGTCGCCGCGCTGCTGGGCGAGCGCGACATCCTGCGCGGGGGCGGCGCGGATCTGCACAGTCGCCTGGCGTTATTGTCCGGTGAAGAACGCGCGCGGGGCACTCAGGGTGGTGTTCAGCGCGCCAAGCAGTTGGCCCGGCAATATCGCGGCTATTTGCGCGGCCAGGCGACCAAGCCGGTGGCCGACCCCGAACACCCGCGTTGGCTCGGCGCGCTGCTGGCGTTGGCGTATCCCGACCGCGTGGCCCAACAACGCCGCCCCGGCGGCGCCGAATACCGCCTGGCCAATGGCCGCGCCGCCTTGTTCGCCGAGGCCGATAGCCTGATGAAACAAGCCTGGCTGGTGATTGCCGACCTGGGCAGCCGCCAGGGCCAGCGCGAAGAACGCATCTACCTGGCGGTGGATTTTGATCCGGCGCTGTTCGACACGGTCCTCGCCGAACAAGTACGCACCGTCGACCAATTGGATTGGGACGAGCGCGAAGGCGTGCTGCGCGCCGAACGCCAACGCAAAGTCGGCGAACTGGTGCTCAGCCGCGAACCCCTCAGCGGCCTCGACGAAAACGCTCGCAGCCAGGCGCTGGTCAACCTGGTTCGGCGCAAAGGCCTGGAGCTGTTGCCCTGGACGCCGGAACTGCGCCAATGGCAGGCTCGCGTGATGTTGCTGCGCCAGCTGGACACCGGCACCACCAGCGAATGGCCCGACGTCAGCGACAGCGCCTTGCTCGCCAGCCTGGAGCACTGGCTGATGCCTTACCTGGGCAAGGTTTCGCGCCTCAGTCATTTCGCCAACCTGGATATTTCCAGCTACCTGCACAACCTGTTGCCCTGGCCGTTGCCCCAACGCCTGGACGAACTGGCACCGCACCATTTGAAAGTGCCTTCGGGTTCGTCGGTGCGCTTGGACTACAGCGAGCATCCGCCGATTCTGGCGGTGCGCCTGCAGGAATTGTTCGGCCTGGCGGATACACCGCGCATTGCCGGCGGGCGCCAGGTGGTCAAGTTGCACCTGCTGTCCCCGGCGCGACGGCCGGTGCAGGTGACCCAGGATCTGGCGAACTTCTGGCGCAGTACCTACGCCGAGGTGAAGAAAGATCTGAAAGGGCGCTATCCCAAGCATTACTGGCCGGATGACCCGTTGGTGGCCGAGGCCACCGCCCGAATCAAACCACGCAAGTAAGCGTGACCGCGATTCAAATGTGGGAGGGGCGGTTATTGCGCGGCGGGCAGCAGGAAGCGCGCGATGACCGGCAAATGGTTGGAAATGCGCAACGTATCCGCCTGGCGCACCTTGGCTTCTACACGCTTGATCCGCGAGCTGTAGAACAGGTAATCGACGGTGCGATCCGGCCCGTCCAGGCTCGGGTCATTCGGAAAGTGCGTCAGCCACTGCTCACGATCAATCCCGCTGGATTCGCTGTTGCTCGGGATCATCGGGTATTTGTCCCACAGCAGATGCAGTTCGCTGTCCGGTGAATATTGCCCGCGTTTACCGGCATCCAGGCGCAGGAATTGCCCCAGCGGCAGCAGATTGAAATCCCCACCGATCAACCACGGCGTACCGCGGCTTTCGAACTTATCCAGCAGTTTCACCGTGGCCTGGACTTGTGCTTGCACCGCACTGCGCCCGGGTGCGTCGCCCTCCAGGCGAGTGTTGAGCACCGCCAGTTGGCCGCCGTCGCTCAAGGGCAGATAGGTCAGCAGCAACGCCGGTTTGGGTTGGAACTGACGGCTGATGAAATCAGCGGGCGGTACGGGCAGTTGCAGGCGTTCGGCGTGTTCGATCTGGTAGCGGCTCAGGGTCACCAGCTTGCGGCCGACGCTGCCGAAAATATGCAGGTTGGGGATAAAGTCGGCTTTCCAGTCGAAGGCCTGGGCGCTGCAGGGGTAGAGATCGACGAGCCGCTCTTGCAGCAGCGCCACCTGATCCTGGTAGTGGGAGGGCTTGGCGCCTTCGTCGAGTTCCTGCAACAGCAGGATGTCGGGCTGTTCGTCGCGAATCACCCGGGCCACTTCGTCGAGGCTGAAGGCCATGTCTTCGACGGTGGGGCGGTCGTCCGGGCCGCTGCCGTCGGCGGTGTCGTACCAGAACACGTAGTTCTTGCCGGCCAGGTACTGCACGTTCCAGGTCATCACCTTGAGCGCCTGCCCGGGCAGCAGGGTCGGTGCACGGGGCGCGATGCAGCTCACGGGAAGGGTTTGCTTGTCGGCGGGGCGCCAGGTCAGGCTGTAGATCAGGGCCGTCAGCAGGCCCGCGATGATCAGCAGGCCCAGCAAGGTGAGGCGCAATAAACGGGTCATCGGCTCGGCTTATAGCGTGTCAGGGGTGACACGGAGCATATCACCGCACGTCGGCGTCGCCACCGATCAGCATAAATAAACGGAACAGCACCACACTGGTAAACAGCTGCAGGAAGCTGTGCGCGCTGTCGATCAGCACGCCCAGCAAAGGCGCGGGCTCGGGATACGCCGCCATGCTGGCGCCTTTGAGCAGCCACAGTGGCGTCATTACGCACAGCAGGCACACCAGGATTCGCCAGAAATGCCCGCGGGTCAGGCGCAAACTTTCCTTCATCGCCGCCAGTGCAGGCATGCCGCGCAGCACCAGCAGGTATTCGGCGAACGCCAGCACCACCATCAGCCACAGGCCCGGCAGGAAATACAGCGACAGCCCGAGCAGTATCAGCAGGGTGCTCATCGCCGTCAGCAGGGCGAAGCGCGGCCACAGCGTCAGGGCCATGGCCCACACATCCTTGGTGCGCGGCGATTCGCCACGGGTGCGGGCGTCGAGAAACAGGATCAGCGCCCCGGTGTACAGCGGATACACCAGCAACCCCACCACCACGCTGTAGCCGGGGAAGGCATCCGGGCCGAGCGTGTGGTCGAGCACCTGTTGCAGCAGGGCTTCGAGGATCACCAGCGGCAGGCACAGCTGGACGATGGCGCCCAGGTTGCGCTGGGTGAAACGGAGGGAGTCGCGCAGCACATCTAACGGATTCATCAGAGTCATCACAGGCCGAAAAAAAGCAGGGGCACACTTTAACCGATAGGTGCCGTGAGCAAGCAAACGTAAACCTTGAGTAAAGACCATTGAAACAACTGGTAACACCCCCATAACTAGCAGGACCGAGCCTGATCACAGGCCGGACCATGATTTCTACCGGCAATCTAACGAGGTCGCCATGAACAGCGAAGAGCAAACCCTGATCGATGGACTGTTTTCACGGCTGCAACAGGCCGAAACGGACTCAGCCCCCCGCGACGCGCAGGCCGAAGCGCGGATCAAGGAGCATATGACGCGCCAACCGGCGGCCGGGTACTACATGACCCAGTCAATCCTGGTGCAGGAACACGCGCTCAAGAACCTCGACGCGCAGAACAAGCAGCAGGCGCAACAGATCCAGCAATTGCAGGACGAGCTGCAGCGGGCCAAGTCCCAGGCGGCACAACCGGCGCCGAGCAGCGGTGGCTTTCTGTCGAGCATTTTCGGCGGCGGTTCCCGTGACGCGCAACCGCCACAGAGCGCTCCGGCCTCATCCGGCGGCGGTTGGCGTGAACCGGCTCGGCCGTCTTTCGGACAGCCTGCGCCGCAACAAAACTACGCTGCCCCACAGCAGAATTACCAACAGCCGCAACAACCCGCCGCCGCCCCCATCGGCAGTGGCTTTCTCGGTGGCGCCCTGAAAACCGCAGCGGGTGTGGCCGGTGGTGTGATGCTGGCGGAAGGTATCAGCAGCCTGTTCAACCACAACTCGCAACAGCCGCAAGTGGTGGAAGAAATCATCCGTGAAGTGCCCGCGCCTGCCAGTGACAACAGCAACTGGGGCAACGATGACCAGAAGTTTGCGGGCAATGACAACTGGGGCAGCAACAATTCCGACAGCTTCGCGGACAGTGATTATTCCGACAACTCGTCCTCCTTCGACGACGACGATTCCTTCGTCTGACGCATCCAGGCCGGGGCGCTTTGCCGCCCCGGGCTGATTTTTCCCGGAAACTTTCCCGTGGCTGGCATACTGGCAACCTTTGCGGACCTTCGCGTCCGGGGTCCAAGCGGCAGTCATGGGGAAGTGCGGTGAAGAAAATTGCAGTGTTCGCCGATGTACAAAACCTCTACTACACCGTGCGCCAGGCGTATGGCTGCCATTTCAACTACGCCGCCTTGTGGGCTGACATCAGCTCGCGCGGGCAGATCGTCGAGGCGTATGCCTATGCCATCGACCGTGGTGACAGCAAGCAGCAGCAATTCCAGCAGATCCTGCGCAACCTGGGCTTTACCGTGAAGCTCAAACCCTACATCCAGCGCAGCGACGGCTCGGCCAAGGGCGACTGGGACGTGGGTATCACCATCGACATCATGGACGCCGCCGCTAACGTCGACGAAGTGGTGTTGGCTTCCGGCGACGGTGATTTCGACATGCTGCTCGACCGCATCATCCACAAGCATGGCGTCGAAGCCGTGGCCTACGGCGTGCCGGGGCTGACGGCCAACTCACTGATACGCGCCGCCAGCCGCTACGTGCCGATCGAAGGCGCGTTGCTGCTCAAATAAGCGCTGCGGTTCAATAGATAAATGCTTAGACGGAGTTGGAACAGGTTTGGAACGTATAGCGGTCATCGACTTTGAAACCACCGGCATCACCCCGAGCAGCCACTGCCGGGCCACGGAAATCGCGGTGGTCATCCTCGAACGTGGCCAGATCGTGGACCGCTACCAGAGCCTGATGAACGCCGGCGTGCGCGTGCCGGGCTTTATCGAACAGCTCACCGGCATCAGCAACGCCATGCTGCGCAGCGCGGCGCCGGCCGAGCGGGTGATGAACGAAGTCAACGAGTTCGTCGGCACCACACCGCTGCTGGCGCACAACGCCGCGTTCGACCAGAAGTTCTGGGACTTCGAACTGGGCCTGATCCGCCGCACCCGCCTGCAAAAATTCGCCTGCTCGCTGCTATTGGCCCGCCGCCTCATGCCTGCTGCACCCAACCATAAACTCGGCACCCTCAACAGCTATGCCCAACTGCCCCACACCGGCCAGGCTCACCGGGCCATGGCCGATGCGGAGATGGCGGCTAACCTGACGGCGCACCTGGCCGAGCAACTGCGACGGACCCATGGCTTGCGCGAGCTGTCCCACGACCTGCTGTGTACCTTGCAGAAAGTCCCGGCGGCGAAGATCAATGAGCATTTGAAGAAGCATCGCGGGTTCTGATAGAACAACGCCGTTCAAAATGTGGGAGGGGGCTTGCCCCCGATAGCAGTGGATCAGTCAGCTTATGTGTAGCTGACCCACCGCAATCGGGGGCAAGCCCCCTCCCACATTCGTTATGTGTGGTTCAACGAGGTTGCACACACTCCAGCGCCCGATCCACCACTCCCTTCGCCATTTCCACCAAATGCATCACCGCCCGTTGCTGCGCGTTCATCGCCTCACCCGGCAAGTGCGCAGTTTTCACCGCGCAATGCAGCAAGTCCGCCGCATGGGCGAGGGCATCTTCGAGGCTCAGGTTGTCATTCAGGATGAAGGTGGGCGCATCCGGGGCGGACGCTTTGAGGTAGTAGTCGATGGCGCTGCGGTTGAGCAGGGCGTCTTCGCTCAAGAAGTCTGGTGGATCGGGGGTGACTTTGACCATGGTGTAATTCCTCTGAAGTAAGAGGCCGTCACCGTTCGCTTGCACGCGAATGAGGGTGGCAGCTGTACGCAGGTGTGCAAGACCGGGGCAAAGGAAACCCGGCAGACCCCGAAGGTCTCCAGCGCACAGCCGCCATAACAGATAAACGCCGACCACTAAAAACCAGGCGTTGAGATGTAGGGCGCTAGTGCACCTTTGCGAACCGGACTTGCACGTCCGATCATCGATGATTCGATGACGAGGCGAGACTAGCTACCTGATCCGAGGGGCGCAAGGCCGTGGAATTCTCTAGGAAACGTCCCGCAAATGAAAGGGATTGGTCTTGCTTGCCACTAAAACATCAGTTCTTTGTGGAGGCTTTTAGCGGTCTTCTGAAACGTCAGTAGGCTAAGCGCTACTGCTTCGTCGGACCTTTCTGGTTTTTCCCGCCAACCACCAATCGCCCTTTGCTGAAACTTACTATCCGCCTGTCATTTACGTACAGGGACTACGGCATGCAGGAAAGCGATCTTCATACAGCAATCATGCGAAGCAAGTTTGAGCTCGAAAGCAAGGGCATCGATTTCGGCTCAACTTCAAGCATGGCGTTTCATATGGGAAACACAATGACAAGCTGCCCGGCAGTCATGGCTTTGCCTAATTCGCCAGGCTGGACCCATGGCGCCAGTTATCAGTTACTCAAGCCCATTCATGCGGAATCCTCGGTGCCGAGCACTACTTTTGACGAACTCTGGAAGTGTACAAAGCAACACTACGGCTTGACGGCTGCAACGGTTCTCACTGGTGCGGCGGGCATACCGATAAGCAAAATTGCCGTGGGCACTTGGGTTCAAGTCGGCTCCAGCAAAACGACGAACCTGGCTAGCCTCATCGGAATGCGCTTCTTCCCTCGTACATTGATCAGGCAGCCAACCGTGGCCAGAATGGCGAAAGCAACATTTGGAACTGTCAGGGTATTTGGCATTATCGGGCGAGGCATTCCCTTCGTGGCTGCGGGGTTGGCTGTCTTTGATCTAATCAGTATTGGTAAGTGTGCCTACGAGGCAAGAAATGGAAAGTAATCTGACCCGAGCCGAGATCAGCGAAAAGGTCATTCAACTGTTCGTCGATATCATCGGCTTCATCGACCGCAGCCAGGTGACGGAACAAACGGATTTCATCCATGACTTCAAGATCATCGATGACGATTTGACTTGCTTTGTCATGCAGATCAAGTGGCAATTCAAACTGCGCGCGACGCAGGCAGATTGGGATCACATCACCACCCTTGAGCAAATTGTCGACTTGATCGTTCAGCGTTCAAATCTGCAGTGCGGGCTCTGACGCCATCGGGGGCAAGTCGAATCGTCGCACCGCCCCTCCCACATTTTGATGTGTGAATACATGCAAACTGTGGGAGGGGCGGTGCGACGATTCGACTTGCCCCCGATGGCGCTGGATCAGCCACCACTTTTCCCATTCCCCTCCAACTGCCCCAACGGCACCCGCCGCTCTATCGCGCTCGACAAAATGATCGAGGTCTTGCTGAACCCGAACTTCGCTATCCGATTAATCAAACTCTCCAGCTCCGGCATGGTGCCTACCGCCGCTTGCATGATCACGCACGGATCGCCCGTGACCCGGTGGCATTCGGTCAGTTCGGGGATTTCGGCCAGGGCGTCGTACACCTTCTGGCTGCCATGGTTGGTCAGGCGCAGTTCGATCACGCACTGGATCGGCAAACCCACTTTGGACAGGTCCACCTTGGCCTGGTAGCCGGTGATCACGCCGCTGGCTTCCAGCTTGGCCACGCGCTCGGCCACGGCGGGGGCGGAGAGGTTGACCGTGCGCGCGAGTTGCGCGTAGGACGCGCGGCCGTCTTCGAGCAGGGCGCTGAGGAGCATGCGGTCGTATTTGTCCATGAAAAGGCTCCAGCGTCAGGTGGCTTTCGAAAGCATGGTTTATAGCCCTCATAACCATGCTTTGAAAAGTGTATGGGCGGTTTAAACAGGTTTTGTAACTTATGTTTATGCACCTGTCTTTTTAGAATAAGCCTCTCTTTTTCTGCCGCAGAGCTGCCCAATGCCTGGCCCACGTCGCTTTCCCTTACCGTTGATCGCCGCCTTTTTTGCGCTGTATGTGATTTGGGGGTCTACCTACCTGGTGATCCGGATCGGTGTGGAGTACTGGCCACCGCTGTTGCTGGCGGGGATTCGGTTCTGTACGGCGGGGGCGCTGATGTACGCGTTTTTGCGCTGGCGTGGAGTGCCAGCGCCGACGTGGGTGCAATGGAAGTCTGCCGGGATGATCGGGATTTTGCTGCTCACTTTCGGTAATGGCGGCGTCACGTTGGCGGAGCACGCGGGGGTGTCGTCCGGTGTCGCTGCGCTGGCCGTGGCGACCGTGCCGCTGTTCACCTTGCTGTGCGGTTACTTCTGGGGCGCGCGTAATACCCGTCTGGAGTGGGCGGGGGTGATCCTGGGCATTATCGGCATTGCCATGCTCAACATGGGCAGCACCTTGCAATCGAGCCCGATCGGCGCGGCTTTACTGCTGTTCGCCGCCGCTTCGTGGGCGTTCGGTTCGGTGTGGAGCCGGCAACTGCCGCTGCCCCAGGGCGCGATGGCCAGTGCGGCGGAGATGCTGGTGGCCGGTGCGGCCCTGTTGCTCGGCAGCGCGGTGTCCGGTGAGCACCTGCAAGCCATGCCGCCGCTGGAGGGCTGGCTGGCCCTGGCCTACCTGACGGTGTTCGGTTCGATCATCGCCTTCAACGCGTATATGTACCTGCTCAAGCACGTGCGTCCGGCTGCCGCGACCAGCTATGCCTATGTGAACCCAGCGGTGGCGGTGTTGTTGGGGATCGTGTTTGTCGGCGAGTCCATCGGCATCGAAGAGGCACTGGCCATGTTGGTGATCATCAGCGCCGTGCTGTTGATCAGCCTGCCCCAGTGGCGAAAGCCTGGGCCGAAAATAAGGTAAACTGCCGCGCATAACGCCTTTTTACCCGCTTAGGCGCTGAATTTCCCCTACGGTAACCACATGACTTTCGCCACACTTGGCCTGATCGAACCCTTGCAGCGCGCCCTTGAGACGCTCGGCTACCAGACCCCGACGCCGGTGCAGGCGCAAGCCATTCCGGCGGTGCTGGCCGGCCGCGACCTGATGGCCGCTGCCCAGACCGGCACCGGCAAGACCGCCGCTTTCGCCGTGCCGCTCCTGCAACTGCTGACCATGGAAGGGCCGAAAGTCGCCGCCAACTCGGCGCGCGCGCTGATCCTGTGCCCGACCCGCGAGCTGGCCGAGCAGGTTCACGCCAGCGTTGCTGAGTATGCCCAGCACCTGCCACTCACCACCTACGCGGTGTACGGCGGCGTGAGCATCAACCCGCAGATGATGAAGCTGCGCAAAGGCGTCGACGTGTTGGTCGCCACGCCTGGCCGCCTGATCGACCTGTTTCGCCAGAACGCGCTGAAACTCAATCAGCTGCAAACCCTGGTGCTCGACGAAGCCGACCGCATGCTCGACCTGGGCTTCTCCGAGGAGCTGGCGAATATTTACCGCATGCTGCCGAAAAAGCGCCAGACCCTGCTGTTCTCCGCGACCTTCTCCGATGAAATCCGCACGCTCGCCGGGCAAATGCTCAACGACCCGCTGAGCATCGAAGTCAGCCCGCGCAACGTCGCCGCCAATACCGTCAAGCAATGGGTGGTGCCGGTGGACAAGAAGCGCAAGCCGGAGCTGTTTGTCCACCTGATGCGCAAGGGCCGCTGGAAGCAGGTGCTGGTGTTCGCCAAGACCCGTAACGGCGTGGACGCGTTGGTGGATAAGCTGCAGGGCCTGGGCATCAATGCCGACGGCATCCACGGCGACAAGCCGCAGGCGACCCGTCAACGCGCGCTGGACCGCTTCAAGTCGAGCGACGTGCAGATCCTGGTGGCCACCGACGTGGCGGCCCGTGGCCTGGATATCGAAGACCTGCCGCTGGTGGTCAACTTCGACCTGCCGATTGTGGCTGAAGACTACATCCACCGTATCGGCCGCACCGGCCGCGCGGGCAACACCGGCGAGGCGATTTCCCTGGTGTGCGCCGATGAAGTGAACATGCTGTCGGCCATCGAGATGCTCACGCGTCAGACCTTGACCCGCAAGATGGAGCAAGACTTCGAGCCGGAACACCGCGTGCCGGACACCGATGCCAGTGGGCAAGTGGTGAAGAAACCGAAAAAGCCGAAGAAGCCCAAGGCTTCCGGTGGTGGCGGCAAGCGCAACCTGGGCAAGTGGGTGGACAGTGGCGAGGTCGCGCCTGCCGAGCCGTCGATCAAGCCGGTGCGCAAGGTGCCGGTGTTCAACACCGGGCCGCGTAAGAAGAAGTGATTTTGCGGCGCTGCTGATGGCCTCATCGAGGGCAAGTCGAATCGTCGCACCGCCCCTCCCACATATTGATCGGGTTCACATAGTCAAAATGTGGGAGGGGGCTTGCCCCCGATGACGGCTTTGAATTCACCGCAGATCTCAACGCTTAAGCCACTCCAACATCCCCCGCCCGGCCGCTCTGCCACTGGCAAAACACCCCGTCAGCAAATACCCGCCGGTCGGCGCCTCCCAGTCCAGCATCTCCCCCGCACAAAACACCCCCGGTAATTGCTTGAGCATCAACCGCTCATCCAGCGCTTCAAACGGCACCCCCCCCGCCGTACTGATCGCTTCATCCATCGGCCGGGTTTTCACCAGGCTCAGGGGCAATGCTTTGATATCCACAGCCAATTGCGCCGGGTCGTTGAAATGTTCGGCGGGTGCCAGCTCACGCAACAACGCCGCCTTGACCCCATCCAACCCCAACTGACTGTGCAGATGCTTGCTCATCGAGCGCGACCCACGCGGCTTGGCCAAGGCGGCCAGGACCTTGTCCAGCGGCTTGCTCGGCAGCAGGTCGATATGCACCGTGGCGGCGCCATTGCGATTGATCGCCTCACGAATCGGTGCCGACAGCGCATAGATCAGGCTGCCCTCGATACCGCTGGCGGTGATCACGCATTCGCCGAGGCGCGGCTTGTCATCTCCCAGGCCGATAGCGACGTTTTTCAACGGTGCGCCAGCGAATTTGCTGACCATCAGTTCGCTCCAGGCCGACACCTCGAAGCCACAATTACTCGGCTGTAACGGCGCGCAGGGCACGCCTTTAGCTTCCAGCCGCTTGAGCCAGGTGCCGTCGGAGCCCAGGCGCGACCAACTGCCGCCGCCAAGGGCGAGCAGCACGGCGTCGCTGTGGATGGTTTTTTCGCCGTCCGGGCTGTGGATAAGTAAACCGCCGTCCGCGCTCCAGCCCAGCCAGCGATGGCGGGTGTGGATAACCACGCCGTGGTCGCGTAGGCGCTTGAGCCAGGCACGCAACAGCGGGGCGGCTTTCATGTCTGTGGGAAACACCCGGCCGGAGGTGCCGACAAAGGTATCGATGCCCAGGCCATGAATCCATTCGCACAGTGCTTGCGCACCGAACGCACGCAGCAACGGCGCCATCTGCGGCGCACGTTCGGCATAGCGTGACAGGAACGCCGGGTAAGCCTCGGAATGGGTGATGTTCATGCCGCCCACGCCGGCCAGCAGGAACTTGCGCCCCACCGAGGGCATGCCGTCGTACACGTCCACCCGCAGGCCCGCCTGGCTCAGGATTTCAGCGGCCATCAGGCCGGCAGGGCCGCCGCCGATAATGGTGACGTGTTGGGCAGGGGTGTGAGGCATGGGCAGGGCTACGGTCGCGTGAATAGGTCGAGCATTCTACCCGAGGACGGCGCAAGTTCCTGATCAAAAAACGTACAGCTTCCTACAGGCTATGCGGTTACTGGCTTTCAGACGTTTACGCTCAAGTTATCCACAGGCCGTTCCACAGGCATTGTGGGTAACGCCCATATTTCAATGACAACCTGATGACGTCCACACCCGTTGCGCGCTGTGGTGCAGGATGCCGTGGCGGCGGGCCAAGGCCACACGGTCTTTGCTGTAGCCGCCGCCGATCACGCCCATCACCGGAATGTCGCGGCCCAGGCAATGGCGCATCACGCTCTCATCGCGGGCGGCGACGCCCTCGTCCGTCAGCTTGAGGTAGCCGAGGGCGTCGTCCTTATGCACGTCGACGCCTGCGTCGTACAGCACCAGGTCCGGTTGGTACAGCGGCAGCAGGTAGTTGAGCGCGTCGTCCACCACCTTGAGGTAATCGGCGTCACCCATGCCCATGGGCAGCGGGATGTCCCAGTCGCTCTGGGCCTTGCGCGCCGGGAAGTTCTTTTCGCAGTGCAGCGACACGGTGATCGCGTCCGGCGTGTCGTGGAGGATGCGCGCGGTGCCGTCGCCCTGGTGGACGTCGCAGTCGAAGATCAGCACGCGGTTGACCCGGCCGCTGGCCAGCAGGTAATGGCTGATCACGGCCAGGTCATTGAAGATGCAAAAGCCCGCCGGGTAATCGTAGTGGGCGTGATGGGTGCCGCCGGCCAGGTGGCAGGCCAGGCCGTGCTCCAGCGCCTGCTCCGCCGCCAGGATCGAACCGCCCACCGCACGCACGGTACGCCGCGCCAGGGCTTCGCTCCAGGGCAGGCCGAGGCGCCGTTGGTCTTCGCGGGACAACTCACCGCTCATGTAGCGTTCGATATACCCAGGTTCATGGGCCAGGGCCAGAATGTCCGCCGGGCACAGCGGTGGGCGCAGTAATTGGCTGTCCTGGGTCAGCCCGGTGGACACCAAGTGGTCACGCAACAGGCGGAACTTGTCCATCGGGAAGCGGTGGTCCGCCGGGAACTCGGGGCTGTAATCATCGTGGTAGATCAATGGCAAAGGCATGGGATTTTCTGACGGGAACCTGCGACGGATCTTAACAGCGCGGTACACTCACGCACATGGCAAGGGAGGGGGACCCATGGAGCCGATACTGGAATTGCACAGCGCACGCCTGGTGCTGCGCCAATGGCGCGATGCCGACCTGCCGGCGTTTGCGCACATGTGCGCCGACCCGCAGGTGATGCGTTATTTCCCGGCCCGATTGGACCGCCTGGAAAGCGCCGCGTTGATCGGCCGGATTCGTGGGCATTTCGCCGAATACGGCTTCGGCCTGTGGGCCTTGCAGCGCAAGGACAGCGGCGAGTTCATCGGCCTGACCGGGTTGCAGAATGTCAGCTTTGAAACCGCCTTCACCCCTGCGGTGGAAATCGGCTGGCGCCTGGCGCGTGAGCATTGGGGCCTGGGGTATGCCAGCGAGGCGGCATGGACCGCGTTGCGTTGTGGTTTCGACCGCCTGCAGTTGGACGAAATCGTCGCCTTCACCACCCAAACCAATCTGCCATCACAAAAAGTCATGCAAGCCATCGGGATGCATTACGATCCCCAGGCAGATTTTGAACACCCCAAGGTCGCGGCCGATGACCCGCTGCGCCCGCATGTTTTGTACCGCATCACCCGCGCCCAATGGTTGGACACGCTGCACGGATAAGCAGCCCGGAATGCCCCATAGATTGTAGGAGTTGCTCTATGAGCCAAGTATTGGAAGATCTGGTGGACTTGCTGACCCTGGAGCCGATCGAGGAAAACCTCTTTCGCGGCCGCAGCCAGGACCTGGGTTTTCGCCAACTGTTCGGCGGGCAAGTGCTCGGCCAGTCGCTGTCGGCTGCCAGCCAGACCGTAGAAGCCGAGCGGCACGTGCATTCTTTGCACGGTTATTTTCTGCGCCCCGGCGATGCCGCATTGCCGGTGGTGTATTCGGTGGACCGCGTGCGCGATGGCGGCAGCTTCAGCACACGCCGCGTGACGGCGATCCAGAAGGGCCACCCGATTTTTACCTGCAGCGCGTCGTTCCAGTACGACGAAGCCGGCTTCGAGCACCAGACCAGCATGCCTGCGGTGGTCGGCCCGGAAAACCTGCCGTCGGAGCTGGAACTGACCAAGCAGCGCGTCCACCTGATCCCCGAGCACATGCGCGACAAGTTGCTGTGCCCCAAGCCGATCGAAGTGCGCCCGGTGACCGAAAAAGACCCGTTCAACCCGCAGCCGTCCGACCCGGTCAAGTACGTGTGGTTCCGCGCCGACGGCGCCCTGGCCGACACGCCGGCGCTGCATAAGTACCTGCTGGCCTACGCCTCGGACTTCGGCTTGCTGACCACGTCGCTGCTGCCCCATGGCAAGACCGTGTGGCAGAAAGACATGCAGGTCGCCAGCCTCGACCACGCGCTGTGGTTCCACGCCGACCTGCGCGCCGATGACTGGTTGCTCTACGCCATGGACAGCCCGTGGGCCGGCAATTCCCGTGGTTTTTCGCGGGGCAGCGTGTACAACCGCGCTGGGCAACTGGTGGCCTCGGTCACTCAGGAAGGCCTGATCCGCCACCGTAAGGACTGGGCATGAGCCTGGCGCAGATTAAACATTGGGTGTTCGACATGGACGGCACCCTCACGGTGGCCGTGCATGATTTCGCGGCCATTCGCGTAGCGCTGGATATTCCGCCCGAGGATGACATCCTCACCCACCTCGCAGCATTGCCGGCGGATGTCGCGGCGGCCAAACATGCCTGGTTGCTGGAGCATGAGCGCGAGCTGGCGCTGGGTTCGGTCGCGGCGCAAGGCTCGGTGGAACTGGTGCGGGAATTGGCCGGGCGGGGTTGTCGCCTGGGCATCCTGACCCGCAACGCGCGGGAGCTGGCGCATGTGACGTTGGAAGCGATTGGCCTGGCGGACTGCTTTGCCGTCGAGGATGTACTGGGGCGCGATGATGCGCCACCCAAGCCCGACCCAGGCGGCCTGCTGAAACTGGCGGCGGCCTGGGATGTATCGCCCAGTGCGATGGTGATGGTGGGGGATTACCGCTTTGACCTGGATTGCGGCCGGGCAGCGGGGACCAGAACAGTGTTGGTCAACCTGCCGGAAAACCCGTGGCCCGAGCTGGCTGATTGGCATGCCGCAGACTGCGCGGTACTGCGCCGGATGATCCAGCCCGGGCAATAGAGATCAAATGTGGGAGGGGGCTTGCCCCCTCCCACAGGTTGAGCCGGTTTCTGCAGGTATTACTGAGAGAACAGTGCCTTCTGCCCTTCAGGCGAAGTGAAGATCCCATCGCCGTTATGCCCAACCCCCGGCACTTCCACCAGCTTCTGGGTCAGTTGCGGGTGGCGCTGCTTGAGGTAGTCGAAATAGTTGTGCCCGCGAATCAGGCGGTACGCGCCCTGGGTCTCGGCTTCGCAGCTTTTATCCAGCGCCGGGTGGTTCGGGTCGGTGTCTTGCCGGCCCAGCAGGTAGGTGATGTCACGCGACACATAGGCCTGTTCCAGTTGCTCGGCGCTTTGCCCCTTGGCATAGGCGGGCAGGTGTTGCATGCCGTACTTCCAGTCATTGAAGCCAGGGCAGTCGGCGACCTTGAACGGCACCGGGCGCTGCGGGCTGAAGTAGGCGTAGGATGACGGGTTGGCCACCACATAGCGCAGGCGGATGCCCGCGCTTTGCAGGCTCGGTTGAGCCTGGCCGGTGAGCGCGAAGCGCTGCACCACCTGGCCGCCGCCGGAATGGCCGGCCACCACAATCTCTTTCAGTGCCGGGAACACGGTGCGGTTGCCCAGGTGCTCGATAATCTGGTCCAGGGCGCCGTAGGAACTGACCTGGCCGGGGCCCGTGGAGGGCTCGCCGGCCATCCAGTCATTGCCGTTCCAGCGCAGCACTTGCGGGGCCAGGTGATGGCGTTTCACGTCCGAGTCATTGAGAAACTGCGGCGCGACCACCAGCGTCGTGCCACCAACCCCGGCATGTTCGGCGGCGTCTTCAGCGCTCTGCAGGTAGGTCTGTGCGTTGCGCAGGCGACCATGCACGATGATCAACGCACGGGTGACGTTGGGCAGGGGTTTACTCCAGTCCTGGCTCAAGCCGAGGCTGAGGTCGCCGGCCGTCAGGTGAAAGCGCTCGGGGCTGACCGCCTTGACCCCCTGCTCGGCGGCCCAGGTGGAGGCGCTGCAGGCGACCAGCACACCCAGCAGCATTCGCAATCGCGTATTCATTTAAAGACTCTTGGCCGCGAAGGTGTCGCATTGAGTGATCTGGCCTTGGGCAAAGCCGGTCTTGAACCAACGCACGCGCTGCGCCGAGGTGCCGTGGGTGAACGAGTCCGGCACGACACGGCCCTGGCCCTGTTGCTGCAAACGGTCATCGCCAATCGCGTTGGCCGCATTCAGCGCTTCTTCGATATCGCCGGGTTCCAGCCAGTTCAGGCGTTTTTGCGCGCGGTTGGCCCACACGCCGGCAAAGCAGTCGGCCTGTAGCTCCTGACGCACCAGCAGGCCGCCGTCGCCTTGCATCTGCCGGCCTTGCTGGCGTGCAGCCTGGATCTTCGACGAGATGCCGAGCAAGGTCTGCACGTGGTGCCCGACTTCGTGGGCGATCACGTAGGCCTGGGCAAAATCGCCGGCGGCCTGGAAGCGTTGCGACATTTCCCGGAAGAAATCCAGGTCCAGGTACACCTGCTGATCCGCTGGGCAATAGAACGGGCCGCTGGCGGACGTGGCGCCACCGCAGGCGGAATTGACCCGGCCACGGAACAGAATCAGTTTCGGGTTCTTGTAGGCCAAGCCGTTTTCCTGGAACACCTGGGCCCAGGTGTCTTCGGTATCGCCGAGCACTGCACGGACAAAGTCGGTTTGCTCATCATTGGCCGGCGGCGCCTGGCGCGACGGGGTGCTCACCGAGGGCGCCTGCTCCAACTGGCCGGTCAATTGGCCGAGGATCTGCAGCGGGTCCTGGCCGGTCAGCCAGCCGATGCCGACGATCAACACAATCGCGGTCAGGCTCAGGCCCTTGCCGCCGCCAAAACGCATGCCGCCACCACCACCGCCACTGTCATCGCGGGCATCCACCACGTTGTCGCTGCGTCGGCCTTTTTTCCATAGCATGGGGCAATCCTCTGTGTGCTAAGCGTGATTGATTATGGTCGTGATTAACGGCAATAGCCTTCGCCGGTGGCGACGATCAGGCAGTTCTTTTTATCCGCCAGCCATTTCAACCCGGTTGCCGCACCGTCACCGGCGCGCAGCTGTTGCGGGCCATCGGGGCGGGTGAAGGCGATGCCGTCTTCGGCCGCTTCACCTTTGAAGGTGCCGGCGGCGTCGGCGTCGAGGCCGTATTGCATGGTAAGAAGGTAGTGGCCACGGCCGATGCTGTCGTCCTTGGCGATGGTCAGGTGCAAGCCTTCGACGCCGATCCATTTGCCAACCCAGCTGTCGGTGGGTGGGGTTTGCGGCACCAGGGTCGCTTGCACGGAAGGCGGCGCCGGTTTGGCGGGCGCCTTGGACTCTTGGTTGCACGCGGTGAGCAGGGCAAGGGTAGACAGAAGAAAGACAGTTTTTTTCATAGCGGCAAGGCCTTGGTTAAAAAGTGTGCAACGCCGGGGCGAACGTGCAGCGTTGGACTCGGTTGCAGTGATTTAGTGCGCTGTTCGCACTGTGTTTGGTTATGCTCTTGGGGCAGACGCATGCCCGACTGCTAGATTAACGGGTTGAGTACCACCGCGTTCAGCCCGCCACGCAAGAGAATTCAATGACTGTCAGCACCCCACTTTCCGGCGTCAACCATCCCTTCAAAGGCATTCTGCTGATTGTGGTGGCGACTTTTCTGTTCTCCAGCCACGACGCCTTGTCCAAATTCCTGGCCGGGTTCTACCCGATCGTGATGGTGGTGTGGGCGCGTTACCTGGTGCATACCTTGTTGATGGCCGGGATTTTCCTGCCGCAATCGGGCTTGCGCGTGCTGCGCAGCAAGCGGCCGGGGATGCAGGTGGTGCGGGCCTTGTGCCTGTTGGGCACCAGCCTGTTTTTTACCGCCGCGCTGCATTACATCCCGCTGGCGGAAGCCACCGCAGTGAACTTCCTCGCACCGATCCTGGTGACGGCGCTGTCGGTGCCCCTGCTCGGTGAACACGTGACGCGTGGCCAATGGCTGGCGGTGATCTGCGGGTTTGTCGGGGTGCTGGTGATCATCCACCCGGGCGGTGAACTGTTCACCCCGGCGGTGCTGCTGCCGCTGTGCTCGGCATTGTTCTTCTGCTTCTACCAACTGCTCACGCGCATCCTCAGCCAATACGACACGCCCACCACCAGTAACTTCTTCGCCGGCCTGTGCAATACCTTGGTGATGAGTGCGATGGTGCCGTTCTTCTGGCAAGTGCCAACCCTGTGGCACGGCGTGTTGATGCTGGCGTTGGGCACCTGCGGGATGACCGCGCACTTGCTGCTGACCCAGGCCTTCCGCTTCGCGGCGCCGGCCTTGCTGGCGCCGTTCGGCTATTGCCAGATCGTGTTTGCGGGCGTGTTGGGCTGGCTGGTGTTTGCGCATACCCCCGACTTGACCACGGTGGTCGGCATCGGGGTGATCTGCATGAGCGGGTTGGCCGCTGCCTGGCAGCAGCGGCGGCGCTGAATCAGGCGTCGACCCTGGGAATCTTGCGCGGTGCCATGAAGTACATCCAGGTCAGCGCGATGAAGTACATCGCCGGGATCAGGGTGAACAGCACGGTGTAGTTGTTGTTCGTCACGGTCAGGATGTGGCCGACAATCTGGGTCATGAACATGCCGCCGATGGCCGCGCACATGCCGCCGAAGCCGAATACCGTACTCATCATGTGCTTGGGCGTGTAGTCCATCACCAGGCTCCAGATGTTGGCGGTCCAGGCCTGGTGTGCGCCAATCGCCAGGGAGATGGCGAACACCGCGACCCACAACTGGCTGGAACCGGCGGCCATGATCACCCCGATGATGCAGCAGGCGAACAGCAGCATCGACAGCAGCCGCGCCTTGATCGAATTCATCCCGCGGCCGATCAGGAACGACGACAGAATCCCACCGCCGACGCTGCCGAAGTCGGCGGTCAGGTAAATGATGATCAGCGGGATACCCATCTGCGTGACGTTGATGCCCAGGTTGTATTGCTGGTTCAAGAACGGCGGCAGCCAGTACAGGTAGAACCAGAACACCGGTGCGGTCAGCGAGTAGGCGATAGCGAAGGCCCAAGTGCCGCGCATGCGCAGGATACGGCTGAAGGGGACGCGGGGCTGTTCCGGTTCGACTTCCCGTTGCACGTAGTCCAATTCGGATTGCTTAACCGTCGGATGCTCTTCCGGGTTGTAGTACTTCAAACCCCAGAACAGCAGCCAGATCCCACCGAGTGCCGACATGCACAGGAACGCTGCTTGCCAGCCCCACACATGCAGGATCAACGGCAGCAGCATCGGCGTCATCATCGCGCCGACGTTGGTACCGGCGTTGAAGATGCCGGTGGCCACTGCGCGCTCGCCGGCGGGGAACCACAGGCGGGTGGTCTTGACGCAGGCCGGGTAGTTGGCGGCCTCGGTCAGCCCGAGGATAAAGCGGCAAACCATGAAGCCGACGGCCGAGGTGGCCAGGCCGTGGGCGCCGGTAGCCACGCTCCACAGCAGCACCGCGCAGAAGAACACGCGCTTGACACCTACGCGGTCGATCAGCCGGCCTTGCAGCACAAAGCCAATCGCGTAGCCGACCTGGAACCAGAAGTTGATGTTGGCGTAGTCCATCGCCGTCCAGCTCATTTCTTTGGCCAGGATCGGTTGCATCACGCCGAGGGCGGCGCGGTCGATGTAGTTGAGTGTGGTCGCGAAGAACACCAGGGCCAGCATGCCCCAGCGAGTTTTACCGACGGCCATTGCACCGCGGATCTTGTCGCCGATGCCGGCGTGCGGGTTGGCCGGGCGCGCAGCCAGGACTGAGTTTTGCGAAGGCATGAGGGTTTACCCGTTTTTGAAATTTTTATGGTGTGTTCTGGGTTTTGTTACGGAATCGATGGTGCGCAGTGGCTAAAAAATCGTCAATTCGCCAATGGCCATTGTGTTCGATAATCGCCCTGAAAACTAACTGGTTCGTACATTTCAATTGCTGCATTAGGCTAGGGGGCGAATAATTTACTGTAAATAACAATTGCCGGGAGTCGCCCCATGCAACGTTCCATCGCCACTGTTTCCTTGAGCGGCACCCTGCCGGAAAAGCTCGAAGCCATTGCTGCCGCCGGGTTTGATGGGGTCGAGATCTTCGAGAACGACCTGTTGTATTACGACGGCAGCCCGCGGGAAGTCAGGCAAATATGCACTGACTTGGGCCTGGCTATCACCTTGTTTCAGCCGTTCCGCGACTTTGAAGGCTGCCGCCGCGACCGTCTGGCGCGCAACCTGGAGCGCGCCGAGCGTAAATTCGACCTGATGCACGAGCTGGGCACCGACCTGGTGCTGGTGTGCAGCAACGCCTCGGCCGATTGCGTGGGCGATGAACGTATTCTACTCGATGACCTCAGCCTGCTCGCCGAACGCGCCGGCCGCCGTGGTTTGCGCATCGGCTATGAAGCGCTGGCCTGGGGCCGGCATGTGAACACCTGGCAGCAGGTGTGGAACCTGGTGCGTCAGGTCGATCACCCGAGCCTCGGGGTGTTGCTCGACAGCTTCCACACCCTGTCGCTCAAGGGCGACCCGAGCGCCATCGCCGAGATCCCCGGCGACAAGATCTTCTTTGTGCAGATGGCCGACGCACCGATCCTGGCCATGGATGTGCTGGAGTGGAGCCGACACTTCCGTTGCTTCCCCGGCCAAGGCGAATTCGACCTGGCGGGTTTTCTCGCGCCGATCATCAAGAGCGGCTATACCGGGCCGCTGTCCCTGGAAATCTTCAACGACGGCTTCCGCGCCGCGCCAACCCGAGCCAACGCGGCGGACGGCCTGCGCTCGCTGCTCTACCTCGAAGAGAAAACCCGCCAACGCCTGGCGCAGGAACGCCCTGCCGCACCGCTGGATATTCTCTTCGAAACCCCGCCCGCCAGCGAATACGACGGCATCGAGTTCCTTGAGTTTGCCGTGGACGAAGACCTCGGCGCCAAGCTCACCCAATGGCTGGAGCGCCTGGGCTTCGTCAAGGCCGGCCAGCATCGCTCCAAGAGCGTCAGCCTGCTGCGTCAGGGCGATATCAACCTGATCCTCAACTGCGAGCCCTACTCCTTCGCCCACAACTTTTTCGAGGCGCATGGGCCGTCGCTGTGCGCCACCGCGATTCGGGTCAAGGACAGCGCCAAGGCCCTGGAGCGGGCGGTGGCCTACAAGGGCCAGCCGTATCGTGGCCTGGTCGGGCCGAATGAGCTGGAATTGGCGGCGGTGCGCGCGCCGGACGGTAGCCTGATTTACCTGGTGGACCCAAGCGAAGGCGTATACGACACCGATTTCAATCTGCAACCGGCCGCTGCCACCAGCGGCGGGCTTTTGCGCATCGACCACATGGCGATGGCCTTGCCTGCCGACAGCCTCGACAGCTGGGTGCTGTTCTACAAGAGCTTGCTGGATTTCGAGGCCGATGACGAAGTGGTGCTGCCTGATCCGTATGGCCTGGTGAAAAGCCGTGCGCTGCGCAGCCGTTGCAGCTCGATTCGTTTGCCGCTGAATATTTCCGAAAACCGCAATACCGCGATTTCCCACGCGCTGTCGAGCTATCGCGGCTCGGGTGTGCATCACATTGCCTTCGACTGCACGGATATTTTCGCCGAAGTGCGCCGGGCCAAGGAGGCGGGTGTGCCGCTGCTGGATATCCCGCTCAACTACTACGACGATCTGGCGGCGCGCTTTGATTTCGACGACGAGTTCCTCAGCGAGCTGGCGTACTACAACGTGCTGTACGACCGCGACGCCCAGGGCGGTGAGTTGTTTCATGTGTACACCGAGCCGTTCGAAGGGCGGTTTTTCTTCGAGATCATCCAGCGCAAGCATGGCTACGCCGGCTACGGTGCGGCCAATGTGGCGGTGCGTCTGGCGGCGATGGCCAAGTCGCGCAGTGGTGCGGTACGCCAGGCACGGTTGTGACGGCAGGGCCGGTGCTTCCTTCGGGGCGCGCCGCGGCCCATAATCGCGGCCTGCACAATAAAAAACGGCCGTGAGCGCACCATGACCTTGACTCCCGATCTCTCCGCAGTGTCAGACGCACCGCGCAAGAGTCGCAAGAACAACCCGGAAAAGACCCGCGAAAACATACTGCAAGAAGCCATTGTCGAGTTTGTTCAGCAGGGCCTGTCCGGCGCTCGCGTGGATGCGATCGCCGAGCGTATCCACACCTCCAAACGCATGATCTATTACTACTTCGGCAGCAAGGAGCAGTTGTACGTCGAGGTGCTGGAGAAGCTCTACGGCGATATCCGCAACACCGAATCACGCATGAACCTCACGGCCCTGGAACCGCGCGAAGCGATCAGTCGGCTGGTGGAATTCACCTTCGATCACCACGACCGGAACGTGGATTTCGTGCGTATCGTTTGCATCGAAAATATCCACAATGCCGAGTACGTGAAGCGCTCCGATTCAATCAAGGCGATGAACAGCAACATCCTGGATGCGCTGGGCACGACCTTGCGCCGTGGCGCCGAAATGGGGCTGTTCCGCGAGGGGCTGGAGCCGCTGGACGTTCACCTGCTGATCAACTCATTCTGTTTTTATCGCGTATCCAACCGCCATACGTTCAGTGAGATTTTTCAGATCGAACTGTCGGACAAGGCCGTTAAGCAGCGGCATCGACAGATGATTTGCGAGTCGGTGCTGCGTTACCTGCAAACCTGAGGTTGGCGCGGATTCACGGTGGGAGGGGCAAACTCCCTCCCACATTTGGATGCGGTTTCGGCCGTCAGCTCTTCATGCTCTGGAAGTGCGCCAACATCCTGTGTGCATCCGGCACTACGCCACTGAACAATTCGAACGCCTTCACCGCCTGAAATACTGCCATGTTGCCGCCATCCAGAGTGCGGCAACCCAAGGCGCGGGCGTTGCGCAGCAGTTCGGTTTCCAGTGGGAAATACACGATTTCCGCGACCCACAATTGCGCGTGCAGCAAGGCCGGCGGCACGGGCGTGCCGGGCAGTTTGGCCATGCCCATCGGCGTGGTGTTCACTAACCCGTCGGCCTCGGCCATGGCGTTTTCCAGATGGGTGCCGACCTGGGCCCGTCCCGGGCCGAAACAGTGTGCGAGGTTATCCGCCAGGTCCTGGGCACGGCTGGCGTCCACGTCGAAAATGCTCAAGTGCTCAACGCCTTCCGCCAGCAGCGCATGGGCCACCGCCGCGCCTGCGCCGCCGGCACCCATCTGGACCACGCGTCGCCGAACGACATCCTGCAAGTTGCGTCGGAAACCTTCGGCGAACCCCAGGCAGTCGGTGTTATGGCCGATGCGTTTGCCCGCTTTGAACACCACGGTGTTGACCGCCCCAATGCCCCGGGCCTCGTCGGACAATTCATCGAGTAAAGGCAGGATCGCCTGCTTGCACGGGTAGGTAATGTTCAACCCGGTGAAGTTCATCTGCTCGGCGGCCTGCAGCAGGTCGGGCAGGGCATTGATGTCCAGCTGCAGCGGTTCCAGGTCGATCAGGCGATATAGGTAGCGCAGGCCTTGGGCGTCACCTTCCTGTTCATGCAGGGCGGGCGTGCGGGAGGCCTGGATGCCGGCGCCGATCAGGCCGGCGAGGACGCGCGGTTTCATCGGGCTCATCCTTTCACCGTGCGGCTGAAATGTTCCAGGGCCAGGTGATAGCCGTGGCTACCAAACCCGGCGAGTACCGCCTTGGCGATGGGCGACACGAACGAGTGATGACGAAACGGCTCGCGCGCATGCACGTTGGATAAATGCACCTCGATCACCGGCACTTCACTGGCCACCAGCGCATCGCGAATCGCCACCGAGGTGTGGGTCCAGGCCGCCGGGTTGATCACGATACCGGCGCAACGGGCGCGGGCGCCGTGAATCCAGTCGAGCAATTCGCCTTCGTGGTTGGTTTGGCGAAATTCGATGGTCAGCCCCAGTTGCTCGGCACTGCGGCCACACAGCGTGGCGATGTCGGCCAGGGTTTCATGGCCATAGGTGGCGGGCTCACGGGTGCCGAGCAGGTTGAGGTTGGGGCCGTTGAGCACCAGCACGATGGGCGGCATAAGGGGATCTCCACAGTTATTGTTCGTTGTGCGGATAAAATGTACTGAATGGTTAATTTGGTCAATCGATGGCGGTAGATGTGTTCGATTATCGAACCGTTAATCAGTGAGACCGGGCATTTCCAGGTGCTGCCATGAGTCGTTACAAGACCGTATTCGACGGTTTGCCCGCTGTTACTACGCTGTGAAAAACGCCCTGATCAAGGAGCCGGTTGTCGGGTGATGTATGGAAAAGTGTTACCCGGCGGAAAATAACCTAACGGATGGGTTACGATGAAAGTAGGCACTTACAAAGGACATGTGATTGCGGTGTTTCTCAGGGATGAGCATTGCCCGCCTCACGTGCATGTCAGGGGAAAGCAATGGGATGCGCGTTTTCGTTTCAGCTTTCTGGATGGGCGAGTGGAGCTTTGGGATGTAGACCCCGAACGGCGGCGGCCACCCCCCGGGATTCTGGAGGGCATTCGCCAGACGTTGATGCAGCGACACGTCCTGGCTCGTGTACGAAGGATCTGGTGGGAAAAACTGCAAACGGTTTGCCTGGAGAACCATTCCTGGGATTGGGACGCCGACGAGGTGGTGCCGGGGTTGATCATTCGGCGTGGCGTCTATGTGATTGCAAACGCCCGACACGATGTGGCGGGGCAGCGAACCCTTTTGAATCTGGTCAGGGCGCCAGATTGTGTGGAGATTGATCTATGAAAATCGTAAAAGCCAAAATTTTGCCCGATGTACCGATCACTGAGGTCGATATCGATAAGGCCATAGTGCGGGGGCGCAAACTGAAGCGTGTGTACGCCAATGCCTGCTCGGTGCGTTACGAGGATGACTGCATCTCCATCGGCTTCAGCGATGGCAGTCGCATCATGTTGCCGGTGGCCGGTCTTCCGGAGTTCGAAGGGTTTTCCGCGCAGGACTTCGAGCAATTGGAGGTCGGCTTTGGCGGCAAGGCGCTGTGCTGTGAAGCCCGCGACCTGCATGTTTCCATCACCGGCCTGATTGCGACCAGCCAGCCCTTGATGGATCTGGCCGTGAGCCTGGTGGCGTCGCACAACGGCCGTAAAAGCAGCGCGGCCAAATCCGCCGCCGCCCGAGCCAATGGCAAGAAGGGCGGTCGGCCGCGCAAGGAACCGTAAGGGAGGTTATCGACGGGTCAACAGCACCCCGGACTCCATATGGTGCGTCCATGGGAACTGGTCGAACATCGCGCATTGGGTAATCCGGTGCGTGTCATGCAGTTGCGCAATGTTCGCCGCCAGGGTTTCCGGGTTGCAGGAGATGTAGAGGATGTTGTCGAAGCGCCGGGTCAGTTCGCAGGTGTCCGGGTCCATGCCGGCGCGCGGCGGGTCGACGAAGACGCTGCCGAATTCGTAGCTTTTCAGGTCGATGCCGTGCAGGCGTCGGAACGGGCGCACGTCGTTCAGCGCTTCGGTGAGTTCTTCGGCGGAGAGGCGCACCAGGGTGACGTTATCCACTGCGTTTTCATCGAGGTTGCTCAGGGCTGCGTTCACCGAGGTCTTGCTGATTTCGGTGGCGAGCACGCTGCGCACGCGGGTGGCCAGCGGCAGGGTGAAGTTGCCGTTGCCGCAGTACAGCTCCAGCAGATCGTCCGGGCGATCGCCGAGTGCGTCGTATGCCCAGTTGAGCATCTTCTGGTTCACCGCCCCGTTGGGCTGGGTGAAAGCGCCTTCGGGTTGGCGATAGCTGAAGGTGCGGCCACCGACGTCGAGTTTTTCCACCACGTAGTCATGGCCGATCACATCGCGTTTGCCCTTGGAGCGGCCGATGATGCTCACGTTCAAGTCGGCGGCCAGCTGGTTCGCGGCGGTGTGCCAGTGCTCGTCCAGCGGGCGGTGATAGCACAGGGTGATCATCGCGTCGCCGGCCAAGGTGGTCAGGAACTCCACCTGGAACAGCTTGTGGCTCAGGGCGGCGCTGGCTTGCCAGGCGGCCTTGAGCTGCGGCATCAACTGGTTGATGCGCTGGCTGGCGATGGGGAACTCGTCGATCAGAATCGGCGTGCGCTTGTCGTCCTGGGAGAACATTGCGTAGTGGCGTTCCCCCGCTTCGCGCCACAGGCGGAATTCCGCGCGCAGGCGGAAGTTCTGCAGGGGCGAGTCGAAGACCTGAGGTTGTGGCGCGTCGAACGGTGCCAGCAGGTCACGCAAGCGCGTGACCTTGTCTTGCAGTTGAACGGTGTAGCTTGCGGCGTCAAAAGTCATGCGTTGAACCAGCCCAGCTTGATCACAAACAGAATCGACAGAATCACCAGCGCCGGGTTCAGCTCACGGTAGCGGCCCGAAAGCAGCTTGATGGCGGTCCAGGCGATGAAACCGAAGGCGATGCCGTTGGCGATGGAGTAAGTGAAGGGCATCGCCAGGGCGGTGATCACCACCGGCGCTGCAACAGTGATGTCATCCCAGTCGATTTCCGCCAGGCCCGAGGTCATCAGCACGGCCACGAACAGCAACGCTGGTGCAGTGGCGAAGGCCGGTACGCTGGAGGCCAGTGGCGAGAAGAACAGTGCCAGCAGGAACAGGATCGCGACCACGACCGCGGTCAAACCGGTGCGGCCACCGGCACTCACGCCCGCGGCGGATTCGATGTAGCTGGTGGTGGTCGAGGTGCCCAGCAGCGAACCGGCCATGGCGGCGGTGCTGTCGGCGATCAGCGCACGGCCCATTTTCGGCATGTGGCCATCCTTGTCCATCAACCCGGCGCGCTTGGCCACGCCGATCAGGGTGCCGGAGTTGTCGAACAGGTCGACGAACAGGAACGCGAAGATCACGCTGACCAGGCCGATGTCCAGCGCGCCCTTGATATCCAGCTGTAGGAAGGTCGGGGCCAGGGACGGTGGCATCGAGGTCACGCCGCCGAACGGGGTCACGCCGAGCAGAATGGAGACAATGGTCACCGCCAGGATGCCGATCAGCACCGCGCCGCGTACCGCCAGGGCTTCCAGCGCGACGATCAGCGCGAAACCGAGGGCGGCGAGGATCGGCGCCGGTTGTTTCAGGTCGCCCAGGCCGACCATGGTGGCCGAGTTGCTCACCACGATCCCGGCGTTGTGCAGGGCGATCAGCGCCAGGAACAGGCCGATACCGGCAGCAATCGCCGAGCGCAGGGGCAGGGGGATGCTGTTGATGATCCATTCACGGATGCGGAAGATCGACAGCATGAAGAACAGCACCGCCGAAATGAACACCGCCCCCAGCGCCACTTGCCAGGTATGGCCCATGTGCAGGACCACGGTGTAGGTAAAGAAGGCATTGAGGCCCATGCCCGGCGCCAGCGCGATCGGGTAGTTGGCGATCAAGCCCATCACGGTCGAACCGATGGCCGCTGCCAGGCAGGTGGCGACGAACACTGCGCCCTTGTCCATGCCGGTTTCGCCGAGGATGCTCGGGTTCACGAACAAAATGTAGGCCATGGCCAGGAATGTCGTGATGCCCGCGAGGATCTCGGTTCGCACGTTCGTGTTGTGTGCTTTGAGTTGAAACAGCTTTTCCAGCATGCCTGCTCCCTGTGACGCTATGTTGCGTCGTTATTTGTTGACCTCTAAGTCAAAGCACAAATTGCGCCAAGCGCCTGTGGTTTCAGAGAGGATCGGAAAAAGCGGCGCATCATACCAGCAGCCGAGGCCGTGTGGCGCACGGGCTTGGCTTTGTGGCGCATGGCTGTGAATCATGGCCTTGAGGCATACTGCGCCGATGTTTAATTCAGGGTCATCGACAGCATGAAAAAAGCCAACCCGTGGAGTCTAGCTCTGATCGCTTGTATCAGCGCGTGGTTAGGCGCGGCACCGGCGTGGGGCGCGACTGCACCGGCCTTGAGCGAGGTGCGGGTGTTCAAGGTCGAGTCGGCCGGGTGTGTGGAAACGATTCCGGAGCGCTCCCAGAGCACACAGATGTGTACGCACCGTGGGCCCACCCAGGTGTCGGTGATGGAGGTTGGCCTGGGCAACAACCCGATGGGTCGCTTCAATGGCGCAGTACTCAACGGGCAACGCACCGCGGTGTGCCAGGTCGGCAACGTCAGCCAGGCCTGCAATGGCGCGGGCACGTTGATGGGCTACATCTATGTGTTCGACCTGAACGTCGAAGCCCAAGGCTGGTTCGAATACAGCAACACGTCGATCAACGCGCCGCGAAATACCTTGAATACCCAGCTCAATATCCGCTGATCAATGGCCCTGAACGTCACGGATATCCGCACCGGCTGGTGGTGAGGTTCAGCCCTTGGCTTCGTCCAGCGGCACATGCATGCGGTCGCGGTGAGCCAGGGTCGGGAACAGTTTGATCCACGTCCCGGTCACCACCAACGTGCCGATCCCGCCCATGACCACGGCGGGCACGGTGCCGAACCAGTGGGCGGTGATCCCGGATTCGAACTCGCCCAGTTGATTCGACGCGCCGATAAACAGGCCGTTGACCGCACTGACCCGCCCGCGCATGTCGTCCGGGGTTTCCAATTGCACGAAGGATGCGCGGATCACCATGCTGATCATGTCGGCGGCGCCCAGCACCACCAGCACCGCCAGGGAAAACCAGAACGAGGTGGACAGGCCGAAAGCGATGGTCGCCACCCCGAACACCCCGACGGCGGTAAACATCACACGGCCCACGTGTCGGTCGACCGAGAAGCGCGCCAGCCACAACGACATCAACAGCGCGCCCACCGCCGGCGCCGAACGCAGCAGGCCCAGGCCCCAGGCGCCGGTCAGCAGGATGTCCTTGGCGAACACCGGCAGCAACGCGGTGGCACCGCCGAGCAGCACGGCGAACAGGTCGAGGGAAATCGCCCCAAGGATGTCCGGCCGGCTGCGGATAAAGCGAATCCCGGCCAGCAGCGAGTCCATCGTGGCCTTGGCCTTGTTCAGCGGCGTCTGGCGCGCGGGCAGGTTGAGGGTCAGCGTGCAGGCAATGAGGTACAGCACCACGGTCGGGCCATACACCCACACGCTGCCGAACGCATAGAGCAAACCGCCGAGGGCCGGGGCGACGATGGTTGCCAGTTGCTGGGCCGATTGCGACGAGGCCACGGCGCGCGGGAACAGCGTGCTGGGCACGATGCTCGGGAGCAGCGCTTGGGTGGTGGGCATTTCAAAGGAGCGCGCGGCGCCGAGCAGGAAGGCGAGGATAAAGATCATCTCGCGGGTCACATTGCCGGTCAGGCCGCCAATGGCCAGGGACACGGCAATCAGCGCCTGCACGGTCTGACAGATAGCCGCCACCTTGCGCCGATCATAGCGGTCGGCCACATGCCCGGTGTGCAGCATGAACAGCACGCGGGGAACGAATTCCACCAGGCCGACCAGGCCCAGGTCCAGCACGTTGCCGGTCAGTTGATAGAGGTTCCAGCCGATGGCCACGGTGAGCATTTGGAAGCCGCTGGCGGTGAAGATCCGCGCCAGCCAGAACGCGATGAAAGGGCGGTGGTGACGCAACAGCAACGCGGGTTCATTGGGCATCGGGAGTTCGGGCCAGCGCGGTAGGGAAACCCGAGATTAGCATCAAGCTGTAACAAACAGTTGCAGAAACTGCGCTGAGGCAAGCTGTCACGCGGCAAAAGACCACACAGGCCAATTACCAAAATGGGACTACTCTTTTGACTGTGATTGATCCAGATCAAAGCTATTTCAGGATTTGTTCTGGCGGCCGCAAGGCCTGACTCCCTACGTGGTTGGTAAAAAAAGAAACGAATTGAAATTCGCCACACTCCATATCCGTGGGGGCAGTGGATGCGGCCTCCAGCCAGCATTCGGTATTACCTGACAGAGGAAGACTTATGTTCGGTTTGGAGGCGCTAGATCTCGCCCGAATTCAGTTCGCGTTTACTATCTCGTTCCACATCCTGTTCCCGGCGATCACCATCGGCCTGGCGAGTTACCTTGCGGTGCTGGAAGGCTTGTGGCTCAAGACCCATAACGATACCTACCGTGACCTCTACCATTTCTGGTCGAAGGTCTTTGCCGTCAACTTCGGCATGGGTGTGGTCTCCGGCTTGGTCATGGCGTACCAGTTCGGCACCAACTGGAGCCGCTTCTCGGACTTCGCCGGCTCCGTCACCGGGCCGCTGCTGACGTATGAAGTGCTCACGGCCTTCTTCCTCGAGGCCGGTTTCCTCGGCGTGATGCTGTTCGGCTGGAACAAGGTGGGGCGCAAGCTGCACTTCTTCGCGACCGTGATGGTGGCCGTCGGCACGCTGATTTCGACCTTCTGGATTCTCGCCTCCAACAGTTGGATGCAGACTCCCCAGGGCTTTGAAATCATCGACGGCCGCGTGATCCCTACGGACTGGCTGGCCGTGATCTTCAACCCCTCGTTCCCCTACCGCCTGATGCACATGGCCACGGCGGCGTTTGTGGCGACGGCGTTCTTCGTCGGTTCTTCGGCGGCCTGGCATTTGCTGCGTGGCAAGGATAACCCGGCGATCCGCAAGATGCTGTCGATGGCCATGTGGATGGCGCTGATCGTCGCGCCGATCCAGGCAGTGATCGGTGACTTCCACGGCCTCAACACCCTGCAGCACCAGCCGGCGAAAATCGCCGCGATCGAAGGCCACTGGGAAAACATCGGCAACGAGCCGACGCCGCTGATCCTGTTCGGCTGGCCCGACATGAAGGCGGAAAAAACCAAGTACGCGGTGGAAATCCCCTACCTCGGCAGCCTGATCCTGACCCACTCCCTGGACAAACAGGTACCGGCGCTCAAGGAGTTCCCGCCTGAGGACCGCCCCAACTCGACCATCGTGTTCTGGTCGTTCCGGGTCATGGTCGGCCTGGGTTTCCTGATGATCTTCACCGGCCTGTTCAGCCTTTGGCTGCGTCGGGGCGGCAAGATGTATACGTCCCGGCCGTTCCTGTACCTGGCGTTGTGGATGGGCCCATCCGGCTTGATCGCGCTTCTCGCCGGTTGGTTCACCACCGAGATCGGCCGCCAGCCGTGGGTGGTCTACGGGCTGATGCGGACTGCGGATGCGTCCTCCGGGCATAGCCTGGCGCAGATGAGCATCACCCTGGTGCTGTTCGTGGTGGTGTACTTCGCGCTGTTCGGCGCCGGTTTGGGCTACATGATGCGCCTGGTGCGCAAAGGCCCGGTGGCCCACGACGGCATCGAGCCAACCCACGGTGGCCCAGGCCAGAAACGCACACCGGCGCGGCCGTTGTCGGCGGCCGATGACGGCAGCGATGACGATCACGTCGACCTCCAGCATAAGGGGCATTGAGATGGGTATTGATCTTCCGCTGATCTGGGCCGTGATCATCATCTTCGGCATCATGATGTACGTGGTCATGGACGGTTTCGACCTGGGCATCGGCATCCTCTTTCCGTTCATCCCCGGCAAGACCGACCGTGACGTGATGATGAACACCGTCGCCCCGGTCTGGGACGGTAACGAAACCTGGCTGGTACTGGGCGGCGCGGCATTGTTCGGCGCGTTCCCGCTGGCCTATTCGGTGGTGCTGTCGGCGTTGTACCTGCCGCTGATGCTGATGCTGATCGGGCTGATCTTTCGCGGCGTGGCCTTTGAATTCCGCTTCAAGGCCAAGGACCACAAGCGTCACCTGTGGGACAAGGCGTTCATCGGCGGGTCGCTGGCGGCCACGTTCTTCCAGGGCGTCGCGTTGGGTGCGTTCATCGACGGCATCCCGGTGGTCGATCGCCAGTTTGCCGGTGGCTCACTGGATTGGGCGACGCCGTTCACGATGTTCTGCGGCGTGGCGCTGATCGTGGCCTACGCGTTGCTCGGTTGCACCTGGCTGATCATGAAGACCGAAGGCAAGTTGCAAGAGCAGATGCACGACCTGGCGCGGCCATTGGCCTTCGTGGTGTTGGCGGTGATCGGTATCGTGAGTATCTGGACGCCGCTGTCGCACCCGGAAATCGCCTCGCGCTGGTTCACTCTGCCGAACCTGTTCTGGTTCCTGCCGGTGCCGATCCTGGTGCTGGTGACCATGTACGGGCTGATCCGCGCCGTGGCGCGCAACGCGCACTACACGCCGTTTCTGCTGACGCTGGTGCTGATCTTCCTCGGCTACAGCGGCCTGGGGATCAGCCTGTGGCCGAACATCATCCCGCCGTCGGTATCGATCTGGGACGCTGCCGCGCCGCCGCAAAGCCAGGGCTTCATGCTGGTGGGCACGTTGTTCATCATCCCGTTCATCCTGGGCTACACCTTCTGGAGCTACTACGTGTTCCGCGGCAAGGTCACCCATGAAGACGGTTATCACTAGGAGGGTCGTTTCATGTCCGGCAAACCTTCGTTGCACGAGATTGAACAGGCTGAGAAGCAACCGCTGTGGCGGCGCCTTGGTTGGTTGGCGATGATCTGGAGCGGCAGCGTGCTGGCCCTGTTCATCGTGGCCAGCCTGATGCGCCTGTTCATGAGCGCGGCCGGCCTGACCACGCACTGACATCCCATCCCGTTGCCTTGCGGCACGGTTTTTTGACCCTGCCCCTCTTTGGAGGGGCGGGGTCTTTTTTTATTTGCGCGCTTTGAGAATGACGAATTTGGGCGTGGCGGCCACTTGCTCGACGCCCCGGAACAGCCGCGCCAACTTGCTGTGATAACCCAGGTGACGGTTGCCGACTATATAAAGGGCACCGCCGACCACCAACGCTTCGCGCGCCTGCTGGAACATGCGCCAGGCGAGGAAGTCGCCGACCACCTGTTGCTGGTGGAACGGTGGATTGCACAGCACCACATCCAACGATTGCGGTGCCTGCCCGGCCAGGCCATCGTCGGCGCGGACGATGACCTCGCGATCACCCAGGGCCGCTTGCCAGTTCTCGGCGGCCGATTGCACGGCCATGTAGGACTCGTCCACCAAGGTGTAATGCGCGTCCGGGTTCAGCAGGGCGCTGGCAATCGCCAGTACGCCATTGCCGCAACCCAGGTCGGCGACTCGCGCACTGCCAAGGCCCGTGGGCAAGTGTGGCAGGAAGGCGCGGGTGCCGATGTCCAGGCTTTCGCGGCAGAACACGTTGGCGTGGTTGAGCAGGGCGATGGCTGGAGTGTCCAAGGCGTAACGGGTGGGGTAGGGCGAGACGGCGGCCGGGCGCTCCCCAACGGTGGCGATCAACAGCCGCGCCTTTTTGATCGCGAGGGACGCGTGCATCGGCCCGATGTACTGCTCCAGCAATTCACCGGCGGCCCGTGGCAGATGCTTGACCATCGCTGCGGCGATAACTTCAGCGTCCGGCGCCAGTTGGCCCTGCAGGCGGATCAACTGTTCTTCGAGCAGCGCCAGGGTTTTCGGCACGCGGATCAGCACCCGGTCGAATGGCCCGACAGGCACTTGGCTGGCGGGGATGAACGACACCGCATCGAACGCCTTGCCGTTGCGCAGCAGGTTTTTTTCCAGGCCTTGGGCGGCGAGAAACGAGTCGCCGCTGGATGTCACCTGCACATGGCCCTCAAGGCTGGCGGCCAATGCGCCAAAGCTATCGTTAAGCACCAGCACGCGAGTTGCGGCGTTCGGTTGCTGTTCGGCCAGGTAGCTGAGCAGATACTCGTCGGCGGCGTCGAAGGCCTGCAGCGGATCATTGTGCTGCTCGGGTTGGCGGATCAGATCGAGCTGGGCGAACGGGCTTTCGAGCAGGGGCATGGCGGGGGAGGCTCTGGGTAATCGATGGGTGTTCGACAGGCGCTGTGGCGGCCGGCGGAACCGTCTGAGTGAACTGCGAGGCGGCACCGAGGGGCTGCGTCAACACTCAGAGTTGGCCGTAAATGTTACTTTTTTTTTGGAGTGATTACATGCGGTGTTTCAAAGCGGGTTAAAACAAGCCTGCTTTCGAGGCACAGAGCACCGCAGCGATTTTGTTATTGACGCCCATTTTAGTGAAGATGCTTTTGAGATGAAAACCAATGGTGCGTTCCGACAGGCACAGTATGGCGGCGATATCGGCAGCCGTTTTGCCCAGGGCTGACCATTTGAGGATTTCTGTCTCCCGTGGTGTCAATTTGCAGGCCGAAGGCGCGTTGGGCTTGTCGGCATATTTCTGTGCGACCACCGCATGCATCGCATGACAGAGCCACAATACCTGGCCGGCCTTTTCGTACAGCTCTTCCGGGCTGACCTCGCCCTTGCTGCGTCCCAGAGTCAGCATGCTGAACACGCCCTGGAAATCGTGGACCGCCTGGGTCCATCCAAGATGCACGCCAGAGGACCGGGCCAGTTCCCACAAATTCGGCGCGGCGCCGAACACTTTTTCCTCCCAGACAATCGGTAGTACGCAACGTTTGCAGTGGGTGACAACCGGGTCTACGTCGAAAAAGTGGGCCTGGTCGTACAGGGAGTTCCATTCATTTGGGTAGTTGTTGAGGCAAATCGGTTTGCATGGGTGTGTGGGTCGTTGTGAACTCATCGTGAAGGAACAGAATTGGAAGCCAAGCTCGTAGGTTTTGTTGATGACCATTTCAAATACACTGGTGATCTTGTCCTCGCCTTCCAGTTTAGGGAGTCGTGTATTGCGCCAGTTGACCATCGGAAGCTCTCCATGGAGTTCTTTGTGACTTGGGTACGTCCTGGCCCCCAATGTTGCACGCAAATTAGTGTAGGACACGGACTACACTTGCAGCGGAAATTTTCGTTCTTGTTCGTCGTGTTCTAAGACTCTTTAAGCAGGTGTGCAACTTCCGTCCGCAACTTTTTGCGAAGGTTTGCCCTTTTTTAGTGGGTTTTAGCGTCTGTAATGCGTCACTGACAATCGCACTATGGGGCGATGTTGTGATGTGTCTTGGACTAATAGCCAAATGTTTAGTAGTGCAATTAAATAGCCATCAACTTGTGGTTTTTTTTGCTCTATTCACAATGCCACTACCGACTGCGGGTGTTTCCGCACGTGACTTTGGGGGACACTAGGGCACCTGTAGAACGGAGCTCCCCATGACGGCCAGTGCTGAGAAATTTACCCGCCAGACCCTGCTCGACGTGCAATCGCTGACCCCCAGCCTCTTCACCCTGCGCACCACCCGTGACCCGGGCTTTCGGTTCACCGCCGGCCAGTTCGTGCGCCTGGGGGTGACCAAGGCCGATGGCAGCACGGTATGGCGCGCGTACTCCGTGGTGTCGTCGCCGTTTGATGAGTACCTGGATTTTTTCTCGATCGTGGTGCCTGGTGGCGAGTTCACCAGCGAGCTGAGCCGTCTGCGCGTCGGCGATACGTTGATGGTCGAGCGTCAGGCCACAGGCTTCCTGACCCTGAACCGGTTTGTCGACGGTCGTGACTTATGGTTGCTGGGCACTGGCACCGGAGTGGCGCCGTTCCTGTCGATCCTGCAGGACTTCGAGGTCTGGGAAAAATTCGAGCGCATCATCCTCGTGTACAGCGCCCGGGAAGCCAGGGAGCTGGCCTATCAGTCGCTGATCCAGGGGCTGGCGCAGCGTGAGTACCTGGCCGAGTACGCCCACAAGCTGACCTATCTGCCGCTGGTCACCCGCGAGCAGCACCCCGGCGCGCTGCACGGGCGCATTACTACCCTGATCGAGAATGGCGAGCTGGAGCGCGCAGCCGGCGTCGCGCTGACCCCAGAGCATTCGCGCGTGATGATTTGCGGCAACCCGCAGATGATCGACGACACCCGTCAGTTGCTCAAACAACGCGATATGCAATTGAGCCTGTCCCGGCGCCCCGGCCAGGTGGCGGTGGAGAACTACTGGTAACAAAAAAGGCGCCCCTAGAGGCGCCTTCGTTCAAACCGATACGGCTTATTGCGGTTTGTCGTTCTGTGCCTTGAGCAGATCGCGGATCTCACCCAGCAACACTTCTTCCTTGCTCGGCGTCGGCGGCAGGCTGGGGGCCACGGCTTCTTCGCGTTTCAGGCGGTTGATGGCCTTCACACCCATGAAGATCGCAAACGCGACGATCAGGAAGTCGATCACGCTCTGGATGAACTTGCCGTAGGCCAGCACGACCGCCGGGACATCGCCCTGCGCAGCCTTGAGCGTCACCGCCAGATCAGCGAAGTCCACACCGCCGATCAACAGACCGATCGGTGGCATCACCACGTCGCCTACAAACGAGGAAACAATTTTGCCGAAGGCGGCGCCGATGATAATCCCGACGGCCATGTCGACCACATTACCTTTGACCGCGAAGGCCTTGAACTCACTGATCACGCCCATAGGTTATTCCTTGTTACAGATGAGAAGGGTGGAAGTCAGTGTAAGTCAGTCGTAGCGGGCTTGCCTGACACAACTGTTAACACTGTCGGTTTTTATCGACACATTAAATCGCAAATAGTTTGCAAAGTGCCATCAATCGCGCGCGAAATACCCGCGATTTCAGTGAGTTACCAGATTATTTTCTCAATCGACCCGTTGGGGTTTTTCTATTTATCTTCTGACTCGCGGGTCACTAGCCTCTGGCAAGCACAACTGAATGTGCATTAAAAAAACCAGAGGAAACCTCGATGAACAACCCAATGAGCCGCGCGCCCGTTCTGGCGCGACATGCGCTGGTGCTGGCAACCGTCAGTCTGCTTTCGCTGTCTGTGCAGGCCGCCAACCTGACCCGCGACAATGGTGCCTCCGTCGGCGACAACCAGAACTCGCAAACCGCGGGCGCCAACGGCCCGGTGCTGCTGCAAGACGTGCAACTGATTCAGAAGCTGCAACGCTTCGACCGCGAACGCATCCCCGAGCGCGTGGTACATGCCCGTGGCACCGGCGCTCACGGCACGTTTACCGTCACCGATAACCTCAGCGACCTGACCAAGGCCAAAGTTTTCGCCGCCGGTGAGGCAACCCCGGTATTCGTGCGGTTCTCGGCGGTGGTACACGGCAATCACTCCCCGGAAACCCTGCGCGACCCTCGCGGCTTCGCCACCAAGTTCTACACCGCCGACGGCAACTGGGACCTGGTCGGCAACAACTTCCCGACGTTCTTTATCCGAGACGCCATCAAGTTCCCGGACATGGTCCATGCCTTCAAACCCGACCCGCGCACTAACCTGGATGATGACTCGCGTCGTTTCGACTTCTTCTCCCATGTTCCCGAAGCCACCCGCACCCTGACCGAGCTGTACTCCGACTCCGGCACGCCGGCCAGTTACCGCGAAATGGACGGCAACGGCGTACATGCCTACAAGTTGATCAACGCCAAGGGCGAAGTGCATTACGTCAAGTTCCACTGGAAGAGCCTGCAAGGCATCAAGAATCTTGATCCCAAGCAAGTCACCGACGTACAGGGCCGTGACTACAGCCATATGACGAATGACTTGGTCACCCATATCAACAAGGGCGACTTCCCCAAGTGGGACTTGTACGTGCAGGTGCTCAAACCTGAGGAACTGGCCAAGTTCGATTTCGACCCGCTGGACGCCACCAAGATCTGGCCCGGCATACCCGAGCGCAAAGTCGGGCAGATGGTGTTGAACCGCAATCCGGCCAATGTCTTCCAGGAAACCGAGCAAGTGGCCATGGCCCCGGCCAATCTGGTGCCGGGCATCGAGCCGTCGGAAGACCGCCTGCTGCAAGGCCGGGTGTTCTCCTATGCCGACACGCAGATGTACCGCCTGGGCGCCAACGCCCTGCAACTGCCGATCAACGCGCCACGGGTCACCGTCAACAACGGCAACCAGGACGGCGCGATGAATTCCGGCAAGACCAGCACCGGCGTGAACTACCAGCCAAGCCGCCTGCTGCCACGGGAAGAGCCGCAAACCGCGCGCTACAGCCAGTCGCCGCTGGCGGGCAGTACCCAGCAGGCGAAGATCCAGCGTGAGCAGAACTTCAAGCAGGCCGGTGATCTGTATCGCTCCTACAGCAAGAAAGAACGTCAGGACTTGATCGACAACTTCGGCGGCTCCCTGGCCACCACCGACGACGAGAGCAAGCACATCATCCTGTCCTTCCTCTATAAAGCCGACCCGGAATACGGCGCCGGCGTGACCAAGGTCGCCAAAGGTGACCTGGCCCGCGTGAAAGCGCTGGCACAAAAACTCACCGACTAACCCCACCTCCCTGTAGGAGCGAGCTTGCTCGCGAAGATCTGCCAGGCAACGCGTGCATCCAGGATGCACGCGTCATCGTTGACGTTTTTCGCGAGCAAGCTCGCTCCTACAAGGGTTTTGTAGAGGAGTTGAATCAATGCGTACCTTCATCGGCGCGCTGCTGGCCTGCTGGTCGCTGAGCGGGGTTGCCGGGCAGCCTGCGCCCAATGACGCAGCGGCGCTCAAGGCGCAATTGCAAGGCTACTATTTCGATGCCGCACGTCGCGGCGACCTGCCCATGCTCGATACCTTCATCGACGCCGGCTTCCCCCTCAATACCCAGGACGACAAGGGCTACACCGCACTGATCCTCGCCGCCTACCACGGCGAAAGCGCCTACGTTGAGCGTCTGCTCGCCGCCGGCGCCGATGCCTGTGTGCAGGACAAGCGCGGCAACACCGCGTTGATGGGCGCGATTTTCAAGGGCGAGCTGAAGATTGCCCAGCGCCTGCTGGCCACCGACTGCAACCCCGACCAGCGCAACGGCGCCGGGCAGACCGCCGCCATGTACGCCGGGCTGTTCAAGCGTCTCGAACTGCTCGACGAATTGAAGGCCAAAGGCGCCGACCTGAATGCCGAAGACCCGATCGGCAACAGTGCTTCACGATTGGCCAGCGGTGAAATCCGGACCCCGGCGCCGCGCTGAGCTATCATCGCGGTTTTTCGGTTGGAGGTTCTCAAATGGCAAAGGCCAAGCGCATGTACGGCTGCACCGAGTGCGGCGCGACCTTTCCCAAGTGGGCCGGCCAGTGTACCGAGTGCGGGGCGTGGAACACCCTCACCGAAACCATGATCGAAAGCGGCGGCGCCGCGGCCCCCAGCGGCCGTGCCGGCTGGACCGGGCAACAGGCGCAGATCAAGACCCTGGCCGAAGTCAGCGTCGAGGAAGTCCCGCGTTTCTCCACCGCGTCCGGTGAGCTCGACCGCGTGCTGGGCGGCGGCCTGGTGGACGGTTCGGTGGTGCTGATCGGCGGCGACCCCGGTATCGGCAAGTCGACCATCCTGTTGCAAACCCTGTGCAGCATCGCCAGCCGCATGCCGGCGTTGTACGTCACCGGCGAAGAATCCCAGCAACAAGTGGCCATGCGCGCACGCCGCCTGGGCTTGCCCCAGGACCAACTGCGGGTGATGACCGAAACCTGCATCGAAAGCATCATCGCCACCGCGCGGATCGAAAAGCCCAAGGTCATGGTGATCGACTCGATCCAGACGATTTTCACCGAACAACTGCAATCGGCTCCGGGCGGCGTGTCCCAGGTGCGTGAGAGCGCGGCGCTGCTGGTGCGCTATGCCAAGCAGAGCGGCACGGCGATTTTCCTGGTCGGTCACGTGACCAAGGAAGGCGCGCTGGCCGGGCCACGGGTGTTGGAGCACATGGTCGACACCGTGCTGTATTTCGAAGGCGAGTCCGACGGCCGTTTGCGTTTGCTGCGCGCCGTGAAGAACCGCTTCGGTGCGGTGAACGAGCTGGGCGTATTCGCCATGACCGACCGCGGGCTGAAAGAAGTCTCCAACCCCTCGGCGATTTTTCTGACCCGTGCCCAGGAAGAAGTCCCCGGTAGTGTGGTGATGGCAACGTGGGAAGGCACCCGGCCGATGCTGGTGGAAGTCCAGGCGCTGGTGGACGACAGCCATTTGGCCAACCCACGTCGAGTGACCCTGGGCCTGGACCAGAACCGCCTGGCAATGCTGCTTGCGGTACTCCATCGGCACGGCGGCATCCCGACCCATGACCAGGACGTGTTCCTTAACGTGGTGGGCGGGGTCAAGGTGCTGGAGACCGCGTCCGACCTGGCGTTGATGGCGGCGGTGATGTCCAGTCTGCGCAACCGGCCGCTGCCCCACGACCTGCTGGTGTTCGGCGAAGTTGGCCTGTCGGGCGAGGTGCGCCCGGTGCCCAGCGGTCAGGAGCGTTTGAAGGAAGCGGCCAAACACGGCTTCAAGCGTGCGATCGTGCCCAAGGGCAACGCGCCGAAGGAAGCGCCGCCGGGGTTGCAGGTGATTGCAGTGACGCGGCTGGAGCAGGCGTTGGATGCACTTTTCGAGTAGCCCGCAACACCGCAGTACACATGTGGGAGGGCGCTAACCCCTCGCACCGGTGGTCAGTGCTCCAGCAGCGCGCCCAACTGCCGCTCCAGTTCTGCCTGATCCCCCAGGTTCAACTCGATCAAGCGGCGCAAATGGCTGATCGATTCCAGACTGATGTGCTCGCATTCAAACCCCAGGTGACCGTTCTGGTCATGGGTCAGCCTGACCCGCATCTGCACATCGGTATCGGCATCCAGGTGGATATCCACATCGAACGACTCAGTACCGATGCCGAGCCAGGGCGTCGGTTTCTGCACCAACAATCCCTTCAGCGATAAGTCCACCAGTTGCACCGACCATTCCCGACCGTTCTGCCGGAGTTTGGTCTTGGCATCAAAGGCGATCCGGCGAAAACGACGACGATCAGACGCATGCTCGGTCATGGTGAAACCCTCTGTGGATGAAGGGATTGTAGCCCTACGCCATTATTGAGGCTTTATTTCTGCTTTTTTTGCCATGGGAAGGCTCTAGACCAATGTAGGGGGCTGGCCTTTAAGGCCAGTAGCGCTAAACTCGAGCTGGTTGTCCTTTCTGTCCACCCTGGCTGGAATACAAAAAATGAAAAATAATAATAGCCTGCTACGCCACTTACCCTGGCTGGTACTGGCCATAGTAGGTGCGTGCGCTCTGGGCGTAGTGGCCTTGCGCCGCGGCGAGGCGATCAATGCCTTGTGGATCGTCGTCGCAGCAGTGGCGATCTATCTGGTCGCCTATCGTTACTACAGTCTGTTCATCGCCAACAACGTGATGCAACTCGATCCACGACGGGCCACCCCCGCAGTGGTCAATAACGACGGTCTGGACTTCGTACCGACCAACAAACACATCCTTTTCGGTCACCACTTTGCGGCGATTGCCGGTGCAGGCCCCTTGGTCGGCCCGGTGCTGGCGGCGCAAATGGGTTATCTGCCCGGAACCCTGTGGCTGATCGCCGGCGTGGTACTGGCCGGTGCGGTGCAGGACTTCATGGTGCTGTTCCTGTCTACCCGTCGTAACGGCCGTTCCCTGGGGGATATGGTCCGCGAAGAGATGGGCCGCATTCCCGGGACCATCGCGCTGTTCGGCTGCTTCCTGATCATGATCATCATCCTCGCGGTGCTGGCACTGATCGTGGTCAAGGCCCTGGCCGAAAGCCCGTGGGGCATCTTCACGGTGATGGCGACCATCCCGATCGCGATGTTCATGGGCATCTACATGCGCTACATCCGCCCGGGCCGCATCGGTGAGATTTCGATCGTCGGCGTGCTGTTGTTGCTCGGTTCGATCTGGCTGGGCGGGCAGATTGCCGCCGACCCGGTCTGGGCCAAGGTCTTCAGTTTCACCGGCATCCAGATCACCTGGATGCTGATCGGCTACGGTTTCGTCGCGGCGGTACTGCCGGTGTGGCTGATCCTGGCCCCGCGTGACTACCTGTCGACCTTCCTCAAAATCGGCACCATCGTCGCCTTGGCCATCGGTATCCTGGTGACCATGCCCGACCTGAAAATGCCGGCGCTGACCCAGTTCATCGATGGCACCGGCCCGGTGTGGAAGGGCGGTCTGTTCCCGTTCCTGTTCATCACCATTGCCTGCGGTGCGGTCTCGGGCTTCCACGCGCTGATCTCTTCAGGCACCACGCCGAAGTTGCTGGCCAGTGAAGGCCACGCCCGGTACATCGGGTATGGCGGCATGTTGATGGAGTCGTTCGTGGCCATCATGGCGATGGTTGCCGCTTCGGTGATCGAGCCGGGTGTGTACTTCGCCATGAACAGCCCGGCGGCGATCGTCGGTTCGGACGTGGTCACCGTCGCTCAAACCGTCAGCAGCTGGGGCTTTGCGATTACGCCTGAGGCGCTGTCGGCCGTTGCCCATGACATCGGCGAAACCACCGTGCTGGCTCGTGCCGGCGGTGCGCCGACGCTCGCGGTGGGTATCGCGCAGATCCTGCACAGTGTGCTGCCGGGTGAAAACACCATGGCGTTCTGGTACCACTTTGCGATCCTGTTCGAAGCGCTGTTCATCCTGACGGCTGTCGACGCCGGTACCCGTGCCGGGCGCTTCATGCTGCAGGACCTGCTGGGTTCCTTCGTGCCGGCGCTCAAGCGTACCGAGTCCTGGACGGCCAACCTGATCGCGACCGCCGGTTGTGTGGCGATGTGGGGTTACCTGTTGTATCAAGGCGTGATCGACCCGCTGGGCGGCATCAACACCTTGTGGCCGCTGTTCGGTATCTCCAACCAGATGCTGGCAGGTATCGCGCTGATGCTGGCGACCGTCGTGCTGATCAAAATGAAGCGCCAACGCTACATCTGGGTGACCATGCTGCCGGCCGTCTGGCTGCTGATCTGCACCACCACGGCGGGCTTCATCAAGCTGTTCGACGCCAACCCGGCGATCGGCTTCCTGTCGCTGGCGAAGAAGTACAGCGATGCGCTGGCCAACGGCCAGATCCTCGCCCCGGCCAAGAGCATCGACCAGATGCAGCATGTGATCTGGAACGCCTACACCAACGCAACGCTGACGGCGCTGTTCCTGTTCGTGGTCTTCAGTATCCTGTTCTATGCGCTCAAAGTCGGCGTCGCCGCCTGGGGCAACAAAGAGCGCACGGATAAAGAAGCCCCGTTCCAGGCCGTACCGGACGCATGATCGAGGATTGCAGCCATGTTCAATGACATCAGTCGCCTCGGTAAATACCTCGGTCAGGCCGCGCGCCTGATGGTCGGCATGCCCGACTACGACACTTACGTCGAGCATATGCAAACCAAACACCCGGACAAGCCGATGATGGACTACAAGACGTTCTTCCGGGAACGCCAGGAAGCCCGTTACGGCGGCAAGGGTGGGCCCAAGTGCTGCTAAGTTGGTAAAACCGCTTTACCTGTAGGAGCGAGCTCGCTCGCGAACAACGCAAGGACACCACGTGCATCCAGATAGCACGGGTTATCGTTGACGTTCTTCGCGAGCAAGCGCGCTCCTACAGTTGTTTTTACCTCCCCATTTTCAGGAGAACTGTCTTTGTCCTCTCCCATTCCCGTCACGGTCCTCAGTGGCTTCCTCGGCGCCGGCAAGACCACGTTGCTGCGTCACCTGCTCAAAGCCGAGCACGGCTTGAAAATCGCCGTGATCGAAAACGAATTCAGCGACGCCGGTATCGACACCCAGCTATTGGGCAACGAGCCCGTGCAAGTCATGACCCTGTCCAACGGCTGTGTGTGCTGCACCATCCACACCGATCTGACCAAAGCCCTGTACCTGCTGCTGGAGCGCCTGGACAGCGGTGAAATCGCCTTCGACCGCCTGGTGATCGAATGCACCGGCCTGGCCGACCCGGCCCCCGTGGCCCAGACCTTTTTCATCGATGAAGAGCTGCGCGAGCGCTACATCCTCGACGGCATCATCACCCTGGTGGACGCGGCCCACGCCGAGCACCACCTGACCCAAACCATCGCCCAGGCACAGATCGGGTTTGCCGACCGCCTGCTGGTGAGCAAGCGCGACCTGGTGGACGACGCCAGCTTCGATGCCCTCAGCCAGCGCCTGACCCGCATCAACCGCCGCGCGCCGATTCGCGTGGTTGACCACGGCGCCATCGACCTGGCCGAGCTGCTCGACGTGCGCGGCTTCAACCTCAACGCCGGCATGAACCTGCGCCCGGTCAGCACAGCGCCGTCCATCGACCGCATCTCCAGCCTGGTGCTGCGCACCGAACAGCCGCTGGATATCGACCGCCTCAGCGAGTTCATGAACGAGTTGTTGGAAGACCACGGCAAGCAACTGCTGCGCTACAAGGGCGTGCTGAACATCGCCGGCGACGATCGGCGCATGGTGTTCCAGGGCGTGCTGAAGCTCTACGGTTTCGATTGGGATACCGAATGGGCCGAGGGCGAAACGCGGGAGAGTGTGATCGTGTTTATTGCCGATGAGTTGCCGGAAGACAAGATTCGCGAGGGTTTTGCGAAGGTCTATCAAGCCTAACTTGGAAATGCGATCAAAAATGTGGGAGGGGGCTTGCCCCCGATAGCTGTGTGTCAGCCATACATGTGTCGACTGACCCACCGCCATCGGGGGCAAGCCCCCTCCCACATTGGCCGGTATTCCAAATCCTGATCTGCATAAAAAAGCCCGGCTCAAGAGCCGGGCTTCTTATTCAAGCAACTGCAATCAAGCGCCGTACACCGGCAGCTTTTTGCAGATGGCCTTGACCTTCTCACGGACCGCGTCGATCACGGCGTCGTTGTTCAGGTCAGCCAGGATGTCGCAGATCCAGCCGGCCAGTTCCTTGCACTCTGCTTCCTTGAAGCCACGAGTGGTCACGGCCGGGGTGCCGAAACGCAGGCCCGAGGTGACGAACGGCGAACGTGGGTCGTTCGGCACGGAGTTTTTGTTCACGGTGATGAAGGCTTTGCCCAGGGCGGCGTCAGCATCTTTACCGGAGATGTCCTGCTTGATCAGCGACAGCAGGAACAGGTGGTTTTCAGTCCCGCCGGATACCACGTCAAAACCGCGTGCGATAAACACTTCGGCCATGGCCTTGGCGTTTTTCACCACTTGTTGCTGGTAAGTCTTGAACTCAGGCTGCAGGGCTTCTTTGAAGCAGACCGCTTTGGCGGCGATCACGTGTTCCAGCGGGCCGCCTTGGGAGCCTGGGAATACCGCAGAGTTGAGCTTCTTCTCGATCTCGGCGTTGGCGCGCGCCAGGATCAGGCCGCCACGCGGACCGCGCAGGGTCTTGTGGGTGGTGGTGGTGACCACGTCAGCGAACGGCACCGGGTTCGGGTAGACGCCAGCGGCGACCAGACCGGCCACGTGGGCCATGTCGACGAACAGGTACGCGCCCACTTTGTCGGCGATGGCGCGGAAACGTGGGAAGTCGAGGATCTGCGAGTAGGCAGAGAAACCGGCCACGATCATTTTTGGCTTGTGCTCGACCGCCAGGCGCTCGACTTCGTCGTAGTCGATCAGGCCGTTGGCATCGATACCGTATTGAACGGCGTTGTACAGCTTGCCGGAGGACGAAACGCTGGCGCCGTGGGTCAGGTGACCGCCGTGGGCCAGGCTCATGCCCAGGATGGTGTCGCCGCCTTGCAGCAGGGCCAGGTACACGGCGCTGTTGGCTTGGGAGCCGGCGTGTGGCTGGACGTTGGCGTAGTCGGCGCCGAACAGTTGCTTGGCGCGGTCGATGGCCAGTTGCTCAACCACGTCGACGTATTCGCAGCCGCCGTAGTAGCGCTTGCCTGGGTAGCCTTCGGCGTACTTGTTGGTCAGAACCGAACCTTGAGCCTCCATTACCGCAGGGCTGGTGTAGTTTTCCGAAGCGATCAGCTCAATGTGCTCTTCCTGGCGCACGGCTTCTTGCTCCATGGCGGCGAAGAGATCGGCGTCGTACTTGGCAATGGTCAAATCACGGCTGAACATGGCGGTCCTCAAGGATCGGGGGGCAGAAAAGGAAGGCATTCTAACCTAATGGGTTTTAGATGGCATATGAAAGGACGTCATGTCGCGGACAAGTGGTGTTCATCTGGCGTCGGGGGGTGCTTGTACCGCCGCTATCGGGAGCAAGCTCCCTCCCACATTTGAATGTATTCGCAAATCGAAGTGTGGGAGGGGCGGTGCGACGATTCGACGTGCTCCCGATGAGGCCAGCGGCTTCACCACAAAATCTCAGTCGAACATGAACAGCGCATCATTGCTGAACTGCGCCGCGAACCGATTCGGCGGCATCGGCCGCCCGAACAGATAGCCTTGCACCTCATCGCAGCCATGCTCGCGCAGGAAGTCCAGTTGCTCATGGGTCTCCACGCCCTCGGCGATCACCGCCAGGTTGAGGCTGTGGGCCATGGCGATGATCGCGCGGGCGATTTGCGCATCCTGCTCGCCGGACGGCAGGCCGTCGACGAAGGTGCGGTCGATCTTGAGCACGTCGATGGGGAATTGCTTGAGGTAGTTGAGCGACGAATAGCCGGTGCCGAAGTCGTCCACCGCAATGCTCAGGCCGAGGTTTTTCAGGCTGGCGAGGATCTGCATGGCTTCGTTGACTTCGCGCATCAGGATACTTTCGGTCAGCTCCAGCTCCAGGCACGCCGGCGGCAGGCCGGTGTCCTCGAGGATGCTGGCGATGCGCTCACCCAACTGACCATCGGAGAATTGCCGCGCCGAGATGTTCACCGAGACTTTCGGCACCCGCACCTTGTTCTGGTGCCAGCTCTTGAGCTGGCGGCAGGCTTCGCTGATCACCCAGTCGCCCACATCCACCACCAGGCCCAACTCTTCCAGCACTGGAATGAAGTCCCCTGGCGGCACCAGGCCACGGCGCGGGTGACGCCAGCGCAGCAAGGCTTCGGCGCCGGTCAGGCGTTTGCCGTCGCCACTGAATTGCGGCTGGTAATAGAGCACGAATTCGTTCTGGTCGAGGGCGTGGCGCAGGTCGCTTTCCAACTCCAGGCGCTCCAGGGCGCTGGCGTTCATGTCGGCCTGGTAGAACTGGAAGTTGTTCTTGCCACGCTCCTTGGCGTGATACATCGCAGTGTCGGCGTTTTTCATCAACTGGCTCAGCTCGTTGCCGTCCTGCGGGCTGAGGGCGATGCCGATACTTGCGGTGACGAAAAACTCGCGGCCTTCCAGCACGAACGGTCTGACCAGGCTGGCGAGGATTTGCTCGGCCACGTGAATCGCGCGGTTCAGCGCCATTTCGCGGCTGATCCGCGGCTGCAGGAGCAGGGTGAACTCGTCACCGCCCATGCGCGCCACGGTGTCGTCTTCGGCCACGCAACCGAGCAGGCGGGTAGCCATCTCCTTGAGCATGCGGTCGCCGGCGGCGTGGCCCAGGGAGTCGTTGATCGGTTTGAAGCGGTCGAGGTCGAGGAACATCAGCACCACCCACGACTTCTGCCGTTCGGCCGACTGCAGCGCAGTGTGCAGGCGGTCCTGGAACAGCGTGCGGTTGGGCAGGTGGGTCAGGGCGTCGTAATAGGCCAGGCGGTGGATGCGCTGTTCGCTGGCCTTGCGCTCGCTGATATCGCTGAAGAAGCAGACGTAGCTGGCCAGGTCGCCTTCATCGTCGAACACGGCGGTAATGCCGACCCAGGCCGGGTAATGCTCGCCGTTGCGGCGCTTGAGCCACACTTCGCCTTCCCAGGTGCTGTGCTGGTGCAACTGCTTGAGCACATAGCGCAGGTGGGCTTCCTGCTGCTCGTCGACGGTGAGCATGTTCGGCAACTGGTCGAGCACGTCCGCCACGGCGTAGCCACTGACGCGGCTGAACGCCTCGTTGGCCTGCACGATATAGCCGGCCGGGTCGGTGATCAGGATCGCCGACGTGGAGTGCTCGAATACCGTGGCGGCCATGCGCAGGTCTTTCTCGGCGCGGCGCTGCTGGCTGATATCGCGGCCGACGCCGAGGATGCCCTCGAAGGCGCCGTGCTCGTCCCACACCAGCACCAGGCGCAGCTCGATCGGAACTTTACGTCCGTCGGCGCGCAGGCAGTCGAACAGGTACAGTTGGGTGTGGATGTCATCGCGCAGCTTGGCCAGCGCCTCGGCGTCGCCCAAGGCCCGGCTGACTTGCTCGACCAGGCTGTAGATGCCGGCCAATTGCTGCGGGTTGGCGATGATCGACTGCCAGCCATTCTTGAACACCCAGTCCACGTCATAGCCCAGCACGGCGTTGACCGAGGGGCTGATGTAGTTGAGGGCGAGGCGGCTGTCGGTGGAGCAGATCACGTCGCTGATGCTTTCGGCCAGCATGCGGTAGCGCTGTTCGCTGTCACGCAGGGATTCGCTGGCCTCGATCTGATCGGTAATGTCCTTGGCCACGCCGATGATGCGCGTGACCTGCGCGGTCTTGTCCCCGGCCAGGGCTTGCTCGCGGATATCGAAGCGGCGCCATTGATTGTTGCGGTGGCGAAAGCGCAACTGGCATTGCAGTTGGCTCGAATAACCGGCCTGGCGCTGCTGCTGGCGCAAGTCGTGGTAATGCTCGGCGTCCTCGGGGTGCAGCAGGATTTCCCAGAAGTACTCGCCCATTTGCTGCAATTCGGCCTTGTTGTAGCCGAGGGTGTGGCCCAGGTGGTGGTTGCTGAAAATCATCCGCTGGCTGATCACATCCTGCACATACAGGTGATCGGGCACGGTTCGCACCACGTCCGACCAGAAACTTTCGCGCTCCACCAGCGACAGTTCGATCAGCTTGCGGCTGGTGATGTCGCTGATGCTGAGGATCACCGCCTTGAAGTCGTCGCGCTGTTCCGGCAGGCGCATCACCAGCCACAGGTATTGGTTGTTGCCGAGCACATCGTTGAGCTGGATTTCCAGTTCCAACTGGTTCTGTTGGGTCAGCACCGCCTCGAGCACCTGATAGCCGATGGCCGTGGCGTTGCGTGGGCAGTCATCGATCAGGCGTTCCCAGGCTTGCTCGCACGAGCTGACGTTCAACAGGCGCACCGCCACCTGGTTGACCTCGGTGACGCGCAGTTCCTTGAGCAACTGGCGACGCGCTTCGGGGTTGCCCTGCAGCCACCCGTGCAATTGCTCGCGCGTGCGGATCTTGGCCTTGTCGAAGAACGCGTTGAGCCCCGACAGGTCAAGCACGCACAGGGCCACGCCGGTGCCTTCGAAAATATCCTGATAACGCCGCCGACCTTCGTTCACCTGGCGCTGGCGGCGGCGCATATTCAACAGCACGATCACCGGCACCAACGAGAAGGCCAGGCCCAGCAGGCACTTGCCGATAAACGCCGGCAGCAATTGTTCCAGCACGGCGTTACGGTCGAAGAGGCCGCGCAGTTGCCAGTCGCTTTTGCTCAGTGGCGTGACCAGCACGCTTTTTTTCAACTCGTCCGGGGTCAGGGCGGCGGCCAATTGTGTCGGCATGCCGCTGTCACGGCTGACTACGTGGTGGTTCAGGCGATTCTCGACGGCCCACATCGGCCGCTGGCCCTGGCCATCCTGGCGGGTAAGGTTGGCCAGGTAGTTCGGCGCCAGGCGCAGCGCCCAGTACATTTTCGAATCGCCACTGGGCTGATGCAGCAGCAGATAAATGATGGTGCCGTTGTTGTCGTTGCTCAGGTAGTAGGGCTGGGAATGGCTGCGCTTGACCAGTTCCTCGAGGAAGTCGCTGTCCTGGCTGTCTTTGGCCGTGTCGCGGATTATCGCGCCGCTGGGGGCGAGCAGCGCGAAGCTGCGCAGTTCCGGCAGAGAGCGTTGCAAGCTGAGCATCAACGCCTGTTGCTGTTCGTCGTTGCGCGGCGGCTCGACCATCGGCAGCAGATTCAGCGCGATCTGTGCGCTCAGGGCCATGTTCAGGCTGATCTGTTCCGCCAGGTCGGCGCTGTAGTCGATGGTGTATTGCTGCTGGTTTTTCTGGTTCTGCTGCAGTTGGTCGAGCAGTTGCCAGAACAATAACGCGAGCAACATGAGGACAAGCGTCGCCAATGCGCCTTTGAGGGTGCCGTGCAGGGGCGCTCCCGGCGCTATGTGAGCGGCGCGCAGGGGAGTAGGCGGCGTGACGTTGGACAAACTGTGATCCTGCGGTTTGGCTGGACTGGCGCGCGACATGCACTATAAGCCGGACGCCCGGAGGGCGGCTAGCATGCCTTGACTTGTGGCAAAGTGCCAGTCCTGCCTGGCTGGACTGCCCTGGCGCATTCAGGTAGCTTTGCCGGTTACGCGGGGGCGTTCCAGCCCCAGACAATCAGGCTTTTTCCGCTCGCAGGCATTGATCAAGGTCAACGGCCCGCGCGGCGCATGGTCTGGCACGGGCTTCGCCCGCTCAATTCATCAGTCACTGACGCTAGGTTCACCATGGCTCAATACGTCTTCACCATGCATCGGCTGGGCAAAGTTGTTCCGCCGAAGCGGGAAATCCTGAAAAACATTTCGCTGTCTTTTTTCCCCGGCGCCAAGATCGGCGTGCTCGGCCTCAACGGTTCGGGTAAATCCACCCTGTTGAAAATCATGGCCGGCGTCGACACCGAGTTCGAAGGCGAAGCCCGCCCGATGCCCGATCTGAACATCGGCTACCTGCCGCAAGAACCGATCCTGGACCCGGCCAAGACCGTGCGCGAAGTGGTCGAAGAAGCCGTCAGCGTGATCAAGGACGCCCAGGCCCGGCTGGACGAAGTCTACGCCGCCTACGCCGAACCGGATGCTGACTTCGACAAGCTGGCCGCCGAACAGGCCAAGCTCGAAGCCATCCTGCAGGCTGGCGACGGTCACAACCTCGATCGCCAGCTGGAAGTCGCCGCCGATGCGCTGCGCCTGCCGGCGTGGGACGCCAAGGTTGAACATCTGTCCGGTGGTGAGAAGCGCCGTGTGGCCCTGTGCCGCCTGCTGCTGTCGGCTCCCGACATGCTGCTGCTCGACGAACCGACCAACCACTTGGACGCTGATTCCGTCGCCTGGCTGGAACATTTCCTTCACGACTTCCCGGGCACCGTGGTTGCGATCACGCACGACCGGTACTTCCTGGACAACGTCGCCGGCTGGATTCTCGAACTCGACCGTGGCGCCGGCATCCCTTACGAGGGCAACTACTCCGGTTGGCTCGAAGCCAAGTCCGACCGTCTGGCCGCCGAATCCAAGCAGCAATCGGCCCACGAAAAAGCCATGAAGGAAGAACTGGAGTGGGTGCGCAAAGGCGCCAAGGCCCGCCAGTCCAAATCCAAGGCACGTCTGCAACGCTTTGAAGAAATGCAGTCGCAGGAATTCCAGAAGCGCAGCGAAACCAACGAGATCTACATCCCGGCCGGTCCGCGCCTGGGTGACAAGGTCATCGAATTCAAGAACGTGTCCAAAGGCTATGGCGACCGCGTGTTGATCGACAACCTGTCGTTCTCCATGCCAAAAGGCGCGATCGTCGGCGTTATCGGCGGTAACGGTGCGGGTAAATCCACACTGTTCCGCATGCTGATGGGCAAGGAAACCCCGGACTCGGGCACCATCGAAGTCGGTGAAACCGTGCAACTGGCCTGCGTGGACCAAAGCCGCGAAGACCTCGACGGCAGCAAAACTGTGTTTCAGCAGATTTCCGACGGTTCCGACCAGATCCGTATCGGCAACTATGAAATCCCGTCGCGCACCTACGTCGGCCGTTTCAACTTCAAGGGCGGCGACCAGCAGAAGTTCGTCAAGGACCTGTCCGGTGGTGAGCGTGGTCGCTTGCACCTGGCCCTGACCCTGAAAGAGGGCGGCAACGTCCTGCTGCTCGACGAACCGTCCAACGACCTCGACGTTGAAACCCTGCGTTCCCTGGAAGAAGCCCTGCTGGACTTCCCGGGCGCCGCCATTGTGATCTCTCACGATCGGTGGTTCCTC
>Ga0067045_1027388_pt1 | contig 173292 bp, 159 predicted proteins | sample TerdegcTABiofilm_FD_59184 | JGI IMG/M metagenome (GOLD analysis project Ga0067045, IMG submission 59184) | Combined Assembly of (Gp0054472, Gp0054536) Wastewater bioreactor microbial communities from Singapore -Terephthalate degrading... | reverse complement strand
GGGAGCCGATGCGGGCGCTGCTCATCAAGGAACTCAAGAAGATGGGGTTCGATGATGCCTTCGCCGATCAGCTGGCCGGGCTTATCCCGGAAGACATGCCCATCCATCAGGCCATGGCCCAGTTGGCCGAGGTACTGACGGCCCAGCTCAAGATCAGCGAAGACGACATCTTGCGCCAGGGCGGTGCCGTGGCGCTGCTCGGCCCGACCGGGGTGGGCAAGACCACCACCATCGCCAAGCTGGCGGCCCGTTTTGCCATGAAGTATGGCGCCGAGCAGGTGGCCCTCATCACCACGGACAACTACAGGATCGGGGCCCACGAACAGCTGCAGACCTATGGTCGCATCATGGGTTGCCCGGTGCGTCAGGTACGGGATGCCGAGGAGCTGGCCAACGCGCTCTATCAGTTCCGTCACCGCCGGCTGGTGCTCATCGATACCGCCGGGGTAGGGCAGCGGGATATCCGTCTGACCGAGCAGCTCGACACCCTGGTCAAGAATGCCAAGGTGCGCATTCGCAGCTATCTGGTCATGTCAGCCACCTCCCAGCGCCGGGTGATGCAGGAGGCGGTGGATCACTTCCGGCGCATTCCGCTCTCCGGCTGCATCCTGACCAAGCTCGACGAGAGCCTGAATCTGGGTGAGGTGATTAACGTATGCATTCAGAACGCCCTGCCCATCAGCTACATCACAGATGGGCAGCGGGTGCCGGAAGATATTCAAGTTGCCAATGCGGCGCTGCTGGTCGGCGCGGCCATGGGCTCGCTGGAGCGGGAAACAGAAGACCCTTACTTCTGGGGTTCAGGCTTTGGCGAGGCCGAAGATTCGGAGTTTTATGAGTAACATGTATATGGATCAGGCGAGTGGTCTGCGCAAAATGCGTCAAAACAATCGAGTAAAAGTGATCGCCGTGTCTGGAGGCAAGGGGGGCGTTGGCAAGACCAACGTGACCCTGAACGTGGCGGGAGCCATGGCCGCCCAGGGCAAGCGGGTGTTGGTGCTGGATGCCGACCTTGGTCTGGCCAACGTCGACGTCATGCTGGGGCTGCGGGTGCACCGCAACCTCTCCCATGTGCTGGCGGGGGAGTGCACCATAGACGACATCATAGTCGAGGGCCCCTACGGCATGATGATAGTGCCGGCCACCTCGGGCACCCAGTCCATGGTCGAGCTGTCGCCGGTGCAACATGCCGAGCTCATCCGCGCCTTCAGCGAGATGAAGACCCAGGTGGACGTGCTGCTGGTGGACACGGCGGCGGGGATCTCCGACATGGTGCTGAGCTTCACCCGTGCGGCCCAGGACATCATGGTGGTGGTGTGCGACGAGCCCACCTCCATCACGGATGCCTATGCCCTCATCAAGATCCTCTCCAAGGATCACGGGGTGTTCCGCTTCAAGGTGGTGGCCAACATGGTGCGCTCCCTGCGCGAGGGGCAGGAGCTCTTCGCCAAGCTGACCCGGGTCACCGACCGTTTCCTCGACACCTCCCTGGAGCTGGTGGCCTGCGTGCCTTACGACACCAACCTGCGGGCCGCAGTGCGCAAGCAGAAGCTGATCGTCGAGGCGTTTCCCAAGTCGCCCGCCTCCCTGGCATTCCGTGCCCTGGCGAACAAGGCGGCGAGCTGGCCCATCCCGAACCAGCCGGGGGGACACCTCGAATTTTTCCTGGAAAATTTATTGCAAAAGCCGGTCATAGCACAGGAAGACTCCCGTGAATAAAGCCCAAGCATACTTGCGTCATCAGGATTCCTACGTGCTGGTCGAGCGTCATGCTCCGCTGGTCAAGCGGATTGCCCAGCATTTATTGGCTCGCCTGCCAAGCAGTGTCTTGCTGGATGACCTGATCCAGGCAGGTATGATTGGGCTGCTCGAAGCCTCCCGCAACTTTGACGGCAGCAAGGGCGCCAGCTTTGAAACCTATGCCGGCATCCGCATCCGCGGCGCCATGCTCGACGAGATCCGCCGCGGGGACTGGGTGCCCCGTTCGGTGCACCGCAACAGCCGTGCCATCGCAGAGGCGATCGAGAACGTGGAGCAGGCCCATGGCCGGGATGCCAGAGACACCGAGGTGGCCGCCAACATGGGGGTCTCCCTTGGCGAATACCATGCCATGCTGCAGGATGTCTCCTGCGGCAAGATCATCGGCATCGAGGATCTCGGGGTCAGCGAGGATGTGATAGGGCATCCCGATGACGCCAGCGGTCACGGCGGCTTCGACGATCTGGCGGCCGAGCGCTTTCAGGGCGCCCTGGCCGAACACATCGCCCGCCTGCCCGAACGGGAAGCCCTGGTGCTGTCGCTGTATTACGACGAAGAGCTGAACTTGCGTGAAATCGGGGAAGTCCTGAGCGTGAGCGAGTCTCGGGTGAGCCAGATCCACAGCCAGGCCATGCACAGGCTGCGGGCCCGTTTGAGAGATTGGAATTTATAAGTGGTTGTACTGGCTACACTGGAACGCAACTCTAAGGCATAATCCGCACCATAAAACCTGCGATCTGCATCATGTAAGTGAGCCGTTTTGGCGGCTATTTAGGAGGGAATTTTGGACAAGAACATGAAAATCCTCATCGTCGACGATTTTTCAACGATGCGCCGGATTATCAAGAACTTGCTGCGTGACCTGGGATATAACAATACCCATGAAGCAGACGATGGCAACACGGCCCTGCCGATGTTGAAAAACGGCGATTATCAGTTCGTGGTCACCGACTGGAACATGCCCGGCATGCAGGGCATAGACCTGCTCAAGGCGATCCGTCTCGATGACAAACTCAAGCACCTGCCGGTACTGATGGTGACTGCGGAAGCCAAGCGCGAGCAGATCATCGAAGCCGCCCAGGCCGGGGTCAATGGCTATATCGTCAAGCCGTTCACTGCCGCCACCCTCAAAGAGAAGCTCGACAAAATCTTTGAACGAATCGGCTAAGGAGCGGCAGGGATGAAGGCCAAAACGAGTGCCATGATCTCGCTTGAACAGGCAAGGATGCTGGTTGCCCACCTGGAGCGAGAAGAGTTTGAACAGGCCGATACCATCCTCGCCGATGTGTGCGCCCCCAATGCGGCGGCCCTGTTTGACAAGGTGGGGCAGTTGACCCGCCAGTTGCATAACTCACTGCAAGATTTTCGCCTGGATCCCAGGATCCCCGACCTGGCCACCCATGAGATCCCGGATGCCCGGGAGCGGCTCAGCTATGTCATCGACATGACTGACAAGGCGGCCAATCGCACAATGGATGCGGTCGAGGCCAGTCTTCCCATTGCCGATCGGCTCAATGACAACATTCAGCTGGTGATGCCCAATTGGAATGCCCTGATGAGCCGGGATCTTGAACTGGGTCAGTTCAAGGCACTCTGCCATCAACTGAATGATTTTATTAAGGCTTCGGAGACGGATGCCGATAAGTTACGACAACTGCTGACTGAAATCCTGATGGCTCAGGATTTCCAGGACTTGACCGGTCAGATGATCCGCAAGGTGATCAAGCTGGTGCAGGAAGTTGAAACAAAGTTGATAGAGATGCTGACCATGTTTGGTGAGGCCGTCATCGAGAATTCGGCGCGCAGCCTGCCGGCGAGCGGCATCGAGGCAGAAGGCCCCATCATGAACCCGCAGACAAGGTCCGATGTGGTCAATGGTCAAGATGATGTGGACGATCTGCTGTCTAGCCTGGGATTCTAATGGAGTGACGCATGGCCTTCGAAGTTGATGAAGACATACTGCAAGACTTTTTGGTCGAAGCATCAGAAATATTGGAACAGTTGTCTGAACAACTGGTCGACTTGGAAAAGCGGCCCGATGACAAGAATCTGTTGAATGCCATCTTTCGCGGCTTCCATACCGTCAAGGGGGGAGCGGGTTTCCTCTCCCTGACCGAGCTGGTGGACGTCTGCCACGGTGCCGAGAACCTGTTCGACATGCTGCGCAACGGCAAGCGAACCCTCAGTGCCGAGCTGATGGATGTCATTTTGCAGGCCCTTGATGCCATCAACGTCATGTTTGCCCAGGTGCAGAATCGGGAGCCGACCAGCCCGGCCTCTGCCGATCTGCTGCACGATTTGCACGAACTGTGCAAACCCGAAGGGCAGGAGCAGTTGCGTACCGCCAGTGTTGCCGCCCCGCAACAGCCCGAGCCGGAACCCGAACCCGAACCCGTCATCGTCGCCGAGAGCGGGCCTGTGGCCGTCAACGGTGGCGGCTCCATCGACGAGATCTCTGCCGACGAATTCGAGCGCCTGCTGGATGAACTGCACGGTGCCGGCAAGGCGCCGACAGTGTCTGCCGCCCCCGTTTTGAGCGGCTCGGGCGACATCACGGACGACGAGTTCGAGGCCTTGCTCGATCAACTGCACGGCCAGGGCCAGCATGGCGGCGCTCCGGATCTCTCCCCGCTGCAATCGGTACAAAAAGAGGTGGATGAGCTCATCGACGACGACGAGTTTGAACGCCTGCTGGATGAATTGCATGGCCGTGGCCAGGCGCCCCAGCACAGCATGGCGGCTGCACCGGCTCCCGAGCCCAAGGCACCCGCCGTGCCCGTGACCCCGCCCAAGGCGCCGGTCGCGGCCAGCGCAGCCCCCGCCAAACCCGCTTCTGCACCGGCCAAGCCGGCCCCGGCACCCGCTCCAGCCAAACAGGCGGCCCCCGCCGAGAGCAGTGCGGTGCAAAACGACACTACTGTGCGGGTGGATACCAAGACCCTGGACGTCATCATGAACATGGTGGGGGAACTGGTGCTGGTGCGAAACCGCCTGGTGAGCCTCGGCATCGCCAGCAACGACGAAGAGATGTCCAAGGCGGTGGCCAACCTGGATGTGGTGACCGCGGATCTGCAAGGCGCGGTCATGAAGACCCGCATGCAACCTATCAAGAAAGTATTCGGCCGCTTCCCGCGCGTTGTGCGCGATCTCGCCCGCACCCTCAAGAAAGATATCGAGCTGGTGATGGTGGGTGAAGAGACGGATCTCGACAAGAACCTGGTGGAGGCCCTGGCCGATCCCCTCGTTCACTTGGTGCGCAACTCCTGCGACCACGGCGTCGAGATGCCGGACGTGCGGGAGAAGGCGGGCAAGCCCCGTCAGGGCACCATCACCCTGAGCGCCTCCCAGCAGGGTGACCATATCCTGCTCTGCATCGAGGATGACGGTGCCGGCATGGATCCGGAGAAGCTCAAAGCCATCGCCATCAGTCGTGGCGTGCTCGATGCTGACAGCGCGGCGCGCATGAGCGACAACGATGCCTACAACCTGATCTTCGCCCCCGGTTTCTCCACCAAGTCCGAGATCTCTGACATCTCGGGCCGTGGCGTCGGCATGGATGTGGTGAAGACCAGCATCGTCAGCCTCAATGGCTCTGTGCACATCGATTCGACCTGGGGCAAGGGCACCCGCCTTGAGATCAAGGTTCCCCTGACCCTGGCCATACTGCCGACCCTGATGGTGGAAGTGGGTGAACAGACCTTCGCCCTGCCGCTTGGCTGTGTGAACGAAATCTTCCACCTGGATCTGAAGAAGGCCAACGTGGTGGACGGCCAGCTCACCATCATAGTCCGCGACAAGGCGATCCCGCTGTTCTACCTGCACAAGTGGCTGGTCCGCGGTGCCGGCAGGACGGCACGCCAGGACACAGGCCACGTGGTCATAGTCCAGATCGGCACCCAGCAGGTGGGCTTCGTCGTGGACAACCTCATCGGCCAGGAAGAGGTGGTGATCAAGCCCCTGGACAATCTGCTGCAAGGGACCCCCGGCATGGCCGGCGCCACCATCACCAGCGACGGCGGCATCGCCCTCATCCTGGACGTGCCCAGCCTGCTCAAGGCCTATGCCCGCCGCCACTGAGCGTCTGGCCCAAGGAGTTAAAAGAATAACAATGGCAGTCAAGGTATTAGTGGTCGACGATTCGAGTTTCTTCCGTCGCCGGGTCAGCGAGATCATCAATCAGGACCCCCTGATGACGGTGATCGACACGGCTCAGAACGGTCGGGAGGCGGTAGACAAGGCGCTGCAGTTGCGGCCTGACGTCATCACCATGGACATCGAAATGCCGGTGCTCGACGGCATCAGCGCCGTGCGCGAGATCATGGCCAAGTGTCCGACCCCCATACTGATGTTCTCCTCGCTGACCCACGAGGGGGCCAAGGCGACCCTGGATGCACTGGATGCCGGTGCCCTGGATTTTCTGCCCAAGAAGTTCGAAGACATAGCCCGCGACAAGGATGAGGCCGTCAAGCTGCTGCAACAACGCGTCAGGGAGATAGCCCGCAAGCGCTTCCTGATGGCGGCTGCCAGACCCCGGGTGCCGGAGCCCCTGGTGCGCCCCGCCCTCGGAGCTGCCTTGGCGCGTCCTCTTGATCGCCAGCCCGAGCCGGTCCGCGCCGCGGCGCCCGCCAGCTTCAAGCGCAGCGGCAAGAGCTATCAGCTTGTGGCCATCGGCACCTCCACCGGTGGCCCGGTGGCGCTGCAGAACGTGCTGACCAAGCTGCCCGGTGACTTCCCTCACCCCATATTGCTGATCCAGCATATGCCCGCCACCTTCACCGCCGCCTTTGCCGCCCGTCTCAACGGTCTGTGCCAGATCGGGGTCAAGGAGGCGGAGGACGGTGACGTGCTCAAGCCGGGTCACGCCTACCTGGCCCCCGGTGGCAAGCAGATGCTGCTGGAGGGGCGCGGGCCCGGGGCTCGCCTTCGCATCATAGAGGGCAATGACAAGGTCAACTACAAGCCCTGCGTCGATATCACCTTCGCCTCGGCCGCCAAGATTTACGGCGACAAGGTGCTCGCCATAGTGCTGACCGGCATGGGTGCCGATGGCCGGGACGGGGCGCGTCTGCTCAAGGAGCAGGGCGCCACCATCTGGGCGCAGGATGAAGCCTCCTGCGTGGTCTACGGCATGCCCCAGGCGGTTGCCAAGGCGGGCATAGCAAGCGAATCCCTGCCGCTGGACAGGGTGGCCCAGCGCATCCTGGTCGAGTTGGGTCGCTGACCATGGGCATGTTCGGCCTGGTGCTGGCGCTGCTCGCCGTGGCCGTCGCCCAATGGTGGCACGGCGGCAGCCTGCTGACCCTGCTCGATGGCCCGGCCTTCGTCATCGTGGTCGGGGGCACCTGGGGTGCCGTCATACTGCAGACGCCCCGCAAGTACATGCTGTCCGCGCTCGCCCAGGCCCGCTGGATGCTGTTCCCGCCGCGACTGGATCTGGTGCAGCAGGCCGAACGCCTGCAGGCCTGGGCCCAGTTTGCGCGCCAGCAGGGGTTGCTGGCGCTGGAGAATCAGGCCGAAGGGGAGCCTGATCCCTTCACCCGCCAGGGGCTCACCATGATAGTGGACGGTGTCTCCATCGAGGATATCCGCCGCCTGCTGGAGGCGGACATCGACATCGAGCAGGAGCGCAACGAGCACGCCGCCAGGGTGTTCGAGGCCATGGGGGGCTACAGCCCGACCATAGGCATCATAGGGGCCGTGATAGGCCTCATCCAGGCCATGTTTCACCTGGAGGAGCCGGGCACCCTGGGCGCCGGCATCGCCATCGCCTTCGTCGCGACCATCTACGGGGTGGGCTTTGCCAACCTCCTCTATCTGCCGATAGCGAATCGCCTGCGGGCATTCCACTACCACTACGGTCTCTATCAGGAGATGACGCTGGAAGGGTTGCTGGCCATCGCCCACGGGGAGAATGGCCAGCAGGTTGAACGGCGGCTACGGGCTTATCTGAAAGGGGAATAGCCATGCGCAAGCGCTATCGTTTGCACCTGCAAGGGCGAGAACATCTCGATCGCTGGCTGGTCTCCTATGCCGATTACATGACGCTCATCTTCGCCCTCTTCGTGGTGCTCTACTCCGTGGCCATCGTCAACAAGGAGCAGTACCGCGCCGTCATCGAGGGCATGACCCAGGCCTTCAACCAGGTACCGCGCAGCGATGGCTTGCTGGAAGGGCAGGGCAACTCCCTGCTGAACCACCCGGTGTCGGCCGCGCCTTCCCTGCTGGAGAGCCAGGCCTCCCCGTCGCCTTCGCGCGCCCCCATCACGGGCACCCCGATCCAGCAAGATGGCACGGCCCTTGCGACCATAGACCTGCAGTTGCAGGAGGCCATGGGCGCCCTGGTGGATGCCGGCGTGGTCAAGCTGGCGAAGGATGACAACTGGCTGACGGTGGAGCTGAGTTCCGGCCTGCTGTTTCGCAGCGGGAGCGCCTTTCTGGGGAGCAATGCGGCCCCTGTGCTCGATACGCTTTCAGGTATTCTGAAACCGGTCGATAACTATGTCAGGGTGCGCGGTTACACGGATAACCAGCCGATCAACAACGAAATGTTTCGCTCCAACTGGACCCTGTCTGCCGCCCGCGCCGAAGCTGTGCTCGGTGCCCTGGTGGCCAAGGGGATAGCCCCCGAGCGGCTCGCCTACGAGGCCTATGGGGAGTTCTCCCCCTTCGCCGACAACGGCAGCGAGCAGGGGCGGTTACAGAATCGCAAGGTCGTGGTCGCCATATCCAGATTCGCCTGGGTGCCGCGAACCTCCGTCAACTCCCTGACGGTGACGCCGGCCCCGGCCGCGCCACAGAGCGTCGACAGCGAGGACGTCAGAGTGGTGACGCTGCCCGGTGGTGGCATACGCATAACAACAAGGCAGGATTGATACAGTGATTGTTTGGACGGTTGCCAATCAGAAGGGTGGAGTCGGTAAAACCACCACGGTCGTCTCCCTGGCGGGCATTCTGGCCCAGCGTGGCCAGCGGGTACTGCTGATCGACACCGATCCCCATGCCTCCCTGACCTCTTATTTCGATTTTGACTCGGACCGGCTGGAAGGCACCCTCTACGAGCTGTTCCAGGCGGCCAAGCCGAGCAGCGAGCTGGTCAACCGCATGACCCTGAAGACCAAGTTCGAGAACATCCACCTGCTGCCCGCCTCCATCACGCTGGCAACCCTGGACAGGGTCATGGGCAACCGGGAAGGCATGGGGCTGGTGCTCAAGCGTGCCCTGCTGCGGGTGCAGGATCAGTATGACTATGTGCTCATCGACTGCCCGCCCGTACTGGGGGTGATGATGGTCAATGCGCTGGCGGCCTGCGATCGCATCCTGGTGCCGGTGCAGACCGAATTTTTGGCCTTGAAGGGGCTGGAGCGGATGATGAAGACCTTCGAGATCATGCAGCGATCCAAGCGGGACAAGTTCCGCTATACGGTGATCCCGACCATGTTCGACAAGCGTACCCGGGCCTCCCTGATGACACTGCAGTCCATCAAGGAGCAGTATGGAGAGGCGGTGTGGAATGCGGTCATTCCCATCGACACCAAATTCCGGGATGCCAGCCTGCTGCACATACCCCCGTCCATCTATGCACCGGGCAGCCGTGGCACCTATGCCTACGAGACACTGCTCAACTTTATTGATGCGCTGGAGCGTCAACGAACCCAGGAGGTGAAGCCATGAGAGAGACCACCCAGGTTCGGGCCATGGATGACTATTTCCACTCCCTGCTGCTCGATGATGTCCTGCTGCGGGACGATCCGGACGACGAGGCGCCGGCCCCTGCGCCGCAGTTGCAGCCTCAGCCTGCCCCCTTGCCCGAGGTGGTTGCAGCCCCCTATCTCGAAGCCGACAGCCGACTGGCGCAACTGAGCGAGCTGCTCGCCCAGGTGAGCCAGGTGCAGGATGAGATGGATGTCCTGAGCCATGACGAGCTGCATGTCGAGCCCTTCCAGCTCGAGGTTGAGGTCGAGCCCGAGCCCGAACCGGTCGAGGTGGCCCTGGCGACCCCCGAGGTGATCCCGGTGATCGCCGAGCCCGTCGCCCTGGCACTGGCCGAACCCGCGCTGGCGGCGGAACCTGAGCCGGCCCCTGCGGCCTGGGAAAACCTGGATACCGGCAACGAGTTTCAGGCGCTCTTCTTCGATGTGGCCGGGGTGACCTTCGCTGTGCCCCTGACCGAACTCGGCGGCATCCACCAGCTGGGGGAGGTGACTTCCCTCTTCGGCCAGCCGGGCTGGTACAAGGGGATCATGACCTCCCGGGAGCAGAAGATGAACGTGGTCGACACGGCCCAGTGGGTCATGCCGGGCCAGCATCTGGAGATAGACGAGTACAAATATCTGATCATGCTGGGGGAATCACCCTGGGGACTGGCCTGTCATCAGTTGAAGGGCACCGAACTGCTGCATCGGGATCAGGTGAAGTGGCGCCATCAGGAGGGGAAACGCCCCTGGCTGGCGGGCATGGTCAAGGAGAAGATGTGTGCCCTGCTGCACGTCAGGGAGCTCTTGGTGCTCCTTGGCCGAGGCGTGAACATTGAAGGCCGCTGACAACATCGGCACTGCCATGGTTTTATTGCTAATTTTACCCGTTGACGGGTTCATACAAGGATCAAGAAGATGACAGAGAAGCGCAATATTGCACAAAATCTGGCCGAGGACGAAGTGCTGCAGTGGGTGACCTTCCAGTTGGAAAACGAGACCTATGGCATCAACGTGATGCAGGTCCAGGAGGTGTTGCGCTACACCGAGATAGCCCCGGTACCGGGTGCGCCCGACTATGTACTGGGCATCATCAACCTGCGTGGCAACGTGGTGACCGTCATCGACACCCGCTCCCGTTTCGGCCTGCCGGCCGGTGATGTGAGCGAGAATTCCCGCATCGTCATCATAGAGGCGGAGAAGCAGGTGATCGGCATCATGGTGGACAGCGTGGCCGAGGTGGTCTATCTGCGCTCCTCCGAGATCGACGCCGCCCCGGCGGTGGGCACCGAGGAGAGCGCCAAGTTCATCCAGGGTGTCAGCAACCGCGACGGTCAGCTGCTGATCCTGGTGGATCTCAACAAGCTGCTCTCCGACGAAGAGTGGGACGATATTGGCTCCCTGTAACGGCGGGTCAAAAAGTGATACAACAGCGGTCCCGGATCTGCCCGCGGCACCTTGATGCCGAGCGGGACCCTGTGATGAGGAAGGTGACAGTTTGATGATTGAATTCGCAGCCTTGGGGTTGTCCTTGTTGGCACTGGTGCTGGCCCTCTACGGTCTATTGGGTCACCGCCGCCGTCAGCGAGAGTCCGAGGCCAGGTTGGAGACGCTGCAGGGGCAGTTCGAGAGTCTGCGCAAGCAGATGATGGAGCTGCATACCGGTGCCATCGGCATGGGTCAGCGCCTGCAATCCGCCGAAGGGGCCATGCAGAAGATCCAGGATAGCCAGCAGGAGTTGACCCTGCAGGATCCGGAGCGCCGCCTCTACAGCCGCGCCGCCAAGATGGTGGAGCTAGGCGCCGATCTCGACGAGGTGATGAGCGAGTGCGAGTTGCCCCAGGCCGAAGCCGAGTTGCTGATCTCCCTGCGCAAGGGTCGCAGCTGACCCCTGCTCCTGACAGATAGGGGAGGCTCAGGCCGCCCCTCTTTTCCCTGCCACATCTTCCCCTGTCCATGCGCGATCTCCCCACTTTTCCCCTGCCACCCCTTCCTCCGCCAGTGCCTGGTCACTCCAGTTTCCCCTTGCCACATATTCTCCTGTCCGTGCGCGATCTCCCCCACAAATCCTGTTGATTATTGGCATCTTTGAAAAGACGCCTCCGGATCCTGTGTTAAGATGCAGGCCGCCTCATTTTCAACGATTACACCCTCATGCTGCTTCAAGCCAACAATCTGAGCTGCGTGCGTGAAGATCGCACCCTGTTTGAACATCTCTCCTTCGCGGTGCGCTCGGGCGATCTGATGCAGATTGAAGGCCCCAACGGGGTGGGCAAGACCAGCCTGCTCCGGCTGCTGACTGGCCTCTCCCAACCCTTCGCGGGGGAGGTGTGCTGGAACGGGGAAAACATCCGCCATTGCCGGGATGATTACCATGCCAGCCTGCTCTACCTGGGCCATCAGCCCGGCGTCAAGGCGACCCTGACCCCCCTCGAGAACCTCTCCTTCTACCAGAAGCTGCACGGCACGGCCGAAGCTTCCGTGGATCTCTGGCAGGTGCTGGCCCAGGTCGGACTCGCCGGCTTCGAGGATTATCCCGCGGGCCAGCTCTCGGCAGGGCAGCAGCGGCGGGTGGCGCTGGCCAGGCTCTGGCTGTCGGAGCGCCCGGCGCTCTGGATCCTCGACGAACCCTTCACCGCCATCGACAAGCAAGGGGTCAGGGTGCTGGAGCGGTTGTTCCTGACTCACGCGGATCGGGGGGGCATGGTGGTGCTCACCACCCATCAGGACCTGACCTTGATGCAGGGGCGCCTGAAGACACTGTCGCTGACCTCGTTGTTGCAGGAGTAGTCATGTTGCGCGCCGTCATACACCTTATTCACCGCGAGTTGCTGATGGCCCTGCGCCAGCGCGCCGACATCTTCAACCCGCTCTGGTTCTTCCTCATCGTCATCACCCTCTTTCCCCTCGGCATCGGGCCCGAGCCCCAGCTGCTGGCCCGCATTGCCCCCGGCATCATCTGGGTGGCGGCCCTGCTGGCGGCCATGCTCTCCCTGGAGCGGCTGTTTCGCGATGACTTCAGCGACGGCGCCCTGGAGCAGATGATGCTGATGCCTCATCCCCTCGGGCTGCTGGCGCTGGCCAAAGTGATCGCTCACTGGTTGCTGACCGGCATGCCGCTGCTGCTGGTTTCCCCGCTGCTCGCCATCCTGCTCTCCCTGGACATGAAGAGCTATCTGGCCGTGGTGGCCACCCTGGCCCTGGGTACTCCGGTGCTGAGCCTGCTCGGGGCCGTCGGGGTGGCGCTGACGGCGGGCCTGCGCAAGGGGGGCGTGCTGCTCAGCCTGCTGCTGCTGCCGCTCTATATCCCGGTATTGATCTTCGCCACCTCCGCCATAGATGCGGCCAGCATGGGGTTGCCCTACGGGGGGCAACTCGCGATCCTGGGGGCCATGCTGGTGGGGGCCCTGACCCTGACGCCCCTGGCCATCTCGGCGGCACTGCGGGTCAGCGTCAACTGATTAATTACCAAAAGAGCCTCTTTTGAGGCTTATTTTTGAAAAATATAATTGAGATAGATCAAGGGGATGGCTGCTTATTGCTTTGGGGGGATATGATGTTTCCCGCCGGTGGGTATGGTAGGCCTCGCCACTTAAAAATTAATAACTGAAAGGTTCTGTGAGCTATGTGGAAATGGTTGCACCCTTATGCCAAACCCGAGCGCGCCTATGGGCTGGCCGGCACCCTGCTGCCCTGGTTTGTCGTGACAAGCCTGCTCGCCTTCATCATAGGCACCGTCTGGGGGCTGGCCTTTGCCCCCGCCGATTATCAGCAGGGAGACTCTTTCAGGATCATCTACATCCATGTGCCTGCCGCCATCCTCTCCATGGGAGCCTACTCCACCATGGCGGTGGCGGCCTTCATCGGCCTGGTGTGGCAACTGCGCATGGCGGACATGACGGTGGCGGCCATAGCCCCGGTGGGCGCCGTCTTCACCTTCATCGCCCTCTTCACCGGTGCCGCCTGGGGCAAGCCCATGTGGGGCACCTGGTGGGTGTGGGATGCGCGCCTCACCTCCGAGCTTATCCTGCTGTTCCTCTATCTTGGGGTCATCGCCCTCTACAACGCCTTCAGCGACAAGGTAGTGGCGGGGCGCGCCGCCGGCATACTGGCGCTGGTGGGGGTGATCAACCTGCCGATCATTCACTACTCGGTGGAGTGGTGGAACACCCTGCACCAGGGCGCCTCCATCACCAAGTTTGACAAGCCCTCCATCTCCCCCGAGATGCTGTGGCCGCTGCTCATCATGATACTGGCGTTTACCACCTTCCTCGGGGCCCTGACCCTGATGCGGTTCCGCAACGAGCTGCTGATGCGGGAGTGGCACCGCCCCTGGGTTGCCGACATCGCCAGACAGGAGAAGTAAGCATGCACTTTGCCTCATTCAGCGACTTCATGGCCATGGGCGGTTACGCCTTCTACGTCTGGCTCTCCTTCGGTCTGACCGCGCTCTGCCTGGTCGGCATCGTCATTTCCACCCGGTTGAAAACCCGCAGCCTGCTCGGCGAATTGCGCAACAAGCAGGCCCGAGAGGCCCGTCGCAAGGCGGCCCAGCAGATGGAGAACACTCTATGACCCCGAGACGCAAGAAACGCCTCACCATCATTCTGGCCATCAGCCTGGGCCTCGCCAGCGTGACTGGCCTGGTGCTCTATGCCCTCAGCCAGAACATAGATCTCTTCTATACCCCGAGCGAGCTGGTGGAGGGCAAGGGGCCGGAGAAGGTCAAGCCGGAAGAGGGCCAGCGCCTGCGCATCGGCGGCCTGGTGGTGCCGGGCTCGGTGCAGCGGGATCCCCAGAGCCTCAAGGTGGCCTTCAAGCTGGTGGACAACGGCGGCCATCTGGTGACGGTGGAATTTGACGGCATACTGCCGGACCTGTTCCGGGAAGGGCAGGGCATAGTCGCCCAGGGCACCCTCAAGGACGCGACCACAGTGGCCGCCTTCGAGGTGCTTGCCAAGCATGACGAGAACTACATGCCGCCGGAGGTGGCGGATGCCACCAATGGCATGCACTTCAAGCCCGAATATACCGAGGCGCAGTTGAAAGGAGCCAAACAATGAGTCTGGCTATCCGCTCACCGTTTTCATCGTTTCTCACCCGCGCACAGGTGTGTGCTGTAACTCAACCTGAAGGAACTCTGAAATGATCCCGGAATTAGGGCAGTTTTCACTGATCCTGGCCTTTGCCACCGCCCTGCTGCTGGGGAGCTATCCGCTGATCGGCGCCAAATTGGGGCGCCTCGGCATGATGTCGGCGGCCCGTCCGCTGGCCTACAGCCAGTTCCTGCTGCTGCTGCTGTCGTTCCTCTGCCTGACCTGGGCCTTCGTCGACAACGACTTCACCGTGCAGTACGTGGCCACCAACTCCAACAGCCTGCTACCGCTGCAGTACCGCATCTCGGCGGTGTGGGGGGCCCACGAGGGCTCCCTGCTGCTCTGGGTGTTGACCCTGGGGGGCTGGACAGCGGCCGTGGCCCTGTTCAGCCGTCGCCTGCCGCTGGATGCGGTGGCGCGGGTGCTGGGGGTGCTCGGGCTCATCTCGGTGGGCTTTACCGCCTTCGTATTGTTCACCTCGGATCCCTTCACCCGCACCCTGCCGTACTTCCCGGTAGATGGGCGCGATCTTAACCCGCTGTTGCAGGATCCGGGTCTAATCTTCCACCCGCCCATGCTCTACATGGGCTACGTGGGCTTCTCGGTGGCCTTCGCTTTTGCCATCGCCTCCCTGATGACAGGCAGGCTCGATGCCACCTGGGCGCGCTGGTCCCGTCCCTGGACCATGGCGGCCTGGGTCTTCCTGACCCTTGGCATAGTACTCGGCTCCTGGTGGGCCTATTACGAGCTCGGCTGGGGCGGCTGGTGGTTCTGGGATCCGGTGGAAAACGCCTCCTTCATGCCCTGGCTGGCGGGCACGGCCCTGCTGCATTCGCTGGCGGTGAGCGAGAAGCGCGCCACCTTCAAGGCCTGGACAGTGCTGCTGGCGCTCTCTGCCTTCTCCCTGAGTCTGCTGGGGACCTTCCTGGTGCGCTCCGGCGTGCTGGTGTCCGTCCATGCCTTTGCCTCCGACCCGACCCGCGGCCTCTTCATCCTGGGCTTCCTGCTGGCGGTGATAGGCAGCTCCTTGCTGCTGTTCGCCTTCAAGGGCTCCCAGGTCAAGAGCCACGGCAAACACGAGCTGTGGAGCCGCGAGACCCTGCTGCTTGGCAACAACATACTGCTGGTGGCGGGCCTGCTGACCGTGCTGCTCGGCACCCTCTTGCCCCTGGTGCACAAGGAGCTGGGGCTTGGCAGCATCTCCATCGGCACCCCCTTCTTCAACCACATCTACAGCTGGCTGATCATCCCGTTTGCCTTGCTGCTGGGGGTTGGTCCGCTGTTCCGCTGGCGCCGTCAGGAGCTCGGTGAGCTCAAGGGCAAGGTGGTGCTGGCCCTGGGACTGAGTCTGGCCGCCGCTCTGCTGCTGCCGCAGCTCTTCGCCGGTGAGTTCAAGCCCTGGGCCGCGCTCGGCATAGGCCTGGGTACCTGGATCATCATCACCAGCGTGCAGGAGACCTGGGTGCGCGCCACCCACAAACACGGTTTTGCCACCGGGGTGCGCCGCCTCGGCAACAGCCACTGGGCCATGATCCTGGGCCACGTGGGGCTGGCGGTCAGCATCATAGGCATCGCCTGCACCCAGAACTACAGCATCGAGAAGGACCTGCGGATGCAGGCCGGTGACAGGGTGCAGTTCGCCGACTACGAATTCGTGTTCACCGGTATCAGCGAAAAGAACGGCCCCAACTACGACGGTTTCAAGGGGGTGCTGGAGGTGCACAGGAACGGCAAGCAGGTGGCCCTGCTCAAGCCCGAGAAGCGGATGTACAAGGTCAGTCGCATGCCGATGACCGAAGCCGCCATCGACGCCGGCTTCACCCGGGATCTCTATGCGGCGCTGGGCGAGCAGCTCGACAACGGCGCCTGGGCGGTGCGGATCTACTACAAGCCCTTCGTGCGCTGGATCTGGTTCGGCGGCGTCTTCATGGCCATCGGCGGCGTGCTGGCCATGCTGGACAAGCGCTACCGGTTCGGCCGTCGTGACGAGGAGACCAAGGCATGAGCAAGAAGACTTGGCTGTTTCTGCTGCCCTTCATCATCTTCCTGATGGGGGCCGTGTTCCTGTTCAAGGGGCTCTACTCGGACCCCACCAAGCTGGAATCCGTGATGGTGGACAAGGAGGTGCCCGTGTTCACCCTGCAGGACATCTATGACCTGGGCAAGCAGCATGACAGGAGCATCTTCAAGGGGCGCCCTATGCTGCTCAACGTCTGGGCCACCTGGTGCCCGACCTGCTATGGCGAGCACACCTACCTCAAGCAGCTGGCGGGGCAGGGTATTCCCATCGTCGGCATGAACTACAAGGATGAGCGGGACAAGGCCATCAAGTGGCTGGCTGAGCTCGGCAACCCCTATGAGGTCAACCTCTATGATCCGGACGGCATGCTGGGGCTGGATCTGGGGGTCTACGGCGCCCCCGAGACCTTCTTCATCGACAGCCAGGGCATCATCCGTTATCGCCACGTGGGGGACGTCAATCCCGAAGTCTGGGCCTCGACCCTCAAACCCATCTTCGATGCCATGAAGTGAGGGCCGCTCTGATGAAAACGCTTATTGCATCCCTGTTGCTGCTGGGGGGCCTGCTGGGCGCCGGCCAGGCCAGTGCCGCCATCGACGTCTACACCTTCGACAGCGATGCCCAGGAGCAGACCTTCCGCGAGCTGACCAAGGAGCTGCGCTGCCCCAAGTGTCAGAACCAGGACATCGCCGACTCCAATGCGGGGCTCGCCAAGGATCTGAGGGACAAGACCTACCAGATGGTGCGGGACGGTAAAAACAAGGAGGAGGTAGTGGATTACATGGTGGCCCGTTACGGCAACTTCATCCTCTATGATCCGCCCCTGATGGCCTCCACCCTGATCCTCTGGCTTGGCCCCCTGCTGGTCATTGTCATCGGTGCCGCCACTGTGGTGGTGCGCAGCCGCCGTGCCCCGGCGGCGACAAAACGAATGAATAACGCCCTGAGCGAAGAAGAGCGGCGCCGTCTGGCCGAGCTGCTCAAAGAGGAAGAGAAACAATGACCGCATTTTGGATAGTGATCGCGGCCCTGCTGGTGCTGGCGAGCCTGGCGCTGATCCTGCCGCTGTGGCGCGGCGAGGGTCGCCAGAGCATCAGCCGTTCGGCCCTCAACAAGCAGCTCTATCGCCAGCGTCTGCTGGAGATTGGCGAGGAGCGTGAGCAGGGAATACTGGCCGAGGAGTCCGAGTCCCTGGTAGAACTGCAACGCAGCCTGCTGGACGACATCCCCGACGTGGAGCAGAGCGCCCGCGGCGGCAAGAGTCTGATCTGGATCCCGGGTGTGCTGGTGCTGGTGGTGGTGAGCCTGGGGCTCTACTACCAGCTGGGAGCCTGGCAGGAGGTGAGCCGCTGGCAGGATGCCAGCAGCCGGCTGGGAGAGCTGAGCAACCGCATCCTGGTGGAGCGGGATAGCGAGGTCACCGAACAGGATCTGCTGGACTTCACCCTGGGGCTGCGCACCCGGCTGAAAGAAGAACCGAACGACTACCGTGGCTGGCTGCTGCTGGGGCGTCTGACCCTGGATGGCAATGACCCCGAGATGGCCCGCGAGGCGCTGGAGCGGGCCTACTCCCTGGCGCCGCAGAAGGCCATGGTGGCGGTACCCTATGCCCAGGCCCTGATGATGACGGGGGAGGAGGCCCGGGCGGATCAGCTGCTGCAGGCGGCCATCGCCCAGGATCCGGCCAACATAGAGGCGCGCTCGGTCCATGCCTTCATGGCGCTGCAGAAAGAGGACTTCCAGACAGCGCTGGTGCGCTGGCGAGCCATGTTGCCGCTGCTGGAGAAGGGATCGACCCGCCACGCCATGGTGGAGCGCTCCATCGAGTATGCCGAGCAGCAACTGCGTCAGCGCGGCATCGCCGTGACAGCCGCACCCGCCGCTCAGGCCGGGCAGGGCAGTGCCCAGATAGTGGCGGTGAAGGAGGGAGAGTATCCCCTGCACATCACCCTGGCACCTGGCATCCAGCTGCCGGAGGATGCCCACCTGTTCGTCTTTGCGGTGATCCCCAATGGTCCGCCCATGCCCATCGCGGTCAAGCGCATCCCGGGTCCGCAGTTGCCCCTCACCCTGTCACTGGGGGATGGGGATGCCATGATGGAGGGGAGCAAGCTGGCGGCCTATCCCGAGCTGCAGTTCAAGGCTCGCCTCTCCCGGGGCGGCAACGTCATGAACAAGGAAGGCGCCTTCGAGGGGGTCTCGGTCACAGTGCCGACCACCAGCATCCCTACAGCGCCGATTGACATCCGCATCGATCACGCACTCTAATACCCTCTTGGCCCGACCCCGGGATGGGGCGGGCCTACCTATAATCCATAAAGATTCCCAAAAAAGCTTAGGACTTTCATATGTATCTGCGTTCAGGAGCATTGGCAGTGGCACTGCTGTTGGGGGGCTGTGCGGGTGGCCCTCCCAAGCCGGGCCCAGAGAGCCTGGATCTCAACGAAACCCCCAGCCGCCCCGGGGCGTCCAGCACGGCCAGCGATCCCCGTGACCCCTTCCAGGGGGCGAACCGGGCCATGTGGGCCATCAACTACGACGTGCTGGAACCCTATGTGGCTCGCCCCGTGGTCCATGGCTATGCCCGCTATGTGCCGCAGGGGATGAAGGACGGCATCGACAACCTGGTGGAGAACTTCGACGAGCCGAGCAGCATGGTCAACCATCTGCTGGTCGGTGATCTGAAGGGGGCGGGGACCAACCTGGGCCGCTTCACCCTCAACACCACCATAGGTCTGCTGGGGATCTTCGACGTGGCCAAGCATGCCGGCCTCGAGCGCAACATGCTGGAGATGGATACTGTGCTCGGCAGGGCGGACATAGGGGATGGCGCCTACATAATGGTGCCCGTCTACGGCCCGACCACCACCCGTGAACTGGTGGGGGATACCATAGATACCATCTACTTCCCCTATGCCCTGCTGACCTTCCCGATGAAGTTCGTGCACTGGGCGCTGGATGGTCTGGGCACGCGCTCCAAGCTGATCGATCAGGAGCGGATCATCGACAATGCGCTCGATCCTTATGCCCTGACCAAGGACTTCTACCTGCAGTACAACGACGGCAAGGTGACGGGTCGCCAGCCTGAGCTCAAGCAACAGGGCCAGCAGGAGGATGACAGCAACCTGGACGAGTATCTGGACGAGATAGACCAGTAACGACCCATGGTTATCAAAAAGGCGCCCATGGCGCCTTTTTCGTTGCTTGTTCGCCATAAAAAAACGCCCCGCAGTGCGGGGCGTTTTGGCAAGAAAGAGGCTATCAGGCAGCCAGGTTCTTGGCCACGAATTCCCAGTTGACCAGGGTCCAGAAGGTTTCCATGTACTTCGGACGCAGGTTGCGGAAATCGATGTAGTAGGCGTGCTCCCACAGGTCGACGGTCAGCAGCGGGGTGGTCCCGGCTTCGGTCAGCGGGCAGCCGGCGTTGGAGGTGTTGACGATGGCCAGGGAGCCGTCAGCTTTCTTCACCAACCAGGTCCAGCTGGAGCCGAAGTTGCCGATGGCAGACTTGGTGAATGCATCCTTGAACTCGGCGAAGGAGCCAAACGCCTTGTTGATGGCATCGGCCAGGGCGCCGGTGGGCTCGCCACCGCCGTTCGGGGAGAGGCAGTGCCAGTAGAAGGTGTGGTTCCAGATCTGGGCGGCGTTGTTGAAGACACCGCCAGTGGAGGTCTTGATGATCTCTTCCAGAGACTTGCCTTCAAACTCGGTACCCGGCACCAGGTTGTTCAGGTTGACCACGTAGGTGTTGTGGTGCTTGCCGTGGTGATATTCCAGGGTTTCCTGGGAGATGTGCGGTTCCAGAGCATTGATTGCATAGGGCAGAGCGGGAAGTTCGAAAGCCATTTTCTACTCTCCATTGGCTGGGCCGTGCGAAGGCGACGGTTGCAAGACATTGCGTACTCTTTTCTATGTTGAAAAGAATTGTTCTTGAAATGATGGGGCCAGACGGCCCAAAGCCCGTCGATTGTAGCAGCATCAAAGATGGGCGAACAACTCTTGATTCTCGCCATGATCCGGATCAAGCTGCGGCGTATTGATTCATCACTTCTTGCATTCGGGACGGTTTGCCAGTTTGTGGTCTGCCCGGTTTGCAGTAGAATGGCCGCCGAAATCGCTCTAGTGAGGCATTTATGGAAACTATTGAAAAGATCAAACAGCAGCTGGCTGAGAATCCCATCATCCTGTACATGAAGGGATCCCCCAAGCTACCCAGCTGCGGTTTCTCTGCCCAGGCCTCCCAGGCCCTGATGTCCTGTGGCGAGCCCTTTGCTTACGTCGACATCCTGCAAAACCCGGACATCCGTGCCGAGCTGCCGAAATTTGCCAACTGGCCGACCTTCCCGCAACTCTGGGTGGAAGGTGAGCTGGTCGGTGGTTGCGACATCATGATCGAGATGTTCCAGGCCGGCGAGCTGCAGACCCTGATCAAGGAAGCTGCTGCCAAGCACAAGCAGGATGATGCCGCCGCCGAATAAGGTCGCATCCGCATCATGCAAAAAGGGGAGCCATTGGCTCCCCTTTTCTATGGGTGCGCAGGGCCTTAGGCGATGCGCTCGATCCGCGCCATGTAGAAACCGTCGAAGCCGGTCTCGGAGGGGCTGACGGTGTGGTCATCCCGCAGGCGATAGTTCTCGTTGGCCGCGAGGAACTTGTCCACCTGCTGGCGGTTCTCCTGGGGCAGGATGGAGCAGGTTGCATAGACCAGCAGGCCGCCCACCTTCACCATCTGGCTGTAGCGCTGCAGTATCTCTTCTTGCAGGGCGACCAGCACCGGCAGGCGCTCGGCGGTGTCACGCCACTTGGCATCCGGATTGCGCTTGAGCACGCCAAGACCGGAGCAGGGCACGTCCAGCAGCACGCGATCGGCGCTCTCCTTGAGGCGCTTGACAGTCTTGCTGCTGGTGATGACCCGGGTCTCCACGTTGTGGGCACCGGCGCGGCGGGCGCGCTGCTTGAGGTTCTCCAGCTTCCACTCTTCCACGTCCATCGCCAGCAGGCGGCCCTTGCCTTCCATCATGGCGGCGATGTGCAGTGTCTTGCCACCGGCACCGGCGCAGGCGTCGATGACCCGCATGCCCGGGGTCACTTCCAGGGCGGCGGCGACCAGTTGGGAGCCGGCATCCTGCTGCTCGAAGCAGCCATCGGCAAAGGCCTTGGTGCGGAACAGGGCGGCGTCAGAGGTGACCTGCAGGGCAGTCTCAACACCATCAACGGGAATGGTGGTGACATGCTCTTTGGCCAGAATGGCCTGCAGCTCTTCCCGGGTGCACTTGAGGGTGTTGACCCGTAGGTAGCGCTTGGGCATCCAGGCCAGAGCGGCACGCTCGGCAGGCCAGGCCTCACCCAGCTGCTCGTTACCCAGCTTCTCCAGCCAGGCAGGGCAACCATCCATCAGCACCGGGTTCTTCTTCGCCTCGGTCAGACGGCGGCGGAATGCCTCTTCATTGAAGCGATCCAGGGTCGGATTGTTGGGCTGGGCAATCTTGTGGAAGGCGTGCCAGCTGTGCAGCAGCGGCCAGACATTCTTTTCGGCCTGACGGACCTGGATGCCGGTCAGGAAGCAATAGAGGCTGAGACGACGCAGCAGGTCGCCGGTGACCAGGGCAATCCTTGCCTGTTCTTGCGGTTTGAGTTCGATGCCGGAGAAGTGACGGGCATAAGCGCGGTCCAGGGTGAGGCCCTGACCGAGTACATCGTCAACAATGGCAACGACCAGATCCCCGAAACGGGGCAACAGTGGGGATTTGAGCATGAGATTAACCTTGGCCAAAAAAGGATGAACCGGCCCGTGACACAGGAGGGTTCTGAAACGGACAAATCCGCGCCATGATAGGGGCTAGACTGCATTGGTGCAACCGTCCCCATTCGGGGAATGTACAGAGGATGGGACTGGACTTCTCACCCGGGCAGGAAAATGATGCTGAGGCAGTTCAGGCGAACGCATGGAAAAAGGGATAATAAAGATGCAGTTGATGAAATACTCTCCGCTGGCGTTGCTGGTGGCCGGTCTGATGAACGCCACCGGCCTGGCCGCCAGTGAGTGGAATACGGTGGCGGCGCGGGCCACCGCTGCCGATGGCTATGAGGTGCGGGCCAGCCAATATCGCATTGCCACTGTGCCGGCCGATTACTTCGCCGGTTTGCAGGGAGGGGATCCTCGACTGACCCTGCCGCTGCCGGATGGCAAGGAGGTGACCTTCAACCTGCAGCCCTATGATCTGCTGCCATCGGATCTCGCCGCCAGGTATCCCGGCATTCTGGCATTCAAGGGATATGACGAGTCCAACCCGGTGGAGACGGGGCGCTTCGATCTCGGTCCCCAGGGTTTCCACGCCATGTTCAGCCACCAGGGCCGCATGGTGTTCGTGGATCCGCTCCGAAACGGTGAAGGCTACGCCATCTATTACCAGCAGGATGCCCACAGCCGGCTGGAGGAAGAGGCGGACAAGGTCATCGGTTCCCAGGCCAAGGCTCTGGCCCGTCAGGTCCTGGTGGATGGCAACGAGCGCAAGCGCTACGTCATCGCCATCTCGGCGGCGGGGGAGTACACCCAGTATCACGGCGGCACCGTCGAGGCGGGTCTCGGCGCCATCGCCACCCTGCTCAACCGGGTCAACGAGGTGTACCAGCGTGACGTCGCCGCCGAGTTCCAGCTCGCCAGCGGCAACGACACCATCATCTTCACCGACACCGCCACCGATCCCTTCAACAACGATGACGGTGACATAGATGCCAACGTCACAGTGCAGCAGAATGCACAGACCCAGGCCGGCACCAAGCTCGGCGCCTTCGACATAGGTCACGTGGTCAACACCGGGGGCGGCGGTCTGGCGGGGCTGGGAGTGCTCTGCACCGCGGAGAAGTCGGCGGGCATGACGGGCTCCCCCAATCCGGTGGGGGATGCCTTCTTCATCGACTACGTGGCCCACGAGATTGGCCACCAGTTCGGCGCCGACCACACCTTCAACGGCACCACCGGCAGCTGTGGCGGTGGCAACCGGGAGGCCAGCCAGGCCTGGGAGCCCGGCAGCGGCAGCTCCATCATGGCCTATGCGGGGATCTGCGGGGAGGAGAACCTGCAGGCCAACAGCCTGCCCTACTTCCACAGCAAGTCCATCGAACAGATGCGGGCCCACATGGCCAGGGTCGCGAGCTGTGGCAGCTCCCAGAGCCTGACCAACAACGCACCCCAGGTCGCCGCCGGCAACGACTATGTGATCCCGGCCAACACCCCCTTCGTGCTCAAGGGCGCCGGGGCGGATCTGGATCAGGATCCCCTGAGTTACACCTGGGAGCAGATCGATCTCGGCACCGAGTCCTTCAGCGTCGCCAGCATGGTGGACGACGGCAGTCGCCCGCTGTTTCGCTTCGTGGCGCCGACCGCGTTGCCGGAGCGCACCCTGCCAAGCCTGCCCTCCCTGCTCTCCAACACCCTGGCGAAGGGGGAGGCCTGGCCTGCCACCAACCGGGCTCTCAACTTCCGCCTCACGGCGCGGGACGGCAAGGGCGGTGTCGCCAGTGACGACATGAAGATCCAGGTGGTCAACACCGGCAGCGCCTTCCGCCTGACCAGCCCGCTGGTGACCCCGCTGGGAGCCGGCGCCAACCAGACCATAGGCTGGGACGTGGCCGGCACCAATGCGGCCCCCATCAATTGCAGCAAGGTGGATCTCTCCCTGACCCGGGACGAGGGGGTGAGCTGGACCTTGCTCGCCAGCGGCCAGCCCAACTCGGGCTCGGCCAGCGTCACCATACCCGCCGGCAACGACGGCACCGCCAGGCTGAAGGTGGCCTGCAGTGACAACCTCTTCTTCGCCATCAGCCCGCTCAAGCTGTCGGTGACCCAGCGTGGGGATGAGGGCGGCGGTGGTGGCGGTGGCTCCCTCGGCTTCTGGACCCTGGCCCTGGCGCTGCTGGGCTGGCAACGGAGGCGGGCATGAGGCTGGCCGGCGTGCTGCTGCTTACCCTGCTCGGCGGCTGTCAGGCCGATGCCGACACCCTGGATCAGGCAGTCAGTGACAGCCTGGCCCAGCAGGATTACCGGCTGATAGTACGGGCCGGCCGTGGCGAGGTGGCACCCGGCATAGCGGCGGAGCAACAGGTGGCTGCCAAGGCTCGCTGTGGCGTGCGCTATCTGGAGGGGCTCGGCGATGTCATCAAGCCGGATCAGAAGGAGGCCCACGCCAGGCTGAGCGCCTATGCGGCGGAATATAACCGGCGCATGCTGGCCCATTGCCCGCCGGTTGACGGCAAACCATAGGCTGGCGGCAAGCTGCCGGCAGAAAAAGGGAGGCACAGGCCTCCCTTTCTGTTTTTGGTGTCGGCATTTGGCCGCCCCCAGGCTTGTACCCATGACGTGCTCGTCGCACAATGCCTCCATCCATAGCCGCACGGGCGGCAAAGAAAGAGAGAAGGAAAATCAAGATGATGGATGTGGCTGATCTGCGTCGTGAATACACCAGGGGCGGACTGCACCGGGCCGATCTGCCGGCCGAGCCTCTCGCTCTGTTCGAGAAGTGGTTGGCCCAGGCGTGCGAGGCCAAGCTGACCGACCCCACCGCCATGGTGGTGGGCACAGTGGATGCCGACGGCCAGCCCTGGCAGCGCACAGTGCTGCTCAAGCACTACGATGCCCTGGGCATGGTGTTCTACACCAACATGGGCAGCCGCAAGGCGCACCAGCTGGAGGGCAATCCCCGCATCAGCCTGCTCTTCCCCTGGCACACCCTCGACCGCCAGGTACACGTGACAGGCCGGGTGGAGAAGATGAGCACCTTCGAGGTGATGAAGTACTTCCACAGCCGCCCCAAGGATAGCCAGATAGCCGCCTGGGTCTCCAAGCAGTCGACCCGCATCTCGGCCCGCGGTGTGCTGGAGGCCAAGTTCCTCGAGCTCAAGCAGAAGTTTGCCAATGGCGAGGTGCCGCTGCCGAGCTTCTGGGGCGGTTTCCGGGTGGTCATCGAGACGGTGGAGTTCTGGCAGGGGGGCGAGCATCGCCTGCACGATCGCTTCTACTACAGCCGCGAGGGGGATGGCTGGCACATAGAGCGTCTGGCCCCCTGATGAACATTGCCAGGCTCAAGAATTTCACCGAGATAGTGAAGAACAACTTCAATATCTCGGCGACGGCGGAGAAGCTCTACACCTCCCAGCCGACCCTCAGCAAGCAGATGAAGATGCTGGAAGACGAGCTGGGGCTGGCGCTCTTCACCCGCAAGGGCAAAAACCTAGTGGGTTTGACCCCTATGGGGGAGCAGGTGATGGAGCTGGCCAAGGGGGTGGTGGCCCAGGTGGAGCAGATTGGTCAACTTTCCCTTGGGGATCAGCTGGCCACCAGCGGGGTGCTGCGCATCGCCACCACTCACACCATGGCCCGCTACAAGCTGCCGTCGGTGATCACCGCCTTCTCCCGCCGCTACCCCGAGGTCAGCATCCAGCTGCATCAGGGGGCGCCGGCCCAGTTGGCGCAGATGGTGCAAAACGGGGATGTGGAGATGGCCATCGCCACCGAGTCCATGCACCTGTTCGACGAGCTGGCGACCATTCCCTGCTATCGCTGGGGGCGCGGTGTTGTGGTGCCCCACGGCCACCCGCTGCTCGACTGCCAGCCGCTCTCCATGGCGGATCTGGCCCGTTATCCCCTCATCACCTATGTGTTCGGCTTCACCGGTCGATCCAAGATGGACAAGGCGTTCGGTCGTCATGGCCTCAGCCCGCGCATAGTGCTGACCGCCACCGACAGCGACATCATCAAGCACTATGTGCGTCTCGGCATGGGGGTGGGGGTGATCGCCACCTCGGCGTTCGACGAGGGGGACAGGGAGAGCCTGGTCTGCCTCAACATAGATCACCTGATCGCCTCTAGCGTGGCCCATGTCTGCCTGCGCAGGCACGCTCACCTGCGGGATTACATGTATGACTTCATCCACCTCTATGCCCCCCACGTGAGCCGGGAGACGGTGCAACTGGCGCTGCTCAACCAGTCGACCCCCGCCAGTGCGGCGACCCTGCCCTGGTTGTAGCGCCGGATCTGTGCTGCGGCCCTGAATGGCAGAGGCAAAAAAAGAGAGGCCATTGGCCTCTCTTTTGTTTATCGGTATGCGGGATTAATCGCGTCTGGTCGCCAGATTGACAAAGATCTGGGCACCGATCAGCAGGCAGTCATCATCCAGGTAGTAGGGGTTCCCATGCAGGTAGTTGCAGAGCCCCTGTTGCCCCTCAGGCTGCCCTGGTCACCAGACTGACAAAGATCTGGGCGCCGATCAGCAGGCAGTCATCGTCCAGATAGTAGGGATTGGCGTGCAGGTAGTTGCAGATCCCCTTGGCCTGGCAGCCGCTGCCGAGGAAGAACATGGCCCCCTTGCGACCCGGGGTGGCGTTGAGCATGTAGCTGAAGTCTTCGCTGCCTGTCATGGGCTGGCCCCGGGGGTTGATGCCCTCGGCCGGCAGCACGTCGGCGGCGGCCTGCAGCAGGCGCTCGCAGGCCTCGCCATGGTTCTCCACCGCCGGGTAGCCGGCATAGACCATGGTGGTCTTGAAGCCGCGCAGCTCGCTCTGGGCGACCATGTCCTTGAAGCTGTTTTTCAGGATCTGGTCGGTCTCGGCGTCCATGGCACGTATGGTGCCGCGGGCCTGCACATGATCGGCGACGGCGTTGGGGATGGTGCCGCCGTTGATCATGCCGCAGCCAAACACCGCGGGGCTGAACGGGCTGGTGCGCTTGGCGACTATGTAGTCCATGTCCTCTATGATGCGCACCGCCTCACGGATGGCATCCAGCCCCTTGTGGGGGGTGGAGCCGTGGGCGGAGATGCCGTGCACATCCAGGGTCCAGGCCGAGCCCCAGGAGGACATGACCCCCTGGTTGAACTTGATGGTGCCCGTCTCCATGGCGCCGTCGTTGTGCAGGGCATAGATCTCGTCCACCCCCTTCATGCAGCCGAGCTCCACCATCTTCTCGGCCCCCGGTATCCGCATGTCCTCCTCCGCCATCTGGAAGATGACGCGAACGTTGTAGCGCAGCCGCTCCTGGTGCCCTGCCAGGAATTTGGCGGTGGTCAGGGCGATCGCCATGTGGGAGTCGTGGCCGCAGTTGTGGGCCATGCCCTCGTGGGTGGACTTGAACGCCACCTCGCTCATGTCGTGCATCTCCAGGCCATCCATGTCGGCACGGAAGGCGATGGTGGGCAGGGTGGGATCAACGACCAGATCCCCGTGAAAACCGGTGAAGCCCGGATACTCGGTGATCTTGTAGCCAAACTCCTCCATCAAGCCCCGGCAGTAGGCTGAGGTCTTGAACTCGGCCCCGGAGTACTCCGGGATGCGGTGCAGGTGGTGGCGTACCTCGTGGCTGAAGTCGCGCAGGGCAAGGAGGTCAGGTTCGATATGGTAGTGGTTCATCAGATGATCCCTTGAATGGAGAAGCCGAGTTGGGCAACCAGCGAGGCGCCGAAGAAGCAGCAGGTGGAGACGATCATGAAGATAAGGATCACCTTCCAGGACATCTTCTTGAGCTCCTCGAGCTGACCGCCGACGGAGAGGCCGGCGAAGGCCAGCAGCGGCACGCAGCAGGAGAGGAAGGAGATCTTCGCCACCGCATCGATGAAGAGACCGCGCACTGGCGTCTCCGGCAGGCAGATGAGGATGCCGATGATGGTGGCATAGGCAAAGGCTGGCAGGGAGGAGGGCAGATAGCGTTTGGCCACCAGGGAGGCGAACACCACCAGGGACATGGCGACGAAGCTGTCGCCCATGAGCCAGAGCGGGGTGCCCGTGGTCAGGGTCTGGGTAAACATGGCCAGCAGGATCGCCAGAAAGACGAACCGCATATCCATCACGATGCTCTTCATGCTTTCGCTCCTTTGTCAGTCAGGGCATAGATCTTTTCGGCAAGGGGCAGCCCCAGGTAGGTGAGGGAGAGGGCGCCCAGGGCAGACGAGAGCAGGTTCGAGGCGGCGGCTATGCTCAGCACCTGCTGGGCCAGCGCCTCGTCGAGGCCGTTGATCAGGGCGCCGGAGGCGGCGCTCAGCATGGAGCCTGAGCCCACGCCGGAGCCGGCGGCCAGGGCCAGCGGGTGCAGACCTGTGAGGGGCGCTATGCTGCCGAGCACGCTGAACCAGAGGGTGCCGATGACGGAGCCGCACAGGTAGATGGCGAGCACGCCTATGTACTCCTGGGAGCCGGTACCGAACTTGCCCTGGATCACCGCGACCGAGGGCTCACGGCTGATGGAGGAGCAGGCCCCGATGGCGCGACGGCCGAAGCCGAATTTCACCGCCAGCGGAATGGCGATGAGGATGGGCAGCAGGTTGCCTATCTCCTGCAGGAAGAGCGGCACGCCGACGCTGAGGATCATCTTGAGGTTGGGGATGATCATGCCCGCGTACTGGGTACCCAGGATCAGCAGGCTGAAGCCCACCATCTTGCCGCAGAAGCCCTCTTCCTTTTCGCTGAAGAGGCGCTTCCAGCCCGGGATGCGATCCTTGACCGGCTTGGCGGAGACTATCATGCCGATGATGACGGCAAAGAGCATGGGCAGTATGGGGATGATGGCGATGCCTATCCTGATCTCCTGTTTCCCGATGAGGTACTGGGCCACGAAGATCAGCAGGGCGGTCGCCAGGGTACTGACTAACACCGTTTTGAGGGGAGTGGTTTGCTGCATAGTGTGTTCTCTTGTTATGCGTTGTCATTCACGAGCGGCGCTGGCCGCTGCGAGATGGGGGCATGATAGGAAGGGCAGGGGGGCATTAATGTGACCGCCATCAAGCTGGCCATATGGCATTTTTTCATGGGGTATGCCGTTTAACCATGCTAAAGATATGGGTTAACAAACCATTAGCAGCCGGTTATGCTGCGCCGTTCGGCGGTCGCAGGGGGAAGGATGGAACTGTTGATAGAAGAGGCGCTCTGGCAGCCTCGCTGGCAGGAGGTGCTGCAGAGGTGGCAGGGGCAGGGCAACCGTTGGCAGTTGCTGCGGGGCAGGCGCGGCGAGCAAGGGGCAGTGACCCCTGTGCCCTGGGCCCGCTGCCCGCCCGATGGCATCCTCTCGGCCAGCGGCTTGCTCGCCGCCTGGCTGGGGGAGGGTGAGTCACCCCTCATGACGGCGGACCCGAGTCGCCAGATCCTGATCTCTGCCTCCAGCGTCCTCCTGACCCTGGCCAAGGAGAGCGGCCTGCTCACCCTGGGGCCCAATGGGGCGGATATGCTCCTCGGCACCGATGGGGATCTGGCCGCCGCGCTGCAACGCCTGCTGGCCCGGCGCCTGACCACGCCCCTGCTGCGTGAACCCGGGGGCGCAGCCTCTCCAGCCCTGGTGCTGCGGCCGCTGCAAGCCGCTGACGAATCGGCCGTCCTGCGCTATTGCTCGGATGAGGCGCTCGCCCGCTACACCCTCAACATCCCCCACCCCTATCCGCCAGAGAGTGCCCGCGACTGGCTCGCCATGAGCGGGCGCAAGGCGGCCCTCGGGCTGGGGCGGACCTGGGCGCTGACATTGCCCATGGGTGATGAGCCGGCTCCCCTGCTCGGGGTCATCTCCCTGCACTGGCACGGCGAGCTGGCCTGGTGGGTGGGGGTCCCTTGGCAAAACCGCGGGCTGGCCACCCGGGCGGCGCGGCTGGTCAGGGCTTTTGCCTTCGAGCAGTTGCGCCTGCCCGCCGTGACCGCCCGCCACATGCCGGACAACCTGGCCTCAGGCCGGGTGATGGCCAAGCTCGGCATGCACCATTGCGGGCGGCGGCCCGGGTCGGCGCGCCAACCCGCTGAACTGGATCATTGGCGGCTGGATCGCCCGCCGTGCCTGCCGGACGACCTCAAGGAGGCGCTGGCCCCCTGGCTCGAGGACGAGCGGGTGGCGGTGGCCATCCTCCATGAGGACGAAGTCGGGGGGCAGGAGGTGGCGCTCTTCATGGAAGGGGCCGGGGCGGGCGGTGAGCGGCGCCTCCCCGCAGGGCTGACGGTCAGGTGCCATCCGCTCGCCTGGCTGGCGCCTGAGGCCCCCGGGGTGCAGGCCCATGGTGGTGGCGTCCTGCTCAAGGACAGGGGCGAGCTTGGCCTCGGGTACCTGCTGCGATTGCTGGAGCCTGGTGCTTGATGCTGGCAAAGTCGGCGGGAAGAGGGGGTATTGCGACGCTTGGCGCATGGATTGCCATTCGTTTTCCTGAGTCAGCCCTCCCATTTTCGGATAAAGGCGCTCAAGTCAGGGGCCACTTCTGTGAAATAATGACCGCCCTGCTGTACGAGGAGTAACGCTGTATGTTGAGAACCGAGCGTCCCGGCGACATGCTGCCAGTCTTTGAGCTGGTGAGCGCCGCCTTTGGTCGTCCCGACGAGGCCGAACTGGTCAATCGCCTGCGCGAGTGTGGGGCCGCCGTGGTCACCATGGTCGAGGAGGAAGAGTACGAGTTCATGGGGCACCTGATGCTGAGCCCGATCACCATTGACGGCCAGGAAGGTCCCTGGCTCGGGCTGGCGCCGGTGGCCGTCCATCCGGACTGGCAGGGGCAGGGCATAGGCTCGGATCTGGTGCGGGAAGGGCTGGACACGGCCCTCGAGATGGACTGGAAGGCGGTGGTGGTGCTCGGCGATCCGGCTTACTATGGCCGCTTCGGCTTCAGGCCCGCCAGCGACTTCGGCCTGCACTGCATCTACGAGGTGCCCGCCGACTGCTTCATGGCGATGGAGCTGCAGCCCGGGGGGCTGGCCGGCCTGCAGGGCGAGGTGCTCTACCACCCCCTGTTCGATGAAGAGCCGGTGGAATAACCGCCTGAATGCCATAGAAGAAGGACCCATTAAGGGTCCTTCTTCATTTCAATCCGTCCCTCATTGGGCCAGGGACTTCAACTGCTGCCTGCCCGGCGGATTGTTCCAGTCGATGGGGCCGTGGGTGAAGCGATACTGCAACCTTGGCAGGCAGAGCTCCAGCCACTCCTCCCTGAAGTAGGCATAGCCCTGGTCCCAATCCGGGTCATTGGCCCAGCCGGTTTGCAGGAAATGGAGCCGGGTGCCCTGACCTTCGGGTACGAAGCGCAGGCTGACCTGGGTCTTCTGCTGGCGGATATGGGGAAACTGGGGCGGGAAATTCCAGCTGAAGCTGAGCAAGTCATGGGGCATGACCGCCATCACCCGGCACCCTTCACTGCCGCGCTCCCCCAGCGGGGCTTCTGGCCTGAAATAGATTTCGAAAGGACCGTTGGGTTCCGGCACCATCAGACATTCCGGCGCCAGGAAGCTGCGCAGACCGCTCTCCGTGGTCCAGGCCCGCCAGACATCGTCGATGTGGGCGGGTACCAGAATGCTGCCTTCTATTTGCTTGTTATCCATAAATCAGTGAACCTCAAACCAGTCATGGACGGGACCCAGGCAGTATAGCCCCTAAGGCGATAAAATAGGCAGCCCTGCGTCACAGCATCACGTATTCAAGAGGGTCCAGCTTGCCGATTTGACACGGCGGCGGGATCCATCGAGAGTGGGAGGCAGTGAGCAGGCAAATCAAGGATGTCTTCATGATCAGAAAGATGCGAGAGGCAGATGAACCCATGCTGGCGCAGCTGTTCCTCAAGGGGAGGCGGCAGGCCTTCCATTGGGTCGAGCCCTCCCTGTTTAGGCTGGAGGATTTTGCCGAGCAGACCCGGGGGGAGCAGATCTGGGTGGCGGAGAAGGGTGGTACCCCCTGCGGATTCGTCTCCATCTGGGGTCAAGATAGTTTCGTGCATCACCTCTATGTGGTGGCCGACTGGCATGGGCAGGGAATGGGGCGGGCCTTGCTGGCCGCCGGGCTGGCCGGACACAAGCCCCCGGCATCCCTCAAGGTGGCCACCCGCAACACCACGGCGCTGGCGTTCTATCACCGTCTGGGTTGGCAAAACACGGACGAAACCGGTCACTGCGAGATAACGGGCCCCTGGCGCCGGCTGGTCCTGACCTCCGGCGACTAGTCTCCCTCTCGAGGCATGCCCTCTGCCCCGGCAGAGGGCGGCAGCAGGGCCATCTCGCCCGTCACAACGCCCCGGACAGGCCACCAGAGCCGGCTCAGGCATGAACGCAATCCACAAAAAAAGGCCACTTCCTGCGAAGTGGCCTTTTCCAAACGTTTGGTGGAGCTGGGGGGATTTGAACCCCCGTCCAAAATTACTACATCCTCGGTACTACATGCTTAGTCACTCTTTACATTCGCCAACACGCTGCGGAGAGACACGCCACGCATTGACTAGCTCGATTGGTTTTAATGCTTCCGCCCCGAGCAGGACTTCCACACGATCCTGTGAAGGATGACCTTCCAATTCCCTAGGACACAGGCAAGCTAGGGGAGAAGGGCTCAGCGCAGGTTATTAAGCTGCGAGTGCGTAGTTTTCGTCGTTTGCGACTATTTTTTTGCGGTTTGTTAACGAGGCCTACCGCACCTCGGCATGCACCTTGGGTTTCGTGAATCTTGTCGAATCCAGAATCAGCCCCAAGTTGTCAAAAGCGATTGTACGCAAAAATCCTGCCATGGCAAGGCGTTGATGGCAATCGACCGGCACGGGCCGGTCGATTGCTGGTTTATTGGTCGCCCCACGGGAGCTGGCGACGCACAATCAACCGCGGTTCTTGTTCTTCATGATGCGGGCCTTCTCCCGGTCCCATTCCCGGGCCTTGGTGTCTTCCCGCTTGTCGTGTTCTTTCTTGCCCTTCACCAGGCCGATCTCGACCTTGACCCAGCACTCTTTCCAGTAGAGCGCCAGCGGCACTATGGTATAGCCCTGGCGGGCGGTCAGGCTCTCGAGCTTGTCGAGTTCACGGCGGCTCAGCAGCAGTTTGCGGGTGCGGGTCGGGTCACACACCACGTGGCTGGAGGCGGCGTTCAGCGGCAGGAAGCTGGAGCCGAACAAGAAGGCTTCGCCCTGCAGGAAGATGACATAGGCTTCGCTGATGTTGGCCTTGCCCGCCCGCAGGGATTTGACTTCCCACCCTTGCAGGGACAGACCGGCTTCCACGCGCTCTTCGATGAAGTATTCGTGACGGGCGGTTCTGTTGAGTGCAATGGTGCTGGACCCGGCTTTGTTTTTACTGTTCTTTTTGCTCATGACGGGGGCCTTCGGCAATGTTTAGGAAGGCGCATTATACGTGGGTGGCGGCGGCTGTAAAACGCGCAACCACTCGAGTGGCGGCTTTGTGAGCAGTTCGGTGATGTTTTTGGCCGGCAAGGTGATCTCAAGCTGGTCATCAGGGCTGCAAAGGGGGGCAATTGCGCGAGTGGCGGCCCGCTGCGCAGTTTCGGCGGTGATTTTGGCTGGCAAGGTGATAAAATCGGCCCGATTGGATGAGGAAAGCCCATGCCCCGTATTACTCGCAGTGCCCTGGTGATGTTCAGCGCGGAACAAATGTTCCGTCTGGTCAATGATGTTCACGCTTATCCCGAGTTTCTGCCCGGTTGTGTCGGCAGCCGCGTTCACGAGACGGGTGAGGACTACATGATGGCCTCGGTGGATGTGGCCAAGGCAGGCATCGCCAAGACCTTTACCACCCGCAATCTGCTCGATGCCAACCGCGCCATCAAGATGGAGCTGGTGGAGGGCCCCTTCAGCAAGCTGGCGGGCTGGTGGACCTTCACGCCGCTGGACGTGGATGCCTGTAAGGTGGAGTTCGATCTCGACTTTGAATTTACCTCCAAGCTGATCGAGCTGGCCTTTGGCCAGATCTTCCGCGACCTGGTGGGCTCCATGGTGCTTGCCTTCTCCAACCGCGCCAAGGTGGTCTACGGTGTCTGATCTGCTCAATGTCGAAGTGGCCTATGCCCTGCCCGAGCGGCAAACCGTGCTGTGCATCCGGGTGGCCCCAGGCACCAGCGTGCTGGCGGCCATCGAGCTGTCCGGCATAGTGCAGAAACACCCGGAGATCGATCTCTCGGTCAACAAGTTCGGCATCTACAGCCGTCCGGTCAAGGGAAGCGAGCCGGTGCAGGATGGGGATCGCATCGAGATCTACCGTCCCCTCATCGCCGATCCCAAGGAGATGCGCAAGAAGCGGGCCGAGAAGGCCAAGGAAGAGGGACGGGCCGACGTGGTCACCGGCGGGCGCCCCGATGTGCACCGCAAGCGGGACGACGGCGAATCGACCTGATGCGGGGAGACCGAGCAATGAAAAGAGGCGCCACGGCGCCTCTTTTCTATTGGATGTTTTACCACAGGGGCTGCACTGATCTCGGCCTTACAGGGTGAGCAGTCGCTCGTTCTGCACTATCTCGACCCCCTGAGCCTGGTTGGCGAGCACCGTCATGGCGTGCGCCACCTGGCTCGCCTCTATGGCCCGCCAGCGCCTGAGGGGCCCCTGCAGCAGGGGTTTTATCCAGGGATAGATGGCCTGAACTATCTGCTCGGATCTGCGCGGGGGTTGGCGGTGGCCGAGCAGCATGGCGGGGCGCAGTATGACGAGCCGCTGCCACGCCTGCGCCAGCAAGGCCTGCTCCATCTCGCCCTTGGTGCGGGGATAGAGGGCGGGGGAGCCGGGGTTGGCTCCCAGGCTGGAGACGACCAGCAGGCGCCGGCAGCCGTGGCGGCGGGCGAGGGCGGCAAAGGCCAGCACATAGTCGTGATCGACCCGGCGAAACGCCCCATCGGAGCCGGCGTCCTTGCGGGTGGTGCCGAGGCAGCAGAAGGCCATGTCGACGGCGTTGGGCAGCGCCACCTCGTCGAGGCGTTCGAAGTTCACCGGCAGCCAGTGCCGATTGGGGGCAGCCTCGCCCGGCTGGCGGCAGAGCAGGGTCAGCTGGTGCTCGGGGCCGAGCTGATGGATGAGGGCCTGGCCGACCAGACCGGTTGCCCCGGCGATCAGGATCTGGCTCATGTGATCTCCTTGAGGGGATGACGAGGAGTGTTGACCTCCTTGATCATGGTTCAGGGAGCGTGCCCCTGCGAAACCCGATCTGAGGCCAGACAAAAGAAAACCGGCCTTGGCCGGTTTTGTGATGCTATCAGAGCGGGGTCGTGAAGGCGGCGGGGAGGGGGAAGTCACCCGTGGCGGTGGCGAGTCTGTCTCCCACGAAGTTCAGGGTCAGCTCCTTGCGCTCCTTGTCACCACGACCTGGCTGGAACTCATAGAGATAGTACCAGGTGTTGGGGTCAAAGCCGTCGCGCAGCATGGGAGAACCCAGCACGAACTCGACCTGCTCGCGGGTCATGCCCTGGCGCAGCTTGTCGACCTGCTTTTGTTCCACATAGTTGCCCTGAGGAATATCGATGCGATAGACCAGGCTGCAACCGGACAGGGTGAGGGCGGTCAGGGCCGCGGCAATCAGGTGTTTCATCCGCATATCGGGTTCAGATCATCCATACAGTCTTTTTAGCTCGGCAAATCATACCCACTCCCCGTGCGGAAGTAAAAAGCCATTGATCCTCCTGCCAATAAAAAGGGCCGCGTGGCGGCCCTGACACACAACGGCGCTCTTACATAGCGGCGCGGAAGATGGCGACTATCTCTTCGTGGCTTGCCTGCTTGGGGTTGGTGAAGCCGCAGGCATCTTTCAGGGCGTTGCTGGCCAGCAGGTCGAAATCATCGGCCTTGACGCCGAGCTGCTCCAGCCCGGCCGGGATCTTCACATCCAGCGCCAGCTGCTTGATGGCGGCGATGGCCGCCTCGGCACCTTGCACATCGCTCATGGCGCTCACATCCACCCCCATGTGGCGGGCCACCTCCTTCAGACGGGCGGCGCTCACCTGGGCGTTGTAGGCCTGCACGTGGGGCAGCAGCACGGCGTTGCAGACCCCGTGGGGCAGGTCATAGAAACCGCCGAGCTGATGGGCCATGGCGTGCACATAACCGAGGCTGGCGTTGTTGAAGGCCATGCCGGCCAGGAACTGGGCATAGGCCATCTGCTCGCGGGCGTGCAGGTCGTCCCCCTGGTTGACGGCGGTGCGCAGGTGATTGGCGATGAGCTGAATTGCCATCACGGCGCTGGCATCGGTGACCGGGGTGGCGGCGGTGGAGACATAGGCCTCGATGGCGTGGGTCAGGGCGTCCATGCCGGTGGCGGCGGTGAGACCGGCCGGCTTGGCCAGCATCAGCTCGGGATCGTTGACCGACATCAGCGGGGTGACGTGCTTGTCGATGATGGCCATTTTCACCTGGCGGGCCTCGTCGGTGATGATGCAAAAACGGGTCATCTCGGAGGCGGTACCGGCTGTGGTGTTGATGGCGATAAGCGGCAGCTGCGGCCTGGCGGAGCAGTCCACCCCTTCGTAATCCTGGATGCAGCCCCCGTTGGTGGCCACCAGGGCGATGCCCTTGGCGCAGTCATGGGGGGAGCCGCCCCCCAGCGAGATGACGCAGTCGCAGCCATGGGCCTTGATCATGGCCAGACCGGATTCGACGTTGGTCATGGTGGGGTTCGGTTTGGTTTCGTCGAAAACCACGCTTTCAATGTCATGTTCTGCCAGCAGGGCGGTGAGCCTGGCGACCACGCCTATCTGGTTCAGAATTTTGTCGGTGACGATCAGCGCCTTGCGAAAGCCATGACCCTGGATGTCGGCCGCCGCCTCTTGCAGGCAGCCCGCCCCCATCAGGTTGACCGCGGGAATGTAGAACTTGAATGTCGCCATGGTGGACTCCGTATGATTAGCCATTAAGTGGTATGCGGGCCTCAACATAACAGCGTCAGAGGGGATGAAAAGGGGTCAATGGTATCTGATTGGCAACTTTATGGACTCGATCACGTACCGAAAAACCGGGGCCGGGCGGGGATTGACAAGGGCCCTTGCCTCTTGTTCGGTATAAAAACGTTTTTCAAGAAATTCATCAGGTTAGCAAACGTTTTGCCGGTTTTTTAGGGCCGCGGATGCGCGGAAGTGTGAAGCGCGTCAAGGAATTGGAAAGCGCTTTCGACCATAGTTGGCGCCTTCCCCAATGGAGGGAAACAGGCTCGAAAATACCATAAAGAATCACCTTAACTGCGCTCGGCTGCGAGGCGGCGGGATGCAACCAGGAGTCCACTATGTCTGATGTATTTCACTTGGGTTTGAAGAAAGCGGATCTGCAAGGCGCCACCCTGGCGATCGTTCCCGGTGACCCCGAGCGCGTGAAGCGCATCGCAGAGCTGTTGGACAACCCTGTGCACCTGGCCAGCCATCGTGAGTTCACTACCTGGCGCGGCGAGATGGACGGCAAGGCCGTGATCATCTGCTCTACCGGTATCGGTGGCCCGTCTACCTCCATCGCGGTAGAAGAGCTGGCCCAGCTGGGTATCAATACCTTCCTGCGTATCGGCACCACTGGCGCCATCCAGCCGCACCTGAACGTGGGCGACGTCATCGTCACCACCGGCTCTGTGCGCCTAGACGGTGCCAGCCTGCACTTCGCACCCATGGAGTTCCCGGCCGTGGCCGACTTCGACTGCACCACTGCGCTGGTCAACACCGCCAAGGAGATGGGTTCCAAGCTGCACGTGGGTGTGACTGCCTCTTCCGACACCTTCTACCCGGGTCAGGAGCGTTATGACACCGTATCCGGCCGCGTAGTGAGCCGTTTCCAGGGTTCCATGAAAGAGTGGCAAGCCATGGGCGTGCTGAACTACGAGATGGAATCTGCCACCCTGCTGACCATGTGCACCAGCCAGGGCCTGCGCGCCGGCATGGTGGCCGGTGTCATCGTGAACCGTACCCAGCAGGAAATCCCGAACGCCGAAACCATGGCGAGAACCGAATCTGATGCCATCAAGATCGTGCTGGGCGCCGCCCGCAAGCTGATCTGATAGCACCACAAAGAGTGGGGGGTGGGGGCCGTTGCGAAAGCGCGGCCCCTATCTTTATCCGCCGTTTGCCGCTGTTCTCACTTTCCCCTTCTCCGCGTTACGCTTTTTGCCCCGTCATTGCCTCAAGCACCTCCTCAAAGGGCGCCTCACATCTGATTTGCATCGGCTCGCCGCTCACCGGATGCACGAAATCCAGCGCGCTGGCGTGCAGCATCAGCCTTGGCGCCTGCTCACAGCCCGGCAACAGCAGACCGCCGTAGAGATCGCAGCCGAGTATGGGGTGACCCAGCAGCTGGCTGTGGATGCGCAGCTGATGGGTGCGGCCCGTCTCCGGCACCAGGCTGACCCGGGTCAATGGCAAGGGCTCGCCCCCAGCGCCCTCGCGCACCAGTCGCTCCACCACCCGATAGCGGGAGCGGGCGGGCTTGCCGCTGGCGCAGATCTTCATCAGGGGGAAGATCGCCGGGTCCTTGGCGATGGGGGCGTCGATCACCCCCTCATCGTCCGCCAGATGGCCGCACAGCAGGGCGTCATAGGCCTTGCCCACCGCCCGCTGGCTGAACTGCTGGCACAGCATCCCGTTGATGCCCTTGTCTCTGGCCACCACCATGAGACCTGAGGTGCCAAAGTCGAGGCGGTGCACCAGGGTGCAGCCGGGGTAATCCTGTACCAGCCGATGGTGGACAGAGTCGAGGTTCTGAGGATTTTTGCCAGACAGGCTGAGCAGGCCGCTCGGCTTGTTGATGAGCAGCAGGTGTTCATCCTCGAACAGGATCTCGATGGCGGCATTGCAAGGGGGGGCGATAAAGGTATCGACGATGGCGGACATGGGCGGCTGCGGGCTGGAAACGGGGGGCGATCATACCCGAACCGGAGGCGCGGGGCGAATCGGGGCGAGCTGGCCAGTGCCTGCCCGGCGGACCTGGTGGCAAGTGATTGATAATGCAGGAAGGCCCCGTTTTGTGACCCCTTCCCGAGTTCATTCGGCGCTGGCTTGCTAAGGTATGGCTCCCTGTCATGTCGTAAGGAGCCTCTCCATGGCGTTGCCCGTTATTCTCGATTGCGATCCCGGCCACGATGATGCCATCGCCCTCATACTGGCGCTGGCGAGCCCAGAGCTCAAGGTGCTGGCGGTGACCACCAGCGCGGGCAACCAGACTCCGGACAAGACCCTCAACAACGCCCTGCGCATCCTCGCCCTGCTCGGTTGCCACGACATTCCGGTGGCAGCGGGGGCGCCCAAACCCCTGATGCGCGATCTCATTATCGCCGACAACGTCCACGGGGAGTCGGGACTCGACGGCCCCACATTACCGGATCCCGCCTTTGCGCCTCAGGCCATGACGGGCCTCGAATTGATGGCCAAGTGCCTGCGCGAGAGCCCGGAACCGGTCACCCTAGTGCCGACCGGCCCCCTCACCAACGTTGCCCTGCTGCTGGCGGCCCATCCTGAGTTGAAATCCAGGATTGCCCGCATCGTGCTGATGGGCGGCGCGGCGGGGGCGGGCAACTGGACCCCGGCGGCGGAATTCAATATTTATGTGGACCCGGAAGCAGCCGATATGGTGTTCAACGCCGGTATCCCCATCACAATGTGCGGGCTGGATGTGACCCACGAGGCCCAGGTGATGGACGAGGATATAGCACGGGTGCGTGCCATCCCCAACCCGGTGGCCCAGTGCGTGGCGGACCTGCTCGATTTCTTCATGAACTACCACAGGGATCCCAAGTGGGGATTTGCTGGCGCGCCGCTCCATGACCCCTGTACCATCGCCTGGTTGCTGGCACCGACGCTGTTCCATGGGGTAGAGTGCCGGGTCGATATCGAAACCGGAGGCACCCATACTACCGGCATGACGGTGGTGGATCGCTACGGGCTCACCGGCAGACCGGCCAATGCGCGGGTGTTGCTGGGGCTGGACAGGGTCGGCTTCATCGATCTGCTGGTGGGGCGTCTAAGGGCATTTGACTAAGAACTCGGACATCGAATAAGGGGTTGGGCATGTGGAAAGGGACGTTGGCACTGCTGACATGTATGCAATTGACGGCCTGTGCCACCCCCTTCGAGAGGATGTGGCAGGGGCTGGCGACCTGCGATCTGGACGATCTCTACCTGGACAGCGAGAGCGGTGAGCCGTCCCACCCGCTGCTCAAGACCTTCACCCCCGACAAGACGTCAGACGGCTTCGCCTGGTACAAGACCCACCAGGAGCTTCATGGCCTGCCCATCACGGGATTTCTGATCCCGGCCTCGACCTTCGAGGTGCACGCCCTGTTTGTGGATACCCCCATCGCCAATGCGCGCAGGCTGACCCACAACGCCTACGGCAGCGAGTTTGCCGACGAGCAGAAGCACGACAGGGGGGAGGCTCCCCTGCTGCTGCGTGACCCGGGCAACCCCAAGCGCTCCATCATCGACTGCACCAAGGGGGAGTCGGCGGATCCGCTGCCGGAGGAGCCCTTCCCGGAATAGGGGGCGCATCCTGCAGATAAATAGAGAGGGGAGCCTGGGCTCCCCTCTCTATTTATCGATTGCCAGCTCGCCCTCAGGGATAACCCAGGGTCTGCTTGATGACCGGCAGCTGAGCCTTGATCCAGTCAGGATTGATGGGGCCCCAGTCGCTGATGCGATAGTGGCCCTGTAGGTGGCGAGCCCCCTCGGTCTGCTCGAAGGCGCAGCTGATGTCGAGTTCGGCCAGGGCACTCAGGGTGTCCTGGGCGGTGCGGCGCGGCATGCCGGTGGCGGCCATGATGGCGGGCACTGTGTCCGTGCCCTGGCTTATCAGATGGGCCACGTAGAGCCGCCGGTAGAAGCTGGTGCGGGTCTTGCTCGGTTCCGTCATTGCCCGTCTCCGCCTGATGCCGGTGCGTCCCTCATATCTCGTCCTCGAGACGGTCGAAGTAGCGCCAGGTCGCGACGGCGGCCTTGCCCATCACCAGCGCCCAGACACCGAACCAGAACCAGCGGAAGAAGCTCCAGGTGGAGGCATCGGGCTGGGTGCTCTCTATCTTGGTGACGTTGGGGAAGAGGGAGAACATGTTCACGCGCCAGCCGTAGGAGGTGATGATGGCCAGGCGCTTCTCGAACTCCATGGACTTGGCCTTGGCCTGGACGTCGGCGGCATTGAACTTGAAGTAGAAGGGCCAGCCCCAGCCGGTATCTTCATTGCGGAACACCCGGATCTTCTCGCCGGGACGCTCGGTGTAGATGTAATAGACGTCGGTGATGGGGCCGTCGGCCGGGTTCTTCTGGCTGATGGGACCATCCTTGTCGGTGCGCTTCACCTCGACCCCTGTGATGGTGGCTATGGTGTGCTCCGGCAGATAGAAATCGAGCCAGGTGGCGGACACGAGGGCGATGAGCCCCAAAGCGATAAAGGCGGGTTTCTTGAACTTCAGGCTCATGGTGTTCTCTGGGTGAGGGGGAATGACGTGCCTCTACCATACCCATATTTGTGGATGCAGCCCAGCCCCTAATGGCGCCTTGTGGGCAAAAAGCCGTTTTAAACGGGAGGGGACAGACCCCGGTGCCGGGCCCGGGGTCTGCCAAAGAGAAGGAGAAGGATTACAGCTGGAACTGGGCGAGCTGCCTGCGCTGCTGCTCGGCGAGCTGTGACAGTTCGTGACTGGCGGCGGCGCTCTGGGTGATGCCGGCCACGTTCTGGTTCACTATCTCGTGGATATTGGTGATGTTGCGGCTGATGTCGGCGGTGACGCAGGACTGCTCCTCGGCGGCGGTGGCCACCTGGGCATTGGCGCCATTGATCTGGTTGACCGCCTCCGTGATGCCCCCCAGCAGGTCTTGCACCTCGGCGGAGAGACGCTGGTTGTGGCCGAGGATCTCCAGGGTCTCCTGTACGCCGCTGTTGGCCGACAGGGACTGGCTCTGCAACTGCTCTATGATGGCCTGGATCTCCTTGGTGGAGTCCTGGGTCCGCGCCGCCAGCAGGCGTACCTCGTCGGCCACCACCGCAAAACCACGGCCGGTTTCGCCGGCGCGGGCGGCCTCGATGGCGGCGTTGAGCGCCAGCAGGTTGGTCTGCTCCGAGATGCTCTGAATCACCTCTATCACCTTGCCGATCTGCTCGGACTGGGACTTGAGCCGCGCCACTACGGTAGCGGCGTTCTCCAGGCTGCCCGCCATGCGGCCGTTGGCCTGGATGCTCTCGGCAAACAGGGCCAGCCCCTGCTCGACCCGGCTGTTGGCCTCTCGCGCCAGCTCATCGGCCAGGGCGGCATTGTGGTTGACGTTGTCGGCTGTGCTGGCCAGCTCGGTGACGGCGGAGGCCACCTGCTCGGTCTCGCTGCGCTGCTGCTGGGCATTGGCCTCGGACTGGGTCATGACGGCGGCCAGCTCGGTGGCGGCGGAGGCCACGTTGCCGCTGATGCCGGTCAGGGCCTGGATAGTGCTGCCAAGCTGGCTCAGGGTCTGGTTGATGTCCTTGGCCAGCTGGCCCAGCTCGTTGTTGCCTTCGGCTTTGGCGCGCACATTGAAGCGACCGAGGGCGACGGCGTGCATCACCTCCTGCAACTGGCCAATGGGCTGGACGATGCGACCGGAGAGCCACCAGCCGCCGCAGAGCGCCGCGACCAGGGTGGCGGCCATCAGCAGCAGGGTTTGCAGCAAGGTGGCCTGATAGTGGGCCTGCTCCAGGGCTATCTCCTGCTGGATCAGCTGATTGATATGGGCAGAGAGGGTGTCAATCTGCTTGATCAACTGCTCTCCCAGCTCGCGAAAACGCAGCCTGGACTGCTCATAGCCGGCGGGCTTGGTCCCGTCTCTGTACTGCTGGCTCAGCAGTGGCAGCATGTTGCTGCGGGTGTGGCCGAGATAGGCCTGCAGGGCTGCGGCCACCTGGCTGTTGTCCTGCTCGGCCCCGGTGATCACCAGCCGGGACAAAAGGCCATTTATCTCCTGCTCGGCGGCATTGAGCGTGCCGGGCAGCTCGGCGAAGCGGGCCTGATCGTAGAGGCCGTAGATGGCATTGGTGCGCAGCCGGTAGGTGGCGTGGATCAGGGCTGCGATGTCATCCTTGTGGCGGGTGACGTTGGTGGTGGTGTCGTTCATGTCCTTGATGGCACCGTCTATCTCCTGCTTGCTGATCACGGCCATGAGCAGCATCAGCAGGCTGGCGAGCAGTAGTGGAATGAGAACTTGCAGACGAATGGACAGATTATTCAAAGACATGAAAGATCCTAACCCAAAAGAGGAGTGAGGCGGCATCTTACACAGGCGCGACAACTATTGTCACAGGGTTTTTAAGGTGAAATCCGTGCCGAACGCAAAGGTTTTTCTTGTGTTAAAAGAGTGTGATAGGCAAGATCGACTGCTTGTTACCTGGAGGTGTAGTGTGTCCGACTGGATTGATCCCGCCATCTTGGCGCTCTTTATTCCCACGTTTTTCTTTGTCTCCGTGACCCCCGGCATGTGCATGACACTGGCGATGACTCTGGGCATGAGCCTGGGGGTGCGTCGCACCCTGCACATGATGTGGGGGGAGCTCATCGGGGTCGGCCTGGTCTCTGTGCTCTCCGTGGTCGGGGTGGCGGCCGTCATGCTCAACTATCCGGCCCTGTTCTCGGCCTTCAAGTACGTGGGCGGAGCCTATCTGGTCTGGCTCGGCATCCAGATGTGGCAAGCCAAGGGCAAGATGGCGATTCCGGCGGATCTCTCGGCCGGCCAGGAGACCAGGCCGCTCGGCCTGGCGCTGCAGGGTTTCGTCACCGCCATCGCCAATCCCAAGGGGTGGGCCTTCATGGTCTCCCTGCTGCCCCCCTTCATCAATGCGGCCAAGCCGATGGCACCCCAGATCAGCGCCCTGGTGGTGCTTATCCTGGTCATAGAATTCTCCTGCCTGCTGCTCTATGCGAGCGGTGGCCGCACTCTGCGCCACTTCCTCGCCAAGAGCGGCAACGTCACCCTGATGAACCGCATCGCCGGCTCGCTCATGCTGTTTGTCGGCGTCTGGCTGGCCTTCGGCTGAGGCGATCGGAATGAAAAATGCCACCTCCCCCGGTGAAGGGGAGGTGGCATTTTTATTGGGCGGCTGACGGTCGGGGTCAGTCGGTGAGGCAGTCCGGATCGAACACGTATTCGCCGTCCAGCCAACGCAGGATCTCGGCGACGCAGCTCTGATCCTGGAATGGCAGGTAGCGGGCCTTGAGGTGAGTCACCTGCTCAGGTGTCAGCTGGGCCAGGCCTATGTCCTGAAACAGCGGCAGATCCGCCTCTATCATGGCGGAGATCTGCGGCCCGCAGGTGGCGTTGAGGGAGGTGTGCAGCGCCTGAACCGGATCGTACTGGTGGCCGAGCCGGTAACTCATGGGCAGGGTGGCGAGCGGCAGCACGGAGAGCGCCGCCTGCTTCATGGGATTGACCGCGTGGCCGGCGGTCAGCTCCACCAGCTCGGCGGGGCGGTTCTCGAAGGCACGCAGGTGCAGGAAGCTGCTCGCCTTGCTGCCGTCGTTGACCGGGTAGTTGTCCCACAGGAAGGGCTTGCGGTGCAGCCAGTCGGCGGCCTGCTTGAGGTGCGCGGCCGGGTAGTCGGTGGAGCAGACTCTGGGGCCTGTCCAGAAGATGTCAAAACCCTTGTCCAGCCCCTGGCCCAGATCCGTCAGATAGTGGGGGGGCATGGCGCCGAACACCTTCTCCAGCACAGGATCCGTCGAGTAGTAGCTGGGGCAGAAGATGAGACGGCTGGCGCCGGTGTGGGCCGCGATGTCGTGGGCTATGGTGAGCTGCCAGTGGGCGAGATCCGGGGTGTCCCCCTTCATGTCGTCAAACAGCACCGCCAGTATGTCGGGCTTGAGCGCCTCCTCGATGAGGCGCACCTTCTCGAGCAGGGCCGGGCGCTTGTGGGCGTAGTCGTGATGGGCACCCATGGGGCTCAACCCCACACCGAAGGCGAGGCCGTTGTCCCGGCACTGCTGGGCCAGCTGGCGCAGGTGGTCGAGCTGCTCCCTCGGCCAGGGTTCGGCCCAGTGCTTGCGCAGATAGCCGTCTTCCTTGGGGGCATAGAGGTAGAAGCCATAGCCATGGCGGGGCAGCCACTGGGCGTAGCGGGCGCGGGCCTCCCAGCTCCAGCCCTTGCCGAAGAAGCCCTCGATCAGCCCCAGTCGGGGGGAGGGAGGATACAGACCAGACAACAGGGTTTCATAAGGCATGGGTCACTCCCTTCTCGCCGGTCGCCGGTTCACCGTCCTGGCGGGAACGGGCGCCGAGTATGTGTATTGAACAGGGTCCGGCTTGTGTTCTAGACCGGATCTTCTTCCAGGAAGCGTACCCCTATCTTGCGAGGCTCACTCTCTTCCATCTCCGCCACCGTCCAGAGCAGGCCCTGCCAGGCGACGTGGTCACCCACTACCAGATTATCGCCCAACTGATGGGCAATGAAATCGCCCAGGGTCTGATCCGCCACTTCGCTCACATCCAGCCCGTACAGCGGGGCGAGATCCACCAGCCTGGCGGTCGCCTCCAGCAGGAAGTCACCGAAGAAGCGCGGGCCCAGATCTTGCTCCGGCGCCTGGCTGAACAGCTGGCCGAGGGCGGGGAGGTCGCGCTCGTGGCCGATAACGCAGAGGATGTCGTCCGACTGCAGGCAGGTACTGCCCGAGGGGTGCAGCAGCTCCTGGCCGCGGAACAGGGCGCAGATGCGGGTGCCTTCCGGCATGCGCAGCTCCCGCAGGGGCGAACCTATGCACCACTTCTCGGCGCTCAGGCGATAGACGAAGGTCTCCCACTGGCTGTCGAGATCGATCTCGAGCCCGGAGCGGTTGATGGGGGACGGCGGCGCCGGTACCTCCACCCGCGCCAGCCTGGAGGCCAGCGGCAGCGAGCTGCCCTGCAGGATGAGGGAGACCAGCACCACGAAGAAGGCGACATTGAAGTAGAGCTGGGCATTGGGCAGCCCCGCCATCATGGGGAAGACCGCCAGTATGATGGGCACGGCGCCACGCAGGCCGACCCAGGAGATGAACCAGCGCTCCCGGGGGGCGAAGTTCTTGAACGGCAGCAGGCCTATCCAGACCGATACCGGGCGGGCAAAGAGGATCATCCACATGGCCAGGGCCAGCGCCGGCACGGCGATGGGCAGCAGATTGCTCGGGGTGGCGAGCAGCCCCAGCACCAGGAACATGCCGATCTGGCTGAGCCAGGTCAGGCCGTCCAGCACCGACAAGGTGGTGCTGCGACTGCGCAGGGAGAGGTTGCCGAGCAGGAGGCCGGTGAGGTAGATGGCGAGGATGCCGCTGCCCCCCACCGCCGTGGTGAGGGCGAAGATGAGCAGGCCGCCGCTCACCGTGAGCAGCGGATAGAGCCCTGGGGCCAGGCGGGCCGTGTTGATGAGCCGCCACAGCAGCCAGCCCCCCGCCAGGCCTATGCCGGCGCCGAGGCCAAACTGCTTGATGAGTTGCAGCAGCAGGAAGCCGGCGTCCAGCCCCTGCTGGGCGCTGGCCAGCACCTCTATCAGGGTGACGGTGAGAAAGACCGCCATGGGATCGTTGCTGCCGGACTCTATCTCCAGGGTGGCGCTGACCCGCTCGTTGAGGCTGCGCCCGCCGAGCAGGGAGAAGACAGCCGCCGCATCGGTGGAGCCGACGATGGCGCCGATCAGCATCCCCTGCATCAGGTTGAGGTCAAACAGCCAGGCGGCGGCCAGACCGGTCAGGCCTGTGGTGATGGCCACCCCGACGGTGGCCAGCGACAGGGCAGGCCAGAGTGCGACCCGAAAGGAGGAGACCCGGGTGCGCATGCCGCCATCCAGCAGGATGATGGCGAGCGCCAGGTTGCCCACCAGGTAGGCGACAGAGTAGTCGGCGAAGTGGATGCCGCCGGGGCCATCTTCACCGGCCAGCATGCCGACGGCGAGGAAGATGACCAGGATGGGGATGCCGACCCGGGACGAGAGCGCACTTAACAGGACACTGGCTCCCACCAACAAGGCACCGATAAAAAAGAAACTGTTGATGGTGGTGGCATCCAATGGCGAACTCCTTATGGCGGGCGGCAAAACAGGCACATTATATGCAGATTGCACCCCTTTGTGTGGCTTAATTGTGCATCGATTTGCAGTTTTTTACGGTTGTTGTGCTGTTTTTAAGCAGTAGGCGCTGGGCCTGAGGGGGACGAGAAAGAGGGGGAAGGAGTGGCGATTGGTGCCTATTTTCGGGGGGCGGGTGCCGGGTTGTCAGCAGGCCGGGGTGGGGGCGCAGGAGCGCCATCGGGCTCCTGCGGGGGAGGTCAGTCGTCCTCGTCGTCCTTGACTTCCCGGATCTTGTCCTTGTATTTCGGCAACTGCTTTTCGAGCTGTTTCATGTCCTTGATGGCATTGAGAAACAGGCCGAGCAAAAACAGCAGCGGCAGACCTATCCATAACCACACGCTCATCGGATTCTCCTTTCGGTGTGACCGGCAGTGACATAACGGGCCAGGATCTCGTCGAGATGGGACAGTATGCACGCCTTGCCTTCAATATCCGCCTGTTGCAGGCAAAGCGCCAGCGCATCCGGATCCAGCCGCTGTTCAGCGGACTCCAGGGCGAAGCTGATGTGCCAGGGCTCGTAGGCGACCCCCTGAGCCGCGTCCAGCGGTTTGGCATAGGGCAGGAAGAAGCCGAAGTCGCTCATGTGATCCCCGAGCCACTCGCCGAGATCGGCAAACCAGCCTCCCGCCTCATACTCCCAGGGCTCCAGCGCCAGCCTGGTACCGGCGGGCAGGCAGTCGGGATCATAAATGTCGAGATCCGTGCCCCAGTGGTGGCGGCTGGTGCCCGGCAGGGCGCTCCAGCGCAAGATGGCGTGCAGCCGCTCTGTCTCCCCCAGCTGCAGCGCATCCAGTGGCCGGTTGTCGGCATCCAGCAGGGGCCGCTCCCCGCGCCACTTGCCATTCCAGATGGCGAGCTGGCGCTCGAAGCTGCGCCAGCTGGAGGCGGCCTGCAGGTTGAACCCTTCATAGGCGGCCGCCACCTGCATGTCGTTGAAGGCCGCCGCGGTGGCGGCGGTCAGGCGATGGGGCCCGCGCCCCACCAGGATGAGGTGGCTCTCGTCGAGCCCAAGCAGTTGATCCTGGGTCATGCCAGCAAGTGCTCCAGCACCCCTTGGTACATGTCCGCCAGCAGATCCAGATCGTCCGCCTTCACGCACTCGTTCACCTTGTGGATGGTGGCGTTGACCGGGCCCAGTTCGATGACCTCAGCCCCGGTGGGGGCGATAAAGCGTCCATCGGACGTTCCGCCCGTGGTGAGCAGGGCAGGTTGCTGACCGTTGACCGCGGCCACGGCGGCGACAGTGGCCTCCAGCAGGGCGCCGGTGTCGGTCAGGAAGGGCTGGCCTGAGAGGGTCCACTTCAGCTCAAAGTCCAGACCGTGACGGGTCAGCAGCGCCTCGACCCGCTCGCGGATATCCATGTCGGTCAGTTGGGTGCTGAAACGGAAGTTGAACTGCACCTGCAGTTCGCCGGGGATGACGTTGGAGGCGCCGGTCCCGGCCTGGATGTTGGCTATCTGGAAGCTGGTGGGGGGGAAGTAGGCGTTGCCCTCATCCCAGACGGTGGCGGCGAGCTCCGCCAGGGCAGGCGCCGCCTTGTGGATGGGGTTGTCTGCCAGATGAGGGTAAGCCACGTGGCCCTGTACTCCGCGCACCAGCAGATCGCCGGTGATGGAGCCGCGGCGGCCGTTCTTCACCACGTCCCCTACCACTGCGGTGGAGGAGGGCTCGCCGACGATGCACCAGCGGATCTTCTCGTTGCGCGCCTCCAGGGTGTCGATGACGCGCACAGTGCCGTTGATAAAGGGTCCCTCTTCATCCGAGGTGATGAGGAAGGCGATGGAGCCCTGGTGATCCGGGTGGGCCGCCACGAAGCGCTCGGTGGCCACCACCATGGCGGCCAGCGACCCCTTCATGTCGGCGGCGCCGCGCCCATAGAGCATGCCATCCATGATGGTCGGCTCGAACGGCGGCGTATGCCATTTGTCCAGCGGCCCGGCGGGCACCACGTCGGTGTGGCCGGCGAAGCAGAACAGCGGCCCCTCGCTGCCACGGCGGGCCCAGAGGTTGGTGGTGTCTTCAAACACCATGGGTTCGATGACGAACCCGAGGCGCTCGAGGCGCTCCGCCATCAGGGTCTGGCACCCTTCATCCAGCGGGGTAACTGAGGGGCGGCGGATAAGATCCTTGGCCAGTGCGATGACATCCGACATCGGCGTTCCTTAACAGAAAAGTTTAACGAGAGAAGAGGGATTGGTAGTGGTCTGCCTTGAACCCCAGGGTGAGCTCGCCATCGCGATCCAGCAGCGGGCGCTTGATCATGGCGGGGTGCTCCAGCAGCAGGGCACGGGCTTTTGCGGTGTCCAGCCCTTGCTTGGCCTCCTCCGGCAGGGCGCGGAAGCTGGTGCCTCGGGTGTTGAGCAGGGCTTCCCAGCCCAGCTGGTTCAGCCAGCCGTCCAGCCGGGCAGGCTCGAGGCCGTCGGCCCTGTGGTCGTGAAAGCGATAGTCGATGCCAGCCTCGTCCAGCCACTTGCGGGCCTTCTTGATGGTGTCGCAGTTCTTGATGCCATAGAGGGTGGTGGCCATGGGAGATCCTATATCTGCGGGCCCGGGGCCCTGAAATCCGAACGTGAAATCATGCAAGGGCCCGATTCTGGCATTGTGGCCCAGCCATGGCAACGCTCATGGCCGGGCTGGCTGGTTTTACCAGCGGTGAGGGGGGAGAAATCGCGAGGGGCCAGATAGCCAAAACGCGCCTGGGGGCGCGTTTTGAGGGAAGGGGGCTATCAGTGCAGGGTGGTCCACTCGTGGTCGAAGACCCGGGCCCGCTCCCAGGGCGCATCCGGCAGGCTGGAGGAGAGGCCTGTGTATTTGCCCACGTCGTCCACCACTATGGCGGAGAGGATCGGCAGGTTGTTTTCGGTGCAGTACATGCGGATGCGTTGCAGCAGGGTGCGCAGCTCATCCTGGCACTGTTCCAGCCCGGCCTGCCTGGCCAGCTTGGAATAACGAATGGTGGTGCGTTCCTTTGCAGACTCGACGAGGATGTCCCACAGCTTGTAGTCGCAGGTCGAAGTCCCTGCGGTGGCTTGGCTTGTCATAACTCTCTCCGGTGCGAAATGGTCGCTCTGTATCGACGGGCATCTTGGCCAGTTCACCCCTGACGGGCGTTGATCCAACGCAAAAAAAGTGGAGGTTGTTGGTCAGGATCTGATGCAGGGCATTCTAGTGCGTCGGGACTGGATTGATGTACCAATTTTATTTGATAAATCAAAATTTAATGCTGCTTTTTGTCATTCAAGCCACTTTTATTGATAGGGATCAAGGGGAAAGGAGGGGCTCGCCACTAGATTTCGATCCTCGATAATCTTATCAGGAGCGCACTTTGGAACTCTTATTCGTCTTGCTCGTGCTGATGGCCGTGGTCTACGGCATCGTCAAGGATTACAACCCGCAGGCGGTGCTGGCGCTGGCAGGCATGGCCATCTTCGCGGTGGCCTACTGGCTGGGGTTGCACCCCATACTGCCCGCCGACAAGAGCACGGGGTTCGCCCTGTTCGACCTGTTCGAGGTGTTCAAGGGGATCTTCTCCTACCGGGTGGCGGGGCTGGGCCTCACCATAATGGCGGTGGCGGGCTTTGCCACCTACATGTCCCACATAGGCGCCTCCCAGTCCCTGGTGCGGGTGGCGGTCAAGCCGGTGGCGGGCATCCAGTCCAGCTACCTGATGCTGGCCATCTGCTATCTGGTGGCGGTCTTCGTGTCGCTGTTTGTCACCTCCGCCACTGGCCTCGGCCTCTTGCTGATGGTCACCATGTACCCCGTGATGCGTAACCTCGGCATCAGCCCGGCCTCAGCTTGTGGCGTCATCGCCACCTCACAGGCGTTCGAGATTGGCCCGACCCAGACCAACGCCATCTTCTCTGCTGGCCAGTCCGGCATGGATCCGACCAGCTACTTCGTTGACTACCAGATCTGGCTGGTGGCCCCCATGCTGCTGGTGACCATGGTGCTGCACTTCTTCTGGCAGCGTCACTGCGATCGCCAAGATGGTTGGGATCCCGCCCTGCACAGAGGCGAGCCGGCCGAGCTGGACGAGCAGGGGAAGGAGGAGGTGCCGGCGCCGACCTGGTATGCCCTGCTGCCCATCATCCCCTTCGTGCTGATGATGACCTTCTCCAAGCTGCTGGTGACCAGCATCAGCGTCAGCGTGGAGGTGGCCATGCTGCTGTCGGTCTTTATCGGCATGCTGTGCGAGCTGCTGCGCACCCGCTCGGTGCGCACCGCCATGGCCGGGCTCTCCAGCTTCCTCGACGGCATGGGCAAGGTGTTTGGTCCTGTAGTGGCGCTCATCGTCTGTGCCGAGCTGTTTGCCGAATCCCTCAAGGCCATCGGCGCCATCGATACCCTGCTGCACTCTGCCAGCAATGCCGGGATCGGCAGCGGCCTGATGACCCTGGTGATGGTGGGACTCATCATGGTGGCGGCCGTCATCATGGGCTCCGGCAACGCGGCCTTCCTGAGCTTCTCCACCCTGGCACCGGCGGTGGCGGCCAAGTTCGGGGTGCCGGCGGTGACCATGCTGCTGCCGATGCAGCTCGCCTCCAGCATAGGCCGCACCGTCTCCCCCATAGCGGCGGTGCTGATCGCCTGCGCGGGGATCGCCAAGGTCTCCCCCTTCGTGGTGGTCAAGCGCACCTGCGTGCCCATGGCCGGCGCCCTGGTGACGGCTCTGGCGCTCAACTATCTGCTGTTTATGTAATGGCGGGGCGGGCGGCCAGGCTGCCCGCTCCATTCACTCTGCGCAAGAGTGAGGCCCGACCTTTTGCCCTTTGGAGACGATGATGACAGATCCTCGCAACGCTTTTTCCCTGGACGCCTATCTGGCGGATCTGGCCCCCCTCATCAACCTGGATTGCGGCACCCGCACCCCGGCCGGGGTGGCTCGGGTGGCCGACATCCTGACCGAAAAATATGAGGCCATCGGCTGGCAGGTGGTGCGCCACCAGTTTGCCCCCGAGTGCGGTCCCTGCCTCGAGGCAACCAATGCCCCGGGGGCGGATCACTATGACGTCATGCTGGTGGGTCACATGGATACCGTCTTCCCCGAGGGGACGGCGGCCAAACGCCCGCTGAAAGTCGAAGGCAATCAGGCCTTCGGCCCCGGTGTGTCGGATATGAAGAGCGGCCTGCTCTCCACCTGGTATGCCTTGAAGGGGATGGATCCGGCGCTGCTGGCCAAGCTCAAGGTGCTGGTCTGCTGCAACTGCGACGAGGAGATTGGCTCCCCCTGGTCCAGGGATTGGCTGGTAGCCAAGGCCAAGCAGAGCGGCTGCGTGCTGGTGGCCGAGGCAGCGCGCCCGAGCGGGGATCTCATCAGCGCCCGCAAGGGCAATGCCAAGTACCGCATCCGCTTCCACGGCAAAGCCTCCCACGCGGGCTCTGCCCTGGCGGAGGGGGTCTCCGCCATTACAGAGCTGGCCCATTGGGTGCTGGCGATCAACGAGCAGGTCAACATGGAGACGGGCACCACCATGAACGTGGGTGTGGTACAGGGGGGCACCGGCGTCAACGTGGTGCCGGACTTCGCCGAGGCCATCGTCGACCTGCGCTTCTGGAGCAACGACGAGGCTGCCGCCGTGCACGAGCGGCTCGGCTTTATGGCCAACAACCCCTTCCTGCGGGGTTGCCGGGTCGAGGTGGATCGCCAGAGCTTCAAGCCGGCAATGCGCCCGAGTGGCGACACCGAGGCGTTGATGGCGCTGGTGGAGGCGGCGGCAGCGGATGAGGGGATCTCCTTCAACTGGCTGGAGGCGGGGGGCGGATCTGATGCCAACTTCACCGCCGCTGCGGGCGTGCCGTCCCTGGATGGCTTGGGCCCCATGGGCGGCGGCTTCCACTCGGAGGCGGAGTTCCTGCTGCTGGAGAGCATAGAGCCGCGCATCCGCCTGTTGCAGCGGGTGCTGGGCAAGCTGGCGAAATAGGTCGGTGTGCACGGCAAGCAAAACGGGAGGCCATCGCCTCCCGTTTTTTATGGTTGCTCGGTGGGCACAGGCTCGTCCTGGGCCAGATAGGCCAGATGATCCTGGCGCGCCAGCTGCCAGCCATCGAGGCGCAGCGAGGCGGCAAAGCCCGGGCCGTCAGTCACCATGCTGTGGTACTCCCCCTGCTCGCCGCAGGCATCGAATCCCTCTCGCTCGGCCAGTTGCTGCAGCTCGCTGAGGGTGGCGGCATCCAGGATACGCCCCACCCATTCCGGGGCCAGCACCCGGGTATCGACGCAGGAGAGGTGAGCCACTATGCCGCGCGCCAGCATATCCGCCAGCAAGGCTTGGCGAGATTGCTGCCAGAGCGGGGTGTGGACGGTGAGCCCCAGCGGCTGGCAACGCTCGCGGATCCAGTTTGGCGCGCCCCCCACGCTGTCGATATCGCCGGTCACCACACCATCGAGGGCCCACTCCTGCCGCAGGCGACTCAGCGCCATCTCATAGCCCTGCTCGAATGGCGCTTCTATGGTGACCAGCAGATGGGGCAGACCCAGGGCCGCCGCCTGACGGCGCACCAGTGGCAAGGGGTGAGCGAGAAATCGGGGCTTTAGCGGTGCAAAGGTGGCCAGGGCCACCACCTGATGACCCGCATCGCGGGCATGGCAGAGGGCCAGCATGGCATCTTTGCCACCGCTCCAGAGCAGGATGACGCGAGACATGGGGGAGATTCCGGTGGTGAAAGAGGGAGCACATGCTACCCAGTGGCGGGGGCGCAGGTAAAGCCGTCGTGGCTGGAAATAGCAGTGGGGAAATTGTTGGGGAGCCGAGAGGGGGAGAAAAGAGCAGGCCCCCAAAGCGGGGGCCTGTCTGGCAATGGCGTGCTAAACGCGACTGCGATTAGAGCAGAATGGTGGTCAGCACATAGCCCAGGGCACAGGAGCTGCTGACCCCGATCAGCCCCGGAATGATGAAGCTGTGGTTGATGATGAACTTGCCGATGCGGGTGGTGCCGGAGCGGTCGAAACCGATACAGGCCAGGTCGCTCGGGTAGGTCGGCAGCACGAAGTAGCCGTAGCTGGCCGGCAGGAAGGCGATCAGCAGTTTCGGCTCTACGCCCAGAGCCAGACCCATGGGGGCGATGGCGGTCAGGGCGGCGGCCTGGCTGTTCACCAGCTTGGAGATGAGGAAGAGCACCAGGGCGTAGGTCCAGGGCTGGGCCTGTACCACGTGGGCCAGGGTCTCTTTGAGCAGCGGCATGTGGGCCTGGAAGAAGGTTTCGCTCATCCAGGCAACCCCGAACACGGAGAAGATGGCTACCATGCCGGCCTTGAACACGGCGCCGTTGGAGATGTCGCCCGGCTTGACCTTGCAGCGCATCAAAATGATGGCGCCGGCGATCAGCATCATCATCTGGATCACCAGGTTCATGGAGAGGGGGCCGGTCTTGTCCTTGATGGTAAAGACCGGACGCAACCCTTCGTTGGCACCGAGCAATACCACGGCGGCGATGGCGGCGAAGAAGATCCAGGTAGACCAGTAGGCCTCTTTCGGGAACTTGGTGTTGAGCAGGGTCTCACCGCCGCCATAGACGAAGGCGCGCTGCTCCGGATCCTGGATCTTGGCCTGGAACTCCTCGTCCTTGTCCAGATCCTTGCCACGGCGCAGGCTCCACAGGGCCGCCATGACCACACCGGTCAGGGAGGAGGGGATGGCGATCATCAGGATGTCGAGCAGGCCGTAGGCCTGACCTATGCCGTGACCGGCCGCCAGAATGGAGACCATGGAGACCACGGCCACCGAGACCGGGGAGGCGCATATCGCCATCTGGGAGGCAACGGAGGCGACCGCCATCGGGCGCTCGGGACGTATGTTCTTCTGCAGCGCTATGTCGGCGATGATGGGGAACATGGTGTAGACCACGTGGCCGGTACCGCACAGGAAGGTGAGGGTCCAGGTGGTAAGGGGCGCCAGTATGGTGATGTATTGGGGGTGACGGCGCAGCAGACGCTCGGCCACCTGCATCATCAGGTTGAGGCCACCGGCAGTCTGCAGGGTGGCGGCGCAGCCGATCACCGCCAAGATGGTCAGCATCACCTGTACCGGCGGTTCGCCCGGCACCAGGCCGAAGACGAAGGTCAGTAGGAAGAGGCCTATGCCACTGATGAGACCCAGTCCCATGCCCCCAAAGCGGGTACCCAGCAGCAAGCAGCCGAGTACCACCAAAAATTCCATCAAGATCATTCCATTACCTCGTGTGATTGAATCCATGTCCGCATCGGCCCTGGGGCCCGGGAGCATCTGTCGTTATTTGCCCCTAAAGGGTTAGTGGGTATTCTGGCACCCCTAAAGGGGTAAAAAATTGAGGTGGTTCAATAACAGACTCTTTTCCGATTTAAGTGCATAAAAACTATGGATATGCCCTTGAACAGGGGCGATCGGGGGCGTGACAAGCAGGGGAAGAGGGGGGGGATTTATTCGAGGATCAGGATGAGAGGGGGGGGCGCCCCAGCCGGGAGAGCAGGAAATAAAAAGCCGACCCAAGGGTCGGCTTTTGCACGGTGCGAGTCTGGCTCGGCGCGTCTTAGAACTCGGCGGTGCGAGGGGTACGCGGGAAGGGGATGACGTCGCGCACGTTCCCCATGCCGGTCACATAGACCACCAGACGCTCGAAGCCCAGGCCGAAACCTGAGTGCGGCACTGTGCCGTAGCGACGCAGGTCGCGATACCACCAGTAATCTTCCTTGTTCAGGCCCATTTCGGCCAGACGGGCATCCAGCACCTCGAGGCGCTCCTCACGCTGGGAGCCACCGATGATCTCGCCGATCCCCGGGGCCAGCACGTCCATGGCGGCGACGGTTTTGCCGTCGTCGTTGAGGCGCATGTAGAAGGCCTTGATGTCTTTCGGGTAGTTCTTCACCACCACAGGAGACTTGAAGTGCTCCTCGGCCAGGTAGCGCTCGTGCTCGGAGGAGAGATCGATTCCCCAGGAGACAGGGAACTCGAACTTCTTGCCGCAGTTCTTCAGCACCTCGATGGCGTCGGTGTAGTCAATCTGGGCGAAGTCGGAGGCGACGAAACGCTCCAGACGGTCGATGGCATCCTTGTCGATGTGCTGGGTGAAGAACTCCAGATCGTCACGGCGCTCGGTCAGCACGGCGTTGAAGACGTATTTGAGCATGGCTTCGGCCAGGGCGGCGTTATCTTCCAGGTCCGCGAAGGCGATTTCCGGCTCCACCATCCAGAACTCGGCCAAATGGCGGCTGGTGTTGGAGTTTTCGGCGCGGAAGGTCGGGCCGAAGGTGTAGACCTTGGACAGGGCGCAGGCATAGGTCTCGACGTTGAGCTGACCGGAGACGGTCAGGAAGGTCTCCTTGCCGAAGAAGTCCTTGTCGTAATCCACCTTGCCTTCGGGAGTGCGCGGCAGGTTTTCCATGTCCAGGGTGGAGACGCGGAACATCTCGCCGGCGCCTTCGGTGTCGGAGGCGGTGATGAGGGGGGCGGCAATCCACAGATAGCCTTCTTCGTGGAAGAAGCGGTGAATGGCCTGGGCCAGGCAGTTGCGCACCCGGGTCACGGCGCCGACCACGTTGGTACGGGCACGCAGGTGACCCTGCTCGCGCAGGTACTCGATGCTGTGGCGCTTGGCAGACATGGGGTAGGTGTCCGGGTCTTCGACCCAGCCTACTACCTTGACGTCGGAGGCTTGCAGCTCGAAGGCCTGGCCGCTGCCCTGGGAAGCCACGACCACACCGGTCACTTCCACTGAGCAGGCGGTGGTCAGACGCAGCACTTCATTCTCGTAATTGGCCAGGGTATTGGGAACGACGGCCTGTACCGGATGGAAACAGGAGCCATCGGATATGGCCAAAAATGAGATCCCCGCCTTGGAATCGCGGCGGGTCCGGATCCACCCTTTCACTGTCTGGGTGGTGCCAACCGCATACTTACCGGTCAGCACATCTACTACGGATGCGTGCGTCATCGAAATATTGTCTCCAGCTTGTTCTTGCAGCGCTATTTGCAACACTAGGGGTCTGGCCCGGGCATGAGTGGCCCACCATGGCAGACTAAGCCGTTAATCTTACCCGCGCGGGTTTGATAAACAAGCAAAAATGTCGGACCCTTGCGGGGTTTTCCCCATGAATCTTGCATGGATCCGGTCGGTTGGGCAGGGGGTGAGAGTGAAGGAACGCAGGCGGGGGCCGGATGGCTGGATACGGGTACTCCAGGGGCTGGTGATCCTCTGCTGGGGCGGCTTCATCGCCCTGCTCGGCCTCTATCACCATGCCCGCCCCGATATTGCCTACGGCTTTCTGGTCTATGGCGGGGTCAAGGTGCGTGACTATTGGGATCCTGCCTTGACCCCCTGGCTGGTGCACGGGCTCTGGGGCTGCTGCCTGCTGACCCTGGGGGTCTTGGCGCTGGAGCGCAGGCGCAGCCGACGGCAAGAGGATGCGCTGCATGTCAATTTGTTCATCCTGTTGCTGATCCTGGTCGCCAGCCTGCTGTTTTATTATCTGGCGTGATCCGCCGGCTTGTCGTCCTGGGGCGGGGCGCTGGAGCGCGGCCGCAGTCGACGGCAAGAGGATGCGCTGCACCTCAATTTGTTCATCCTGCTGCTGATCCTGATCGCCAGCCTGCTGTTTTACTATCTGGAGTGATCCGCCGGCTTCTCGTCCTGTGGCGAGGGGGCGGGGCGCTTGCCGAGCTGGCGCTCCACGCTGTCGAGCATCTGGTTGTAGGCGAGAGCCACCCGGCCTATCTCGTCCCCTTCATCCCCCTCCAGCCGGTGGCCGAAGTCGTGCAGATCGGTGGCCTCTTCCATGGAGCGGGTCAGCTGGTTGAGGGGGCGGACTATCCAGGTGCGGATGACCCAGAGGGTGAGCAGCAGCCCCAGCCCGAAGATACCGGTGAGAATAAGTGCCGAAGTGAGGATGTTCTGCTCGACCCGGGTAAAGAGGGTGTCGAGGGAGTAGTCAAAGCGCACAGCCCCCAGCACGGTATTCTCCGGCACCTGGTGACAGCTGGTGCAGTCGGTGCCGCGAAAATCCGTCTTGGCCAGCAGGGGGCGGGTCACCACCAGCTTGCTGTGGGTGCCGTCGTGCACCACCTCCAGGCTCCCCTTGCCCGCCAGGGCCAGGGCATCGAATCTGTCCTTGGGGGCCTCGGTCTCGCGACCCGCCCCGTACTGCTTGTTGATCGCCGCTCCGCGCACTATGCGGGCATCTTCCACGTGGGCGTGATCGAGGAACTTGGCGCGCAGGGTGTCGCGAGCCTCCATCTTGCCGGTCAGCATCAGCATGTTGAGGCCGTCGAAATAGGCCTCGGTCTGCTCGCGGCTCTGCTCCTTGATGAGAGTCAGGATGAGGTCGCGCTCGCGCACCGCCTGATAGGCCGCGGAAAACACCAATACCATGGAGAAGATGAAGAGCAGGAAGAAATTGATCTTGGCAGTGATGGAGAGGCGCATGGGAAAGGTACATCTGTTGGGTAAAACCCGCGCAGTCTACTCCCCTCGCCAGCCGGGTTCTGGTGTCTTGCTCACATTCTGATGAAAAAGAGCCAAAAGGCCCTGCATTCTCATGCAGGGCCTATTCATCCAGACTCAGAATTCGCCGCTGGCGATGGCCTCATGGATGGCGCGGGTCAATACCCGCAGCTCCTCGGGGCTGATGACGAAGGGGGGCATCAGGTAAATGAGCTTGCCGAACGGGCGGATCCAGGCTCCAAGCGACACGAACTTGCGCTGGATGCGCGCCACGTCCACCCGCTCCTTCATCTCTACCACGCCGATGGCGCCGAGTACCCGCACGTCGGCCACCGCCGGGTTGAGGGTCAGCTGCACCAGCTCGGTGCGCAGCTGATGCTCGATGGCCTGTACCCGTTCCTGCCAGGGCGAGGCCAGCAGCAGATCGATGGAGGCGTTGGCCACCGCGCAAGCGAGTGGATTGCCCATAAAGGTGGGGCCGTGCATAAAGACCCCGGCCTTGCCGTCACAGATGGTGCGGGCGACCTGCTCCGTGGTGAGGGTGGCCGACAGCGTCAGGTAGCCGCCGGTGAGCGCCTTGCCCAGACACATGATGTCGGGGCTGATCCCCGCCCAGTCGCAGGCAAACAGCTGGCCGGTGCGGCCAAAGCCGGTGGCGATCTCGTCGGCAATCAAGAGCAGGCCGAACTCGTCGCACAGGGCGCGCACCCACTGCAGGTAGCGGGGATGATAGAAGCGCATGCCGCCCGCTCCCTGGACTATGGGCTCGAGCACTATGGCGGCTATCTCTTCGTGGCGATCGGCAACCAGCTCCGCCAGCTCCACCACGCAGCTCTCGTCCCACTGGGCGTGGAAGCGGCAGCTCGGGGCGGCCACGAAATGGTGCTCCGGCAGGAAGCCCTTGTAGAGCTCGTGCATGCCGCCATCCGGGTCACAGACGCTCATGGCGCCGAAGGTATCGCCGTGATAGCCGCCCCGCAGGGAGACAAATTTGGCCCTTGGCGTCCCCTTGGCGTGCCAGTACTGCTGGGCCATCTTGAGTGCCACCTCCACCGCCACCGACCCCGAATCCGCCAGAAACACCCTGTCCAGCCCTTTTGGTGTGATCTCCACCAGCTTGCGGCACAGCTCCACCGCAGGGGCATGGGTCAGACCGCCAAACATCACGTGGGACATCTTGCCGAGCTGGGCAGTGGCGGCGGCGTCCAGTTCCGGCACCTGATAGCCGTGGACGCAGGCCCACCAGGAGCTCATGCCATCCACCAGTTCACGGCCGTCGCTGAGGGTGAGGGTTACCCCCTTGGCGCTGGCCACTTCATAGCAGGGCAGGGGATGGGTGAGGGAGGTATAGGGGTGCCAGACGTGGTGCAGGTCGAATTCTTGATTGGTCATTTTGTGTTCTGTTGTCAATTTGTTTGATCTGGTCGGTGTTGACAGTCTACGCGCGCTCTCTACACTAGCCAACAATTTCAGCCACTTGGCGCCAGGCCTCACAACGAGGAGGCTGGCCTGTGGCGGCTTTTGCGGTTCTTCATCCCAGGATGGCGGCGCAGGATCCCACTTATAACAACTGGAAGCCATGTATGAATGCTCTCACCCTGGGCGGTCACGCCCTTCGTCACGACTGGACCCTCGCCGAGGTTCAGGCCCTGTTTGCCCTGCCATTCAACGATCTGCTGTTCCAGGCCCAGACAGTACACCGCGCCCATTTCGACCCGAACGAGGTGCAGGTGAGCACCTTGCTCTCCATCAAGACCGGCGCCTGCCCGGAGGATTGCAAATATTGCCCCCAGAGCGCTCGCTACCACACCGGGCTCGAAACCGAGCGGCTGATGGAGGTGGAAAAAGTGCTGGAGCGGGCCCGCGAGGCCAAGGCCAACGGCTCGTCGCGCTTCTGCATGGGGGCCGCCTGGCGCAACCCGAAGGAGAGGGACATGCCCTACATTCTGCGCATGGTCGAGGAGGTGCGCGGGCTGGGGATGGAGACCTGCATGACCTTGGGGATGCTGACCGCGGATCAGGCGGCGCGGCTGGGGGCCGCCGGCCTTGACTACTACAACCACAACCTCGACACCTCGCCGGAGTTCTACGGTGACATCATCACCACCCGCACCTATCAGGACAGGCTGGATACCCTGGAGCACGTGCGCGGCGCCGGCATGAAGGTGTGCTCCGGCGGCATCGTCGGCATGGGGGAGCAGGCCAAGGATAGAGCGGGCCTCTTGATGGCGCTGGCCAACCTGCCGCGCCACCCGGAGAGCGTGCCCATCAACATGCTGGTCAAGGTGAAGGGGACTCCCCTGGAAAACGAGGAGAACCTGGATCCGTTCGAATTTATCCGCACCATAGCGGTGGCGCGCATCATGATGCCGGCCTCCCACGTGCGCCTCTCGGCCGGGCGGGAGAAGATGAACGAGCAGATGCAGGCCATGTGCTTCATGGCCGGCGCCAACTCCATCTTCTATGGCTGCAAGCTCTTGACCACCCCCAACCCCGACGAGAACAGCGACATGCAATTGTTCAAGCGGCTCGGCATCCGCCCCGCCCAGCGGGCCCAGAAGCCGGATCAGGTACAAGAAGAGGAGCTGCTGGCCGAGGTGAGCCGCCAGAGCGAGCCGAGCGAGATCTTCTACGATGCCACCCGCCCCCGCGCAGGTGCCGTCCGTTCATGACTTCCCCTGTTGTCACAGGCCCCTTTGCGCTGGGGGAGGCCCTGACCGGGCGCGAGCAGGCGGACCTGCTGCGCCGCCGCATCGCCACCGATAGCCCCACTGGCGCCAGGCTGGTGGTCGATGGCCGCGACTACCTCAACTTCTCTGCCAACGATTACCTGGGGCTCGCCGATCACTCCGCCATCAAGGCCGCCTTCAAAGCGGGGATCGACCGCCATGGTGCGGGCGCCGGCGCCTCGCCCCTGGTGACAGGTTACAGCCGTGCCCACCAGCAGCTGGAAGAGACGCTTGCCGACTGGATCGGGGTGGAGGCGGTGCTGCTGTTCAACTGCGGTTTTTCCGCCAATCAGGCGGTGCTCAAGGCCCTGCTCGGCAAGGAGCACCTGCTGTGGCAGGACAGGCTCAACCACGCCTCCCTGCAGGAGATGGGCAGCCAGCTCCCCTGCAAGATGAAGCGCTTTGCCCACAACGACATGGCGGCCCTTGAGCGGCAGCTTGAGCCAAGTCGCGGACTGATTGTCTCGGAAGGAGTGTTCAGCATGGACGGGGATCAGGGCCCCTGGCGCGAGCTTGCAACCCTCGCCGCCCGGAGCGGCAACTGGTTGATGATCGATGATGCCCACGGCCTCGGCGTGCTGGGGCCACAAGGGCGCGGCACCCTGGCGGCGCAGGGGGTTGACCCTGGCAGCGTGCACATCCAGATGGGCACCTTTGGCAAGGCGCTTGGGGTGGCCGGGGCCTTCGTGGGGGGCAGCCGCGAGCTGGTGGAGTACCTGGTCAACTTTGCCCGCCACTATGTCTACAGCACCCATATGCCAGCCGCCCAGGCCTGTGCGGTCAGCGAGAGTATCGAATTGGTACGCGCTGCTGATGATGCCCGCGCTCATCTTGGCCAGTTGATCGCCCGCTTCCGGCAGGGGGCCGAGGCGCTGGGCTGGCGGCTTGGGGCGAGCGAGACCCCGATCCAGCCCCTGCTGGTGGGGGAGAGCGCGGCTGCCTTGCAACTGGCCCAGCGGCTGCGGGATAGCGGCGTCTGGGTGAGCGCCATTCGCCCGCCCACTGTGCCGGTCGGCACGGCGCGCCTTCGCATCACCCTGAGTGCCGCGCACCGAGAAGAGGATGTGGACAGCCTGCTCGACGCCTTGGGCCCTTGCCCGCCAGGTGCAGGTGCCGAGGGGGCTTGCCATGCATGAGCGTTTCCAGCAGGTCGACAAGGCCCAGCTCGCCCGCCGCTTCGGGGCGGCCGCGCGTCACTATGACGCTCACGCCCGTTTCCAGCAGGAGGTGGGGCAGGCGCTGCTTGACCTGATGCCGGACGGGCCGGTCGGTTCTGAACTGACGGTTTGCGGGCTGGATCTGGGCTGCGGCACCGGCTTCTTCCTGCCCGCGCTGGCGGGTCGTTGCCAGCAGTTGCACGGGCTGGATCTCGCCCCCGGCATGCTGGCCCAGGCCGCCCTGCGTGGCAGCGGCGCCCGGCTGGTGTGCGGTGATGCTGAGGCGCTGCCCTTCGCGGATCAGAGCCTGGACTGGGTCTTCTCCAGCCTGGCCCTGCAGTGGTGCGAGCGCCCGGCCCAGGCGTTTGCCGAGATCCACCGGGTGCTCAAGCCCGGCGGCCAACTGCTGTTCTCGACCCTGCTTGTGGACTCCCTCTGGCAGTTGCGCGAGGCCTGGGGTGTCGTCGACGGGCACGCCCACGTCAATCGCTTCCTCGCCCTGCCCCAGTTGCAGCAGGCCATTGGGGCCGGGGGGTTTCAGGCGCCTGAGTTGACCTCTGTCACCTGGTCCCTCGCCTATCTGGAGCTCAATGACTTGCTGCGGGATCTCAAGGGCATAGGGGCCAGCCAGGTCAATGACGACAGGGCCGCGGGGCTTGGCAACCGCCAGCGCCTGAGGCGTCTCGGGGAAGCCTATGAACGCCACCGCCAGCCCGACGGCCTGCTGGCCGCCAGCTATGAGGTCTGCCTCGGACGCCTGGTTCGCCGCTGATCGGCTGCGGGATCACTCATTTTTGCCTTGGGCCGGGCGGCTACCATCAGGTTCGCCGCCCAGTCGGGCACAAGCCCATCACTGATACCAAGGTGGCGCCAGAGCGCCACCTTGAACTGCGCTGAGGAATCATCATGGTCAGATCCTATTTCATCACGGGCACCGACACCGACGTGGGCAAGACCCTGGTCGCCCGCACCCTGCTGCAAGCCTTCGCCGCCCAAGGCATAGCCTGTGCCGGCTACAAGCCGATTTCCGCCGGCTGTGCCCGCACCCCCCAGGGGCTTCGCAACCTCGATGCCCAGCAGTTGCAAGCGGCCGCCAGCCTCCCGCTGCCCATCGACTCGGTCAACCCCTATGCCTTCGAGCCCCCCATAGCCCCCCATATAGCCGCCCGGGAGGTGGGGGCGAGCATTCCTCTGGCGGGTCTGTCGGCTGGATTGCGGGAGATTGAGCGGGCCGGTGCCGAACTGGTGATAGTCGAGGGGGCTGGAGGCTGGTTTTTGCCGCTGGATCACCAGCATCTGCTGTCGGACTGGGTCGCCCTGGAGCGCCTGCCGGTGATCCTGGTGGTGGGGGCCAAGCTGGGTTGCCTCAACCATGCCCTGCTCACCTGCGCCGCCATCCGCCACCAGGGGTTGACCCTGGCTGGCTGGGTGGTCAATCGGGTGGATCCGCACATGAGTCGCTACCCGGAGAACCTGGACACCTTGAAAGCCTTGTTGCCGGCCCCATTTCTGGGAGAGATCCCCTTCGTAGACCAGCCGCTCGAGGCGGATCTGCGCGGGTGTCTCGACATCTCGCCCCTGGGCTGACCCCCTCGGCAGCTTAGCTGGGCCCGACATTCAGCAAACATTCATCGAGTCTGTCTATGATCGGGAGCAGGTGTGGTATCAGGTCGATCGTGAACTGGCCCGAACCATGCATCTATATCTCACAAGGAGTCAATATGAAGCGAATTATGCTATTCCTGGTGACCAACCTGGCCGTCATGCTGGTGCTGGGGGTGGTACTCAATATCCTGTTCTCGGTTCTGGGGATCAACAAGTCCAGCATTTCCGGTCTGTTGGTGTTCTGTGCCGTGTTCGGTTTTGGGGGTTCCTTTATCTCCTTGCTGATGTCCAAGTGGATGGCCAAGCGCAGCTATGGCGTCCAGGTCATCGAGCAGCCCCGCAACGAGACAGAGCACTGGCTGGTGAGCACAGTTGCCCGTCAGGCCCGTGAGGCTGGCATCAAGATGCCGGAAGTGGGGATCTACGACTCTCCCGAGATGAACGCCTTTGCCACAGGTGCCCGCCGTGACGATTCCCTCGTCGCCGTGTCATCCGGCCTGCTCTACAGCATGAGCCGTGACGAGGCGGAAGCCGTGCTGGCCCACGAGGTGAGCCACGTGGCCAACGGCGACATGGTGACCCTGACCCTGATCCAGGGGGTGGTGAACACCTTCGTGATGTTCTTCGCCCGCATAGTGGCCGGCGTCATCAGCAACTTCTTCAGCTCCAACAACAGCGAAGAGAGCAGCAGCTCGGGTGGCTTTGCCTACATGATCACCGTCTTCGTGCTGGAGATGCTGTTTGGCGTGCTGGCCTCCATGATCGTCATGTGGTTCAGCCGTCAGCGTGAGTTCCGCGCCGACGCCGGTGCCGCCAAGCTGGCCGGTCGCGACAAGATGATAGCCGCGCTGCAGCGCCTCTCCCGTGGTGCCGAGCCGCAGATGGAAGGGGCCATGATGGCCTTCGGCATCAACGGCAAGCGCTCCATGAGCGAGCTGTTCATGAGCCACCCGCCCATAGAGCAGCGCATCGCCGCCCTGCGTGGCTGATTGCCAGATACGATAACAAAACGGCTGCCTCAGGGCAGCCGTTTTGCTTTGTGGTGATGGCGCCGACCCGTGGCGGCGCCATCCTCTTATTTGATCACCAGATCGGTCAGCGGCACGGCGCAGCAGGTGAGGATCTTGCCCGCGGCCCGCTCGGCGGCTGTGATGGCCGGGGCGTCCGGGTGATCTACCTCCCCTTCGAGCAGGGTCTGCTTGCAACTGCCGCAGATGCCGGCGCGGCAGCTCCAGGGCAGCTCCACCCCCTGCTTGTGGGCCTGATCCAGTATGGTGCCCTGGTTGTTGCCAGCGAAGGTCTGCTCGCCGATGCGCAGCTGCACCGCCTTGTGGGGGCGGGCCACCGAGAGGATGGCCCCGCCAAAGCTCTCCTGCCGGATGCGCTCGGCAGCGACCCCTTGCTCCTGCAGCAGCCTGACCGCCTCGCTCATAAAGCCGTGGGGGCCGCACAGGAAGATCTCCCGCGCCAGCAGATCCCTGACCTGCGCGAGGTGCCCCTTGCCAAGGCGACCGCTCATGCCCTGCCAGTGCGCATCGGGCTGGCTCAGGATCAGGGTCAGCTGCATGCCGGACTGACTAATGGCGTGCAGCTCGGCGGCGGCCGGAATGTCGGCCTCGCTGCGGCACAGGTGCATAAAGTGCACATCGTCGAGTTCGTGTCTGAGATGCAGGGTGCGGGCGATGGAGAGCATGGGGGTGACGCCTGAGCCCGCCGAGAGCAGCAGCAGCTTGCGCTCGGTGCCGAGGTGAAACTCCCCGGCCGGGGGGGCGGCCAGCAGGTGGTCGCCCACCCGCAGCTCATGGTGCAGCCAGGGGGAGATACGGCCATCGGCCAGCTTCTTGACGCTGATGCTGTAACGCTCGGGTCTCTCCGGGGTGGAGCTCAGGGTGTAGCGGCGCTGTTGCCTCTCCCCCTTGATGTCGAGGCTGATGGGCAGGTGCTGGCCCGGCAGATAGTCGGGCAAGGGCTCGCCGTCGGCGGCCTCGAACCAGAAGGTCTCCAGATCCCGGGCCAGGGACTCACGGGCGACGCAGACAAGCTCCCGCTTCTTCGGCGCCGCATTGGGGTAGACATGGGGGCGGGTGCTTTCCAGCACCTCGATCTCGCTGCCCGCCTCAATCCAGCCCTCGTTCAGCGCCACCAGATTCTGGCCGAAATAGACATCCCCATCCTCGCCACGGCGGTAGCGGGTGAGGGTGGCGAGCGGCTCTTTCAGGGCGTTGAAGCGATCCGTGCCCGCTTCCACAGTGGTCATGATGCAGCGGCTGCAGGGCTTGGCCACCCGAAACTCCACCTCGCCGATGCGGATCCGCTTCCAGCCATCCTCCTCGAAGGGGCGGGTGCCGCTCGCCACCAGGTTGGTGCGAAACTGGCTCATCTGGTGGAGGGCATCGGATCTCAGGTTGAGATCCTCCAGGGAGGCCTGGCTTATCAGCAGCAGGGGATAGCCGTCGGCAAAGCTGACCCTGGTGCCGGTTTTCTCCCGAAAACGGTCAGAGGTTTCGCCGAGCCAGAGCAGGCGAACCGGCTCCCCCGCCACCCGGCTCAGCCACTCATCGGCCTGGGACTGGGTGTGCAGGGCATGGAAGCTGTCGCCCCAGACCCCGGTGGCCTGGGGGGCGCGGCTGAAGTCGGCTTCCTGCAGCTTGAGCTGCGCCATTCCCGGGTAACGCAGTTGCAGGCCGCCCTCCACCGGGGTGGCCGTCACCAGTTGCAACTGGGGGTGGGTGCGGGCGGTGATGAAGCTGCCGTCCGGTTTGACCACCATGTAGCGGCGATCCCCCAGCAGCCCCTCCTCGGTCACCAGGGCACGGGTCAGCGGCATGCCCGCCGTCGATTTGATGGGGTAGAGATGTATGCTGGCGAGGCTGGGCATGTCAGGGTCCTTGTGCTGTGGCGATTCCAGTGAAGAGGGCAAGATAACGATTCCTGCCCCGTGCGGCAATCCTCTCTTGCCCCCCATCATGGGGGGGCAAGAGAGGAGGCGCCTGACCGGTGCCAGCCAGCGGCGCCATGTGATCGGGGTCGGATCCCGGGGGAAACTCCTCATAAAGTGCAACATTTATTGATCCTGATCCCCAGGTGCGTACAAAAAACGGCCCATCATCGAGCCAGCTTCCAGTTTCTGACGCTTTCGCTTCTTCCCTCTCCGGCCACCGTCTGCCTCGGCTACACGGTATCAAGTGCATTCGGATGGGGCCTGTTACCCAACAAAGAAGAAAGCAATGTATGAGCAAACAACTGGATATGACCCCACAGCCGGATCTCTCCCAGAAAACGGGAACGGGCCCGGTCCGCACCCGGCTGCCCGTCTGGCAGCCGGCCCTGCCCCCCTGCAATCACGCCTGCCCGGCCGGTGAGAATATCCAGGCCTGGCTTGCCCTCGCCGAAGCGGGCCGCTTCGAGGCGGCCTGGCAGCGACTCATCGAAGAAAATCCCTTGCCCGCCGTCCATGGCCGGGTCTGCTATCACCCCTGCGAGAGCGCCTGCAATCGCGCCCAGGTGGATGACGCCGTCTCCATTCACGCCATCGAGCGCTTCCTCGGCGACGAGGCGCTGGCCAAAGGTTGGCAGCCTGCAACCCCCGCGCCCGCCAGCGGCAAGAAGGTGCTGGTGATTGGCGCCGGGCCCTCCGGCCTCTCCTGCGCCTGGCACCTCAACCGGCTTGGCCATCGGGTGGAGATCCGCGAAGCGGGGCCGCTGGCCGGCGGCATGCTGCGCTTCGGTATTCCCGCTTACCGCTTGCCCCGCGATGTGCTGGATCGGGAGGTGGCCCGCATCCTGGCTGCCGGGGTGACGCTGACCCTCAATCACAAGGTGGCGGATGTGCTGCGCGAGCGCGATGAGGGGGGCTTTGACGCCGTCTTTATGGCCATCGGTGCCCATCTGGCCAAGCGGGTCGATATTCCGGCCCGGGAGGCGGGCAAGATCCTCGATGCGGTGAGCTTCCTCGAACAGGCCAGTCTGGCGGAAGAGCAGGGCTTGCCGCCCCCCAGACTGGGACGGCGGGTGGCTATCTACGGTGGTGGCAACACCGCCATGGATGCGGCCCGCACCGCCCGTCGCCTCGGGGTCGAGGAGGCGATGATCATCTACCGCCGCGACCGGGATCATATGCCCGCCCACGCCTTCGAGGCCCTTGAGGCCGAGGAGGAGGGGATCAAGATCAACTGGCTGCGCAGCATCCGCCAGCTCGACAACACCCATATCGAAGTGGAGGTGATGGCGCTGGATGAGCAGGGCAAGCCGGTGCCCACCGGCCAGTTTGAAACCCTGGAGGCGGACTCCCTCATTCTGGCGCTCGGGCAGGAGGTGGACTTGAGCGTGCTGGAGAGCATTCCCGGCGTGCGGATAAACCAGGAAGGTGTGGTGCAGGTGGCCGACAACCTGATGACGGATGTGCCGGGTCTCTTTGCAGGCGGCGACATGGTGCCCTCCGAGCGCACCGTCACCATAGCCACTGGCCACGGCAAGAAGGCGGCGCGCCATATGGATGCCTGGCTGCGTGGTCGCCACTACCACAAACCGCTTTCATTCCCGCTGGTGGGGCCCGAGCAGTTGCAACTCTGGTTCCAGACCCAGGCGCCCGCCAGCAGCCAGCCGGTCAAACCGGCGTGGGCGCGGGACGACTTTGGCGAGATCATAGGTGGCCTTGACGAGACGGCGGCCCGCTACGAGGCGGCGCGCTGCTACTCCTGCGGCAACTGCTTCGAGTGCGACGGCTGCTACGGCAGTTGCCCCGAGCAGGCCATCGAGAAGCTGGGGCCGGGCAAGGGCTATCGGGTGGATGCGGCGCGTTGCACCGGCTGCGGTGCCTGCCACGACCAGTGCCCCTGTCACGCCATAGCGCTGCGCCAACCGGAGGAGTCCCAATGAAACATGAACTGATCATGGTCGATGGCAACGAAGCCGCGGCCCGGGTGGCGTACCAGCTGAGCGAAGTCTGTGCCATCTACCCCATCACCCCGAGCTCGACCATGGCCGAACTGGCCGACGCCTGGGCGGACGAGGGGCAGACCAACCTCTGGGGCAACATCCCCACAGTGGTGGAGATGCAGAGTGAAGGGGGGGCGGCCGGCACTGTACACGGCGCCCTGCAGGCGGGGGCGCTCGCCACCACCTTCACCGCCAGTCAGGGGCTGATGCTGATGCTGCCCAACATGTACAAGATCGCCGGTGAATTGACCGCTGCCGTGTTCCATGTGGCGGCCCGATCCTTGGCGGCGCAGGGGCTCTCGATCTTTGGCGACCATCAGGACGTGATGGCGGCGCGCAGCACCGGCTTTGCCATGCTCGCCTCCGGCTCTGTGCAGGAGGCGCAGGACCTGGCTTTGGTCGCCCACAGCGTCACCTTGCAGTGCCGGGTGCCCTTCATCCACTTCTTCGACGGCTTTCGCACCTCCCACGAGGTGAACAAGATCACGGCCCTGCATAGGGACGAGATCCGCGCTCTTATCGACAACGACTGGGTGCGCGCTCACCGCGCCCGGGCGCTCAACCCGGATCATCCGGTGATGCGCGGCACCGCCCAGAACCCGGATACCTACTTCCAGTCCCGCGAGAGCGTCAACCCCTTCTACGAGGCGGTGCCGGCACGGGTGCAGCAGTGCATGGACAAGCTGGGATCCCTCACCGGCCGCCACTACCGGCTGGTGGAGTACCACGGCGCAACCGATGCCACCGACGTCATCTTGCTGATGGGCTCGGGGGCGGCCACCGCCCGCACTACCGTGGATTGGCTCAACCGGCAGGATCGCAAGACAGGGGTGCTGGTGGTGCGCCTCTATCGTCCCTTCCCGGTGCAGGCGCTGCTCGATGCCCTGCCCGCGAGCGTGCGCCGCATCGCCGTGCTGGATCGCACCAAGGAGCCGGGGGCAGGCGGCGAGCCGCTGCTGCTGGATGTGCAGAGCGCGCTGATCGACGGTTTGCAGCGCGGCCTTATCAAGCGGCTGCCCTGGCTGAGTGGCGGCCGTTACGGCCTCTCTTCCAAAGAGTTCACCCCTGCCATGTGCGCGGCTGTGTTTGAGGAGTTGGCCTGTGATGCGCCGCGTCCACGCTTTACCGTGGGGATTGTCGATGATGTGTCGGGCCTCAGTCTGGCCTGGCACCCCATCGGCGATCTGGAGCCTGCCAGCCGGGTGCGGGCGCTGTTCTTTGGCCTCGGCGCCGATGGCACAGTCGGCGCCAACAAGAACAGCATCAAGATCATCGGCGAGCTGGAGGGCTTTCACGCCCAGGGCTATTTCGTCTACGACTCCAAGAAGTCGGGCTCGCGCACCGTCTCCCACCTGCGCTTTGGCCCCGAGCCTATCGACGCGCCCTGGCTTATCGAGCAGGCGAGCTTTATCGGCTGCCACCAGTGGAGCTTCACCGAGTCGGTGGACTTGCTTGAGCATGCTGCCAAGGGGGCGACCCTGCTGCTCAATGCCCCCTATGAGGCTGACAAGGTGTGGGGCCAGCTGCCCGAGCGGCTGCGTGCCCGCATCCGCGCCCTCAATATCCAGCTCTACTGCATCGACGGCGATCGGGTGGCCGAGCAAAACGGCATGGGCAATCGCATCAACACCATAATGCAGACCTGCTTCTTCGCCCTGGCCGGAGTGTTGCCACGGGATGAAGCCATTGCGCTGATCAAGGAGAGCATCGAGAAGAGCTATGCCCGCAAGGGGCCAGAGGTGGTGGCGCGCAACTTCGCCGCAGTGGACGATACCCTGGCTCACTTAAGCAAGGTGGCGATCCCGGCCGGTGATGAGCAGATCAGCGACTATCCGCTGCCACTGGCGCCGGGCGGCAGCGACTTTGTCCAGCGCGTCACTGGTGAGATGCTGGCGGGGCGCGGCGATCTTATCCCCGTCTCCATGTTGCCGGTGGATGGCACTTACCCCACAGCCACCAGCCGCTTCGAGAAGCGGGATATCGCCCGCGAGATCCCAGTCTGGCACTCCGATATCTGCATCCAGTGCGGCAACTGCGTCTTTGTCTGCCCCCATGGGGCGCTGCGAGCCAAGTTCTACCATCAGGACTGGCTGGCCACCGCCCCCGAGGCGGCCCAGTCGGTGCCCGTCACCGCCAAGGGCTTCCCCGACAGCCGCTACACCCTGCAACTCTATCCGGAGGATTGCACCGGTTGCGGCCAGTGCGTGCAGGCCTGTCCGGTACGGGTCGGGGCTGATGCAAGCCATCAAGGCGAGCGTGTTGAAGGAGAGAGCCACGAAGGGGATCGCGCCATCACCATGATGGACAAGGCGCCGCACCTCGCTGGCCAGAAACAGGCGCTGCGCTGGTTCGAGAGCCTGCCCTGGCCTGCCCGCGAGCGGGTGGACTTCTCCACGGTGCGCGGTGCCCAGTTCCTGGAACCCCTGTTCGAGTTCTCCGGCGCTTGCGCCGGTTGTGGCGAGACCCCTTACCTCAAGCTGCTGACCCAGCTGTTTGGCGATCGCATGCTGGTGGCCAACGCCACCGGTTGCTCCTCCATCTATGGCGGCAACCTGCCGACCACGCCCTGGGCCAAGAACGCGGAAGGGAAGGGGCCTGCCTGGTCCAACTCGTTGTTTGAGGACAACGCCGAGTTTGGCTTTGGTTTTCGTCTCACCGCCGATCAGCATCACGGCCAGGCGGTGGCGGCCTTGCAGGGGATGAAGGGGGAGCTGGGAGAGGCATTGGTCGATACCCTGATTAGCGCCCCGCAGCGGCTGGAGTCGGAGATCCGCGCCCAGCGCACCCGGGTCGCGCAAGTGCGTGAGCGGTTGGAGGAGGTGAAATCCGGCAAGGCTCGCGAGCTGTTGTCACTCATCGATCAGCTGGTGCGCCGCTCGGTCTGGATCGTCGGCGGCGATGGCTGGGCCTATGACATAGGCTCGGCGGGGCTCGATCATGTGCTCGCCTCCGGCCGGGATGTGAACGTGCTGGTGATGGATACCGAGGTCTACTCCAACACCGGCGGCCAGATGTCGAAATCGACGCCGCTCGGTGCCGTTGCCAAGTTCGCGGCGGGGGGCAAGACGCTGGCCAAAAAGGATGTGGCGTTGCAGGCCATCTCCTATGGCAACGTCTATGTTGCCCGCATCGCCTTTGGTGCCAACCCGCAGCAGGCACTGCAGGCCTTGCGCGAAGCCGAAGCCTATCCGGGCCCGTCGCTGATCATCGCCTACAGCCACTGTATCGCCCACGGCATCGACATGGAGCAGGGGTTGGCCCAACAGAAGCGGGCGGTGGATTCGGGCCATTGGCCACTGATGCGCTACAACCCTGTATTGCGCAGTTTGGGGCAGAACCCCTTCAGCCTTGACAGCCTGCGCCCCTCCATTCCCCTCGCCGAGTACAGGGCGGAGGAGAACCGCTACCGGGTGCTGGCCCAGAGCCATCCACAGGAGGCGCAGCGGCTGATGCAGGTGGCGCAGCAGGTGGTCTGGCAGAGGTGGGCCACCTACGAGGAGATGGCCACCCGCGAGGCCAGCCAGTTCCATCCGCCGGTGTGATGAAGGGGTGAGTGAAATACAACCAAGCGGGCCATTGGCCCGCTTCTTTGCTTCCGATGTCAAAGGGGAGTGGCTCCGCGCCGCCATGAGCGACCAATAAAAAGCCCGGCTTTAAGCCGGGCTGGGGGATAAGTTGCTTATCCGGGTATTCGTCGAGGCGTCTAGTGTGGATGTTGTTTGAGGATGTCGTATATCTCCTCTTTCAGTTTAAGTTTCTGTTTTTTCAGATCCTTCACCTCGGAGCTGTAATCGCTGGCGTGATGTTTTTCCAGCTTCCTGATCTCCGCATCCAGGTCGTTGTGCAAGTCAAACTTCTTTTGGAAATGGACATCACTGCTCTTCAGTTTCGAGATGAGATCTCTGTACTCAGGGAACATGTAATGAAGCCTCCTTGGTGTCGTTTGATTGTGCCTTGACCTTCAAACTACCCCTTCCCCCGGGAGATAAATGTGATCCCGATCCAATTTGGGGCAACGGATTTGCTGCATCTGGCGGATGATTTTTAACTGATTGAATAACAAGAAGATAAGTGATTTATGAGGAGGGCAGAGAGGAGGAAATCGGGATCCTGTTCACAGTTGTGACGGTTCGATGACGGTGACGCCTGGGCAGCAAGAAGGGGCGCAAGGCCCCTTCCTGAAAACCAGTGCAGTGTTTACTCTTTTTTCTTTTTCTTCTCGGGCAGGGGCTGACCGCCGCGGGCTATCACCTTGCCCACTTCGAAGCCTATCTGGGCCGCCAACTCTTCCAGATCCGGGGACTTGGCCTCGTTGCCGATGGCGTACTGGTAGTTGGCTATGGTGATCTTCTCGGCCACCGGGGTGCCCGGCACTATGGGCTCACGCCAGCCCTGGCCCACATGGGCCACCAGGGTGCCGTTCATGATGAGCTCGCCGACTATCTCCTGGGTGGGGATGCCCTTGCCGTAGGTGAGGCCCTGGGGGTGTTTCTTGCCCACCAGGGGTTCGGTGCTTGCGGGCACCAGCTTGGTGCGGATCAGCCACTTGGGATCCTTGTGCTTGCCCACCGCCTTGCCGGTCTGGTACTCGTTGATCTTGATGGTCTTGATCATCTGGGCCATGAAGTCCTTGGTCAGGGCCTTCTGCGCCTCGCTGGTCTGGTCGATGACGATGGGGGCCACGTACCAGGTCTGGGGGGCTTGCGCCTTGGGGGCCGCCGGGGCGGTTTGTGCCATGGCGAGCGGGCTGAGCAGGATGGCCGCCAACAAGAGTCCGATTTTCTTCATTGTGATTCCGCTTATGTTTCGACAAGAATTTTGTTTTGCCAGCGACGACTGCGCCAGCGCCAGAACATGGCCAGACCGCGAACCCACTCGTCGCAGGCCAGCGCCAACCAGATGCCTACCAGGCCATAGCCCTGCATGATACCAAGGAAATAGGCGAGGGGAACGGCAATGCCCCACATGGAGACGAGCGCCATGTAGAGCGGGAAACGGGCATCCCCGGTGGCACGCAGGGCGTTGATCACCACCAGGTTGAAGGTGCGGCCGGGTTCGAGGATGAGGCTGATGAGGAAGAGCTGCGCCACCTGGGTGATGATGTCGGGGTCGTCGGTGAACAGGCTGATGATGGCGCGTCCGTTCAGGGCCGCGGCTATGGCAATCAGGCTGGTGACGATGAGGCCGAGCTTGAGGCTCTTGATGAGCTGGCGATAGGCCTGCTCGAAGCGACGGGCCCCCGCCAGGTGGCCGATGATGATCTCGTTGCCAAGGCCGATGGAGAGGCCGAACAGCAGGATGAACAGGCAGATCTGGAAGAAGTAGGACTGGGTCGCCAGCGCCTTGTCGCCGAGCAGGCCGACGAAGGCGGTCACCACCATGAACTGCAGCATCCAGGAGAGGTTTTCCCCCGCCGCCGGCAGGCCTATGTGCAGCACCTTGTCCAGCATGACCTTGCTTGGCCGAAGGATCTCCGGCAGCCGCAGCAGTATGCCGGTCTTGCGCGCCACCAGCCACACCAGCAGCACCACGCCGACGATGCGCCCCACTACTGTGCTGATGGCGACCCCGGCGACCCCGAGCTGAGGCAGGCCGAACCAGCCATAGAGCAGCAGCAGGTTGCCGACGAAGGTGATGAGGTTGACGATCAGGGTCACGTACATGGCCTGACGGGTGTGGCCGTGGGCGCGCAGGGTGGCGGCCAGGCAGAGCGCCGCCGCCTCCGGCAGCAGGCAGAGGCCGATGATCTGCAGATAAAGGGTGGCATCCCCCATCAGGTGGGCGGGCAGGTTCATCAGCGCCAGCATGGTGCTGGCACCGGCCATGACCCCAACCGCGGCCACCAGCCCCACCAGCAGGTTGAAGCCGATGGCGGTGTGGATGACCACGCGCGCCTTCTCCCTATCCCCTGCCCCCAGATACTGGGTGATCACCACGCTGGTGCCTATGCTGACGAAGCTGAACAAGGTGATGGCGAGATCGAACACCTGGTTGCCGACCGCCAGTGCCGCCACCCCCTGATAGGAGACGTGGCCCACCATGAAGGTGTTGAGGGCCCCGGTCAGGAAGTGCAGGGCGAGATCGATGAACAGTGGCCAGGTCAGGGCGAACAGGGTGCCCGGGCCCGCGTGGGATTGAGTCTGCATGGGATGTCCAAATACTGGGGATGGCCCTCGTCAGCGCCATCTGGACGGGCATTTAACACCAAGCGGGTGCGGGGTGCAATCCTGCCCTGAGCAAAGAGGGTGCTGGCCCGGCACCCTCTCGCAGTCTGGTGGCGCGCCGCCGTCAGACCGGGGTGGCGCCCGCTTCCTGCTCGCAGGGCCGGGTGAGGCGTGCCGAGTCCGGTAGCGTCTCATCCTGGGGCCAGCGGGAGAGCAGGGTATCAGTGGTGCTCTCCACTACCTCGTCATCCTTGAACACAGGCTCCCGGTAGCAGCGGGTCAGGCGCAGGGCCTGATACATGTCGGGACTGAGGATGACCCCCTCGTCCCCGATCCGGATCCCCGCCTGCTTGAGCCACTGGGTCATCTGGCCGTGGCGACCGGCCATCACCATGTGGATGCCGCGGCGCCTGAGCTCCTTGTGCAGCTCTCCCACCATGCTCATCACGCTGATGTCCTGATGGGTGAAGCAGGCCACGGCATCCACGATGAGGCACTTGGGATTGTGGGGATCCTGCACCAGTAGCGCCAGCACCCGCCGCTTGAAGTAGGGGGCGTTGAAGTAGGTCAGCGGCGAGTTGAAGCGATAGACCAGGATGCCGGGGATGGCCTTGGCCTGCTCGTTGTCCCCCAGGGTGCGCACCACCCCTTCATCGTCCATGCCCAGCAACTGATCGGTGGGGCGCATCACGTTGCGCAGGAACTGGAACAGCCCCAGCAGCACCGCGAGGGTGATCCCCGGGATCACCCCCATGGTGAGCACGCTGATAAAGGTGATCAGCGCCAGCCAGAAGGCGGCGCGGTCCGAGTCGCGCAGGGCCCAGAGGCCGCGAAAATCGGTGAGCGACAGGGAGGCCATCACCAGCACCACCCCGAGGGCGGCGGTGGGAATGAATTGCAGCGGCGCCGTCAGGTAGAAGGTGATGAGGGCGATCACAGCCGCGGCTATGATGGAGACCAGCTGGCTCTTGCCGCCGTTGGCGTCGTTGACCGCGGTGCGTGAATCGGCGCCGCTGATGGCAAAGCCCTGGGAGACAGCCGAGGCGAGGTTTGCCATGCCAAGGGCCCGAAACTCCTTGTCCGCATCGATTTCGTAACCGTTCTTGGCGGCGAAGCTGCGGGCGGTGAGCATCATGGAGACGAAGCTCACCATGGCGAGGTTGAGCGCCGGCAGCACCAGCTCGCGCATCAGGCCGGGGGGGAACTCCGGCATCTGGAAGGCGGGCAGGCCCGAGCCCACGGCCCCCAGGGTGGCGATCTCGAACTGGCCGAGATTGAGGGCCCACACCAGGGCCGCCGTCACCACCATGGCCACCATGGAGGAGGGCCAGGATGGCCTGTAGCGCTTGGCCAGCAACAGGGTGAGCAGGGCGGTCAGGCTCATGGCCAGGGTCGGCAGATGGGTCTGGGTAAGGTAGTCGGTACCATTCAAGATCCGCTCGATGAGATAGCGCTCGCTGAAGGTGAAGCCGAAGATCTTGGAGAGCTGGCTCACCATTATGGTGATGGCCACACCATTGAGCAGGCCCATCAGTATGGGGCGGGAGAGAAAGTCCGCCAGCACCCCCAGCTTGAAGCGACTGGCGATCAGGCACCAGAAGCCGGTCATGGCGGTCATGGTCATCACCAGTTGCCACTGGCGGGTGGGATCCCCGGCGGCGAGCGGTGTCACCACGGCGGCAATGACGGCGCAGGTGGCGGCGTCCGGGCCGACGATGAGCTGGCGGGAGGTGCCAAAGAGGGCGTAGACCACCATGGGCAGTATGCAGGAGTAGAGGCCGACGATGGCGCCGACTCCGGCGAGCTCCGCATAGGCGATGGCCACGGGCAAGGCCACGGCCGCCACCGAGAGGCCAGCGCGAAGATCCGGCATCAGCCAGGCCCGCTGATATTGCAGCAGGGCGGCGAGGCCCGGCAGCCAGCGTTCGAGAGAGAAGAAGTCGCGCATTATTTAACCCATTGAGTTATAAACAGCTTTTTCTTAGTGTGCCCAAGGTTGCCGAAACATTGCAATCCGGTTATGGCCAGTTCACTACCAGATCAGGCCAGATGCGCTGCCACTGTTTGTCCCTGATCCTGTCGATGAAGATCCGGCTCTCCTGCCGGCAGCGCGGATTGGCACTCACCTGCAGCGACCAGTTGTGGCCAAAGCCATGGGGCGCCAGCCACTCGAACTCATCGTTGGCCAGCAGCCTGACCCCGATGCAGGTGGGGACTTCCACCCAGTGACTGAGCGCTTCCAGCGAGCTGGCGAAGGGGGGCACCTGCTGGCGACTGTGCATGCGCGCCTGGTTGCGCACCTCCCAATGCTGGCCCGGCACCCTGACGGCGAGCCAGTCCTCGTACTCCCGTTCGCCCGCACCTTCCGGGTCGCCCGGATCCAGATAGATAAGATCTATGTCGTTGAGGGGAGTGGGCTCGGCTTTCTGGTGCAGGTGATCCCAGATGAGGTTGCGCACAAAGCCCGCCCCCAGCGCCCAGTCCGGCAGGGCCAGCTCCCGCGCTGCCCAGAGGCAGGCCATGCGCAGGGGATCGGCCCGCAGCAGAGCCTCGGTGTGGGCTTGCAGCTGTGCCTCCCGGGCCGCTTGTGCCTCAACCCCCATGACGGCGCAGCCAGACGTCTATGTAGCTGCAGCTTGGCACTATGGTGAGCCCCTCTGCCTGGGCCCAGTCGTAGAAGCTGCGCGCCAGTTTGTCGGCAATGCCCTGTCCCCTCAGCTCGGACGGCACCTGGGTGCTGCAGGCATCGACAGTGCCCGCATCCAGCCAGCGGTAGCTGAGGCGAGAGGTCTTGCCGTCCACCACGCAGATGAACTGCTGCTGGTCGGCCTGATGAAGAATGTCGCTCATGGAGGCTCCTCAAAGGGGGGGAAGGGGTATCAGAGCATGCTGGCCGGACTTTGCCAACAGTGCTCTTTGCGGGCCGAGGAGGCTCGCTTACACTGACCAGCCTGCGAGTGGCTCGTCAGGCAAGGTATAGAACAGTTAGCAGAGGATGGATCCCGTTATGGCCTTCGCCACCCTGGAAGATCTGATTGGCAATACCCCGTTGCTGCGCCTGCGCCGCATCAACCCCTATCCCGATGTGACCCTGCTGGTGAAGCTGGAGGGCAACAACCCCGCCGGCTCGGTCAAGGACAGGCCGGCCCTGAACCTCATCCGGGCGGCGGAGGCGAGTGGTCACTTAGGGCCAGGAGCGCGGCTTATCGAGGCCACCTCGGGCAACACCGGCATAGCGCTGGCCATGGTGGCGGCGGCCCGGGGGTACAGGATGCGCCTCATCATGCCGAGCAACATGAGCCAGGAGCGGCGCGATGCCATGCAGGCCTATGGCGCCGAGCTGGTGCTGGTGGAAGAGGGCATGGAAGCCGCGCGTGACCTCGCCCTCGCCATGCAGGCTCGCGGCGAGGGGCTGGTACTCGATCAGTTCAACAACCCGGCCAACCCCGATGCCCACTACCTCTCCACCGGTCCCGAGATCTGGCGCCAGAGCGAGGGGGCAATCACTCACTTCGTCTCGGCCATGGGCACCACGGGCACCATAATGGGGGTCTCCCGCTACCTCAAGGAGCAGAATCCGGCGGTGCAGGTGATAGGCCTGCAACCGGCAGAGGGGAGCCAGATCCCGGGCATTCGCCGCTGGCCCGCCGCCTATATGCCCGCCATCTTCGAGCCACAAAGGGTCGATCGGGTGCTGGATGTGACCCAGGAGGAGGCGCTCGCCACCATGCGCCGACTGGCGCGGGAAGAGGGGATCTGCTGCGGGGTCAGCTCGGGGGGCGCCGTGGCCGGTGCCCTGCGGGTGGCGGCCGAGCTGAGCCAAGGAGTGGTGGTGGCCATCATCTGCGATCGGGGGGATCGCTATCTCTCCACCGGGGTCTTCACTCCCCCCTTCTGATCCTGCGACCCCCGGCCCCTTGCGGGCCTTCTCCCGGGGTCATTCCCACACCTGCTCCAGCAGCGTCAGCAGCTGTTCCCTGTCCGCATCCTTGCGGTTGTAGAGCAGGGCACCGTCGTTGATGGCGAGATCCCGGATATCCTTGAGCACGGCTCTGTCCGTCACCCCGGCTTCCGCCAGGGTACGCGGCAGCCCCACCCCCTGCCAGAGACTGTCCCGCAGGGCGCAGAGTGCATCCAGGGCCGCCTGGGGGCGCAGGGCCTGTGGGGTAGCCGCGAAGCGCTCCGGTCCGGCCAGCGGCAGCAGCAGGCGGGCCAGCTCGGTGTCTATCTGGGGCCTGTTGTAGTCGAGCACCGTGGGCAGGAAGAGGTTCATGCACAGGCCGTGGGGCAGGTGACAGCGGGCCCCCAGGCTGTGGCCGAGGGCGTGCACCAGCCCCACCATGGAGTTGGAAAAGGCCATGCCCGCCAGGGTGGAGCCCTCCGCCAGTTGCAGCCGCAGGGCCTTGTCTTCGGGGGCCAGCAGCACCCTGGGCAGGGCATCGGCAATCTTCTCCACCGCCATCAGGGCCAGGGCGTCGCTGACCGGGTTCTTGCCGTTGCCGATGAAGGCCTCGATGGCGTGGGTCATGGCGTCCATGGCGGTGGCGGCCGTGATGGACAGTGGCAGCCCCTGGGTGAGGCGCGGGTCCAGCACAGCCAGCTGGGGCAGCAGGAAGGGGGAGGTGAAGGGCACCTTGCGCCCGCTCCCCTCGTCCCGGATCACCGCCACCAGTGTCACCTCGGATCCGGTGCCCGCCGTGGTCGGCACCACCGCCAGCGGCTTGAGGGGCCGGGTCAGGCAACCTGCCCCCGCGTGATCCAGCAGCCGCTCCCCGCCCAGGGTGACCAGGATGTTGACCGCCTTGGCGGTGTCGATGACGGAGCCGCCCCCCAGGGCCACCAGGCTGTCACAGCCCAGTTCCCGCCAGCGGGCGGCGATGCGCTCCACCACGGCGGTGGAGGAGTCGGCGGGGATCTGGTCCCAGATTGCGGCCACCGGCAGGCCCCCCTCCGCCAGCACATTGGCCAGCAGGGTGGCGAGCCCGCTGCCGCCGACCCCCTTGTCGGTGAGCAGCAGCGGACGGCGTGCCCCCAGTGCCATCAGCTCGTCCGGAAGTTGCTCCAGTGCCTGCTCCCCCGCCATCAACCTGACCGGGCAGAAGAAATCGTAAAAACGGCTCATGGTGTTCATCCTTCTCTTCAACCGGTCAGCAGACCCAGGTAGATGTGGCAGGCTCGCGTCAGCTTGTGGCACGGGCTCGGGTAGTGGCGCAGCAGGGGCCGCGCGATGAAGGCGGGCAGGATCAGGGCTTGCAGCTGCTCCAGCGCCCGCACCAGGTGCATGGCTGCGCTGAGATCCCCCTCCACCAGCAGCCGGTTCTCGCAGAAGGCCTGATTGATGCCGAGGCGAAAGCTGAGGGCGCGAAAGGCGATGGCGGGGTGCTTGAAGCAGACTCGCAGCAGATGAGGGCTTGTTGCCCCCCGGGGCGCGGGGCCGCAGCGCCAGCGCCCGGCCCTCTTGTGCAGGCTCAGCCCATGGTTCAGCCCATGCACCTCCAGCCGGATGCAGAGCCCCTCCGGCAGGGGGGCCAGTTCCCGGCGCACCGCCTCGTCGACCCGGGCGGCACGGCACAGGGTGCGGCCGATGACCCAGAGCAGGCTCCCTATCCAGAGGCGCCTGCCGGTGGCGAGCAGGGGATCAAGCGTCATGAGGGACTCCTGCGATGGCGGACCAGAAGAGGGCGAAGGCGCTGGCCTGCCAGTGGGGATCCTCCCCGAGCTCGGATTGGTCCACAAAGAGGGAGGCGCAGGCCAGAAACTGGCTCTGGCACACCTCCAACATCAGGACGGGGGGCGCCTGCATCAGCTCGCCGCTGGCCTGACCCTGGCTCAGCAGGCGCGGCAGGAAGCGCAGTGTCTCCCCCAGGATCTGGCTGCGCAGAGATCTGGCCAGCAAGGGGGAGTGGAAGAACCCCAGCACGAACTTGAGCTCGTGGGGATGGGCCTGCATCCAGCTCATCGCCTGATGCCAGTAGTGGCGCGCCTGCTCCCTGAGGGGCAGGGCTGGATCCGCCTCGCTGATGGCGGCGCCAAGGCGCAGCTTGACGTCCTGGTAGAGCTGCTGGATCAGCAGCTCCTTGCTGGGAAAGTGGTGAAACAGGGTGCCGTTGGCCACCCCGGCCGCCCGGGCGATGCGGGCGGTGGCGGCCCCCTGCAGGCCATCCTCGGCGCAGAGGGCAAGGGCGGCATCCAGGATCTGGCGGCGTTTGTCTGTCACGGGTTCGCTCATGCAGCCTCCTAGCGCAGGAACAGGGTCATCATCAGCCGCTGGTACCAGCGCCGATAAGGGGGATGGATCAGGGTTCCGGCGCTGAAACGGCCACGGCGCAGCACGGTTTTCGCCTTGGAGAAGGTGAGAAAGCCCTCGTGGCCATGGTAGTGACCCATGCCGGAGGGGCCTATGCCACCGAAGGGGGCGTCGTCCGCCGCCACCTGGAACAGGCACTCGTTGATGGCCATGCCACCGGCGTGGGTCTCCCGGATGAGGCGGCTCTGCAGCGCCGGATCCAGGCTCATCAGGTAGCAGGCGAGGGGGCGCGGGCGCGCCGCTATGTAGGCGAGGGCCTCGTCGATGCTGTCATAGGGCACCAGGGGCAGCAATGGGCCGAAGATCTCCTGCTGCATCAGCTGGCAGTGGCCGGGCACCTCGGTCAGCAGGTGGGGCACCAGGCGGCGGGCGCCGTCATCCCGGGCCGGCGAGGCGCAAGGGTGCACCTGGGCGCCCGCCTGCTTCGCCTCCGCCAGCCAGGCGGTGAGCCGCTCGTACTGGGCCCTGTTGATGATGGAGCCGTAATCCGGGCTATCCAGCCCCTTGGGATAGAGACGGCGAAAGTGCGCCTGATAGGCCTCGATAAAGGCCTGCTCCTGCCCCCGTGGCAGCAGCACATAGTCCGGGGCCACGCAGATCTGGCCGGCATTGAGGCTCTTGCCGAAGATCATCCGCTCCACCGCCAGGGCCAGCGGCATGTCGGGGGCGATGAGGCAGGGGCTCTTGCCACCGAGCTCCAGGGTGAGGGGGGTGAGCTGGGGGGCGGCGGCGGCCATCACCAGCCTGCCCACCGCAGTGGAGCCGGTGAACAGCAGATGATCGAAGGGGAGGGTGCTGAAGGCGGCCGCGAGTCCCGCGTCCCCCTCGATGACCACCACCTCGTCATCCCCAAACACCTGGGCCAGCAGGGTGCGCAATACGGCATTGGTATGGGGGGTGAACTCGGAGAGCTTGATCATGGCTCTGTTGCCGGCGGCGATGGCGCCGATGAGGGGCCCCAGGCTCAGCATCACAGGGAAGTTCCAGGGCACCATGATGCCGATGACGCCCAGAGGCTGATAGTGCACCTCGACCCTGGCGGGGGCCAGCAGCAGGCCGGGGTGGCGCCGTGCTGGCCTCATCCAGCCCTTGAGCCGTTTCAGGCTGTAGTTGATCTGCATGATGCAGGGCAGTATGTCGGCGACCAGGCTGTCATAGTCGCTGCGCTGGCCATAGTCCAGGGCCAGGGCGTCGCACAGGGGTTGCTTGTGGGCGAGCAGGGCCCCCTTGAGTGCGCTCAGCCGGTTGCGGCGTTGCTCCAGGCTCGGCATGGGATGGGCCTGACAGGCCTGCTTGAGGCGGTTCACCTGCTCGGGCAGGGAGAACTTGTCTGGGGACTCTGTTCGTATGGCTTCCATGGCATGCTCCGCACAAAAACTGACCGACTGATTAGTCGGTCTAAGCCTACCGGCTTGTTGCCAGCTTGTAAACATGGGCGTACCAGAGCAAGGGCGGATGAGTGGGTTCTCTGATGGAACTGTGCTCGGCCACACAGTTTGGGGGTATCTCGATTGGTGAATTATCCAATAAGAGGTAGTTTTCAATCATCAACTCAAATGGAGAGCAGCACATGACCAGGGAATTGCACAGCCTGCTGGCCCGGCTGGACGATGTGATCGAGCGCATGCCGGACAGTTTCAACACCTATGAATTTGCCCAGAAGCTGGCGCTGCAACATCAGCGCGAGTATTTCGCCGCGGGTCACTCCCTGGCGGAGCAGGACAAAAACCTGCTGCGGCTGCTCCACGAGAAGATTGCCGAGGCGCTGGCAGCAAGCGAGCGGCTGATCGAAGGGGCCCTGCTGCCCTGCGTGACTCCCTGGGGCGAGCGGGCCACCTCGCCCCGCTGGCACCGCAAGCACTGAGCCTCTGCGCGTCACATAAAGAAGAAGGCCCCTCGGGGCCTTTTTGGTGTTCGTTGGTGGCGGCTACTGGGTCAGGCGGCGGGCCTGCCAGTAGCGGCTGTTCCAGTAGACGTTGTCGAGGCGAGAGCGGATCACCCCCTTGCTGGTCGAGGCGTGAATGAACTCCCCGGCGCCGGTATAGACGCCGACGTGGTACTGCTGCCAGCCGGTCTTGAAGAACACCAGATCCCCGTGCTGCAGACGGTATCTGTCCACCGGCCTGCCGAGATTGGCCTGGGATTCAGTGGTTCTGGGCAGGGTGAAGCCCAGCACCTGCTGGTAGGCAAGCTGGGTGAAGGCGGAGCAGTCGAGGCCGGCGCGATTGGTGCCGCCCATGCGATAGGGGACGCCGCGCCACTGCTGATAGAAGCCGTCGAAGGCACTGGCCTGGCGGGCAGGAGGGGGCGGCTCCGGGGTACTGGAGCAGGCGACGACAAGCAGGGCCAGCAGGGGCGGAAGCAAGGTGCGAAACATCTCAACTCCTTGATAGGGCACGGGATTCATCATAGACGATGTTCCTGCCTGGAACCTGAACAGCGATAGCATAAAAACTTGCCGAGGGCAGAGAAAGGGCCCCCGGCGAGCCAGGCGTCAGTCCGCCGCCTTGGGACTTATCAGCGGCGTGAGCAGTTCGGCAATCTTGTAGAAGGTCTGCACCCGGGTGGTGCTGGGGCGCCACACCAGGCCAATCTCGCGATAGGGCTTCTCCCCGGGCAGGGGGATGGCCACCAGATCCGAGTTGTCGAGGATACCCGCATCTATGGCCATCTGGGGCAGGAAGGTGGTGCCAAGGCCGGCGCCCACCATCTGCACCAGGGTGTGCAAACTGGTGGCGGCAAAGGGGTTGATCTTGCTCTTGTCCCGCAGCCGGCAGGCACTCACCGCGTGCTCGGTCAGGCAGTGCTCCCGCTCCAGCAGGAAGATGCTCTGATTGGGCAGCTCCTTGTAGTCGAACGGCATGTGCAAAGTGGCAGCCATATCTGACGGCATCACCATATGGAAGGGATCTTGCCCCACCGTCTTGCTGTGAAAGCCGCCTATCTCCACCGGCAGGGCCAGGATCAGCAAGTCGAGCTGCCCCTGCTCCAGCTGCTTTAGCAGATTGGTGGTGGTGTCTTCCCGCAGCAGCAGCTCCAGCTCCGGATAGGCCTTGCCGCACACCTGCAGCAGCTTGCTGAGCAGGAAGGGGGCTATGGTGGGGATGCAACCCAGGCGGACTGTGCCGTGCATGACGCCCCCCTGCTGCTGGCCGAGCTCCATCAGATCCCGGGCGTCGGAGAGCAGGTTGCGCGCCCGCGCCACTATCTCCATGCCGACCGGCGTCATGATGAAGCTCTTGTGGTCACGCTCCACCAGTTGCAGGTTCATCATGTCCTCCAGGGTCTGGATCCCGGTACTCAGGGTGGACTGGCTGACATGACAGGCCTTGGCGGCGCGATTGAAATTCTTGTGCTCGTCCAGAGCGACCAGATACTGCAGCTGTTTCAGGCTGGGCCAACGTTGCATAGGGGAAACCCGATCGATGCTATCTATTTGATTTGATTAATCTACCATCGAGAGACTGCTTTGTCGCCGATATTAGGCGCCCTCCTGGCAGGGTCTGTGCATTGCGGGGCAGGAGAGGGGGGATAAGCCCGCCATCCACCTGCCCGTCGCGGCAACTGCTGCCATGGGAGCTTATCCCCTTGTGCCAGCCCGTTGAAGGGGGGTTGCCATGGGATGTGACGGGGATCGGTCTTCCCTGGCGTCTTCCGGAGTCGCCCATGGCCAGCCATAAAAAAACGCGCCTGTTGGCGCGTTTTTGCAGGAGTGAGGGCAGGCTATTCGTCGAAGATACCGAAGTGATCCTTGGCGAAGTTGACCCGCTGCTCCACGTTCATCTTGACCTGACCCAGCTTCTCTATGGTCTTGAGGTTGGGCACCAGGCCGCGACCGTTGGCTATCTGGATGGCGAGACCGGGACGGGCGTTGAGCTCCAGCAGCATGGGGCCGCGGAACTTGTCGAGCACCATGTCGGTGCCGATGTAGCCCAGACCCGACATCTCGTAGCAGGAGGCGGCCAGGGTCAGCAGGGTATCCCAGTGGGGCACCTTGAGATCGTAGAGATCCAGGCCTGTGTCCGGGTGGTGGCGCAGCGGGTTGCCAAACTGCACCGCCCGCAGGGCGCGACCGGTGCGCAGGCACAGACCCACCCCCACGGCGCCCTGGTGCAGGTTCGCCTTGCCGTCGGAGGCGGCGGTGGAGAGGCGCATCATGGCCATCACCGGGAAGCCCTTGAAGATGATCACCCGGGCATCGGGGACCCCTTCGAAGGAGTAGCCGTCGAACACATCATCGAAGTTGATGAGGCCTTCCACCAACGCCACGTCGGGCTTGCCGCCCAGGGAATAGAGGCCCGCCAGTATGTTGGAGACATGGCGCTCCAGATCCTGACCGGTGGAGGCGCTGCCGTTGGGCTTGTAGAAGCTGCCCTCTTGCTGGCGCAGGATCACCAGTATCCCCTTGCCCCCCGAGCCGCGGGCCGGCTTGATGCAGAAGCCCGGCCAATCCTTGACCAGCTCGGTGATGCGGGTCACGTCGTGCTGCTCGCGTATGGTGCCGATGAGTTCCGGCACAGTCACCCCCGCATCCAGCGCTATGCGCTTGGTCTTGAGCTTGTCATCCACCAGCGGGTAGAGACGACGCGGGTTGTAGCGGCTGATGTAGGAGTGGTTGCGTTTGTTCATGCCGAGGATGCCTGCTTGGGACAGGCTCCACGGACTGGTGTATTTCTGCCAGAACCACATCTGTTACTTGTCCTTACCCGGGGTGGCACCGGACTTCATTTCGTCCACCAGCGGCTTGAAGCGCTTGAGCTCGCTCAGCTTGTAGCCGGTGTAGTTACCCATCACCAGCACGGTGGCCATCAGCACCAGTTGCAGGCCGAGGAAGTTGAAGGTGAGGTGACGAATGAGCTCGTTGTCCATGGCCAGGTAGGCGATGACCGCCACCAGCAGGGAGCCGCCACCCTGACGGAACACCTCTTTGGGACCCTCTTCTTCCCACAGGATGGACATCCGCTCTATGGTCCAGGAGAGGATGATCATCGGGAAGAAGGTGATCTTCATGCCATCGGTCAGCCCCAGCTTGAAGGCAAAGGCCGAGAAGATGCCGATCATCGAGATCACCATGATGATGATCGCCGATATTCGGGCCACCAGCAGCAGGTTGAGCCTTGAGAGGTAGGAGCGGATCACCAGGCCGGTACCGACGATCAGCAGGAAGCCGATGAGACCGGTGACCAGGGAAGTCTGGATGAAGGCGACCGCGATCAGCACCGGCATGAAGGTGCCCGAGGTCTTGATCCCTACCAGAACCCGCAGGAACACCACCATGAGCACGCCTATGGGGATCAGCAGCAGCCCCTTGAACAGAGCTTGCTCTTCCAGCGGCAGGCTGTGGATGGAGAAGTTCATCATCTCTGATTTTTCGAACTTCTGCGCCAGGGCCACGTTCACCGGTTGCTCCTGCTCGATCATCGAGAAGGTGACGCGGGAGTTGTGACCGCCGGTCACGTCCAGCAGGGCGCCTGAGTTGTATTCCCACAGCAGCAGGTTGCCCGGTTGCCCCTGTTCGCCGGTTTGCGGGTTGAACAGCTTGTAGTCGGTCGGGCTGTTGAACACCTGCAGGTAGTCCACCAGCTCCTGACGACGGCGACCGTCTTCCAGGCTCAGGGCGTGTACCACGCGCGCCGGCACCTCGGCGTTGTTGAGCAGCTCGGCGATCAGGCTGGCGCGGCTCTTGTGAGACTTGAGCAGCTCGGCGTTCTGTTCCTGCTTCTCGATCTCCTTGATGATCTCGCGGGTCAGGGTGTAGCCGTCGGCGGAACGCTCCTGGGCGCGCTCGAGGATCTGCTTCATCGCGGTGGCGTAGGGCTCACTCTCGATCTGCTTCTCGATGGCGGGCGGCAGGGGGTTGGCGGCGGGCTTGGCATGGGCATCCGCCATCATGTCGACCCGGTAGTAGAGCTCCTGGCGGCCGGAGGCGCTGCGAATGGACCACTCGGCGCGGGCATCCCCGTCTTTTTCCACGAACGACAGGCCGTAGCCCGGGCTGGCGGCATTCTCGTTCATCAGGGTGAAGCCGGGCTGGGTGCCCGGAATGGCCAGGGAGGCGATCACCGGCTCGCCGGTCGCCTCGAACTCGAGCTTGGCTTCGATAGACCAGATCTGACGTTTTTCACCGGGCGTGAGGGGCACGTCCAGGGCGACATGGTGATAAAACGTCATTCCCAGGCCGACAATGAACAGCAGGGCGACCAGCAGATAGAACGGCTTACGGGAAACCATGGATTATTTTACATCCTTGAGCTTGGGTTTTGGTTGGATATACTCGCGGGCCACGTCGACCACGGCGATGTCTTTCAAGAATTCACGGCCCAGCAGCACGGGGAAGGTCATGTCGCTGCGATCTTTGAGGGTAAACTCGGCCTTCTCGGTCATGTCGCCGATGCGCACTGTGAGGCGCACCACGGGACGGCGGTCGAGGTCGTCGGCAGAGGCCTGACGCACCCGCACGTGACGCACCAGGGGTGCCTCGATCTGGATCTTGTCGTCCATCTCCTGGTGGCTCAGGAAGAAGCGTACCCAGTTCTTGCCGTTGCGCTCGAAGATGGTGATCTCCTGGGCGCTGATGGAGGAGGTGGTGGCGCCGGTATCGACCCGTGCCTGGAAGGCATCGTTGGCGGCATCGACCCAGATCCACTCGGCTTCACCCACCAGCAGCTTGCCGTCGACCGTGTGGCCCTGGCTCGGGGCCGGGCACTTCTCGGTCGGGATGGCCATGGGCTTGGGGGGCTCGGGTGGCAGGGTAGCCAGCTTGCTGTCGACTTTCTTCACGGACTCTTTCATGTTGGTGACATCGGTGTTGAGCTGAACCAGCAGGTGCTGTTGCTGCACATACTGCTTCTGTTGCTGTTCCATGGATGTTTGCAGGCGTTGCTCGCTCAAGCTTATCTCGTTGCGAAGCTCCGCCAGCGTCAGGGTCGGGACAGGGGGCGCTTTTTCCATACTGACACACCCGCCGAGACTGAGCAGGGAGAGCAGGGTCATTCCTTTTAATTTGCTTTTCATGTCATTCATTTAACTGTGCTTCCTGGAATTGGGTCAGTGTAACTTCCACAGCCGCCATCGGCTAGTCTTTGGCCTTTCTGGCGATCAGTACGGCACGCTTGGGTGCCGGGTATCCTTCGACCGTGAGTGCAGGATCATCGGGATCCAGATAGTCACTCAGGGACTCGTTAATCATCCAGTCGGTACGACGCTGTTCGTCGGTGCTGGTCATATTCTCGTCCACTATCCGCACGTCGCTGAAGCCGCAGCGCTCGACCCAGAGCTTGAGGGCCGCGCTGGAGGGGATGAACCAGACGTTGCGCATCTTGCCGTAGCGATCGGTGGGCACCAGCACTTCCCGCTCGTCGCCATCAATCACCAGCGTCTCCAGCACCAGCTCCCCATCGTCTTTGAGCTGATTGCGCAGCTGTTCGATGTGTTCGATGGGGGACTTGCGATGATAGAGCACCCCCATGGAGAAGACGGTGTCAAAGGCCCGCAGCTCCGGCAGCTCCTGGATGCCGAGCGGCAACAAGTGCGCCCGTTGATCGTTGCCGGCGAAGTGGCGAATGGCCTCGAACTGGCAGAGGAACAGGGGGCTCGGGTCTATGCCGACCGCGAGCCTGGCCCCTTCCCCCACCATGCGCCAGAGGTGGTAGCCGCTGCCGCAGCCCACATCCAGCACGTAACGACCTTCGAGGGGGCTGATGTGGGGCAGCACCCGATCCCACTTCCAGTCGGAGCGCCACTCGGTGTCGATGTGGATGCCGTGTACGGTAAAAGGCCCCTTGCGCCAGGGCATGAAGTGGCGCAGCAGGCTCTCGGTCTTCTTGCGCTCCCCCTCGTTCATGCTCTCAAGGCTGCCGATCTCGACCCGGCTTTGCAGCTCGACGTCTCCGGGGGCGACCGTGGGCAGCTTGTTGAGGGCCCGGTTCCAGCGCGGCAGATCCCCGTGCAGGTTGTCGTGCTGCCAGGCGTGCAGCTGGGCGGGCAGGGTATGCAGCCAGTGGCTCAGCCGGTTCTTGGCGATCAGTTGATAAAAGTTGGCGAAATCGATCATGGCTGGGCGTCGCTTGATTTGATGGCAATCATGGAGCCGAAGTTGAAGCACTGGAACCAGAGATCCTGGTGAGTGAAACCGGCGTCCCGCAGGCGGGCACGATGGGTCTCCAGGCTGTCGGTGCGCATCACGTTCTCCAGCGCCGTGCGCTTCTGGCTTATCTCCAGCTCGCTGTAGCCGTTGGCCCGCTTGAAGTCCAGATGCAAGTCGATGAGCAGTTCGTTGACCTGGGCATCCTCGAAGCGGAACTTCTCGCTCAGGATCAGGATGCCACCGGGGCGCAGGCCGTCGTGGATGCGCGCGATGAGGGCGGCCCGCTTCTCGGGGGCGACGAACTGCAGGGTGAAGTTGAGCACCACCACCGAGGCGTTCTCGATGGCGATGTCGCAGATGTCCGCCTCCACCAGCTCCACCGGCACCTCGGACTTGAAGCCCGACAGGTGGGCGCGGGCGCGCTCTATCATGGGGTGGGAGAGATCCACCGCCGTGATCTGGCAGCCGGGCTGGTTGACATGGCGGCGCATCGCCTGGGTCGCGGCGCCAAGGGAGCAGCCGAGATCGTAGAGGCGGCTCTGGGGCTGGGCGTAGCGGGCGGCCATCATGCCGATGGCGGAGATGATGTTGCTGTAACCCGGCACAGAGCGCTGGATCATGTCGGGGAAGACATCGACGACCTGTTCGTCAAAGCAAAAATCCCCCAATTGGGCGATGGGGGCGGCAAAAATTTGATCGTGCATGCTGGCGCAACCTGACAGCCGGTGCGCGAACCGACTGTGTGTTCAATGGAGTCGTTGGGTGACGCCCGTCCGGGTCGTCACCGGTTTACGAACGGGGTGGCTGGCCTTGAGATCCTTCGGGCCCGCCCCGTTCGCAATGGACCATCATCCTGGTCCTTTATGGGGATGAGCCGTCTGCGGCAGGTGTTGCCATGGACAGCGGTCAGAGCCCTTTACCGGGAGCCGGACGGTCGCCTGCAACACTATGCAATGGCGGGCGTCCGGGTCCTTACTTGGGGCGGTAGTGTAGAGGAAAGGTGGGCGTTTGTCTTGACGCCGAGCCCCGTGGGGCCACAAAAAAATGGCTTTTTTTAGCGGTGAAACAGGGGCGGGGAAGGGAGCGGCTAAAAGGGCAGCAGGCCCTGGCGCGCGCGATCGTTTTCCCCCGGCCAGGGAGCCATCTCCTGACCGAGCAGCCGACTGACCTGACGGGCCAACTCGGGGGCCCGGGCGTTGTCGGCGGTATGGATAAAGAGGTAGAGATCCTTCCCCTCTGCCAGCCATTGTTTCCAATGGGGCAACCAGGAGGGCAAAAAGGGGTGATTGTCCTCGGGATGAGGAAGGCCGATGAGGCGCACCACAGGACTGCTGGCCGTGGCGAGCAGGTGCACCGGCAGCCTCGGCTTCTTGCCCTGGGCATCGACGAGGGCCGGCGTGGTTGCGGGCACCGAGAAGAGCGGCCGGCTGTCGAGCATGATGCGGTTGATGCCTTTGTCCATCAGCAGCCGGTTGAGGGCGCGCTCCGCCTCCCCCTTGGCGAAGAAGTCGGGGTGGCGCACCTCGAGGGCATAGGTGAAATCCGGCGGCAAGCCCTCGAAGAAGGCACCCAGGCGGGCCAGCCCCTGTGGCCCGAAGCGGGCGGGCAGTTGCAGCTTGAGCAGCCCCAGCTTGTCGTGCAGGGGCGCCAGCAGGCGGATGAAGTCCGCCACCAGCTTGCCGGCGCTCACCAGATCGCTCTGGTGGCTGATGGCCTGCGGGAACTTGAAGCTGAAGCGAAACTGGGGCGGCACCGCATCGGCCCAGCGGCGCACCGTTTCCGGGGTAGGGGAGGCGTAGAAGGTGGTGTTTCCCTCCACCGTATTGAACACCCGGGCATAGTGGGCGAGGTGCTCGGCAGGCCTTGCGCCCACCCCCAGCAGCTGGCCGGGCCAGGCCGGGTGTGACCACTGGGGCAGACCCAAATAGAGGCTCATGTTGGTTCCTGTCTGCGGATTTATGCTGTTTTGCTCCCCTTTTTGCGCCAGGACAACAAAAAACAGGGCAAAGGAGGCTGCGGGCCATTTTACCCAAATGGGGGTTTTCCTCTATAATGCCAGCCCTTTTGTTTGCCAAATCGTTGTGACTCACGGGGTTGTGCGCCTAAGGTGGCGATGACCTGGGTCACAAGGTTGCCAGACAACGACGCTTGCCGATGTTCTCGCCTCGCGCGTCGACCCCTCAAGGGGCCACTCGGCGCGAGCCGGCATTGGCGGCAAGTATCCGGCTCGGGGAGCCGGATGATATGAGACTGATTTCAAACCGGGTAAGAACCAGGATCTGGCCAGCTGTGAGACAGACGGTGCTTGCCAGTCGTGCCCGGCGACCCAAGGTGAACCGTCTCTCTACCATTTCGAAGGAAGAAGTCCATGCGCTCTATCTATTGCGGACAGGTCAATGAGGCCCATGCCGGGCAGACCATTACATTGTGCGGTTGGGTCCACCGTCGTCGCGATCTCGGCGGCCTCATCTTTATCGACATGCGCGACCGGGAAGGGATCGTGCAAGTCTTCTTCGACCCGGACAAGCCGGACGCCTTCGCCCTGGCCTCCGAGCTGCGCGGCGAGTTCTGCATCCAGGTGACCGGCGTGGTGCGTACCCGTCCGGACTCCCAGCGCAACAGCGACATGGCCACAGGTGCCATCGAGGTGTTCGCCCACGAGCTCACCATCATCAACCGTGCCGAGCCGCTGCCGCTGGACTTCAACCAGGTCAACAGCGAAGAGGTCAGCCTCAAGTATCGCTACCTGGACCTGCGTCGCCCCGAGATGGCCAAGTACCTGAAGACCCGTGCCAAGGCCAGCGCCTTCGTGCGTCGCTTCATGGACGAGCAGGGCTTCCTCGACATCGAGACCCCCATGCTGACCAAGGCGACGCCGGAAGGGGCCCGTGACTACCTGGTGCCGAGCCGGGTGCACAAGGGCAAGTTCTACGCCCTGCCGCAGTCCCCGCAGCTGTTCAAGCAGTTGCTGATGATGTCCGGCTTCGATCGCTACTACCAGATCGTCAAGTGCTTCCGCGATGAAGACTTGCGTGCCGACCGCCAGCCGGAATTCACCCAGATTGACGTGGAAACCTCCTTCATGACTGCGCCCCAGGTGCGTGAAATCATGGAAGAGATGATCCGCAAGCTGTGGATGCACATCCTGAACGTGGATCTGGGTGACTTCCCCATCATGACCTTCGACGAGGCCATGCGCCGCTTCGGCTCCGACAAGCCGGACCTGCGCCTGCCGATGGAGCTGGTGGATGTGGCAGACCTGCTGACCGCCGTCGAGTTTGCCGTGTTCGCCGGCCCCGCCAACGACCCCAAAGGCCGCGTGGCAGCCCTGAAAGTCCCGGGCGGCGCCGAGCTCTCTCGCAAGCAGATCGACGAGTACACCAAGTTCGTCGGCATCTACGGTGCCAAGGGCCTGGCCTGGATGAAGGTCAACGAAGCCGCCAACGGCCTCGAGGGCGTGCAGTCCCCGGTGGCCAAGTTCCTGTCCGACGAGATAGTGCGCGAGATCCTGGCCCGTACCGGCGCCGCTGACGGCGACATCCTCTTCTTCGGCGCCGACAGCAAGAAGGTGGTGTGCGACGCCATGGGCGCCCTGCGCCTGAAGGTGGGCCGCGATCTGGGTCTGGTGGAGAACGTCTGGAAGCCGCTCTGGGTCATCGACTTCCCCATGTTCGAGGAAGATGGCGAAGGTGGCCTGGCTGCCATGCACCACCCCTTCACCGCCCCGAGCAACCTGGGCCCGGCCGAGCTGAAAGCCAACCCGCTGAGTGCCTATGCCAACGCCTACGACATGGTGATCAACGGCTACGAAGTGGGCGGCGGTTCTGTGCGTATCCACAACAGCGAGATGCAGTCCACCGTGTTCGACATCCTGGGGATCACCCCGGACGAGCAGCGCCTGAAGTTCGGCTTCCTGCTGGATGCCCTGAAGTACGGCACCCCGCCCCACGCCGGTCTGGCCTTCGGTCTGGACCGCCTCAGCATGCTGCTGACCGGTACCGACAACATCCGGGACGTGATCGCCTTCCCGAAAACCACGGCAGCGGCCTGCCTGATGACGGATGCTCCCAGCTTCGCCAACCAGGCCCAGCTGACCGAGCTGGCCATCGCCACCGTTGCCAAGGCCGATGCCAAGGCTGACGCCTGAGAAGATTGAAGAACGGGTCGCCATGCGACCCGTATCCCATTGATTTCAAATTATAACGGAGAGTTTTTATGGCAGGTCACAGCAAATGGGCCAACATCAAACACCGCAAGGCGGCGCAAGACGCCAAGCGTGGCAAGATCTTCACCAAGCTGATCCGCGAAATCACCACCTCGGCTCGCCTTGGTGATGCTGATCCCGCCAACAACCCGCGCCTGCGCGCGGCGGTAGCGGCTGCCCTGACCGGCAACATGACCCGTGACACCATCAACCGTGCCATCCAGCGCGGCGCCGGTGGTGGCGATGGCGAGCAGCTCGAGACCATCGTTTATGAAGGTTACGGCCCGGCGGGCTCCGCCGTCATGGTGGAGTGCCTGACCGACAACCGTAACCGCACCGTGGCCGAAGTGCGTCATGCCTTCAGCAAGTGCGGCGGCAACCTGGGCACCGACGGCTCAGTGGCCTACCTGTTCAGCAAGAAGGGTCTGCTGACCTTCGTGGGCGTGGACGAAGATGCCCTGATGGACGCGGCTCTGGAAGCGGGCGCCGATGATGTTGTCACCGAAGAGGATGGCTCCATCGAGGTCTACACCACTCCGAACGATTTCGGCACAGTGCTCGATGGCCTGGAAGCCGCCGGCTTCAAGCCCCAGAGCGCCGAAGTGACCATGATCGCCTCCACTGAGGCCGAGCTGGACGCCGACACAGCCCCCAAGCTGATGCGTCTGATCGACATGCTGGAAGACCTGGACGACGTGCAGGAGGTCTACCACAACGGCTCCATCTCTGACGAAGTGGCCGCGCTGCTCTGATCGCACAGCCTCCAGCCCCTGACTGGGGATAAATACCAGACGGCAGCCTCAGGCTGCCGTTTTTTTATCTCACCGACTCTCCTCTGGCCCCATTTCCTTCGCTTTGCCTCCCTTAATGCCCGCTTAAGTTTGCCTTCTTACTCTCTCCTTGCATCCGGGCCGCTGTGCCCATCACCGCGTTGTCTGCTCGGGAAGAGAGACGGGTGACAGGGATGCTCACAACGGAGCCCCCATGCAGGGTCTCCAGATCACTGGTTTGTCGGAGTCTTCTTATGCGCCTCACTCTGGGAGTGATGAAGGTCAATCTGTTGCTGGTGCTGCTGTTTGCACTGGTGTTCAACTGGCCCATTTTCCTGCACTTTTACCGTATTCTCAGCGCCCTCGAGCACGTCAAGGCGGGGTTTGCCCTCTCTATTCCCCTGGTGCTGGTCGCCGCCCTCAATGCGGTCTTCCTGCCGTTCACCTTCCGCTATCTGCTCAAGCCCTTCTTCACCTTTCTGATCGTCACCGCCTCCCTGGTCAGCTACGCCATGCTCAAATACGGCATCATCTTCGATGTGGGCATGGTGCAGAACATACTCGAAACCAACAGCGGGGAGGCAAGCTCCTACCTCAATGGTTCAGTGGTGCTCTGGTTCCTGCTGACCGCCGTGCTGCCGGTGCTTGGCCTCTTGTGGCTGAAGATCGAATACCCAACCCCCTGGCACAAGGGGCTGGGCATGCGTCTGGCGGGGATCGCCCTCTCCCTGCTGTTCCTGGTCGGCGTCGCCGCCCTCTATTACCAGGACTACGCCTCGGTCGGGCGCAACAACCATACCATCGTCAAAGAGATAGTCCCCTCCAACTACGTGCGCGGTCTCTATCGCTACGCCAGGGATATTCTCTTCGCCACCCCTGTCCCTTATCAGCCGATAGGCACAGATGCCAGGGTGGTGGGCAAGGGCGACAAGCCGACCTTGATGTTCCTGGTGGTGGGGGAGACGGCCCGCAGCCAGAACTACTCCCTCAACGGCTACCAGAAGCAGACCAACGGCTTCACCATGAAGGAGCCGGATCTCGTCTCCTTCAGGGACGTGCGCTCCTGTGGCACCGCCACCGCAGTCTCGGTGCCCTGCATGTTCTCCAACCTCACGCGCCGTGGTTATGACGAGACCCTGGCCAAGTCCAGGGACGGTCTGCTGGACGTGCTGCAACACGCCGGTGTCTCCGTGCTGTGGAAGGAGAACGACGGCGGCTGCAAGGGGGTATGCAATAACGTGCCCACCCTGGAGATCGAGCCCAAGGCCTTCCCCGAATACTGTGAAGGAGACTCCTGCTATGACGAGGTCTTGCTGCAGGGGCTGGATCGGCAGATCGCCGGGATGAAGGGCAAGCAGGGCAGCAAACTGGTGGCCTTCCACCTGATGGGCAGCCATGGCCCGACCTACTATCGCCGCTACCCGGCCGGGGATCGCGTCTTCCTGCCGGACTGCCCGCGCAGCGATATCGAGAACTGCAGCAACGAGGAGCTGGTCAACACCTATGACAACACCATCCGCTACACCGACAAGGTGCTGTCCCAGCTTATCGCCAAGCTCAAGACCCTGGAGAGCCAGTACAACGTGGGGCTGGTCTACCTGTCGGATCACGGGGAATCCCTGGGGGCGCTGGGGCTCTACCTGCATGGCACTCCCTACAAGTTCGCCCCGGACGATCAGACCCGGGTGCCCCTGCTGACCTGGTTCTCTCCCCAGTTGCAGCGGGATCGCGGGCTCAATCAGGATTGCCTGCGCCAGGAGGCGGGCAGCAAGCGCTTCTCCCACGACAACTTGTTCCACTCGATGCTCGGCATCATGGACGTGCAGACCCAGGTCTATGACGGCGCGCTTGATCTGTTCAAGCCGTGCCGGACGGGGTAAGCCACCGCGTCCGATTACGCCGCTACGCGGCTAATCGAACCTACGCTCGAAGCATCCATCAATAAAAAACGGCAACCACTGGCTGCCGTTTTTATTGATGCAATGAGCTGGGTTACTTCTGCTCCATGATGATCTGCAGCAGATCCCCCTCCAGCAGGGAGCGCTTCACCAGGGCGAAACCGCCTATGGTGGGCTGGTTCTGGAAGCGCGCCTTTACGATGGGCAGGCCACGGTGGAAGCTTGGCAGGGACTGGTGCTCGACGCAGCGACGGATGGCCGGGATCAGGATCTCTTCGGCGGCGGTGATTTCACCGGCGATCAGCACCTTCTGGGGGTTGAACAGGTTGACCGTGATGGCGATGGCACGGCCCAGGTGTTCCCCCACGTTCTCGATCACGCTGCGGGCCAGTTCATCCCCCGCCACGGCGGCCTTGCACACCTCCTGGATGGTGATGTGCTTCTCCTGCAGCGAGCTCAGGTGACCGCGGCTGATGAGCTCCTTCACCTTGTCGACGATGGCCTCGTTGGAGGCGATCGTTTCGAGGCAGCCGAAGTTGCCGCAGTGGCAGCGCTTGCCGAGGGGTTCGACCTGGATGTGGCCTATCTCGCCGACGTTGCGGTTATGACCGAGGAATACCTGCCCCTTGGTGATGATGCCGGAGCCGGTGCCCTGGTGGACGCTCACCAGGATGGAGTCCATGCAGTCGCGGGACTCGCCGAAGAAGTGTTCGGCCAGCGCCAGGGAACGGGTGTCGTTGCCCACGTAGCAGGGGAGATTGAAATGGTGCTCCAGCAGCTTGGCGAGCCCCAGGTTGCGGATCTGGTAGGTGGGGGTGTAGATGACCATACCGGATTCCGGGTTGACCAGACCCGGCATGGTGAGCGCTATGCTGATGAGGTTGCGGCTGCGCTCGGTATTGGCGTCGATGAAGGCGCCAATTTCCCGCAGCAGCATGTCGACCACGGGCTGTTGCTCTATCTCTGTCACCTGGGTGATGTGCTGATCGAGCTCCTTGCCGTCGAGATCATACAGGGAGAGCTGCAGATAGCCGCGGCCAAGCTTGGCGGAGACAAACTGAAAGCGATGCTTGATGGTGGTCAGGGAGATGGCGCGTCGTCCGCCAGTTGACGCCTGGGGCGACGTCTCCCTGATCAGCCCATGCTCGATCAGTTGCCGGGTTATCTTGGTCACGCTGGCCGGGGCCAGCTGACTCAACTCGGCAATTTTGACCCGCGAGATGGGCCCCTGCAGGTCAATGAGTCGATAGACGACGGCACTGTTCACCTGCTTGATAAGATCTACGTTTGCTATTTGTCCGCCAGTCATAGTGTCACTGTGTTGTGTAGTGTCCGTTAACCACGGTCCCGCAGACCGTGAAGGCCTGATCAAAGACGGTGAGGTTGGCAATTTTTCCGACCTGGATACTACCGAGACGTGAGTCCCATCCAATGGCGCGAGCGGGGTAAAGGGTGGCCATTCTCAGTGCTTCATCGAGCGGTAATCCGACCTGTTTGACCAGATTCTCCACCCCTTCAATCATGGTGAGGGCGGAGCCGCCGAGTGTACCATTCTCATCGACGCACTGACCATCGCGGAAATAGACGGTTGCGCCACAAAAATCAAACTGCTCAAAGCCTTCCGGTGCACCGGCCGCGGCGGTGGCATCGGTGACCAGCACCAGTTTCTCGCCGAGGATCTTGTGTGCCAGGCGCACGTTGGCCCAGTGCACGTGGTGACCGTCGACTATGACACCGGCATAGACATCCTTGCGATCATAGATGGCGCCCACCACGCCCGGCTCGCGACCGTTCAGGGTCGGGGTCATGGCGTTGTAGAGGTGGGTGGCAAAGCGCATGCCGTTGTCAAACCCGGCCATGGCCTGGTCATAGCTGGCAGCGGTGTGACCGGCGGAGACCAGGATGCCTGCCTCCACCAGGCGACGGATGTGCTCCGGCTTGTTGCGCTCCGGCGCCAGGGTGATCTTGGCGATGGCGTCGCTGTTGGCGCAGAAGAAATCGATCATCTCGTCGACGGGCTGACGGATCTGCTCGGCCGGGTGTATGCCCTTGCGCTTGAGGTTGGTGTAGGGCCCTTCCAGATGGACCCCCAGCACCTCGTTCGGACGGGCGGCCATGTAGTCGCGGGTCACCGCCACCGCCAGCTTCATGTCGGCATCCGGACTGGTGATCAGGGTCGGCAGGAAGCTGGTGGTACCGGACTTGAGATTGGCCGCCTGCATGGTGGCCAGGGTCTGGGTGGTGATGTGACCGTTGAACATGACGCCACCGCAGCCGTTGAGCTGGACATCGATGAAGCCGGCACTGAGGTTGGCGCCCTTGAGATCAATCTGCTCAATGCCCGCTGGCAGCTCGGCCAGGTGGGAGATGGCGACAATCTTGTCGCCTTCGATCACCACCCCGTAACCGGTCAGCACACAGCTGCCGGTATAGAGGGTGCAATTAGTCAGTGCGTACATGACGGCTCCTTACAGACGGTCGATGTTGGCGGCTTCCAGCTGCTGGAAGTAACGGACCGTCTTGACTTTCAGCTCCATGGTGGAGGGCTCGTCGCACACCATCATGCCCTTGGGATGCAGTTGCAGGGTGGAGATGGTCCACATGTGGTTGACACAGCCTTCCACCGCGGCTTGCAGGGCCAGAGCCTTGGCGTGGCCGGTCACCAGGATCATGATCTCTTCGGCATCCATCAGGGTGCCCACGCCCACGGTCAGCGCCAGCTTGGGCACCTGCTCCATGTCGCCACCGAAGAAGCGGGAGTTGGCGATGCGGGTATCCTCGGTCAGGGTCTTGACCCTGGTACGGGAGGCCAGGGAAGAGGCCGGCTCGTTGAACGCGATGTGGCCGTCGTTGCCGACGCCGCCCATGAAGAGGTTGATCCTGCCGTAGGACTTGATCTTGTCCTCGTAGCGCTTGCACTCGGCCACCAGATCCTCGGCATTGCCGTTGAGGATGTTGATGTTTTCCGGGCGAATGTCGACGTGATTGAAGAAGTTGTTGTACATGAAGCTGTGATAGCTCTCCGGGTGCTCCTTGGGCAGACCCACGTACTCATCCATGTTGAAGGTCACCACGTGCTCGAAGCTCACCTCGCCGGCCTTGTGCAGCTCGATCAGGCGCTTGTAGGTCGTCAGCGGCGTGCCGCCGGTGGGCAGGCCCAGCACGAAGGGGCGGTCGGCTGTCGGTTTGAACGCATTGATGCGGTCAACGATGTAACGGGCAGACCAGAGACCCACCTGGCTGGCAGACTTCAACGGGATCAGGCGCATTTTATATACCTCAGTACGGTTGCCGCACAGGATTGACGGCAAGGGACCAAACACGGATTCAAGTTGTTTTATAGCGTAAATAAAGATTGCGAACTAAGCCACATCTATCCGCTACCTTTATCTCTGTTGAGTGATAATGATCACGAAAGCCGGTTTATTAATTTGCGCAGCGAAATAAAACACATAGACTGCCAATCAAGCCTTGATGGCTTATGCGTCGAACGTGATAAGCACTTAATTTCTAGAAAAACATCAACTAAGGAGAGGAACCGTGAACATTCTCGGTTATTTGCAAAAGATCGGCCGTGCCCTGATGGTGCCGGTAGCGGTATTGCCTGCCGCAGCGATCCTGATGGGGATTGGCTATTGGATTGACCCGAACGGCTGGGGCGGTGGAAGTCCGGTCGCAGCTTTCCTGATCAAGGCGGGTGCCGCCATCATCGACAGCATGCCCGTGCTGTTTGCCGTGGGTGTCGCCTATGGCATGTCCAAGGATAAAGACGGTTCCGCCGCGCTGGCCGGTCTGGTCGGCTTCCTGGTGGTCACCACATTGCTGAGCCCGGGCGCCGTTGCCCAGATCAAGGGTATCCCGGCCGACCAGGTGCCGGCAGCCTTTGCCAAGATCAGCAACCAGTTCGTCGGCATCCTTTGTGGTGTCATCGCGGCTGAGCTGTACAACCGCTTCAGCAGCGTCGAGCTGCACAAGGCGCTGGCCTTCTTCTCCGGCCGTCGTTTGGTGCCGATCGTGACCTCCGTTGTCATGATCGTTGTCTCCTTCATCCTGATGGCCGTCTGGCCGGTTATCTATGGTGGCCTGGTGAACTTCGGTGAATCCATCGTCAGCATGGGCTCCACCGGTGCCGGCATCTACGCCTTCTTCAACCGTCTGCTGATCCCGGTCGGTCTGCACCACGCCCTGAACTCGGTGTTCTGGTTCGACGTGGCCGGCATCAACGATATCCCGAACTTCCTGGGTGGCCAATCCTCCATCGACGCAGGCAAGGCTGTCGTGGGCGTAACCGGCATGTACCAGGCTGGCTTCTTCCCCATCATGATGTTCGGTCTGCCGGGTGCAGCACTGGCCATCTACCACAGCGCGAAGAAAGAGCACAAAGAGAAAGTTGCCTCCATCATGATCGCAGCCGCCTTTGCCGCCTTCTTCACCGGGGTGACCGAGCCGCTCGAGTTCTCCTTCATGTTCGTGGCGCCTGTGCTCTATGTCATCCACGCCCTGCTGACCGGCCTGTCCGTGTTCATCGCCTCCAGCATGCACTGGATCGCCGGTTTCGGTTTCAGTGCCGGTCTGGTGGATATGGTGCTCTCCAGCCGCAACCCGCTGGCGACCCAGTGGTACATGCTGCTGGTACAAGGCCTGGTGTTCTTCGGTCTCTACTACGCCATCTTCCGTGCCGTTATCGTCAAGTTCAACCTGAAAACCCCGGGTCGTGAAGATGACGAAGCCGTGCCGGTACAGGCTCAGACCACCGACCGCACCGAGCTGGCTCGCCAGTATCTGGAAGTGCTGGGTGGCCAGGACAACCTGGTGACCATAGATGCCTGCATCACCCGTCTGCGTCTGACCCTGAAAGATCGCAGCATCGTCGATGAGCGCAAGCTCAAAGCCCTGGGCGCGGCCGGTGTGGTCAAGCTCGGTGAGCAGAACCTGCAGGTGATTCTGGGCCCCTTGGCCGAAATCATCGCCGGTGAGATGAAAGCCCTGCGTTAATCGAGCGACTCGCTCACCTCAAGTCTAAGTCCATTGTTGACATAACTAAGGGCCCCGTTCCCGGGGCCCCATATAAAAAAAGCCAAGAAAATCCAACCTTTACTTCAAATGAGAGCAGCAGTTATGAACTTGAAACATTCTCTGTTAGCCATTGCCATGTCTACCGTTTTCGTCAGCCAAGTGCAGGCAGCCGATGCCGCCAAGCAAGCAGTGGTCGATTCCCTCGCCAGCAATCTGGTCGTCAAGTACGAAGTCGTCACCAATGACGGTGCCGGCGCCGGCCTCGACTGCCAGGCCCTGGGCTCCGAGTGGGCGAGCTGTGGTGTTGCCAAGCTGCACCTGACCAATACCGGTGCCGACGTCACCTCCAAGGACTGGAGCATCTATGTCTCCTCCATCCGCCGCATCCAGCGGGTGGACAACGACCAGTTCACCATCACCCACCTGACCGGCGACCTCTATCGTTTGACGCCAACCGAGAAGTTCCAGGGCTTTGCCAAGGACGCCACGGTCGAAGTGCCCCTGGTGGTGGAGTACTGGGTATTGTTCGAATCTGACATCATGCCGAACTGGTATGTCGCCAGTGAAGGGGCCGAGCCGAAAGTGCTGGCCAGCATGAGCAACATCGACGATGCCACCACCTATGAGAAGCCGATGCCGGCCGACGGCTGGAAGCGCACCAAGGATGACAACAACATCCTGATGAACAGCGAGACCCGTTTTGCCGCCAACCAGACCAGCACATTGCTGCCTGCCGGCAAGATTGACGACCAGATCCTGCCGACCCCGATGAAACAGGTGGTCAAGGCCGGTCCCCAGGTCGATTTCTCCACCATCAAGCTCAATGCCCTGGACCTGCCAAGCGATCGCGCCGAGGCCATCAAGGCTCAACTGACCAAGCTGGGTGTTACCCTCTCCGACACCGGCTACCCGGTCACCATCAAGCTCGGCAGCAAGCTCAAGCAGGCCGAAGGCTATGACATGACCATAGGCGCCAAAGGCACTGTGGTGCAGGGTCATGACATCGACGGGGCCTTCTGGGGCGCCCAGTCCCTGATCTCCCTCTTGGGGGTCAACGACAAGCTGGTGAGCCAGATGAGCGTCGAGGATGCACCGCGCTTCGAATACCGCGGCATGCAGACCGACGTGGCCCGCCACTTCAGAAGCACTGAGACCATGAAGAAGCTGGTTGACCAGATGTCTGCCATGAAGCTCAACGTGCTGCACCTGGGCCTGACCAACGATGAAGGCTGGCGCATCGAGATCCCGGGCCTGCCGGAGCTGACCGACGTCGGCAGCCAGCGTTGCCACGATCTATCCGAGACCCAGTGCCTGATGCCGCAGCTCGGCTCAGGCCCGACCAGCGACAACATGGGCTCCGGCTTCTACAGCAAGTCCGACTACATCGACCTGGTGCGTTACGCCAAGGCCCGCGGCGTGACCGTGATCCCCGAGATCAACATGCCGGCTCACGCCCGTGCCGCCGTGGTCTCCATGGAGGCGCGCTACAAGCGTCTGCTGGCGGAAGGCAAGGAAGCGGAAGCGAACCAGTTCCGTCTGACTGACCCGGATGACACCTCCAACGTCACCTCTGTGCAGTTCTACGACAAGATGTCCTTCATCAACCCCTGCCAGCCGGGTGCTGCCACCTTCGTGGCCAAGGTGATGGATGAAGTGGCCCAGATGCACCAGGCCGCCGGTCAGCCCCTGACCGCCTGGCACTACGGTGGTGACGAGGCGAAGAACATCATGCAGGGCGGCGGCTATCAGGATCCGGCCGTCACCCAGAAAGCCGATCTGGTCGCCTGGAAGGGCAACGTCGACTCCAGCAAGCAGGACAAGCCGTTCGGCAAGTCCCCGATGTGCCAGAAGATGATCGACGATGGCAAGATCAAGGACGTGGCCGAGCTGCCTGTTCATTTCGCCAAGGAAGTGAGCGAGATGGTCAAGGGCCACGGCTTCTCCACCCTGCAGGCGTGGGAAGATGGTCTGAAGTACGCCACGGACGCCAGCGTGTTCGCCACCGACAAGACCCGGGTCAACTTCTGGGAAACCCTCTACTGGGGTGGCTTCAACGAGGCGATGAAGTGGGCGCACAAGGGCTATGACGTGGTGCTCTCCAACCCCGACTACCTCTACTTCGACTTCCCGAACGAGGTACACCCGGCCGAGCGTGGCTACTACTGGGCGACCCGCTTCAACGACACCCGCAAGGTGTTCGCCTTCGCCCCGGAAAACCTGCCGCAGAACGCCGAGACCTCGGTTGACCGCGACGGCAACGCCTTCGTGGCCAAGGGTGACCAGGATCCGGTCAAGTTCAAGGGGATCTCCGGTCAGCAGTGGAGCGAAACCGTGCGCACCGACGCCCAGTACGAGTACATGGTCTACCCGCGGATCTTCTCCGTGGCCGAGCGTGCCTGGCACAAGGGCGGCTTCGAGCTGGATTACGTGAAGGGCCGCGAGTTCTCCGGTACCAGCAAGCACGTCAACAAGGCCACCCTGAACAAGGAGTGGAACCAGTTCGCCAACCTGCTGGGTCAGCGCGTGCTGCCGAAGCTGGATCAGGCCGGTGTTGAATACCGCCTCTCCGTGCCGGGCGCCAAGGTGGTGAACGGCAAGCTGGAAGCGAACGTGGATCTGCCGGGTCTGCCCATCCAGTACAGCCTGGACGGCACCACCTGGACCGCCTATGACGCCGCGGCCAAGCCGAGCGTGACTGGCAAGGTCTATCTGCGCACCACCAGCTTCGACGGCAAGCGCGCCAGCCGCGTCACCGAGCTGAACTGATAGCGTATCGTCACTGACACAGGGCGGGTCGCAAGACCCGCCTTTCCCAAGGCCGATATGTCATCGGATTTGGGAAAGGTTGACTGTGCGTGTGAACCTTTGTTGTGTGTGTATTGTCTGTTTTTCATCACTTGTGACCCCGCCTAGTGCGGGGCTTTTTTTGTCCGGCGTTCAGGCAGGCCGCAGGCGGCATAGGGTGGGGAGGCAGGAGCGGGGAGAGGCGGGTCGAACGGGCTGGCGGCTCAGAGCGGATCCTCTGGCCAGTCGATGTCTTGCACGCAGCCGGGATCGTTGAGTGGCAGGGTGCGCAGGCGCCCCTGATGGCGCAGCAATACGCCTTGCGCTCCCTGTTCCCCCTCCAGGCTCGCCAGCTCGGGGAGCAGATCGGCGGGGAAGCTGACGGGATGGCCCGGCTGCCCCTGATGGAGGGGGCGCACTATCTCCCTGCCCGTCTGGGCGGCTTGCAGCGCCCGCAGGCTGGCGGGGGAGAGGTGGGGCATGTCGGCCAGGGTGATGAGCAGGCTGTGGATGGGGCGGCCGCTCGCCAGCAGGGTGCGCACCCCGTGGGCCAGGCTGTCCCCCAGACCGCCGTCCCGTGGCACCTGGGTCAGCTCGGCCCCGGAGTTCGCCAGCAGGCGGCGCAGTGTCTCGTCGCGCTGCCTGAGCACCACCAGCACGCTGTCATGACAGGGGAGCAGGGTGGCCAGGGTGCGCAGGATCAGGGGCGGGGAGCCCGCGAGGCGCTTGTCACTGCCGTAGCGACGGGAGAAGCCGGCAGCCAGCAGCAGGGCGACGCGCTCAGGCTGCATCTGTGGCGTCTCGCAATCGGATGCCCTGGCGCACGGCGATCACCTCGGCCAGCACGGCGATGGCGATCTCTATGGGGGTCTTGCTGCCGATGGGCAGCCCTATGGGGGCGTGGATCCGCGCAAGCTGGGCCTGGCTCGCCTCGGCAATTCGCTGCAGCCGCTCCAGCCGACGGGCGCTGGTGCGCACCGAGCCCATGGCGCCGAGGTAGAAGGCGTCGGATTCGAGCCCCGCCATCAGCCCGGCATCGTCGATCCTGGGGTCGTGGGCCAGGGCGAGCACGGCGCTCCGGGCCGTGGCATGGCGCTCGACGAAGCGCTCGGGATCGCACCACTCCACCGCTATGCCTCCTTGCTCCGGCCCCCAGTGCCAGTCGCGGCGGTACGGCTCACGGGTATCGCACAGCCGTACCTCGAAACCGGCGGCCTGACCGAGCCGCGCCACCTGCTCGCTCACCTGGCTTATTCCCAGCAGCAGCAGGCGCCAGCGCTGGGCATAGCTCAGGCGTACCCGGCCTGGCGCCTCTTGATCGCAGGGATCCGTCGTCTCTTCGTCCAGATAGGTGCGTTTCCCCTGCTCGAGCAACACCTCCCGTACGAAGGGGTGGCCCCCTTGCAGTCTGGTGAGCCACTCATCGAGATCCGCGCTTGCCGCGTCCCCTTCGAGGCGCTCCACCAGCAGCCGGATGCGGCCGCCGCACGGCAGCTCGAACGCACTGCCATCGGGGGCCAGGTGGGAGCCATAGTCCAGCAGGCTCAGGGGGGCGTCATGCTCCCCCCTGGCCAGCATGTCGACGAAGGCATCCTCGATGCAGCCGCCGGAGATGGAGCCGCTGCGGTGGATGCCGTCGGTGGCGAACAGGGCACCCTTGGGGCGGGGGGCCGAGCCGTAGGTCGCGACTATGCTGCACAGCCAGATGCCTTTGCCCTGGGCCAGCCAGGCGAGGCTCTGACGCAGCACCTCCTGCTGAGCGTCACTCATCGTGCGCCTCGACGATCTCCTTCTTGAGCGTCTTGATGTCGTCGGCACTAAGGGCGGAGGGCTGATGGGCCCAGGTCTGGCGCAGGAAGTTCACCAGATCCGCCAGTTGCTGGTCGTTGAGCTCTTTGGCGTAGCTGGGCATGGGGGCGAAGCGCTCGGTCTGGCTGTAGCTCTGGGCCGGGATCCCGCGCAGCAGCACCGCCAGGGTGTTGGTCGCGGTTGCCTGATCCAGGGTGGCGTTGGCATACATGGAGGGGGTCACGTTCGGCTTGCCCTGACCCTCCTGGCCGTGACAACCGGCGCAGTAGTCCCGGTAGAGCCCGTAACCCGGGTGCGATGCGTCCATAGTGACCGGCTTGGGTGCAGGCTCCGGCAACGGGGTGTCGCTGCCGAGCAGGTAGCTGGTGACGGCATGCATGTCCTCGTCGGTCAGGTAGGCGAAGCTCTTCTCGACCACGGGATACATGCCGGCGAAGACGCCGCCCTTGACCGAGTAGCCCTTGCGCAGCAGCCGGGTCAGGGAGTCATGGGTCCAGCCCTGGCGCCTGAGCTCGGTGGCGGTGATCTCAGGGGCCATCACCCCCTCTATCATGGCCCCTTTCAGGTAGCGGGAGCCGTCCATCGCCATGAAGGTATCCCGCGGCGTGTGGCACTCGCCGCAGTGTCCCAGCCCATCCACCAGGTAGCGGCCACGGTTCCAGTTGCTGCTCTTGGCGGGATCCGGTTGGAAGGGGCTGTCCTGGTGGGCCACCAGGTTCCAGAACACCAGGCCGGTACGCACGTTGAAGGGGAAGCCGACCTCGTTGTCGCGGTTCGGGGTGGCGGCCGGCTTGGTCTGCATGAAGTAGGCGTAGAGCGCCTTCATGTCCTCATCCGTGACCATGTGATAGGAGGTGTAGGGCATGGCGGGATAGAGGCGTCCCTTGGGGGCGTTGCCGTTGTGCATCACCTCATAGAAATCCTCATAGCTGTAGCTGCCTATCCCCTGGTTTTTGTCGGAGCTGATGTTGGTGGAGTAGATGACGCCAAAAGGTGTCTTGAACGCCAGCCCACCGGCGTATTTCTGGCCCCCCTCTGCGGTGTGGCAGGCGGCGCAGTCACCGACCTTGGAGAGGTATGCCCCCTGTGCCACCAGTGGATCCTGGGTGTCGGCCGCAGAGACGGCGCCAGCGCCCAGCAAGAGCGCGAATGTGAGTCTGGAGAGCATCATGTGCGTACTACCCCCTCCGAGATCAGCATGGCCTTGACCCCCTCGTAGTACTTCTTGTAACCGGTGCAGCGGCAGACGTGATCTTTAAGCGCACCCTCTATGGTGGATTCAAGATCGGCCATGGCCACCGGCTCTTTGCGCAGCCGCTCCAGCAGCACAGTGGTCTCGTTGACAAAACCCGAGGTACACCAGCCGCACTGGAAGGAGAAGTGATCCAGGAAGGTCTTCTGCACCGGGCTCAGGGCGATGATCTTGCCCAGGTTGTTGCGCTTGGCGTGGCCTTCCACAGTGCGGATGCGCTGGCCGTTGAAGCGGCCCACCCCGTTGATGCAGGTTCGCACGCTCTCGCTGCTGCCATCCGCCCCGTCGACCACTATGGTGCAGGCATGGCAGACGCCGACGCCGCAGCCGAACTTGGTGCCGGTCAGGTTCACATACTCGTGCAGGAAGTCGATCATCATGGTGTTGTCATCCACTTCGATCGGGCCAATGAGACGGTCGTTGATGGTCATGGTTACTGTGATCATTGGATGGCCTTCTGAATGTCGGTTGCAGTGACGGGAAGATGATAGAAACGGGTGCCGGTCGCCTGATAGATGGCTTCGACCAGGGCGGCGACCACGGGGATCATCACCACTTCGCCTATGCCCTTGGTGGCATCGGTCGGCGAGAGGGGATCGAGCAGGGTGTGGGTCAGATTCCAGACCGGCAGCTGGTGCGCCAGGGGGACCTGATAGCGGTTCAGGTTCCAGGTGCCGTTGCCCGGCCCGTCCTGCCCTGCGGGCAGGTATTCATACAGGGCGTGACCGACCCCCATGGCCAGGCCGCCCTGGATCTGCCCTTCCACCAGTTCGGGGACTATGACACGGCCGGCGTCCAGCCAGCTGTGGGCGGACAGTATGTGCACCTTGCCGGAACCCTTCTCCAGCGCTATCTCGACCAGGGTGGCGCAGGGGGCGTAGTAGGTCACCATGGCGTTGTTCAGGCTGGTGCTGGGGTAGTGGGCCTGGGTGCGATCGAGCAGCTGGTAGCCGTTGGCATCCGCCTGTGCGCGTTTCTCGCTGCTGGCGCCGTCGCCGTAGCGCAACGCCAACGCATCTATGGGCAGGCGCTGGCTCTGACCCTCTATGGTGAAGTCGCACTCGGCCCAGGCCCAGCGGTTGAAGCTGTGCACCATGGCGCCGGTAATCAGGCCGTTGGCGTGAGCGTGGGCCGCCAGCAGGGCGAGCGGCAGCGGCGGCATGCCACGGGTCGTCAGCCCCGCCGGGGTCCAGCTCGCCTCGCTGGCGGGGCCCAGATCCAGGCCTGCCTGACCGACGAAGTACTGCTTGCGCCAGATGGCGGTTGCCGCCGGCCAGAGCGTCTGCTCGAACAGGATGCGGGCCGCGGTGACGGTGGCATGGCTCTGGAAGTAGGAGGAGATGGAGGCCGAGGAGGCCTGCGGAATGGCCAGGGTCCAGCGCGGGTTCTTCTGCATCTCGTCCTGACGTTCCTGCGAGATGGTGTAGGGGTTGTCGGTCGAGACCAGCTTGAAGCTATCCCAGAGGGCGATTTCGGCGAGCGCTATGGTGTCGGCCGGTTGGCCCAGGTAGCGGCTGACGATCTCGGCCTGGGAGGTCTGGATCCCGGTGCCCATCTCCATGCCGCTGATCTTGAGGAGTATCTCCCCCTTGCTTGTCAGCTCGACGCAGGCGGAGGGGGCCACGGCGCCGGTGCCATAGTCCTTGGTGGTGATGCCAAAGCCAGTGCCGTGAAGACGATCCGGATGCTGGGCCTCGTAAGCCTGCTTCCTGGCCTGGCGCTGGGCCCAGATCTCGTGCTGCTCGGCCATCGCCAGGATCTCGGGGTAACGGTTGTTGCCCTCGGGGATGGCCCCCTGGGTATTGGGCTGGCCGGGCTTGATCAGGTTGCGGCGCCGCAGCTCCAGCGGATCCATCTTCAGCAGTGCGGCGGCCTCGTTGACCATCATCTCCATGGCCGCCATGGTTTGCAGGGATCCATACCCTCGCATGGAGCCGCAATCCGGGTTCTCGGAGGGCAGGGCGACCGCGGTGATGTCGTTCCTGGGGAGGTAGTAGACCCCCTGGATGGCGCTGGCGCCCACGCTGGCCACCGAGCCGGTGAAGTTCAGGCGACCGCCGCCGTCCACTGTCATGGCGCTGATCAGGGCGCGGAACTGGCCGCTCTGCTTGTCGATCACCAGCTTGTTGTGCATGTTGAACGGATGACGCTTGAGGCCACCCTGGAACTGTTCGAAACGATCGTTGGCCAGACGCACCGGGCCCTCGCCATAAAGGGTCGCGAGCAGGCCATAGAAGGGGAATATGGTGTGATCCTTGGCCCCGAAGCCACCCCCGATGAAGGGGGAGTGCACCACCAGCTTGTCGACCTTGCCGGCCAGCGGCCCCTTGGCCAGCATCTCGGCGGCTTCGTAGTAGAAGTCGTGAGGGGACTGGGTGCTCACCACCAGGTGCATGGTGCGTGCCTTGGCGTCGAACCAGCCGTTGAAGTTTTCCGGCTCCATCATCATGGGCTCGATGAACTGGGTCTGGTAGCGGCGATCCAGCACCAGGGCGTCCTCGGCCTCCAGCTCCTTGTGCACCTGCTCGGCCTGATACATCCCCTGCTCGCCTGCGTTGCCATCGGCTCTGGCCGTCGGCCATACCGGCTGGTGGCTGACGATGGCCGGGAAGAAGAGCCCGTTCTTCAAGGTACTGTATTGATCCCCCATGCCGAGCTTGCCCTCGATCCGGATGATGCGCCAGCAGGCCCAGGGATCCCGGGTGGTGGCGACCAGGGGGGTCGCATCACCGTAGCGCACCACTTTATTGTTGAACTGCAGGATCTGCTTGGCCCGGTTGAAGGTGGCGAAGTCCGCGAAGATCAGCATGGCGGCCGCATGACCCAGATAGTCCGGGGTGGTCCCTTCGCTGACCATCATGTTGATGCCGTAGAAAGCGGGCAGCTCGACACCGTCGCGCACCAGGTCGGTGGCCGTGATCACCCGGCGGGGCTGGGCATTGGCGGGCAGCATGGAGAGATCCAGCCCCAGATAGACGCGATCCGCCTTGTCGAGCCGGATCAGCAGCGCATGTTGCTGCTGGGACGGCCAGCCAGCCAGATCCTGCGCGCGATAGTCCCGGCTGTAGATCTTCTGGCCTGTGACCTTGGCCAGGCCATCGCTGCGAAACTTGATCTTGCCCCCCTGCTTCCACTGGCCGAGCAAGGCAGGATCGAAGACCTCGTCTTCCATGCCGGACAGGGAGAGGTTGGCGAGGAGTGGGGCGCTGTAGACGGCGATGCCGGCTATGACGCACTGCTTGATGAAATCACGTCTTGATACGGAGTAGGACATGGCTCAGCTACCTGTGTGAGGATGAGGCGAGTGGCTCGGGGGAAAGGGAGGGGACAGGTGTTGTCGACCATCTTCCCTGATGTCGCAGCAAAAATGACAAAGTTGTAAATAGGATGCTAGGATGATGCAGTTTGGAAAATGCCTGGTTTCTGTTGGTTCCAACTCTGTTCAGCTTGGCGAAGTGATTCGCCAAATGTTATAAGATTGTTTCAAAACATTGAAGTGTGATCTCGCAGCAATATCAAGCAGCAATGTGTTTGTGCTCACAGGACACCTTTATGCCCAGGTGCGTCCCACGCTTCTCAGTGGGAAAGTCGTTTGCACGAGAGCCGATGGCGGCGACATAAAGGAAGTCTGTGGCCGGGAAGCGACCCCGCGTCGAGGCAAATGGCGTCTGGCGTGACGTCAGCCAGGGCGCGGCGGCAAATTCCTGTTGAGCCTCATGGATGAATAGTGGATCATTGTCGGTTTCTAAGCGGGGGCGCGCGGTTGCCCCATGAGCTGAGACATTCGAGGTGAATTCATGAGCGAGGCGAGCAGCCCAACCAACTTTATCCGTCAGATCATCGATGAAGATCTGGCCAGCGGTAAGCACAAGAGCGTGCATACCCGTTTTCCGCCGGAGCCGAACGGTTATCTCCATATCGGCCACGCCAAGTCCATCTGCCTGAACTTCGGCATCGCCCGTGACTATCAGGGCCAGTGCAACCTGCGCTTCGATGACACCAACCCGGCGAAGGAAGACATCGAGTTCGTGGAGTCCATCAAGCAGGACGTGAAGTGGCTCGGCTTCCAGTGGAGCGGCGAGATCTGCTACTCCTCCGACTATTTCGACAAGCTGCACGGCTATGCCATCGAGCTCATCGAGAAGGGTCTGGCCTATGTGGACGAGCTCTCCCCCGAGCAGATGCGCGAATACCGCGGCACCCTGACCGCCCCTGGCAAGAACAGCCCGTTCCGCGATCGCAGCGTGGAAGAGAACCTGGCCCTGTTCGCCAAGATGAAGAGCGGCGAGCTGGCCGAAGGCAGCGCCTGCCTGCGCGCCAAGATCGACATGGCATCCCCCTTCATGGTGATGCGCGATCCCGTCATCTATCGCATCAAGTTTGCCCACCACCACCAGACAGGTGACAAGTGGTGCATCTACCCCATGTACGACTTCACCCACTGCATCTCGGACGCCCTGGAGGGGATCACCCACTCCCTGTGCACCCTGGAGTTCCAGGACAACCGTCGCCTCTATGACTGGGTGCTGGACAACATCAGCATCGACTGCCATCCCCGTCAGTACGAGTTCTCCCGTCTGAACCTCGAATACACCGTCATGTCCAAGCGCAAGCTGAACCTGCTGGTGACCGAGGGGCACGTCAGCGGTTGGGACGATCCGCGCATGCTGACCGTCTCCGGGCTGCGTCGCCGTGGTTACACTCCGGCCTCCATCCGCGAGTTCTGCCAGCGCATCGGCGTGACCAAGCAGGACAACATCGTCGAGATGAGCATGCTGGAAGCCTGCATCCGCGACGATCTCAACGAGAACGCCCCCCGTGCCATGGCGGTGCTGCATCCGGTGAAAGTGGTCATCGAGAACCTGGCCGCCGACGAGGTGCTGACCGCACCGGCTCACCCGAACAAGCCGGAGATGGGCAGCCGTGAACTGACTTTCACCCGCGAGATCTTCATCGACGAGGCGGACTTCAAAGAAGAGGCGAACAAGCAGTTCAAGCGTCTGGTGCTGGGCAAGGAAGTGCGCCTGCGCAACGCCTATGTCATCAAGGCGGAGCGGGTCGAGAAGGATGCGGACGGCAAGGTCACCTGCATTTATTGCTCCTACGATCCCGAGACCCTGGGCAAGGATCCGGCCGATGGCCGCAAGGTGAAGGGGGTGATCCACTGGGTCAGCGCCACTCACTCCCTGCCGGCCGAGATCCGTCTCTACGATCGTCTGTTCAAGATGCCGAACCCCGGTGCCGAGGACGACTTCGAGGCGGCGCTCAACCCGGATTCCCTGGTGATCATCCAGGGCGCCCGGGTCGAGGCCTCCCTCAAGGACGCCAAGCCGGAGTTTGCCTACCAGTTCGAGCGTGAAGGCTACTTCTGCGCCGACAACAAGCTCTCCAGCGCCGAGCATCTGGTGTTCAACCGCACCGTGGCCCTGCGTGACGTCTGGGGCAAGGCCGAGGCCTGATCGCTGCCGTCTGACAGGCAGAGGGCAGGGGAGACCCTGCCACTCTGGTCCGGATTGCGGACACAAAAAAAGCCAGCGTGATGCTGGCTTTTTCATGGCTGCTCGCGACAGACGGCGTTATTCGTCGTGCTTGCAGTCACCGTTCACGCAGTGACCATAGAGATAGAGGCTGTGGTTGGTCAGGCGGATGTTGTGGTACTTGGCGATGTCGCGCTGACGCTGCTCGATCACCTCGTCGGAGAACTCGATCACCTTGCCACAATCGAGGCAGACCAGGTGGTCGTGATGTTCCTGGGTGGCCAGCTCGAACACCGACTTGCCCCCTTCGAAGTGATGGCGGGTGACGATACCGGCATCATCAAACTGGTTGAGAACGCGATAGACGGTAGCGAGACCAATCTCCTCACCCTGGTCGATCAGCCTTTTGTACAGATCTTCCGCACTGGTGTGCTGGCAGTCCGGCTGTTGCAGGATTTCCAGGATCTTGACGCGGGGCAAGGTGATCTTGAGCCCGGCCTTTTTTAACGCTTGGTTGTTGTCTGCCATATTCTATTTATTCGCATTCTCGAAGGTGTGGTTATTCTGATTGACTGCCGAAGGAATGGCAACCACGAACTCGTATGGCCTGACATTATAGGTCGTAGCCAAGTCAAAAATAAACCCAGTAATTCAAGGGGTTTAGCACATTTCCCCCCTGTGGAAGATTAATCTGGCCGGCTCGGACCGGGCTTGCTCCGCGAGGGAATGTTGATACTATGTCACTTCTCTATAGTCTGGTCGGATGAGATCCATGGATTGGCTTTTTGGCAACGCGGCCTGGGTGCGCCACGCCCTCAACGCCTGGCCCCCGTTCTGGGGTGCGGGCATCAAGATAGAAACATTGAGCCCCGATTTTCGCTTCTGTCGGGTCACCCTCAAGTCTCGCTGGTGGAACAAGAACGCCAACCGGACCCAGTTCGGCGGCAGCATGTTCGCCATGACGGATCCCATCTATCCGCTGATGCTGATGGGCCATTTCAAGAACCGCTATTACGTCTGGGACAAGGCGGGCAGCATCAATTTCATCAAGCCTGGCAAGGAGATGCTGGTGGCGGAGTTCAATCTGACCGACGCCAAGCTGGCATCCATAGTGGCGGCGACCGAGGGGGGCAACAAGCATTTCCCCGAGTTCGAGGTGCAGGTGCAGGACAAGCGGGGCGAGCTGGTGGCCCAGGTCAGGCGCACCCTGTATGTGAAACCCAAGCCGGAACACAGAACCCAGAGCCTGGCTGCGCCAGCCATGAAGGAGTAGAAACAACAAGGGCCCCGGCGGGGCCCTTGTTGTCAGAGGAGGGAGATCACTCCAGCTCGCTCAGGCACATCTCTTCGTGCAACTGCTTGCACCAGCCCTTGACGCGCTCGGCGGTCAGCTCCGGCTGGCGATCCTCATCGATCCCCAGACCGACGAAGTGCTTGTCATCCACCAGTGCCTTGGAGGCCTCGAACTCGTAGCTCGCGGTTGGCCAGTGGCCGATGATGATGGCACCTTTGGCTTCGACTATGTCACGCAGGGTGCCCATGGCGTCGAGGAAATACTCGGAATAGTCTTCCTGATCGCCGCAGCCGAAGATGGCGACCAGCTTGTTGTTGAAGTCGATCTCTTCGAGCTCGGGGAAGAAGTCATCCCAATCGGCCTGGGCTTCGCCGTAGTACCAAGTCGGGATACCGAACATCAGCAGATCGAAGCTGTCGATGTCGGCCTTGCTGCTCTTGGCAATGTCACGGACTTCAATCAGTTGTTTGCCCAGTTCTTTCTGGATCATCTTGGCGACAGCTTCGGTATTACCGGTATCGCTGCCGAAAAACAGACCTACACTAGCCATAGTGTTTAGTTACCCGTATCTGGTTAATGCTTAACGGTTCAGATTGCGATGCCTGCTGCATGCGCAGACTCAATCTGTTGCTTCAGGATAGATTGGATCAGCTCGGCTCGGCTGACGTTCTGTTGTAGCGCAAGTTGGTTCAGGCGCTCCAGCAATTCGGCCTCCACCTTTAACTCGACCCGCTTCAGGCCGTTCTCCCGATCGCGCTTGAGCTGGTTGCGCTTGTTGATCTTGAGTTGGGTCTCACGGGGGAGTGGATTGGTCTTTGGCCTGCCGGGGCGCTTCTCAGTTGCGAACAGATCCAGTGTTGTTCGATCAGTTTGCTGTTTGGCCATACATCACAGATGAAAAGTAGTTAGCCGATCCCAGAGCCTTCCCAGCCCATTTCGATCAGCCCCTTGGCGACAAAACCCGCGCAACCCAGAAACAGAACCAGCCAGACGATAAAGCGGCCGAAACGGGGCACGTTGCCGCGTTTGAGCACGTCGTGAATGGCCAGACCAATCAGCAGGAAGATGGCCACGAAGAACAGCTTCAGGCCCAGACTCTCGATCAGATCGATATGTTCATACAGCATGGATTGCGCACACTCCTTATGACGGGCGCACTATATCACAAAGGATTTGAAACTGTTAACCGCCTGTCGACAGGAAATCCACAACCAGTTTATTGAACAAAACTGGCTTTTCGGCGTGCAGCCAGTGGCCGGTTCCGGCGATGACACGGGCCTTGGCGGCCGGGAATTGTGCCATTACAGTCTCTGTATATTGAGGCTGCACATAGTCGGAATCCCCCCCCTTGATGAACAGGGTCGGCCCCTCGAAGCGGGTCTGGTCGTCGGGCCAGCCCATGATGTTGGCGTAGTTGCGCTCAAGGGCCGGCACATTGAAGCGCCAGGCCCAGCCCGCCTCGGTTTTGGCGAAGGACTTGAGCAGGAACTGGCGCACCCCGGGGATCTCGACGTATTGGGCCAGCAGGGCCTCGGCCTCGGCACGGCTCTGGGGGGGATTGGCCAGCGTGGCGTTGAGTCCGGCGAACACATTCTGGTGGCGGGCATGGGGGTAGGCCACCGGGGCTATGTCGGCCACCACCAGCCGGTCGACCCGGGCAGGGGCCAGCTTGGCGACCTGCATGGCGACCTTGCCCCCCATGGAGTGACCGACCAGGGATACCTTGTCCAGCGCCAGGTGATCCAGCAGGGCGATCACATCCGCCCCCTGCTGCGGGTAGCTCATCTCATCCGAGTGAAAGGAGGCACCGTGGTTGCGCAGATCGACGCTGATGACCCTGCAGTGTTCGCTCAGGGGACGGGCCAGCAGGCCGAGGTTGTCCAGGCTGCCGAACAGGCCGTGGATCAGCACGACGACAGGGCCTTGTCCCTGATCCTTGAAATTCAATAATGAGTTTTGTTGCAAAATGACACCTTGTCGGTCGTGGGCTGTTTCGCCTGATTTTTAACACACTGAAAGAAAAGGATTTCATTCCTCGCAGGGCATTTTTTTGTGGTTTTTTTCCAAAAAAACGGCCCGGGATCGGCTATCAGTGCGGATGATCACACACTTGGCCCGCCATTATGCCGTATTCTCACCGAGATTCATGCACATCTGCCAGCCCCTCCCTTGGGCTGCCGGGTCTGCCTATGTATAATCGCCGCATCCGAATTTCGACGAGTCCAGCGCATCCCTATGAAAACCATCGAGCTTGATGACGATCTCTACTTCTTTATCGCCAGCCAGACCCGGCACATCGGCGAGAGTGCTTCCGATATCCTGCGCCGTCTGCTGGAACAACCCGTCAAGGCGGGGGCGACAGTGCCGGCCGCGCCTGTGGCCCAACCTCAGCCCCTGGCCGATGCCATGGGACTGGAGGCCCTGCTCGATTCCGGCGAGCTGCAAAAAGAAGAGAAGTCCATCAACCGCTTCATGCTGGTGCTCAGCACCCTGTACCGGGACAACCCGGAGAGCTTCACTCAGGCGACCGAAATAAAGGGGCGCAAGCGCGTCTATTTCTCCCAGGATCCCGAGGCGCTGCGTGCCAGTGGCAGCACCACCAAGCCCAAGCAGGTGCCGGATACCCCGTTCTGGGTCATCACCAACACCAACACCAGCCGCAAGCAGAACATGGTGGCCCAGCTGATGACCAGCATGGGTTATGACGAGGATTTGACCGCTCGGGTGTGCGGCACCGTTTAACGCATCAACGACTCAAGGCCTTGCCGGGCAAGGCTTCTGCTCAAGGAAAACGCCATGGCACAGCATCCCCACGCCGGTCAGCCGGCCCGTTTAAGCGACTTGACCAACATTCCCCGTCTGGTCAGCGCCTACTACCTCAACAAGCCGGACATGAGCCGCCCCGAGCAGCGGGTCGCCTTCGGCACCTCCGGCCATCGGGGCAGCGCCCTGCACAACGCCTTCACCGAATCCCATATTCTGGCGGTGACCCAGGCGCTGGTGGAGTATCGCCAGCAGGCCGGCATCACGGGCCCGCTGTTTGTGGGCATGGACACTCACGCCCTCTCTGAATCCGCCTTCTCCAGCGCGGTGGAAGTGCTGGCGGCCAACGGCGTCGAAACCCGCATCCAGGCTGGTCTGGGCTTCACGCCGACCCCTGTCATCTCCCACGCCATTTTGCGCCACAACGCGGGCAAGCCGGCGGCCCTGGCGGACGGCGTGGTGATCACCCCGTCCCACAACCCGCCGGAAGACGGTGGCTTCAAGTACAACCCGCCCCACGGTGGTCCTGCCGAAGGGGAGATCACCAAGTGGGTGGAAGACCGCGCCAACGCCATACTGGAAGCCGGTCTGGCCGGCGTGAAGCGGATGCCGTTCGCCGAGGCCCTGGCCAGTGAGTTCGTGGTCGAACACGACTATGTCACCCCCTATGTGGATGATCTCGAGAACGTGCTGGATCTGGCCGCCATCAAGCGGGCCGGCATCAAGATAGGGGTGGACCCCCTCGGCGGCTCCGGCGTGGCCTATTGGGACGTGATCGCCAAGCGCTACGATCTCGACATCGAGGTGGTCAACTATCGCGTCGATCCGACCTTCTCCTTCATGACCCTGGATAAAGACGGCAAGATCCGGATGGACTGCTCCAGCCCCTTCGCCATGGCGGGCCTGATTGCCCTGAAAGACAAGTTCGACATCGCCCTTGGCAACGACCCCGACTACGACCGTCACGGCATAGTCACCAAGGCGGGTCTGATGAACCCGAACCACTATCTGGCGGTGGCCATCCAGTATCTGTTCACCCACAGGACCGGCTGGCCCAAGGCGGCGGCCGTCGGCAAGACGCTGGTCTCCTCTTCCATGATCGACCGGGTTGCCGGCGAGATCGGCCGCACCCTGAAAGAGGTGCCGGTCGGCTTCAAGTGGTTCGTGGATGGCCTCTACAGCGGCGAGTTTGGCTTTGGCGGCGAGGAGAGCGCGGGCGCCTCCTTCCTGCGCAAGGACGGCACCGTCTGGACCACCGACAAGGATGGCTTCATCCTGGCGCTGCTGGCCGCCGAGATCCTGGCCGTGACCGGCAAGGATCCCCAGGCCCACTACGATGCCCTGGAAGCCAAGTTCGGTCGCTCCAGCTACCGCCGCATCGACGCTCCCGCCAACAGCGCCCAGAAGGCGGTGCTCTCCAAGCTGGATCCGGCGCTGGTGGAAGCCTCGACCCTGGCGGGTGAGCCCATCATCGCCAAGCTGACCAAGGCGCCGGGCAACAACGCCGCCATCGGTGGCCTGAAAGTGGTGACCGAGAACGGCTGGTTCGCGGCGCGCCCCTCGGGCACCGAGTCCATCTACAAGATCTACATGGAGAGCTTCAAGGGTGAGGCGCACCTGGACCTCATTCAGCAGGAGGCCCAGCAGATAGTCTCTGCGGCCCTGGCCAAGGCCGGCGCCTGAGCCTGAGGCAAGTTTTTGAAGCGCATAAAAAGGAGCCATCTTGGCTCCTTTTTGCTGGGTGTCTGGTGGGGTTCTGGTGCCCGATCAGCCATTTCCCGGCTGGTCGGGGCAAGCCTTGGCAGCCTGCTCGCCCTTGAAGAGAGGCCGGGTCGGCAGCTTCATCATGAACAGAGAGAGCAGGATCACCGCGATGCCGAGCCACTGGCGAGCGTCCAGGGTCTCCCCCACCAGCAGCACGCCAAAGGAGACAGCCACCATGGGGTTGGTGAGGGCCAGCATGCCCATCACCTCGGGGCCGTGGCGCTTGAGCCCCCAGAGCCAGGCCCAGTAGGCCAGCGCCGTGTTGAGCAGGACAAGCCAGAGCAGGCCGGGGGCACTCGCCGGTTGCGGCAGTGGCATGGGGCCCGCCAGCCACCAGGCGAGCGGGATCAGCATCAGGCCCCCGAGCAGCAGTTGCCAGGCGGTCAGCGCCAGCAGATCGCTCACCGGCCAGCGCTGCATCCAGCGGCTGGACTGGCCGATGAGCAGGGTGGCCAGCAGGGCGCACGCCACGCCGACGGGATCCAGGTTGGCGGAGGGGTTGAGCAGCAGGAGCACACCCGCGAGCCCCATCAGGCCCAGCAGCAGCCACTTCAGGCTGGGTCGCTTGCCATCCTGCCACCAGGCCAGCCCCATCAGGATGAGGGGCAGGGTGGCGCCCAGGGTGCCCGCCACCGCACCCGGCAGGCGATAAGCCGCCACGAACAGCAGGGCGAAGAAGGCGGTGATGTTGCAAAACGCCAGCAGGAACTGCCGGCTCCAGGTGAGCGGTGGTCGGCGGGGATGGAGCAGCAACAGCAGTATACCGGCCGGCAGTGCCCGCCACACGGCCACCCAGTAGGGGGAGTAGTCGGTCAGGTAGAGGCTGACGACGGCATAGGTACTGCCCCAGAGCAGGGGGGCGAGCAGGGCAATCAGCAGTGGCATGGTTGTCTCGTGATAAAGTATCTTTAAGTAAAGATAAATTAGCCGCGAGTTAGTTTATTATCAAGTATCTTTTCGAAAAGATAATGGAGCCGGAATGGAAAGTGATCATGTAGACCTGTTGCTGGCCCAGTGGGCACGGCAGCGACCGGATCTCGACTGCACCCCCATGGGGGTGCTGGGGCGGGTGGCGCGCATGGCGGCCATCGCCGGGCGTGAGGTGAGTGAAGAGCTCAAGGGGTGCGGCCTGCTGGGCTCGGACTTCGACATACTGGCGACCCTGCGCCGGGCCGGTGAGCCGCTGACCCCGACCGCCCTCTACCAGTCCGCCATGCTGAGCTCGGGGGCCATGACCGCCCGACTCGACAAACTGGAAGAACGGGGCTTGATCGAACGCCAGGCCGCCCCGAGCGATCGGCGCAGCCTCTTGGTCTGCCTGACGGAGCCGGGGCGGGAGCTGGTCGATCATGCGGTGGAGCGCCACGTGGCGAACGAGCGTCGCCTGCTGGCCCCGCTGACGGACGAGGAGCAGGGGCAGCTGGCTGCGTTGCTCAAGCGCTGGCTGCTGGAAAACGAATAGCAAAACGGGCCCTTGGGGCCCGTTTTGCATTGGCAAGGCGCGGTTTCAATAACCGCCTCTGGCATCTTTGACCGCCAGACCCAGCTGCCACACCGCCATGGCGTAGTGGGTGCTGTGGTTGTAGCGGGTGATGGCGTAGAAGTTCGGCAGGCCGTACCAGTATTGATAGCCGGTGCCCACATCCAGGCGCAGCAGGCTCGCCTCCTTGTGGTTGCCGAGCGAACCTGTGGGGGCAAGCCCGGCCCCGCGTAGGGTGGTGACAGGGTAGCGGGTCTGGAAGCCGTGCTCATAGCCGGGCAGCTGGCCCTGACCGCGCACCGCCACCGGTTGCCCCTTCTCCCAGCCATGGGCCTTGAAGTAGTTGGCCACGCTGCCGATGGCATCCACCGGATCCCACAGATTGGTGTGGCCATTGCCGTTGAAGTCCACCGCATAGCTGCGGAAGCTCGACGGCATGAACTGGCCATAGCCCATGGCACCGGCGTAGGAGCCCTTGGGTTCGGTGGGATCCATGCCCTCATCCCGGGTCATCACCAGGAAGGCCTCCAGCTCGCCGGTGAAGAAGGTCGCCCGGCGCGGGTAGTCGAACGCCAGAGTCGCCAGGGCATCCAGGATGCGGGTCTTGCCCATCACCCGGCCCCAGCGGGTCTCCACCCCTATGATGCCGACGATGATCTCGGGGGGCACCCCGTAGATCTGCTGCGCCCGATTGAGCTCGCTCTCGTACTCACGCCAGAAGCTGACGCCGTTTTGCACATTGTCCGGGGTGATGAACTTGGCGCGGTAGCGATTCCAGGCGCCGGTCGGCCCTGTGGGCGGCGTGGTGGTGGGCGCCTGGGCGTCCATCAGCCGGATGATCCAGTCGTAGCGCTCCGCCTGGGCCAGCACCCGGTGCAGCTCGGCGCCGTTGAAGCCGTGCTTGTCGACCATGCGCTGCACGAAGTTGTCCACGTTGGTGCGGTTGGCGAAGTCTCCCTTGCTGACTCCCTGGCCGCTCCCCTGCTGGTAGAAGGGTTTGCTCGGCGGCGTCTGATTGATGAAGGCGCTCTGGGGCTGCGGCTTGACCACGGGCTTGGGGGCCGGTGTGCTGCTGCAGCCATACAGCAGGGGGAACAGGGAGAGGGTGAGGAGAAGGCGACGCATATGGTTCTCGTGAGCCTGAAAAAGAGTGTCGTCATGGTAAAACATTGGCGTCCATGCGCAAGTGCTCAGTGCAGGGCCGGGGGCCCATATTCATCAGCCGTTGAATTCGCCGACAGGCCCGCCCCCTCTCAACGCAGGGTGTGGTAGCCGCTCCAGAGCCGGGTCAGGGTGGTGATGGCGCAGAGCAGGGCGAAGCCGTAGGCCAGCGGGGCGAAGGCGGCGGGCCAGAGGCACATCAGCACGAACAGGGCTATGGTCTCGCTCCCCTCGGTCAGGCCGCCCAGGTAGTAGAGTGACTTGTGGTGGTAGACGGGATTCTCGATGCCGCGCTTGCCCGCCATGATGGCAAAGGCGAGGAAGCTCGAACCCGTGCCCATGAAGGCGAACAGCAGGGTGGCGGCGGGCAGGGCGTTGGCGGGGTCGCTCAAGGCAAAGCCCAGCACCACGGCGGCATAGAAGATGAAGTCGAGGCTGATGTCGAGGAAGCCGCCGCAGTCGGTGATCCCGCTCTGGCGCGCCACGGCACCATCCAGGCCGTCCAGCAGCCGGTTGATCAGGATGGCGAGCAGCGCCCAGCCGTGCCATCCCAGCGCCAGCAGCGGCAAGGCCAGCATGCCGATGGCAAAGCCGGTGAGGCTTATCTGGTTGGCGCTGATCCCGGCCCGGCACAGGGGGACGGCCAGCAGCTGGAGGGGGCGGCGAATGAGGGGGATCAGATGGCGGTCAAACAAGGTCTATGTCCTCTTTGGTCAAGCAGGGAGTGGTCAGGGTGAGGATAGCCCCCGGGGCATCCTCCTCGTCGTGGCTGACCAGCAGGGCGGGCATCCCCAGCGCCTTGAGCCGCTCGAACACCAGGGTTCTGAAGGCCGCGCGCAGCGGCTTGTCGAGGCGGGAGAAGGGCTCGTCCAGCAGCAGGGCCTCTGGCTCTGCCAGCAGGGCCCGCAGCAGGCTGACGCGCGCCTTCTGACCGCCGGAGAGCTGGCCCGGCAGCTTGTCCGCCTGCCCTTCCAGCCCCACCTCTGCCAACGCCTCCAGGGCGCAGGCCCGCCTCGCCAGTATCCCCTTGAGATGGGCCGGCATGCCGAACATCAGGTTCTCTGCCACCGTCAGATGGGCAAACAGCAGGTCGTCCTGAAACAGCATGCCGATGCGCCGCGCCTGGGGCGCCAAGGGGGTGAGCAGCCGCTCGCAGAGCCGTATCTCCCCCGCCAGCCGGATAGGCCCCCCCGGGGGCAACACCCCCGCCAGGGCCGCCAGCAGGGAGCTCTTGCCGCAGCCGCTCGGGCCCATCAGGGTCAGTACCTCGCCGGGGGCCACCGTCAGGGGGGGCAGCGTCAGCAGGGGCCGCTCATCCAGGTAGAGGGTGAGCGCGGTGGTATGCAGCATGATCAAGGCCTCAGTGCGGGATTGATACGGCGGGGCAGCCAGAGCACCAGGCCGTAGATGAAGAGTGGCAACAGCAGTTGCAGCAGGCCATAGAGGCCAGCAAGTCGCCGGTTGAGGCCGCTGCCGATGGCCACCGCCTCTGTGGTGATGGTGACCACGCGGCCAGCGCCAAACAGCAGGGTGGGCAGGTATTGGGCCAGGCTCACCGCCGCCCCGACCCCGAAGGCGAACAGCAGCGGCCGCGCCAGCAGCGGTCCCTTCACCCGCCACCAGGCGCGCCAGGGACTGGCCCCGAGGGAGAGTGCCGCCCGGGTGAGGCGATCGTCGAACTGGCGATAGGGGCCGTGCAGGCAGAGATAGACATAAGGGAAGACGAACAGCAGCTGGCTCCAGAGCACCCAGCCCGGCCCTATGCCGTCGACGGCGCCGAGCCAGTCGATCTGCAGGCGCAGCCCGAACAGCAGGCTGGCCTGGGGCAACAGCAGCGGCAGGCAGATGAGCCAGAGCGGCCACTGGCGGTCAGGGGGGCGGCGGCCCTGCTGCGCCTCCAGGGCGAGCACCGCCAGCAGCAGCGAGAGGCCGGCGCAGAGCAGGGCCAGCCACAGGCTCTGCCACAGCAGGGGTCCCAGGGTGGGTAGCAGCTCCAGCCAGTGTCGGCCGCTCCATTCGCTGGGCCAGAGTGCGGGGAAGGACCAGCGCCGGGCCAGGGACCAGAGCAGCAGAGAGCCCAGCACCAGCAGGTTGATGGCGAGCAGGACCCAGACCCCTGCCCGGGTGAGGCGCTCGGGCCAGGGCGCGGCGGGGGCGCGTCGGCCATCCAGCCAGCGGGCCTTGCCAAGCGCCCCCTGGCCCCACTCCAGCAGCCGCAAGGCGGCGAGCAGCAAGAGGTTGAGCGCCAGCAGCAGCAGGGCACCGCTGGCGCTGGCCCCGCGCCACTGGAGGTCCGGGTCCTGATACCAGAGCCAGAGCCGCACCGCCAGGGGGGCAGGGGCATCGGGCCCCAGCAGCAGGGCGAGATCCACCACTCCCAGGCCATAGGCCGCCACCGCATAGAGGGGCAGGCGCAGGGCGGGCCTGAGCGCGGGCAGTAGCAGGCGCCACCAGATCTGCGGCCCGCTGAAGCCCATGGTTTGTCCCAGCCACTGCTGGCGGCTGACCCGAGCGGGGTCGAGGGCCGAGAGCGCCATCAGCAGCAGAAAGGGGGTCTCTTTCAAGATGAGCGCCAGGATAAGGCCTAGCCCCCAGGGATCTTTCAGGGTCTGCCAGTCGGGCGGCAAGTCAAAGCCGGTGAGGGCTGGGGAGATCAGGCGCAGCAGCCAGCCGGAGGGGGCGAGCAGGAAGGCCACGCCGATGGCGAAGGCGACGTGGGGCAGGGCCAGCACGGGGGAGAGCAGGCGGCGAAGCCAGCGCATCCAGGGCCGCCCCTCCCCCTGGGCGAGCAGCAGGGCGGTGAAGATCAGGGCCCCCAGAGTGGAGGCGCCCGCCACCCAGAGGCTCAGGCCTGCCGAGTGCCAGAGCCCGGGCTGGGCGAGCAGCAGGCTGACATGGCCCCTGGCCAGCCCCTCGAGCAGCAGAAGCAGCAGGCCGCCGGCGATAGGGGCGGCCAGCGACAGGGCACACAGCAGGAGAAAGAGGAGGCGCCAGGGCCGGATGCTCATGGTTTAGTGGCCGTAGCGTTCGGCCCAGGCCGCTTCCAGCCGGGTCTGCCAGCTGGGGTGGGGTTCGGCCACCGCCTTGAAGCGCAGGGCTGGCTGATTGTTCCCGGGCAGGGCATCCTGGCGCAGCACGCTGGGGTCGCCCCAGAAGGCGGGATCCGCCTTGCGGGCCTGGGCGGTGGGGCTTAGCAGGAAGTTGACCACCACCTTGGCACCGGCCCGGGCGCTGGCGTTGAAGGGGATGGCGAGGAAGTGGCTGTTGGTCAGGGCCCCCTTGCTCATGGCAACGGCCCTCACCGCAGGGGGCAGGGTGCCGTTTTGCACCGAACTTCGGGCCTCGCCCGGGTTGAAGCTGATGGCCATGGCCAGCTCGCCGTCATCGAGCAACTGCCTGGTCTCGGCGGCGCTGGTGGGGAACAGCTTGCCCTTGCGCCAGAGCGTGGGGTGAAGCGCATCGAGCCAGACCCAGAGCGGGGCCGTGAGGCGGGCAAAGTCGGCGTCGTTCGCCTCCCGATACAGAGGCGCGGGATCATCGGTCAGCTCCAGCAAGATCTGCTTGAGAAAGCTGGAACCATGGAACTGGGGCGGCTTGGGGTAGGTGAAGCGCCCGGGATGAGCCTTGGCCCAGGCGAGCAGTTCGGCCGCCGAGGTGGGCGCTGTGGTGACTTCCTCCGTGTTGACCATCAGATTGAGCTGCCCTATGCCCCAGGGGGCCTCGAGCCCGGCGACCGGCAGGGTGAAGTCCTCGTGCACCGGCAGCTTGGTGTCCACCAGGGCCATGTTCGGCAGCTCGTCGGTGAAGGGGGCCCCCAGCAGCCCCTGCTCCTTGAGCGCCTTGAAGTTCTCCCCGTTGACCCAGAGCAGGTCTATGGGGCCGCCCGACGTCTTGCCCGCCTGCTTGCTGGCCAGCAGCTGGCTGACGCTCTGGGCTATGTCATCCACCTTCACCTGCACCAGGGTGACCTGATAGTCGCGCGCCAGCTCCTGCCCGGCCCATACCAGATAGGCGTTGATCTCCGGGCTGCCGCCCCAGGCATTGAAATAGACGCGCTGGCCCTTCGCTTCGGCTAGGGTCTGTTGCCAGGCCTCCTGGCTTGCGTGGAGCTGGGTCGCCAGCAGCAGGGGGAGGGTTGCGACGAGCAGGGGGTGGAGCAGGGCGCTTAGCCGGGTCTTGAACATGATGAGGGTCTCGTGGGCTCAGGCGCCGCGGCGCCAACTGTGATAACGGGCCAGCAGGGCCAACAGGCGGGTGGGCTGGTGGGCCCGCTTCCACTCGCCGGCCAGGTATTTGTTCCCCTCCATCAGGGTGGGATAGGCGTGGATGGTGCCCAGGATCTTGCCGAGCCCCAGACGGTGGCGCATGGCGAGCACAAACTCGGCGATCCGCTCGCCGGCGTGAGCGCCCACTATGGTGGCGCCGAGGATCCTGTCCTTGCCCGGCACCGTCAGCACCTCGATAAAGCCGTGGCGCTCGCCGTCGGCGATGGCGCGATCCAGCTCGGCCAGATTGAAGCGGGTCGCCTCGAAGGGAATGCCTTGCGCCTCGGCCTCCTTGCGATTGAGGCCGACCCGGGCAATCTCGGGGCTGGTGTAGGTGGCCGCCGGGATCACGCGATAGTCCGCCTTGAAGCGCCTGAACTGGCCAAAGAGGGCGTTGACGGCGGCATACCAGGCCTGATGGGCGGCGAAGTGGGTGAACTGGTAAGGACCCGCTACGTCCCCCACCGCCAGTATGCTGGGGTAGTTGGTAGCCAGAAAGCCGTCGACCTTGACTGTGCCACGGGGGGCCAGCTCCACCCCCAGCTCTTCGAGCCCGAAGCCGCTCACGTTGGCCACCCGGCCAAGGGCCAGCAGCAGCTGATCCCCCTCAAGCACTTGCATCTCATCGCCCCGGCGCAGTTGCAGCCGGATAGGCAGAGTGCCCTCGGCCGCGGGCTCATAGTCGGCCCGCTCTGCCCGCCAGCCGGTGAGTAGCCGCACGCCGTCGTGGGCCATTTGATCTGCCAGCGCCTCGGCCACCTCCCGCTCTTCCCGGGGCAGCAGCTGATCGGCCAGCTCCACCAGGGTGACGGGAATGCCGAGCAGGGCAAGGCTTTGAGCCAGCTCGCAGCCGATGGGGCCGCCGCCGAGCACCAGCAGGTGGCGGGGAGGTTCGCGCAGTTGCCAGAGGCTGTCCGAGGTGAGGTAGGGCACCTGCTCAAGACCCGGCAGCTTGGGCACCAGGGGCCTGGCGCCGGTGGCAAGCACGATGTGACGGCTGCTAAGGCGCCTGCCGTCCACCTCCAGCTCCCAGGGGGAGACGAAGCGGGCCCGGCCCTGAATACATTCCACCCCCAGCCCCTGATAGCGCTCAACCGAGTCGTGGGGCTCGACTTCCTTGATCACCGTCGCCACCCGCTCCATCACAGCGGCAAAATCGGCCCGGGACTGGCTGGGGCTGAAGCCGAGTTCACCAGCCTTGCGCTGATCAAAGGCGAAGCGGGCGCTTCGGATCAGCGCCTTGGAGGGGACGCAGCCGGTGTTGAGGCAATCTCCCCCCATCTTGTGCTGCTCGATGAGGGCCACCCTGGCCTTGACCACGGCGGCTATGTAGCTGGTGACCAGGCCCCCGGCACCGGCGCCTATCACCAGCAGGTTGTAGTCGAAGCGAGCCGGTTTGCGATAGGGGGTGTGCAACCGGCGCAGGGCGAGCCTGCGTTGCAGCCCTCGCATCAGCCAGGGCATCAGGCCGAGCAGGGTCAGGGCCGCCACCAGGCCGGGGGAGAGGATATTGCCCGTGCTGGTGAGGCTGGCGAGCTCGCTGCCCGCCAGCACATAGACGAAGGTGCCCGGCAGCATGCCGAGCTGGCTGACCCAGTAGTAGGTACTGACTCTGATGGGGGTGAGCCCCATCAGCAGGTTGATCAGAAAGAAGGGGAAGAGGGGGATGAGGCGCAGGCTCAGCAGGTAGAAGGCCCCATCCTTCGCCATGCCGGCCTCAAAGGTGGCCAGCTTGTCCCCAAAGCGGCGGCTCACCCAGTCGCGCAGCAGGAAGCGGGCGCTGAGAAAGGCCAGGGTGGCCCCGAGCGAGCTGGCGAAGGAGACCAGCAAGAGCCCCCAACCGACGCCGAACAGGGCGCTGCCCCCCAGGGTCAGCAGGCTGGCGCCGGGCAGGGAGAGGGCAGTGGTGACCACGTAGAGGAGGGTGAACAGCAGGGCCGCCTGGCCGAAGTGGGCCTGCACCCAGGCCGAGGCTTGATCCTGGTGTGCCTGCAACCGGGAGAGGCTGAGGTAAGCATCGAGATCCAGGACGAAGAAGGCGCCGACCAGGCACCCCATCACCAGCAACAGCAGCAGGCGGGCCCGGCTCATTGGTGCTCCCTGTCGGAGGGCGCCGGGCGCTCGGGCTGTACCGGCAGCTGGCAGAAGCCCTGGGGGGCTATGTCGAGGGCGGCATTGAACTTGGCCGACATGTTCTGGAAGGCGATGAGGCCGGTCAGCTCCACCAGGGCATCGTCATCGAACCAGGGCTTGAGACGCGCGGCCTGCTCGTCGCTCACCCCATCCAGCCCCGTCATGGCCTCGGTGTAGTCGAGCACTGCTTTCTCCCGTTCGTCAAACAAGGGGCTGGTGCGCCACTGGGCCAGCGCCTCCACCTTCTCGCTGGAGCCCGCCCGCTTGATGAGGGTCATGGCGTTGATGTCGACGCAAAAGCGGCACCAGTTGAGCTGGGAGACCCGCACCGTCACCAGGGAGCGCAGCACGGGGTCTATGGGGGAGCGCTTGCGGTTGATGACGCCGTAGAGGGTGGCGACGGCAGCAAACAGGCGCGGCGAGCGCCCCCAGCACTTGCCCGGGATCAGCACCTGACCGTAGTTGCGTTGCTGCAGCCAGAAAAAGGGGCGGATAAACCAGGCATATTCCCGATCCGGCTTGACCTCAATGCGCATGTTGTTCCTCGTCGAGTCTCTGCATCTTGGGTTTGTAGGCACCCCCCAGCCGTTCGTTGAGCCGGTTCAGGAAGTTCAGGATCCGCCCCCGGTTGACCCCCAGATCGCTGCGCCCCTGGCGAGAGGCGGAGCGCATGTCGACCCTGGTCTCCTTGGGGCCCGTAAAGACCCGCAGCGCCACGTCATCCTCAAAGCCGAACCAGCCGGTGGTGACCACGGCATCGAGGCCGTCCGGGCCCGGGCGTACCCGCCAGCCGAGCTCCGTCATCAGCTCCTCCGCCTCGGCGAGCACCTCGGCCGGGGAGGCGTGGGTATAGAGAGGACCGGGGTTGCCGGGAAAAACTTGCAAGGGGGGGGCATTGACGGGGAGATCCTGATCCGTTCTCAGCTGCTCTGCCCACAGCAGACGGGGAGGATGATGGGGATCCGTGCTGACGTCGTTGGTGAGGGGCGAGCGCAGCGCCTGAACGACAAACAGCAGGGGCAGCAGCAGGGGGGCTATGCCCCAGGCATAGGCCCATAGACAGGGGGAGCTGCGGTAGCGCCAGGGCAGGCGCAGCAGGAGCCAGAGGCTTATCAGGGCGCTCGCGAGGCAGAGGGCGAAACCGACCCACCAGGGCCAGAGATGAGCCCGGCTGCCGAGGGCGCCCCCCAGGGGCAGCAACCAGGCCAGCAGGGGCCACCACAAATAGCTGTGCATATGCAGGATCCACTGGTTATGATGGAGCAATGCCCAGAAGGATAAACTTAATTACCTGATAACGTTAGTAAATTATCTTTATCTTGGCGCTTTTTGCCGCCCTGGGCGCAGGGGCTGCAGGGCGGTGGCCAGGGCCCGGCCGGGCAGGGAGCCGGCGGGCGCCCTTGTCAGGGCAGAGGGGACACGGGTAAGGGCGCCTGCCCTCAGTTGCGGTAGAGCACCTTGATGAGGTGGAAGCCGAACTTGGTGCGCACCGGCCCCAGCACGGTCAGCAGCTCCCCCTTGAAGACGGCATCGTCGAAGGACTTGACCATGTCCCCCTTGGAGAACTCCCCCAGATCGCCGCTGCGCTTGGCGGAGGCGCAGGTGGAGAAGCGCTTGGCCATCTGGCCGAAGTCGGCACCCTTGGCGAGTTTTTCCTTGATCTCGAGACACTCTTTCTCGGTCTTGACCAGGATGTGCTGGGCACAGGCTTTTTTCATCGGAACGCTCCTCGGCGAGGGTAAAGGGGGCGCAAGCGTACTCCAATTCGGCGCGCGCGTCAGCCCCGCCGGCGGCACATCAGCCGCGGGTATGGGTCGCCAGACGTGCCCTGGGGCGAGACTGCCAGAGGATCTCCAGTCCCAGCAGGGCGTAGAGGCTCCAGATCGCCAGGGGATTGAGCCAGTCGCCACCGAGCTGCAGGGTGAGCAGGGCGCCGCCGACCAGCAGCAGGGCTATCCCGGGCAGGCGCCAGTGGGCCGGTAGCGGCGCCAGTATGGCCAGCCCCAGCAGCAGGGCGAGACCGAAGGGCAGGTTGAGGGCGGTGAAGGCCAGGGCCTGCTGGCCGTTCATGCCGGTCAACAGGGCCAGCAGGGCACTGCAACAGGCCAGGAAGGTGACGAATTCGAGTCTGTCGGCTATGTAGTCAGCCAGTTGTTCGCTACGTAAGGGCATGGGATCTCTCCTGCGATTGATGACATCAGTGTGGGGCAGGGAAGGAAGCAGTGGCAGCGGGATAAATCGATTGGATTGAACGAAGCTTTAGTGCCACCTATTCAAGTTGTTGATTTAAACTTATTTTCCTGTTCAATAGCAGGATATGGCAATGGGGGCCCCAGACGATGATGTCAAGCCTGCCAGGGCATCCGGGGTCTCAAGGTCCGGGGCTGTCCGACAGGGGCTGTCGCGTGGCGAGCACTGCAGCGCCGCGGGCGGCGACGGGAATGAACCGTCGGCATCGGACCTGAGTGCCGTTTTTTTGTACGCCCCTTGCCGGGAGAGTGCGCACTTTCCCCCGCTGGCGGGCTGTTTTCCCTGTCAGACCCCAGTGAAAGCCGGCCCCGGAAGAGGACGCCAGCCCAGGGGGAGAGGGGGATTTCGCGACTGCGGTTATGCTAGGATGAGCCGCGCTCGCCTGCGGTGAGCCCCATTATCATTCTAAATCGAACAGTTTTTTACTTATGTTATTCGGGGAAATTGACGTTTGACAGGATGCCATCCTATTTTGCCTGCCGGGTTCAGCTCACCCGGGCGAACCGGTCGCCGTGGGCTCGGTACCTTGCTGCTCGCCCTCTGTCTGTGGCTGCTGGTGACCCCCGCCATGGCGGCCAAGCTGACCTATCAGATCAAGGGCATCAAGGGGGAGCAGAAGGATAACGTCGAGGCCTACCTCAATGCCCTGCCGGTCTACCAGGAGCGTCAGTATCGTCCCGCCCGCGCCAAGATCACCGAGAGCGTGCAAAAAGCCCTGCAGGTCTATGGCTACTACCAGCCGAAGGTAACCCTCAAGCGCGACAAGAAATCCCCCGCCAAGGTGGTGATCGAGATAGCGCGGGGGGAGCCAGTGCTCATCTCGCGCCTCGACATTCTGCTGGAAGGGGAGGCGGGCAGCGACGAGGTCTACAGCGAGCTGCTGGACAAGCTGCCCCTGAAGGAGGGGGATCCCCTCAACCACGGCAAGTACGAGTCCATCAAGGCGGATCTCGGCAGCCTGGGGCTGGCGCGGGGCTACTTTGACGCCAAGATCAGCAAGAGCCAGGTGAAGGTCTTCCCGGATCAGGGCAAGGCCGAGATCTATATCCTGTTCCGCTCCGGTCCCCGCTATCACTTCGGCGAGATCCACTACGATGCGACGCCGGAGGCCCTGCGCCTCATCCGGCCGCTCATCAACATCAAGAGTGGCGACCCCTATCTGGCGATCCGGCTGGCCGAAATGTCCCAGGACGTCTCCTCCACCAAGCTGTTCAAGCAGGTGGACATCAAACCCATGATCAGCCAGGCCGAGGGCAATAGGGTGCCGGTGCAGGTGACCCTCTCGAACCGGGTCGACCACGAGATCGAAACCGGTATCGGTTATGCCACCGACGTGGGGCCGCGTCTGAGTGCCACCTGGGAGAAGCCCTGGGTCAACCGCTATGGCCACAGCCTCTCCAGCACCGCCAAGGTCTCGGCCCCGGAGGCGGAGCTCAGTTTCGATTACCAGATCCCGGTCGGCAACCCGCTGCGGGACTACTACTCCCTGCAGGCCGGCTACCAGTACACAGACAACAACGATACCCGCTCCGATCTGGCCACCCTGGGGGTGCACCGCTGGAAGCGGCGGCCGGAGAGCTGGGACAGGGACGTCTTCATCCGGCTGGAGAACGAGCGCTACGTGCAGGGTAACGACGAGGGGAACAGTCTGCTGCTGATCCCCGGGGTCTCCTGGTCGCGGTTGCGGGTGCGCGGCGGTCTGGTGCCGGACTGGGGGGATCGTCAGCAACTGACGACGGAATTCTCCAGCCCTTACTGGGGCTCGGACATCAACTTCATGCGGGTGTGGGGGCGCAGCAAGTGGCTGCGCACCCTGGGGGAGGATCACCGCTTCCTGATGCGGGTCGAGCAGGGGGCCATCATAGGGGATGACTTCTCGCTGGTGCCTCCCTCCCTGCGTTTCTTCACCGGTGGCGATCAGACCATACGTGGCTACGGCTATGAGACGGTCTCGCCGAAGGACGAGGATGGCAAGCTCACCGGCGGGCGCTACACCAGCGTGGGCAGCCTGGAGTACAACTACCGCTTCAGCGACAAGTGGCTCGGCGCCCTGTTCGTGGATGGCGGCACGGCCACCGTCGACTACAGCGAGGCCTGGAAGATAGGCACCGGGGTCGGGGTGCGCTGGGTGACGCCCATAGGTCAGGTCAGGCTGGATCTGGCGGTGGCCATCTCCGAGGAGGACAAGCCGTTGCGGCTGCATTTCGCGCTGGGGCCTGAATTATGATCCGGTTTGAACCCACTCATCCTCTTTGTTCTCTCTCCTGGCCGCTGCGGCTGCCTCTTTCTCGGGGGTCTGCGCTGTGATCTGGGTAAAGCGTATTTTCTTGTGGCTCATGGGGCTCTTCTTCCTGCTGCTCATCGGTGTCAGCCTGCTGGGCTTTACCCATCAGGGCAACAAGTGGCTGTGGCAGCAGGCCAGGGGGGCGCTGCCTTCCCTCAAGGGGGAGCTGGTGGCGGGCCAGCTCGGCTATGGCTGGACCCTGGAAGGGGTCGGCTGGCAGGACGAACTGGTGGATGTCACCGTCGAGCGGGCCGTGCTGGACTGGGATCTCGGCAAGCTGCTGCAGGGCAAGCTCTGGATCAAATCCCTGACGGTCACCCACCCTGTGGTGAAGGTCGCCGACGCTGAGCCTGTGCCAGAAGAGCCCACTGAGCCCTTCGTCTGGCGCCCGTTGCCACTGCGCATCCAGGTGGACAGCCTCAAGGTGACGGATCTGGATCTGGCCGTCCCCGGGGTGGGGGTGACCCTCAAGGATCTGGAGATAGGCGCCACCCTGGATCGCAAGGGGCTCATAGTGCGCGGGCCCGTGCTCGATGGCCTGAACGTGACCCTGGCCGAGGCCCCTCCTGCCGACGAGGCAGCCAAGCCGGCCGCCAGCAAGACGGCCAAGGCGCAGGGCGCAACCAAGGCCAAAGCCGACCCCAAGGAGAGCGAGACCGCCAAGGCGAAGCCAGAGGCGGCCGCCCCCATAGCGCTGCCCGAGATCCGTCTGCCATTCCCCATCCAGCTGGAAGGCCTGGCGGCGACCCGGGTGCGCTATCAGCAGGGGGAGCTCATCGAGGGGCTCGACAAGTTGCTGCTGTCTGCCCGCGCTCAGGATGCGCGCATCGACGTGCGGGAGCTCTCCTTGCGTCACGCCATGGCTGATCTGGCGCTCAAGGGCCATGTCACTCTGACCTCGGATTATCCCCTCGCCCTGACCCTGGAGGCCAAGGCGCGCAAGGGGTTGCTGGACGGTGAGCTCAAGGGGGAGCAGGCGAACCTGACCCTGGATGGCTCTGTGGGCAAGCTGGGGCTGTTGCTCAAGGCCAAGGGGCCGGTGAGCGCCAACCTCAAGGGGACGCTGGCGACGCTGGATCCCGACTTGCCCTTCGATCTGGCGCTGGACTGGAAGAGCCTCGGCTGGCCGCTGCACAAACCAGCCAAGGACGAACCCAGCTACCGGTTGGACAAGGGCAGCCTGAGCGCCAAGGGCAAGCTCTCGGGCTATCAGTTTGCACTCAAGACCGCCGGCAAGGGCACGGATCTGCCCCCCTTCAAGCTGGCGCTCTCGGGCAAGGGGGATCTCGGCCAGCTGAGCCGTGTCGAGCTGCTGCTGGGTGCCCTGAAGGGGGAGCTCAAGCTCGATGGCAAGCTCGCCTGGCGCGAGGGTGTCCAGTGGCAGGGGACCACAGAGTTCAAGGAGATCAACCCGGCCGAGCTGGTGCCCGAGATCAAAGGCAAGCTGGCGGGCAAGATAGCCAGCCGCTTCGAACTTGACGAGGCAGGCCATTGGCAGCTGGCGCTGCCGGAGCTCAAGGTCGAGGGCAAGCTCAACCAATATCCCTTGGCGCTCAAAGGCGCCCTCAGCGGCAACGACAAGATGGAGTGGACCATCCCGGCCCTGGCGCTGCAAAGCGGCCCCAACCAGTTGCAGGCCAAGGGGGCGCTCACCGCCCAGGCCTGGAAGCTGGATGCGCAGATAGATGCCCCCAAGCTTGGCGGCATCTACCCTGGCCTTGGTGGCGACCTTAAAGGGCAGGTGCGCCTTAGCGGCAGCCAGCAGGCGCCGAGGGTGAATGCGGATCTGGTCTCGAGCCGCCTCTCCTATGCCGGAACCGTGCTGAAAGAGACTGTCATCAAGGGCAACGCCCTGGTGGGGGACAAGCCGGCCGGCGAGCTGGCCCTGACGGTGGCGAGCCTGGTGCAGGGGACGACGACGCTCTCCCAGATAGCCCTGAACCTGAGCGGCGATCTCGATCGCCACGGGCTCACCTTGACCATGAAGGGGGATCCAGTGGCCGCCGATCTGAGCCTGAATGGCAGCCTGCGCGGGGATCGCTGGCGCGGCGCTCTCTCTGAGCTCAAGGTGAAGACCCCGTTCAAACGCTGGACGCTGGCCGCTCCCTGGTCCCTGGATCTGGACTTGCCCAGACAGCAGCTGACCATGGGGGATCTCTGCCTGGGCTCCCAGGGGGCCAGCCTCTGCGTCAAGGGCAGCCAGGTCTCCGCCGCCCAGGGTAGCCTGGAGTTTGCCCTGAACGAATTCGATCTCAAGCGGCTGCGCCCCTGGCTGCCGGACAACTTCCGCTGGCAGGCGGTGCTGTCGGCCGACGGCCGCGCCAGCTGGCGCGGCAATCAGCCGACCCTGCACGCCAGGGTGAGCACCACGCCGGGTACATTGGTGGCCGACGAGATCAAGACCGAGTACCAGCGCCTGGAGCTCGGGGTCGATTTCGAACGCCAGCAGGCCGCCATCCGGCTCGATTTCGCTTCCAAGCAGATAGGCAACATAGACACAGATCTGCTGATAAAGGAGCCTGCAGGCCGCGGCCTGCTGTCGGGTCAGCTCAAGTTTGACGACCTCAAGCTGGCGACCTTTGCCCCCCTGATCCCGGAGGTGCGCTCCCTGCAGGGCTTCATCTCGGCGGATGCCCGCTTCGATGGCACCCTGGCCGCGCCCCTGCTGTACGGTGAGCTGAACCTGCTGGAGGGGGAGGTGCAGACCCACTCCGACATGGTGACGCTCTCCAAGCTGGTGACCCGCCTCAAGATAAACGGCAACCGGGCCGAACTCGACGGCTCCATGCTGGTGGGCAAGGGGCCGCTCGCGCTGGGGGGATGGCTGAGCTGGGCCAAGCTGCCGGTGACCGGCAGCCTCACCATCCAGGGCAAGGATCTGGAAGCCCAATACCCGGGCATGGGTCGGGTCAGGGTGACACCTGATATCGCCATCTCCCTGGGGGAGGAGACCAGGGTGAGCGGTCAGGTGGACATCCCCTGGTCGCGGATCCTGGTCAAGACATTGCCGGAGAGTGCGGTGGCGGTCTCTGATGACGTGACCGTCATCTATGACGATCTGCCGCCCGTGCCCAAGACGGCGCCCCTGCCGATGGAGATCAAGCTCGCCATTCGGCTCGGTGACGATGTCCGGCTGGAGGCCATGGGGCTCAAGACCAAGGTGACGGGGGCGCTCGGCATTCGCCAGGAGCCCTCCAAGCCGCTGTCGGGCAATGGTCAGCTGGAGCTCAAGGATGGGCGCTTCAAGGCCTATGGTCAGAACCTCATCATCAAGGAGGGGCGGATCCTCTTCTCCGGCCCCATCGACCAGCCCTATCTCAACATAGAGACCTACCGGGATCCCGACACCATAGAGGACAACGTCACCGTCGGGGTCCGGGTGACGGGGCCGGCGGCCAAGCCGAAGATCACCGTCTATTCCGAGCCGCAGATGGCGCAGTCCGAGCAGCTCTCTTATCTGCTGCGCGGCAAGGGGCTGCAGACCAGTGGCGAGGATGGCGGCTTCAACGGCCTGCTGGTGGCGGGGGCTGTGAGTCAGGCGAGTGGCGTTGTCTCCAGTATCGGGGAGTCCCTTGGCATGAGCGATGTGGCACTCGACACCGCAGGGAGCGGCGACGACACCCAGGTGACCCTGTCGGCCTACCTGCTGCCCGGCCTGCAGTTCCAGTACGGCGTCGGGGTGTTCAGCCCCATCGCCGAGTTCAAGCTGCGCTACGAGCTGATGCCCAGACTCTATCTGCAGGCCATGAGCGGGGTGGCCCAGGCGGTAGACATCTTCTATCGCTTCACCCTGTGAAGGGGATGAGCATGAAAAACGGGAGGCCTTGGCCTCCCGTTTTTCATGGTGCTGTCTGGCGGGGGGAGAGCGAGATGGCCCGGAAAAGCAAAAACCCGGCGCCAGGCCGGGTTTTCTGAATGATGGTGGAGGGAGAAGGATTCGAACCTTCGAAGGCAGAGCCGTCAGATTTACAGTCTGATCCCTTTGGCCGCTCGGGAACCCCTCCACGGGGTATGACCTGATTGTTGCACTTGAATGGTGGAGGGAGAAGGATTCGAACCTTCGAAGGCAGAGCCGTCAGATTTACAGTCTGATCCCTTTGGCCGCTCGGGAACCCCTCCCCAAGTGCGAGCCGCATACTAACAGATCTGTCGCGCTTGTGAACCCCTTGGTAGGGATTTTTAATGCTTAAAGGATTGGGTTGACGGCCGATAAACAATGAAACCTTCATTTCCAAGATTTATCCCATGCTGCCCAGTGCCATTCGTGATCGTCTGCTCGTCGATGAAGCCCAGTTGGGGCAGCGGCTCAACCAGGATCTCCGCCAGGGGGACAGGGCCGACTTCAGGCTGCACCTGGCGCTGCTGACCGACGCGATCGAGGAGCAACCCTGGTTTGGGGCCGCCCCGGCGGCGGCGCCGCAAGCGCAGGCATGGCGCACCCGTTTCGGTTTGATGCCTCAGGCTGCTTTGGAGGGCGAGCCGGGGGACGCCGACGCCTGGGCACTCAACGAGCGGCTGCAACAGGGGGGCTGCATGGCCGATGTGCGGCTCTGGCTGGCGCTGCGATCCCCTGCGCTGGTCAACCGGACACCGGCGCTGGATCCCGCCGTGTATGACAACCTGTCGGCGCTCGGGCGGGAACGCTGGCAGGGCAAGCTGGCCTCCCAGCCCAGAGGGGAGGATCCCTTGCTGATGCTGCCGTTGCTGGAGGATCTGACGCGGGGGGTGGATGCTCGCTTGCGCTGGCTGGCCTGATGCCAGAGGCGCAGGGAGAAGATGCAAAAAGGCGGGATGACCCGCCTTTTTGCGCAATGGATGGGATAACTGGGATTAAGCGTCGGCTTCGTCCACCTCGGGAACGTCCTTGCCTACGACAGCCGCGCGGCGGGCGAGGGGTTTCTCGATATGGCGATTGAGCTGACGCTCCAGCTTCTGGCCCAGATCCGTGATGGCGGCATACAGATCCTCGTGCTCTGCCTGCGCAAACAACTTGCCGTTGGGAATGCCGGCGGTGGCTTCGACGATATACATCAAACGCTCTTTGGAGATGATCACATGGGGTGTGATAAGAGGCACCTGAAGACGCTCGAGCTTTTCAAAACGGGATTCAATGCGCTCGCGGATGGCTGGGGTAATGTCGATGATTTTACTGGTCATTTCGATTTTCATATTGGCCCCCTTCGGGTCGTCTTGCTTGTGTCTTCACCCTCAGATTACCCATGTGGCTGGATAGAAATGTGACTTGTATCACAAAATATCCCCTTGGTGATCCGGCAATCCCTAAATTGTGAGCTTTTCCCGTTTCATGCCAAAAACCGCTTGAGCTCAGCGAAACGGGCAGGCAGTATGCGCGAATAGGATCGTTTCTGTCCCCCCTTGGCAGCGCCTTGTGTCGACCCGATGTCTGGTTTCACCGCTCAGTCTCGCATTTTCTCTACCCACATCGTTTATCGCATCGCAAAAGGATTGCCATGCGCCGGTGGAGATATGCGCACAAACGGATATGCTTTTCTGCATGTGTCGGGGTGGATAACGTGGTTGTAGTGTTGGAGTCGTAAATGAAGCAACAAGCCACCCAGATGATGTGGTTTTATGATCGGCAGCATGAGCAGTGGAGTCTGTCTGATCATCTCTCTTGCCAGCCCTGGCAAGGGGAAGGGGCTCATCCCTGGGCCAGCCAACTGGCGCCAGAAGATGAGTCCGGTTTCGCCGATTTTCTCGCAAGACTCCACCATTCGGGCCAGCCCGGCCAGTTCATCGGTCACCTCTGCGATGAGGCAGGCACAGTGCATCACGTGCTCTGGTACGGCCAATATGTGCCGGCCCAGCAGCTCTGCTGCGGCTGGCTGGCGCCCCTGGAGATGGCTCACAACGCCGCGAGCCGCGTCGAGCCGCCCGCCAGTCTGGCCCCGCCGCTTCCCCTGCTGCAAGCCCCCTTGCTGGCCCAGCTGGCGCAGGCGCTCTCCGCGAGAACGGGCCTCGATTTCTGCCATACCCTGGTCAACGAGCTGGCCCATATCCTGGGGGCCAACGCTGTCTGGCTGACGGAGCGGGTGGGCCTTGACCGGCTCAGGGTGCTGGCGAGCCACGGCATCGACTTCAAGGAGTACGCCCTGGCAGACATGCCCTGCCAGCAGCTCTATCGGGGCGCCGCCAGTGCGACCCCCATCAGCGAACCCCTGACCGGCTGTACCTGCCTGCCCCCGGGCCAGCACTACTATGCCCAGCCCCTGCTGGATCGCAGTGGCCAGATCCTGGGCCATCTCGCCCTGTTGTTCCCGAACCAGACCCAGACTGCCGATCTGGGATCCGTGCTGACCATCTTCTCGGTGCGCATGGTGGCCGAGCTGGAGCGCCTGCAGAGCGACGCCCTGATGCGCCTGTCTGCGGTGGCGTTCGAGACGCACGAAGGCATCATCATCACGGATCCGGACTTCAAGATCCTGAGGGTCAACTATGCCTTCAGCCAGATCACCGGCTTCGACAGCCAGGGGGTGATAGGCCAGCACCTTGGCAACGACCTCTGGTCCGGGCTCGGGGGGCTCGGCTATGAGCTCAACGCCCTGGATCGCTGGCAGGGTGAGACCCTGCGCCTGCACGCCGACGGCCATGTCTATCCCCAGTGGGAAATTGTCACGCCGGTGCAGGATGACAAGGGGGGCATCAGCCACTACGTCATCTTCTTCGAAGACATCTCCGAGCGTAAGGCGGCGGAGCGCCGCATCCAGGATCTCGCCTATTACGACGAGCTGACCGGTTTGCCCAATCGCCGCCAGCTCCACGAGACCCTGGCCCAGGCATTCAGCGAGGCGAGCCGCGAGCACCTGATCGGCGCTTTGCTGTTCATCGACCTCGATCACTTCAAGACCATCAACGACTCCCTCGGTCATGCCACCGGCGACTGGTTGCTCAAGGAGGTGGCGAACCGCCTCAAGCGGCTGGTGCGGCAGGGGGATTGTCTGGCCCGGCTCGGCGGCGACGAGTTCGTGTTGCTGCTGCCCGGCCTCTCCATCAGCCCGCCCCAGGCGGAGATGCAGGCCGATCTCATCGCCGAGCGGCTCATCGGCGAGATTGCCGCCCCTTACAGTCACGGGGGCCAGGTGCTGCACATCGGTGCCAGCGTCGGCATCACGCTCTTCCCCGGAAGGGAGCAGGAGGCCGGGGATCTGCTCAAGCAGGCCGACACCGCCATGTATCAGGCTAAGTCGGCGGGCCGCAAGACCCGGCGTTTCTTCGATGCCTCCATGCAGTTGCAGGCGGACAGGCGTCTGCTCATCCACAACGAGCTGCGCAGCGCCCTCAACAATCAGGAGCTGACCCTCCACTATCAGCCCCAGCACATGGTCGAAGGGGGAGACATCATAGGGGTGGAGGCGCTGATCCGCTGGCAGCCGCCGGGTCGTGCGCTGGTCTCGCCCGCCGAGTTCATCCCCATCGCCGAGGAGACGGATCTCATCGTCGACATCGGCAACTGGGTATTGCATGAGGCCTGCACCCAATATGTCTCCTGGGAGGAGAACGGGATCCATGTGCCCCAGCTGTCGGTCAACGTCAGTGCCAAGCAGTTCCATGCCCACGATTTCGTCGATCGCATTCACGATGTGCTGGCCGCCACCGGCATGGATCCCTCCTGCCTGAACCTGGAGATAACCGAGTCAGTGGTGCTCGGTCATGCGGAGGACACCATCAGCAAGATGGCCGAGCTCAAGACCCTTGGCATCAGCTTCGCCATCGACGATTTCGGCGCAGGCTACTCCTCCCTGAGCTACCTCAAGCGGCTGCCCGCCGATGAGCTCAAGATCGACAGATCCTTCATCCAGGACATCCCCAAGGATGGCGACAACATGGCCATAGTGGAGGCGGTGATCGCCATGGCCCGTCACATGGGATTCAACGTGACGGCCGAGGGGGTAGAGTCCCGCCAGCAGCTGGAATTCCTGCAGGCGCAGGGCTGTCATTTCTTCCAGGGCTATCTCGCCTCCAAGCCGCTGCCCGTGCCCTATCTTGAGCGCTACATCAGCCGCCTGACCCGCCATGATCGCGCCGCCCCTGCCGACAAAAATAGTGTGGCGTAGCGCCCATCTTTAACGGGTAGAATGAAGGTATCTCACCACCGCCAGCGGGCGGTGGTTATGCCTCTTCTTAAGGGAGAATGCCTTTCGTGAAAGCCGTGCAGGGAATCATCTTTTCGGCGCTGTGCGTGCCAGGGCTTGTGGCACCCGTATTTGCGCAAACCATGGAGCAGTCCCTCTATCGCGAGGGTTATGACGCCGTGCGTGCCAATGATCAGGAGCGTTTCCAGCAGATCCGCGCCCGCCTGAACCATTATCCGCTGTTGCCCTATCTGGATTACTACCAGCTGGCGTTCCGGCCCGGGGCGGCAGATTACAACGACGTGACCCGCTTCATCCGCCAGCACGGGGATACCCCCCAGTCCAACCGTCTGGAGCGCAGCTACCTCACCTATCTGGCCCAGAGCCAGCAGTGGTCCCAATTCCTGCGCTTCTACCCGGCCAAGCCGAACTCCACCGATCTGCTCTGCATGCACTACCAGGCCCGCTATTACACCGGGCACAAGAGCGAGGCCCTGCAGGAAGCGGGCAAGCTCTGGCTGACTGGCCAGTCCAGGCCAGATGCCTGCGATCCCCTGTTCCAGCTCTGGCAGCAGGCGGGTCTGCGCACCCAGGATAAGATCTGGCAGCGGATGAACCTGGCCTTCGAGGCGCAGAACCCCAATCTCATCCGCCACCTCGGCGCCCAGCTGGGGGGCAGTCTGAAACCCTATGGGGATCAGATGATAGCCCTGTTTGATCAACCGGCCAGGGCGATGAACCCGGCCTCCTTCTCGACGGCGCCGCCGTCGAGACAGCTGCTCTCCCTCGGGCTGGCCCGCTATGCCAACGAGCAACCCGAGCCCGCCCTGCGTCAGCTGGGGGAGATGAAGCGTCGCTTCGGTCTGAACCAGGCCGAGGTCGCTCGGGTGGAGCGGGCCGCCGCCCGCCGCCTGCTGCTTGACCGATCCCTCGCCCAGCGCAGCTGGCTGGATGCGACCCTGGTGCGGATGAAGGATGCCGAGCTGGTGGAGCTGCGGGCACGCCTCGCCATCTGGGAGCAGGATTGGCGCGGCCTCGAAGGCTGGGTCAAGCGGATGCCCATGGCACTGCAGAAGGAGGATCGCTGGCGCTACTGGCTGGCACGCTCCCTGGAGGTGCAGGGCCGGCAAAAACCGGCGCGGGAGCTCTATCTCGAGACTGCCAACCTGCGCGGCTTCTATGGCTTCATGGCGGCGCAGCGCACCGGGGTGCCCTATCGCATCAAGAACCAGAGCGTGGGGCACAAGGTGCCGGACTGGCGTACCGCCAGCAGCCGCTGGCCTTTCCTGGTGCGGGTGCGTGAGCTGCTGGCGATGAACGAGATCACGGCGGCGCGCTCTGAGTGGATCCACAACATGGATCGCAATCCTGTGGCCCAGCGCCTGGAATTTGGTCATATCGCCCTCAACCAGGGCTGGCACGAGCTGGCTATCCTGTCCAGCATCCGGGCCGAGGCCTGGGATGCGATCGACTTGCGCTTCCCCTTGCCCCTCAAGCGCACCTTCTCCCAGATGGCGCAGGAGCGCACCATGAACACCAGCCTGCTCTACGCCATCTCCCGTCAGGAGAGCGCCCTCTATCCACTGGCGCAGTCGCCGGTCGGGGCGCGTGGCCTGATGCAGCTGATGCCGGCGACTGCCAAGGAGACGGCCGCCAAGCTGGGTGTACCCTATCGCAATGAGCAGCAGCTGTTCGATCCCACCATGAACATCCGCCTCGGCAGCGCCTACCTCAAGCGGCTGCTGGACGTCTATGACGGCAACCGGATACTGGCGGCGGCGGCCTACAATGCGGGCCCTGGCAGGGTCAAGCGCTGGCGGGATCAGAGCACCAACAAGCCGATGGATGTCTGGGTGGAGAGCATCCCCTATAGAGAGACGCGCAACTACGTCCAGAACGTGCTCTCCTTCGATCTCATCTACCAGCACAAGCTGCAGCAGCCTCTGCGTTTCATGTCGGAACGCGAGCTCAATCACGCCTATTGAGGACAGAGGCAGTCGCGTCAGCGACTGCCTCCCATTCTTGCCTCAGAATGGTTATCATCCCTTAAGCTTTGTTACAAAAGGAAACCTGTCAGGTGATCGGGCGCCGCGTCTTGGTCTGACTGGTTCGATATAATGCCCGATCAACACAGACAGGCTTCCCCAACAAAGGAATTGAGAGTGGCAACGATCAAAGACGTATCTCAGCTGGCGAATGTGTCCATTTCGACGGTGTCGCGAGTCATCAACAACACGGCGCAGGTTGCACCCGAGAAGCGCGAGGCCGTGCTCGCGGCCATGAAGGAGCTGAGTTTTCGTCCAAACAGCTTCGCCCAGGCCCTGGTCAGCAAACGTTCCAACTGCATCGGTGTCCTGGTTGGGGATCTCTGTGGCGGCCCCTTCTTCGCCCAGATGATGCGTGGCATCGAGAGCATGGTCGACAAGGCGAACAAGTTCACCATAGTGGTCTCCGGCAACCACGACGCGGCCCGGGAGCGTCACGCCATCCAGGCGCTGCTGCAACGCCAGTGTGACGCCCTGATCCTGCACAGCAAGGCGCTGCCGGACGAAGAGCTGAGCGAGCTGGCGTCGGGATCCACCCCCATCGTCTTCATCAATCGTCAGGTGCCGGGCTGCGAGGAGCGCTGCGTCTGGCTCGACAACCAGGCGGGCATCACCACGGCCTGTCAGCACCTGCTGGACGCAGGGCACAGCCGGATCGCCTTCATCACCTCGGATGACGAGGAGTTCGTCGATGGCCAGCAGCGGATGGCTGGTTATCGCTTCGCCCTGCAACGGGCCGGCATAGAGCTGGATCCCGCCCTCATCGGTCGCGCCTTTGCCGACGAGAAGGGAGGCTATGTGGCCATGAGCGAGCTGCTGGAGCGCGGCGTTCCCTTCACGGCCGTGCTGGGCTTCAACGATGCCATGGTGGCGGGGGCCATCTCCTGCCTGCTGGAGCGGGGCTACAAGATACCGCAGCAGGTTTCGGTGGTCGGTTTCGACGACATACCCTATGCCCGTTACATCTATCCCAAGCTCACCACTGTGCGCTACCCCATCGAGGAGATGGGGGAGCGGGCCGCCGAGCTCGCCTTGCGACTGCTGGATCACAAGCCGGTAGAGGGGCTGGCGCTCAAGTTTGAAGCTGAACTGGTGCGTCGGGAGTCCGTGGCCTGAGCCATGAGGTTGGCCCCAAGCGGGCCAGCTTTTTTGTCAAACATTGAAAGCGCTTTCAGAAATCCTTTTCAACTGTGATCCGCTTCAAAGCTTTTTGACCGCGCTGCCACTAGGATAGGTCCACGAATTAGGAGCGTGCGCTCCCGATTTTCCCGCTGTGGGAGGTAACCGGTTCATCCGGCTATTTCCTTCGTTACTTTCGACGGTCATCATGGATGGCCGTTTTTTTTTGTCAGGATTTTGCCAATGACGACCGAACATGAGTATCAGACGGGAATAGTGGGAGCAGGCTGGCTGGGGTTGCCCCTGGCCAGGGCGTTGCAGGCGCAGGGTCAGTCCGTCGCCGTGACGGTCAGCTCCCTTGAGAAAGCCACCCGGTTGCGTGACGGGGGTATAGCGGCCTGGCCGCTCCTGCTGTCCCCGGACATGGCGGGCCCGCTGCCCTTTCGCTGCCGCGATCTGGTGATCTGCGTGCCCCCCAGCAAGACCGAGGACTACCCGGCGTCGGTGGCGCGGTTGTGCCAGCTGGCCAGGGAGGCAGGGGTTGGCAAGGTGCTCTTTATCAGCGCGACCTCGGTGTGGGCGCCCGGGCAGAGGGAGGATGAGATCCCGCACCCGGCCAGTGCCAGGGGAGAGCGGATGCGAGCGGCAGAGCGGGCGGTCCAGGAGGGCGGCTTCGCCTGCGCCATGGTGCTGCGCCCGGCCGGCCTCTACGGCCCGGACAGGCACCCCGGGCGCTTCCTCGCGGGCAAGACGCTGGCGGGGGGAGGGCAGGCGGTGAACCTGGTGCATCTGGACGATGTGGTGGCAGCCTGCCAGCTGATGCTGGCGGCGGGGCAGGAGGGAGACGCCTACAACCTGAGCGCCCCGGTACATCCGCGCCGGGAGCAGCTCTATCCCTTCGCGAGCCGTCTGCTCGGGCTGGCGCCCCCGCTGTTCATCGAGCCCGCCGGCGTCTTTGCGCCCATAGAGGGGCAGCGCATCTGCCAGCGACGGGGTTTCGTCTACCGCTGGCCGGATCCGGCCCACTGGTTTGCCGAGCAGGCCACCTTGCAAGGGTGAGTCAGGATGGGCTTCAACCTGGTCTTTTTTGCATGGGGTTGGGCACGGGAGCCCCGTGCGGCGCGGGTTCGCTCGGCAATTGAGGTTTGCCAAGGGCGGGATCGCCCCCTATCATGCCGCCATCCATATAGAGAGAGCTGTAATGATGGAAGAGACAAAGCGTCATCCCGATGGGGAGCTGTTGCTGAGAACCCTGGCGATGCCAGCCGATACCAACCCCAATGGCGATATCTTCGGGGGGTGGATCATGTCCCAGATGGATATAGGTGGGGGCATCATGGCCAAGGAGCTGGCAAAAGGACGCATCTGCACCGTCTCGGTGGAGGGCATGACCTTCCACAGTCCGGTCAAGGTGGGCGACGTGGTGTGTTGCTATGGTCGCTGCCTGAAGGTCGGACGCAGCTCCATGCGCCTCAAGCTGGAGGTCTGGGTCAAGCCGGTGCTGCGGGAGAATGAAGCCCAGCGTTACTGCGTGACGGAAGGGGTCTTTACCTACGTGGCCATCGACGATCAGGGCAAATCCCGTCCCGTTCCGGTCTGAATCTGCTCAGATGAGCCGGGCGTTGATGATGGATATTTCCTGCTCAAGCCCGGTTTTTTGCCGTATCATGCGTTCCAGCATCTCTTCCGAACCGACGCACTGATCCGTGTCGAACAAGCAGAGATCGCACTGGGGATCCCGTCTGATCTGATAGACGGTGGAAAGCTCCACTTGATGACAGGTTCCTTGTTGATCATAAAATGTCACGCGGTACTGGTGCTGTCTCGCCATTGCGGGATCCCTCATGGATGAGTCGGGCCGGACACGAATAATGAGACTAGTCGGCGTCCATGACCTCTGTGAGGATCATGGCGCCTTGCAGAGGCAGGTGATTGTTAGCCAATGAAAAATAGTTATCGGATTCTGGGGACTTCCTTGCTGACGCTGGGACTGGTTGGCTGTTTCGAGGTACCGGATCAGGATCACCTGGTCACGGCGGCGGGCATAGTGCCCGGCGTCGATTGCCAGAAGCCCCCCCTGGTGGCGCTGGCCACCACCGCCTTGCCCCGCGAGTTTGGCATCACCGTCTGGAATCTCTACAAGGGGCAGCGCAAGAACTGGCGCGAAGGGCTGGACGAATATGCCAAGTCCCAGGATCTGGTGCTGCTGCAGGAGTCGGCGACCCGGCCCGAGATGCTGCAATGGCTGCGTGCCGGCGACTTCCAGTGGCAGCAGTTGCAGGCGTTCACCCAGGGCGGTGTCTCCTTCGGTGTCATGACGGTGGCCAAGACGCCGCAGGCCTTCGTCTGTGGCGTGCGCTCCCCCGAGCCGCTGCTGCGCATCCCCAAGTCCGGTCTGGTGAGCCTCTACCCCTTGCAGGGGGATCCTGACGGCGTGCTGGTGGTCAACCTGCATGCGGTCAACTTCGAGCTGGGGATGGCCACCTTCCGCGAGCAGCTCAACGATCTGACCGCACTGATCCATCGTCATCAGGGCCCTGTCATCCTAGGGGGAGACTTCAATACCTGGAGCGACAAGCGCGAGTTCTGGCTGAACAAGCTGGTCGGCGAGCTTGGCCTGCAGGAGGCCATCCCTGTGCCCGACTTGCGCCGTACCGCCTTCGGCCGTCCGCTGGATCACCTCTACTACCGCAACCTGGACCTAGTGGAGGTGAGCTCACCGGCCACCGATGCCTCGGATCACAATCCCATCATGGCGCGGTTCGCGGCCCAGGCCATCACCCCCTGAGGTTTGATGGATTGCAGGTAAAAAAATACCCCGCATTCGCGGGGTATTTTTTTATGCGGTGATAAGCCATCAGCTGTTGTTCTTCACGAACAGGGTCAGCTCCTGCCCCGGCTTGAGGTAGTCACTCTTGCCGAGCTGGTTCCAGCGCATCACGTCGTTGACGGCGACCTGGAAGCGGGCGGCGATGGAGGAGAGGGAATCCCCGCGACGCACCTGATAGACCATGGATTTGTTGCTGCCCTTGCCCTGCTTGGGCCAGACCACCAGCTTCATGCCCGGTTTCAGGGCTGACTTGGCGCTCAAGCCGTTCCACTTGGCCAGATCGGCGTGGGTCACCCCGTGGGCCTGGCTGATGCTCCACAGATTGTCACCGGAGCGCACCTGATACTGGATCTTGCTGCCACTGCGGCTGGCCAGTTGCTGGGGCTTGCTGCGGGTGACCTGGCTCGCGGTGCCGCCGTTGGGGATCACCAGGCTCTGGCCACGGCGCAGATTGTTGCCGCGCAAATTGTTGGCCAGCTTGAGCTGCTGCACGCTCACCCCGTGATTCTGGGCGATGCGGGAGAGGGTATCGCCGCTGGTGACCTGATAGGAGCGCACACCACGGGTACGTTCACGCTGAGGCAGATCGGCCAGGGCCAGCTCCAGGGTGTCGGCGTACTCGATGGGTACCAACAGGTTGTAGGGGCCCCGCGGCGAGGTCATGCCACGCTTGAGTGCGGGATTGAGGGCCTTGAGCTGGGAAGCGGAGACGCCTGCCAGCTGCGCCGCCACGTTCAGATCGATCTGGCCACCTGTGTTGATGGTCCGCAACTGCGGCTTGTTGGCCAGCACCGGCAGGGTGACATTGTATTTGTCCGCATTGCGGATCATGTCGGCCATGGCCAGGATCTTGGGCACATACATCCGGGTTTCACGGGGCAGGTCCAGCGACCAGTAATCGGTCGGCCGACCGGCCTTCTGATTGCGGATGATGGCGTTGCGTACCCGGCCTTCACCGGCATTGTAAGCGGCCAGCGTCTGCAGCCAGTCACCGTCGAAGAAACGGTTCAGGTACTCCAGGTAGTCCAGTGCGGCATTGGTGGACGCCAATACATCGCGGCGGCCGTCATACCAGTTGTCGTGGCGCAGGCCGAAGTTCTTGCCGGTAGCCGGAACGAACTGCCAAAGACCCACCGCATTGCTGCGGGAGCGGGCATTGGGATCGAACATGCTCTCGATCATGGGGATGGTAATAAGCTCCATTGGCAGCTCACGCCGTTCGATTTCCTCTACCATCAGATACAGGTAGGGCTCAGCCCGGCTGGCAATGGTCGCCATATGCTTATCATTACGCAGTAACCAATCACGCTGCTGGCGGACACGAGCATTTTCGTGCGAGTCCAGCTGCATATCATCGCTGATACGCACCCACAGGTTATCCGTGTCATCCAGTTCTTCAATCTGTTCATCGCCGAACAGGAAGCGCGCTGAATGTTTTTTGTATGTTTTCTTGCTGACTTGGGGGGATTTGATCGGCTCGATTGCCGTTACCGCCCGGTCATCCTGATGGCTCAGGTTTTGACAGCCGCTGAGAAACAGCGCCGCCAATAAGGCCGTTCGTAGCTTCATCTCGCTCAGGTCATCTCTTGAAAAACAGCTCGCATCATAAGGGGCAATGGCCCCCTGATCAAGGTTTGTTCAAAAAACGTCCTTCCAGCCCCTCAGTACGGTGAAGGTATCCTCTGGATTTTCCAAGCATTTAAGGGCGTATTTCTCAGCAGAAAATTTCACTGAGTCCTCATTGCAGCGCAGAAAAACATTGAAATGCCGCTCATCCCCCAGGCGTGAGGGGAGACTCGGCAAGCCCTGCTGACGCAGCTTGCTGATCACCCCGATCCGCCGCTGGATCGCCAGGTTGTCCGGCTCGACCGCGTGGGCGAAACGCAGGTTGGAGAGGGTGTATTCATGGGCACAATAGAGGAGGGTGTCATCGGGCAGGGCCGCGAGCCGCTGCAGGGATCCGTACATCTGGGCGGGGCTGCCCTCGAACAGGCGACCACAGCCGGCACTGAAGAGGGTATCACCACAGAACAGCATGCCATGGCCGTGATAGGCGATGTGGCCCAGGGTATGGCCGGGGATGTGGAGGACATCCAGGCTCAGTCCGTGCCAGTTGATCTGATCGCCGTCATCGAGCCACTGGCCGTGATGATCCGGCATGGGGTCATGTTTGGGGCCATAGAGGCGGGCATGAGGGAAACGATGAAGCAGATCCGTGACGCCGCCCACATGGTCGCGATGATGGTGGGTCAGCAGGATGGCGTCGAGCTCAAGCCCGAGCGTCTCGAGCCGCTCCAGCACGGGGGTTGCCTCGCCCGGATCCACGACCAGGCAGTGATTTTCGTGTCGGATCAACCAGATGTAGTTGTCGCTGAAGGCGGGAACTGTGATGACGCTATACATGGGTCGGCTTCTCTTTGTGTTCTCTTTGTGGAAGGGATCTTATATAACAAGATGGCATTCGCACCCCGGATTGGTCCCATTATGCAGCTGGCACGTACCGAACAACAGATCGCGATCCCGACCAGCTGGTCGGCACTGCCCATGGGTGACTGGGTGGCGGCCGAGATCCAGGAGCGGCTCGACAACTGGTGCCCTCATCTGTTTGGCTACCATCTGCTGAAAATTGGCGCCCTGAGCGCCGAGCTCTCCTGCGGCAGTTCCACCATTCGCCACCAGCTGGGTGTCGCCCCCGGCGGGCGTCTGCTGGATATCAAGGGCGATCCCCTTGCCTTGCCGATCCGTACCGCCAGCGTGGATGCCTGCCTGCTCGCCCACTGCCTCGACTTTTCACCGGATCCCCACCAGGTGCTGCGTGAAGCCGAGCGGGTGCTGACCGATGACGGCTGGCTCATCGTCAGTGGCTACAACCCCACCAGCCTGGTCGGCCTGGGTCATTACCTGCCCTTCATGCGACAGCACCTGCCCTGGTCGGCGCGCATGTTCACCCCGGCCCGGGTGACCGACTGGTTGCAACTGCTGGGGTGCGAGGTGATGTTTGACGATCGCTTCGGCTTCTCCTTCATGGGGAAGCAGAGCCGGATCGGCTGGTGGCGGGAGAGCCTGGGGCGGGATTACTGCAGAGCCTTTGCCTCTGTCTATGTGATAGCCGCCCGCAAGCGGCGTTTCCCCGTCACTCCGGTGCGCCGTCGCTGGCGCCTGCCGGAGTCGATGGCGGCGCCTGGCATGGCGCGTCAGGGCTGGTGACTGTCCCGGCAGACCGCTTGCCGTTCCCTTCATTAATAGAGAAGCATCGGCCTGCATGGCATCTCAGGGCTGGTAGCCCGTGTCTTCGGCGAGTTGCTTGCCGCTGGCGGCATCCCGGGCCAGCACGTCGCAGCGTTCGTTCTCGGGGTGACCGGAGTGACCCTTGACCCAGAGCCATTCGATCTGGTGGCGCGCCACTTCCGCATCCAGCGCCTGCCAGAGATCGACGTTCTTGACCGGTTGGCGACTGGCAGTCATCCAGCCTTTCTTCTTCCAGCCGATGATCCACTGGGTGATCCCCTGGCGCACATACTGGCTGTCGGTGGTCAGACGAACCTGGCAGGGTTCGTTCAGGGTGCGCAGTCCCATGATGGCGGCCATCAGCTCCATCCGGTTGTTGGTGGTCAGCCGATAGCCCCCTGCCAACTCCTTGCGGTGCTTGCCATAGACCATGACGGCGCCATAGCCGCCGGGGCCCGGATTGCCGAGGCAGGAACCATCCGTATACAAATCAATCTTTTTTAGCATGTGTCTTGGGGTAAACTAGCGAATAAAACCGAAGTTTGACATGGATTCGATCATGAGCACACCCCAACTGAATCGCCAGATCATTCTGGATACTGAAACCACAGGTATGAACACGGCAGGCGGCCCCATCTATCAGGGTCACCGCATCATCGAGATCGGCTGTGTGGAGGTGATCAACCGCAAACTGACGGGCAACCATTTCCACGTCTACATCAAGCCGGATCGGTTGGTGGACCCCGAGGCCATCGCCGTGCACGGCATCACCGACGCCTTCCTGGCGGACAAGCCTTCCTTCAGCCAGATAGCCGACGACTTCATCGCCTTCATCCGCGGTGCCGAGATCATCGCCCACAACGCCCCCTTTGACGTGAGCTTCATGGACTATGAGTTCAGCAAGCTCGGCCTCGACTTCAAGACGGCGGACATCTGCGGCATCACGGATACCCTGGCGATGGCGCGGGATCTTTTCCCCGGCAAGCGCAACAACCTGGATGTGCTGTGCGATCGCTACGGCATCGACAACTCCCACCGTACCCTGCACGGAGCCTTGCTCGATGCGGAGATCCTGGCGGATGTCTACCTGCTGATGACGGGTGGCCAGACCAAGCTCAATCTGGCCAGCGAGAGCAACGAGAATGACAGCAACCAGGACACCGGGATCCGCCGGCTGGAGAGCAACCGCGCGCCCCTCAAGGTGGTGCGCGCCAGCGACGAGGTGGTCGCCGTCCATGAGGCCAGGCTGGATCTGGTGCAGAAGAAAGGGGGAGCCTGCCTGTGGCGGCAATGAGTTCGCTCTGGGGGGGCCTGCTGCTGCTGACCTCCCTCTCCGGCATGGCCAACGAGGTGTTTGCCCCCTCCGACATTCCGCTGCTCGACAATCGCTTTCGCATCGATTACGGGGTCAAGGAGATCACCTTCATCATCAAGCGCAAGCCGGGCACGCCGTCGGTGATCCTGGTGCGGCCGGATGGCAGCAAGCTCTATGTGGGCAAGGTCACGCCGCCGGATGTGGGCTGGCTGACGCAGCAGGATCAGGATCTCATCACGGTGCGCAACCCCATGCCGGGCCCCTGGCAGGCCATCGGCGAGGTGGACCCCGACAACAGGGTGCGCCTGCTCACCGACATCCGGCTCGAGAGCGAGCCGCTGCCGGCCCGCCTCTATCAGGGAGAGCGGGTCAAGCTGCAGTCCAGGTTGCTGATCGATGGAGCGGCGCCGGGGGCGGGCTACTACCTCTCCGATCTCGGCATGACGGTGAAGCTGCAACAGTTCAACGACGCCGCCCAGAGTGGGGAGCCCATCGTCGAGGAGACCCTTGGACATTATCTGGATGATGGCAAGGGGCTCGACGAGGAGCCCGGGGATGGCGTCCTGACCGCCGAGGCGGTGCTGGATGTGCCGGCAGGCAAGTATCGCGCCCTCTACAGCAGCGGCAATCAGGTGTTCTCCCGTGCCCAGTCCCAGCAAGTGCTGCTCTTCCCCTGGCCGCTGAGCTACACCCTGGATGCCCCTTCCGGCGACATTGGGGCCAGGCTCTCCTTGCTCATCGATGCCGACGAGCTGGATCCGGCCTCAGTGGTGATCCAGGGCAAGGCCATCGACAGCGCAGGGGTCAGCATGGCCTTCAATGCAGTGGCAACCGAGCCCCGCCTTGGGGTCGATCTCTCCGCCCTCAAGGCGGCAGGGCAGTACAGGGTGGAGGCGACCCTGTTTGGCACCACCCGGCTCGGCCGCGAGGTACAACTGCAACTGCCGGTCAAGTCGTTCACCATAATGCCGCCACCGGCGCCCACCCCGTCAGCGGCATCTCCCACTTCGGCGGCGGTACCGACCAAGGCCAAGTTTGAGGAGCGGGAGAGCCCGGTCTGGTTGCCCTGGGCCCTGGGAGGCGGCGGCCTGCTGCTGCTCCTGCTGGGGGCGGGTGGCTTCATCCTGCTGCAAAAACGCCGCACCCTGCACAAGGCGATGGCGGCCCAGAAGGCGCAAAGCGAGGCTGCGGCCCCGGCGGCGCAGGCGCCCAAGCTGGATCTCAATCTGCCGGAGCAGTAGCCCGCGCTCAATGCAAAGAAGCCGCCCGATGGGCGGCTTCTTCATGATGGCGAGGTGGCGGCTCGCTGGACAGCTCTATCTCAGTGGGCGCCGATATAGATGTCCTTGTACTGTTCGCGGATCTCGAGGAACTTCTCCAGGTTGGCCAGCATCAGATCCACCAGCAGGGGATCGAAGTGCTCTCCCTTCTCTGCTCTGATCAGCGCCAGCACCTGGTCCAGTGGCCAGGCCTGCTTGTAGCAGCGATCCGACCCCAGGGCATCGAACACGTCCGCCAGCGCAACTATGCGCCCCTCCAATGGAATGGCATCCCCTTTAAGTCCGCGGGGGTAGCCGGTGCCGTTCCACTTCTCGTGATGGTTGCCGGCTATGGTGGCCCCTATCTGGAACAGCGCGAGATCGCTGCCGGAGAGCATGTCCTGCCCCAGCTGGGCGTGGGTCTTCATGATCTCCCACTCCTCCGGGGTGAGCTTGCCCGGCTTGTGCAAGATGGCATCCGGGATCCCCACCTTGCCGATGTCGTGCAGGGGAGAGGCGCGCTTGATGAGCTCGCACCTGTCTTCGTTCATGTCGAGCAACTGGCAGAACAGCTCTGTGTAGAGCGCCACCCGTTTGACGTGCAGGCCGGACTCCTTGGAGCGACTCTCCACCAGCTCGCCGATGCGGTAGATGATCTCGCGTTGGTTGTCGCCGATGACCTCGTTGAGCCGGATGTTCTCCAGCGCCACTATGATGTTCTCGGTGAACAGGCTTAGCAGGCCGGTATCCATCTGGCTGAGGGGGCGAGTGGTCTCGATGTGGAACAGCAGGTGGTGACGGGGGTTCTGGCAATAGAGCACCATCTGGTTGCCATCGTAGACGTTGGCGCCCTTGTCCATGGCGCAGCGCAGTATGGCTGGCGCCTCACTAAGGCGCAGGGCCGGGCCCTCGCTGAGCAGGGGTTCCAGCACCTGGTCCCGCACCTCGTAGGCCAGATGCTTCACATCATAGATCTGGGACTCTTCCAGGTTGAGCAGGGCGCTGAGCTGGGTCTGGGCCCCTTCGACGAACTGGCGCAGGGCCCGTTGCTCGAAGATCCCCTTGGAGGCCTCGATGACCTTTTCCAGCCCCTGGCGATTGCTCTCCAGGGTGCGAATGTCCCGGTAGGAGCGCAGGCTGGCGCGCAGCAGGGTGCGCAGCTTCTGGGAGGTGAGCTCCGTCTTGTCCTTGTAGTCGTTGATGTCGTAGTTGGTGACGACGTCGTCTTCCGGGGCCTGACCGGGTTGGCCGGTCCGCAGCACTATGCGCACCATCTTGTTTTGCAGTTCGTCGCGCACGAACTTGACCACCTCCAGACCGGCGTGATCGGCTTCCATGACCACATCGAGCAGCAGCAGGGCGACATCCGGGGTGACGGCGAGCAGGGCCTTGGCTTCGGCGGCGGAATAGGCGTGCAGAAAATCGATGGGCTTGCCGTCGAATTCAAACTTGCTCAGGGTAATCTTGGTGATGCGATGCACCTCGGGTTCATCGTCCACTATCATCACCTTCCAGCCGGCGGGTCGCGGTGCTGTTTGGGGCAGGTCTTCATCGTCAATTATCAGGATTTGATCATCCATTACGCAATCCTGTGTGTGATCCTGTGCTTACCTTAACCGCTTCATTCAAGTTAGGAAACGGATTGATATCCAAAATATGATCCAGCTGGTTGCTCTTTCTCCATCCGGGGTTGCCGGGCAGATGCCAGCATGAAAAACGCCTCCACTAGGGAGGCGTTTTGGCATTCATGGCATCAGGCTGCCCTGTGATAGGCGGACGCTTCAAACAGCGCCTTGTTGGCCACCAGATCGATGGGGTCGAAGTCATCGACGTTGATGGTGCGCAGGCGGCTCTCTTCGGCACGGCGCAGCAAGTCGGCCTCGGTCTGGTTGATGACGCCAAGGGCCAGGCCGGCGTCTGCCACCTTGTCCAGCTGGGTGAAGGGACGCTTGCGGCCTTCTGCCTTGCACACCTTGTCAAACAGCGGCTCGGCGGTCAGCACGTCATCGAGGGCCTGCTCCAGCAGCCCGAAGGGGTTGCCCTCTTCGCGAGTGAGGTACTGCCCTTCGGCCAGACGGTCGCGGGTGGCGCTCGGGGTCTGCAGCAGACGGGCAACCTGGCTGTCCAGCTTGTCGGAGGGACGCTTCAGGTCGCGACCCAGCGGCAGCACTATGACGCGCAGGGCCAGGCCAATCCAGCGATTCGGGAAGTTGCGCAGCAACTCGTCGATGGCTTCTTGCGCCTTGAACATGGCGTCTTGCAGCGCCCAGTGCAGCAGCGGCAGGTCGGCCTGCTGGCGTCCCTCATCCTGATAGCGCTTGAGGGCGCTGGAGGCAAGATAGAGCTGGCTCAGCACGTCGCCGAGGCGGGCGGAGACCCGCTCCTTGCGCTTGAGCTCGCCACCCAGGGTGCCCATGGCCATGTCGGACAGGAAGGCCAGGTTGGCACTGAGGCGCGAGAGCTGCTGGTAGTAGCCCTTGGTCTGATCCCTGTAGGGGGCGGAGGCGAAGCGGGCGCCGGTCAGGCCCAGCCAGAAGCTGCGCACCAGGTTGCTGATGGCGAAGCCGACGTGGCTGAACACCGCCTTGTCGAACTGCTTGAGGGCCACTTCCTGGTCAGGATGGCTGGCGGCCAGCATCTCCGGCAGCACGTAGGGATGGCAGCGGATGGCACCCTGACCGTAGATGATCATGCTGCGGGTCAGTATGTTGGCACCCTCAACGGTGACCGCGATGGGGGCACCCTGATAGCCACGGGCCAGGTAGTTGTTCGGCCCCATGCAGATGGCCTTGCCGCCGTGGATGTCCATGGCATCTATGATGCACTTCTGGGCACGGTCGGTGAGGTGGTACTTGACGATGGCGGAGATGACGGACGGCTTCTCGCCCAGATCGATGCCGGTCACCGTCAGCTTGGCGGCGGCACCCATGATGTAGGCGTTGCCGCCGAGGCGCGCCAGCGGCTCTTCGATGCCTTCCATCTTGCCGATGGGCAGCTTGAACTGGCGACGGATGCGGCTGTAGGCACCGGTGGCCAGGGCCAGCATCTTGACGCCGCCCGTGCTGTTGGAGGGCAGGGTGATGCCGCGACCGACCGACAGGCACTCCACCAGCATGCGCCAGCCCTGACCGGCCATGGCCGGGCCGCCTATGATGAAGTCCAGCGGCACGAACACATCGTTCCCCTTGGTCGGCCCGTTCTGGAACGGCACGTTGAGGGGGAAGTGACGGCGGCCTATCTCGACGCCCTGGATGTCGGTGGGGATCAGGGCACAGGTGATGCCAAGCTCCTCTTCCTCACCCAGCAGGTGATCCGGGTCGCGCAGCTTGAAGGCCAGCCCCAGCACAGTCGCGATAGGGGCCAAGGTGATGTAGCGCTTGTTCCAGGTCAGGCGCATGCCGAGCACCTCTTCCCCTTCCCATTCACCTTTGCAGACAACGCCGAAGTCGGGAATGGAGCCCGCATCCGAGCCTGCTTCCGGGCTGGTCAAGGCGAAGCAGGGGATCTCCTTGCCGACGGCCAGGCGCGGCAGGTAGTGGTCTTTCTGCTCTTCGGTGCCGTAGTGTTGCAGCAGCTCGCCCGGCCCCAAGGAGTTGGGCACGCCGACGGTGGAGGCGAGCACTGCGCTGGCGCCGCACAATTTTTGCAGCACGCAGGACTGGGCGTAGGCGGAGAACTCCAGGCCACCGTACTTCTTCTTGATGATCATGGCGAAGAACTTGTGGTCCTTCAGGTACTGCCACACCTCGGGGGAGAGGTCGGCCCGCTCGTGGGTCACTTCCCAGTCGTTGACCATGCGGCACACGTCTTCAACCGGGCCGTCCATGAAGGCCTGCTCTTCGGCTGACAGAACGCTGACCGGAATGGCGTGCAGCTTCTTCCAGTTCGGGTTGCCGGCAAAGAGATCCGCTTCCCACCAGGTGGTACCCGCCTCTATGGCTTCCTTCTCGGTGCGGGACATCTCCGGCATGATGGATTTGTAGATCTTGAACAGGGGTTTGGTCAGCTGGTTGCGACGAAACTCCACCAGGTTGAGCGGGATGGCGATCACCGCGAACAGCACCCACACCAGCAGGGGCACATGGCCATAGAGGGCGCCGGCGACCAGGGCGGCGGCCGTGGCAAGCGTGGAGGTGAACAGTGACGCCCGGCGGTAAGCCATGGCGCCGATCACCAGGATCACCCCGAACAGAGTGAGGGTCGTCGTCATTTTTCGCTCCTTGCATGAGTTGCCGAAGTTGGGGAAACGTGGGTTAACTGATCCAGAGGTCTGACCTGTTGGATGTGGCCCCTGTTGTAATTCATGTGCACAAAATTATCAAGATGTTTACAAGCTCGTTACCTTGGCACCGTGATCGGCCTAACGTACCGGGGCCGCATCTTGGCGGGCGGGGGGCGACGATTGGATTGGCTTGTGCGACAATGCAAAACCCTATGTTGGACGATACAAAGAGACATCAGACGCCATGTACCAAGAACTTATCCGCAATGAATTGACCGAAGCTGCCGGCGTGCTCCAGGCCTTTCTGGCCGATGAGCAAAATCTGAAGAACATAGAGGCGGCCGCCAAACTGCTGGCTGACTCTTTCAAGGAAGAGGGCAAGGTGCTCTCCTGCGGCAACGGCGGCTCCCACTGCGACGCCATGCACTTTGCCGAAGAGCTGACCGGCCGCTATCGCGAGAACCGCCCTGGTTATGCCGGCATCGCCATCTCCGATCCCAGCCACCTCTCCTGCGTCTCCAACGACTTTGGCTATGACTATGTCTTCTCCCGCTACGTGGAAGCGGTCGGCCGTCGTGGTGACGTGCTGCTCGGCATCTCCACCAGCGGCAATTCCGGCAACATCCTCAAAGCCATCGAGGCTGCCCGCGCCAAGGGCATGAAGGTGATTGCCCTGACCGGCAAGGACGGTGGCAAGATGGCGGGTCTGGCCGATGTCGAGATCCGGGTGCCGCACTTCGGCTATGCCGACCGCATCCAGGAAGTGCACATCAAGATCATTCACATCCTGATCCAGCTGGTCGAAAAAGAGATGGTCAAGTAATCAGAGAAAGAGGGCGGGTGGGGCTGCCGCGGAAGCAGATGAGCGATCCTGGCGCCTCGCATCCAGCTGAGTTCACTGATTGACGCAGAGATGATCAATTAATTCAGGGAGTGGACTGGACATGTGCGAACTGCTCGGCATGAGCGCTAATGTGCCGACCGACATCTGCTTCAGCTTTACCGGGCTGATGCTGCGGGGCGGCAAGACAGGCCCCCATAAGGATGGCTGGGGGATCACCTTCTACGAGGGGCGAGGCTTTCGCACCTTCAAGGATCCCGAACCCAGTGCCCAGTCACCCATCGCCAAGCTGGTGCAGGCGCTGCCCATCAAGAGCCGCGCCGTGGTCAGCCATATCCGGCAGGCCAACCGGGGATGCGTGTCGCTGGAGAACACCCACCCCTTCACCCGCGAGCTGTGGGGGCGCTATTGGACCTTTGCCCACAACGGCCAGCTGACCGGCTACAAGGGGTTGCGGACCGGGCGCCACCGTCCTGTGGGGGACACCGACAGCGAGCACGCCTTCTGCTGGCTGCTCGACAGGCTGGAGCAGAAATACCCCAAGCGTCCGGCCAACTTCCCCGCCATGTTCCGCTTTCTCGCGACCCTGTGCGACGAGCTGCGCGGGCTTGGGGTATTCAACATGTTGCTGTCGGATGGGGAGTTCGTGATGACCTATTGCAGCAACAACCTCTACTGGCTGACCCGCCGGGCCCCCTTTGGCGAGGCCCGTTTGCTGGATGAAGATGTGGCCATCGACTTCCAGAGCGAGACCACCCCGAATGACGTGGTGACCCTGATAGCCACCCGCCCGCTCACCGGCAATGAGAGCTGGGTGAAGATGGCGCCCGGGGAGTTCTGCCTGTTCAGGCTGGGTGAGCTGGAATACGGCAATGCAGCCAGGCTGCTGACCCGCCAATAAAAAAATACCAGGGTAGAATCCTACCCTGGTTCTTCGCAGCAGCCATACAGGCAAAAAGGGATGAGAGAGGTGTTGCTGAGCCGCATCATTCTCATGGCCTGCATTGTTATGCTGTTGTTAATTTTGTGACAACATTTATCTCTTTCCTGCTTGGAACTGCGTGTTGATAACTTGAACTGGCTCACATTCTGATGGCGGCACGCCGCTTCAACCGACTCTCGCCGCAGAGCGGGTGACAGCCGGTGTGCGGGTCGGCTATATTGTGGTCTGTTTGAATACCATCATAGGGAAGAGAAGATGGAGTGGCTGGATCAGAAAGTGCTGAGACAACTGGCAGATGACATAGGTCACGACATGATGCCGGTCGTCATCTCGGTGTTTGTCGAGGAGGTGGGCGGGCAACTTGCCCAGCTCAGGCCGCTCTTTGATCTGCGGGACTGGTCCGCCCTGGCCCGCCTCGCCCACAGCATGAAGTCCTCTTGTGGCAGTTACGGTGCCGAGCCCAGCTATCGGCAGGTGATGGCGCTGGAGCTCGCCTGTCGCCGGGAAGATGCGGAGGAGGCCGGCCGTCTGCTCGAACAGCTCGAGCACTCCCTGCCGCAGGTGTTCTCCCATCTGGCCAAGTATCACTAGATCGCACTGGCGGATTAGCCCGCCTTGTCACGCTCTGCGTACCAGCTCAGTATCACCGCATCCAGCGCCTGTCGAAGCTTGAGGCGATCGTGGCGATGGGGCAGGGCTGCCTCACCCAGACTGGCCTGAACCAGGCAATGCTGCAGCTCCGGGGCCCCATGGCCTTCGGGGGCCAGGATGGCATCGATCCGCCCTTGGCCGATCCGCTCTTCCAGCCAGCGATGCTGGTGGGACAGGGTCAGCTTTCCAGCCGGCCCGTTTTCGGCCACCAGATTGCTGATGAAGACGACGATGGCGCCGCTGCCGCGGATCGCTTCTGCGATCTCGCTCAGCAACAGGGGCGGCATGATGGAGGTGAGGAAGCTGCCGGGCCCCAGAATGATCATGTCGGCCTGGCTCAGGGCGTCGATCGCCTCGCGGGTGGCGGGCACGATCGGGTTCAGGCTCAGGGCCCGTGGCGGCGTGGTGAGCAGATCGATGGAGACTTCCCCCAGGATCTGATCGCCACAGACGGTGTGGGCACACAGATCCGTGGGGTGCTCGGACATAGGTAGCAGGCTGGGCGCTATGTGCAACATGTCGCTGATGAGCCGGATGGCATCCAGGGGACGGACACAGAGGTTGTCGAGGGCCAGCAGCATCAGGTTGCCGAGGTTGTGGCCCGCCAGCTCGCCGCGACCCGTGAAGCGGTATTCGAACAGCTGGCTGCCGATGCTGGGCTCGGTCACCAGCTGATTGAGGCAGTTGCGCAGATCGCCCCAGGCAATGCACTCCTGGCTTTTGCGCAGGCGTCCGGTGGAGCCGCCATCATCCGTGGTGGTGACTATGCCCGTCAGCCGAGTGCCTAAAAAAGAGAGGGAAGAGAGCACCCGGCCCATGCCGTGACCACCGCCGATGGCGACGACCCGGTCAAAGTCATTGATATTTTTCTGCCACATGCAGTCATCCTGTGGGAGGCCAGTGCGCATCAGTTTAGCCCGCCTGGCCAGGTAATTGTTTGATAAAGGTATGATTTTTGCTTGATGCCCCGGCATCACATACCACTAGGAGATGGTGTTGAACTTCCTGACGGCTCACTCTCTTGCCGAGACGACCCCGCTGGCCGCCCAACAGATAGCTGAACGGTTGCTCGCTCAATCACCTCATTCCCCGTCGCTGTTGCTGGTCTATTTTACCCAAGCACACGATGCCGCGGTACTGCGCCGTGCGCTCAAGGCCCGTTTCCCCCATACCCGGCTCATCGGCTGCAGCTCTTGTGGCGGTATCCTGACCCAGGCTGGCCATCATGGCCGGCTGGGGTGGAGTCTGGCAGTGGCGGCCCTCTATGACGACAAGGGGGCCTACGGCGTGGCCGGTCAGGCAGGGGACGAGCTGGATGTGCGCCAGTTGCTGCGCCGCGCCATCGCCGATGGCGGGCGTCCCGGCGAGTTGCCGCAACTCATACTGCTGCACACCAGCCCTGGGCAGGAGGAGGCGGTGCTGGCGGGCATAGATGCCGAGTTCGGGGCGACGGTTCCCGTCGTCGGCGGGTCGGCGGCGGACGACAGTGTCAGCGGCGAGTGGCAGCTGTGCTGGGATGAGGGGGAGGGTCGCCAGGGCTGCGTGGTGGCTGTGCTCTATCCCGATTGCCAGCTGGCCTTCCAGTTCCACTCCGGCTATGTGCCCACCGAGCGCCATGGCACCATTACCGCGCTGGATGGCCGCGAGGTGCTGACCATAGACAATGAACCGGCAGCCCGGGTCTATGCCCGCTGGACAGAGCGCCAGCTCCCCTGGCCTGTGGGTCCCATTTTGCGGGAGACGACCCTCTCCCCGCTGGCCCGCCAGGTCGGGACCCTGGATGAGATGCCCTACTACAAGCTCTCTCACCCCGAGGCGGTGACGGAGCGGGAAGGGTTGCGCCTCTTTACCGAAACCCGGCTGGGGGAGCGGCTGCAACTCATGTACAGCAGTCAGGAGGGCTTGCTTCAGCGCAGCCTGAATGCGGTGCGCATCGAACCCGAATATGGCATGGCGGGGAACCTGCAGCCCATAGGCGCTCTGGTGGTGTTCTGCGCGGGCTGCCGTCTGGCGCTGGGAGATTCGCTCAGCGATGTCGTCGGCCATTTCAGCCAACGGCTGGGGGAGATCCCCTTTATCACGCCATTCACCTTCGGCGAGCAGGGGCGATTGCCCCACGGTGAGCTGGCGCATGGCAACCTCATGGTATCGAGCGTAATCTTCCTCGAGAGCTGACAAGGTGCTGGACACAAGATGATAGGCAATAGCGAACTCGAAACCCTGGGCGACAAGCTGCAAACCACGCTGGTGGAGCTGATGCGTTGCCGGGAGCGGGAGGCCAGATACCGCCAGGAGTCACAGGCCCTGCTGTGCGGGGTGGCGACGCTGGCACAGGCCAAGAGCCTGGAGCAGGTGCTGGACAGCCTCATTCTGGCGCTCAAGCCCTTCATCGGCTTCGAACAGGCTGATGTGGTCGCCTGGGAGAGCACGCGCGGCACCACCCATCTGAGCACCCAACCCGGGGAGGTCGGCCGCACCTGGCCGTTGACGCCGCTCTTCTCCCGCGCCATCGCAGGTGAAACCCTGGTCATCTATGATCCGGCCCAGTTGCCCGAGCTGGCCTCCCTGGCGGGGGCGGCGGGCTGGGCCAGCGTCATGATGACGGGCTTGCAGGCGCCGGGCTTCTCCGGGGTGCTCATCTGCCGGCACAGTGCCGCGGGCACCTTCGATCTCCAGAGCAAAGCGGCGATGCAGCGGTGTCGCCCGCTCATCTCCCAGGCGCTGGTCAACATTGCCTATAGAGCCCGCCTGCAGGAGCAGGTCGACCTCAAGACCCTCGCCTTGCAGGCCAGTGAACAACGCTTTCGCAGCTTTGCCGCCATGGCGTCCGACTGGTTCTGGGAGACGGATCCCGAGCACAGGCTGAGCTATGTCTCTGCCCCCGGCTATCAGGGGGAGGCGCTTGTCCGCCAGGCGGGGCGCAGCCTCTATGACTTTGCCCACGATAAAGAGGATCCCGCCTGGTGCAAGTATCAGCACCAGATAGCGCGCCATCTGCCGGTGCGGGCGATGCGCGCCCAGGTGACGCTGGCGAGCGGCCCCTGCTGGATGGAGATCAATGCCGAGCCCTGCCATGACGCCAGCGGTGCCTTCATCGGTTATAGGGGCACGGCGCGGGAAATCGGCAGTCAGATCCGCCGCGAGCAGGAGCTGGCGCGGGCGCGGGATGAGGCCGAGAGTGCCAACCGCGCCAAGTCCCAGTTCCTGGCCATGATGACTCACGAGATCCGCTCCCCCATGAATGCAGTGCTGGGGATGCTGGATCTGCTGCAACATGGCCGGCTCGAGACCCCGCAACAGACCCTGCTCGGCCACGCCACCCACTCTGCCCATCTGCTGCAGACCATCATCGACGATGTGCTCGACTTCTCGAAGATTGAATCCCATACCCTGGCCCTGCACTGCGAGCCCTTTCAACCCGCCGAGTTGTGCCGGGCCCTGGTGGAGCCGCTGCAGGCGCAGGCCAGCGCCAAGGGCATAGCGCTGCACTGGCAGCTGGATGAGGAGGTGCCGTCCCACCTGCAGGGGGACGCCGTCCGACTGTCCCAGGTGATCGGCAACCTGCTCGGCAACGCGGTGAAATTTACCGCCGCCGGTAGCGTGCGGCTCGCGCTGGCGTGGCAGGATGAACGGCTGAGGGTGTCGGTCAGCGATACCGGGATCGGCATATCCCCCGAGGATCAGGCGCTGCTGTTCGAGCCGTTCTATCAGGTCGACAGCTCGGCCACCCGTCGCTTCTCCGGCTCCGGGCTAGGGCTTGCCATCTGCCGGCGACTGGTGCAGCTCATGGGGGGCGACATCCGCCTGCAGAGCGCCCCTGGGCAGGGCAGCTGTTTCTGGTTCGAGCTGCCCGGGATGGCCTCACCTTGCGTTGCGTCGACCAACCCAGCCATCGAGGGGGTCTCCATGCTGGATCTGGATGTGCTGGTGGTGGAGGACAGCCCGGTCAATCAGCTGGTGGTGTCACTCATGCTGCAAAAGCTGGTGTGCCGGGTGAGGCTGGCAAGCAATGGCCTGGAGGCGCTGGCACAGGTCGGCGAGCGGCGGCCGGATCTCATCCTGATGGATATGCGGATGCCGCAGATGGATGGGCTGGAGGCCACCCGTCGTCTGCGAGCCATGGGATGCGAGGTTCCCATAGTGGCGCTGACGGCCAATGCCATGACGGAGGACAGGGCCCGTTGTCTGGCCCAGGGGATGAACGATTTTTTGGCCAAGCCCATCAGCCTGGCCCGGCTGCGCAGCTGTTTGCTGCGCCATTGCCGGCTCCCCTAGCCCGATTTTGGGTAAAAAAAATGGTCAACCTGGTGGTTGACCAATTCTTCAGCAAATACTGAAGAGAGCACGGGATAAATCGGGTTGTACGGTCTTATATGAAAAAGTCGTGCCAACTTTTCATGACCTGTTATTGCGGCTTGCAGCCGTGTTATCTGTTTTTTATGGCTGCTACTGGTTGCAAAATGCAAATGTCTTGTTTCATTGTAAGAATTGTCAGTCGTTATTTTCGCATTTTGCAAACCACTTCTTGACTCACTGTGCGATCAGTCGGCGCAGGAACTGGCGCGCCGCTTCACTGTTTTGTTTGGCAATCAACATCTGTTTCTCATAGATCGGCATGGGCAGGATCTCGAGCCAGCGCTGGCAGAGCCAGGCCGCATCGTCGAACTGCTTGTCCGGGTAGAGCTCATCCAGTTCCGGATATTGTTCAAAGACCTCCTGCAATCTGCTGACCAGCTGCTTGTCGCTGAAGTCCGAGTGCGCGCTCGGCCAGTTGGGCAGGGTTTCCACCTGAGCGTGACGCAATCCGGAGCCATCCGTTTCCATTTCATGGATGCAGAAACGTTCAAGACCGAGCACTGTGACCCCGAGCAGGCCATCGTTGAGGGTATAGAAATCAGTCACTTTGACACGAGTGCCGACCGGCAGTATGCGTCCGCAGGTGCCCGTGCTGGTGGTCTCTTCCATGACGATGCCAAAGCCCCGATCATCGACGAAGGACTCCTTGAGCATCTGCAGGTGGCGAGGCTCGAACAGGCGCAAGGGGAGCTTCCCGCCCGGCAATATGTGTGAGGGCAAGGGGAACAGTGCCAGGTGTTGAAGTTTCATGTTCCATCCTCCGATAAGTTGCATCTGGATATGACAATGCAGTGACCGTGCCAGAGCTCGGGGAAAAGGGAGGAACGACAGGAAAATGAGGCCAGTGATTTAAATATCCATTAGTAATCAAGCTATTAAGATTTGATTCAATGGCAGGGACGGGACAACTCAGGAAGGGATTCAGGTGGCTTTGTAGGGGCTCGTACATGCCCCACCTGCAGAATGGGGCAGAGTTCGCATATTGCAAATGATCCCCCTGCAAAATGCGTATCTGCCGTCCATCTTAAGCGGCAGGATCGCTCGGGCGTGATGGCAGAGGCGGCTAGGCGACGGATTCGGTGGGCTGACTGAGCCCTTCCAGCATCAGGGCGGCTATCTCGTCGTACATCTGTGACCAGGCATCAGAGAGCGCTGGTGTGAAATGCTCCCCCAACCGACGTGCCAGCACCAGGGTCAATGCCTGTTTCAACAGGGCGAACTGGTGTGACTGCACCTTGAATTTTTGATGCCGCCTGCCGAGATCCCGGATGATGAAGCTCAAGGCATCCAGCTGCTCCAGGCTGGTGATCACCGTATTCAGGGTATCCGACACCTTGGCGACCGGCATTCCCGCAGGATCGGGAAAGAGGTTGATCAATTCCGGCGACAGTCGGAACAGCTCCGCATATACCTCCTGAACATAGGTGTTGTTCAGTGCAGTGACCTTGCCCCAGGCCCTTTGTACCAGCTCGATCTGTTCGGATGTCATGTCGTGCGCCCTCCATGTGCTGTCTCCTGAACATAATAATTCATTTGCTCAATAAGATGCGGGGGACGGTGACGTTTTGTGAGGCGGGGGAGGGAGCCAGCAAAAGGCCCCGGGATGGCGGGGCCTTGGCTGGCATGAGATGGGGCCCGTAACGGGAGCTTAGTTGCGCTGCTCCAGGTACATGACGGCGGCTTCCACCCGGCTCTGGGCCTCGAGCTTTTTCAGCAGGCTCTTGACGTGTACCTTGACGGTACCTTCCGAGATGTGGAGCACTGAGGCGACCTGCTTGTTGGAGAGACCCTTGGCAATCTCGCGCATGATCTGCATCTCGCGGCGGGTCAGGCTTTCCAGCTTCTGCTGCAGGTGATCCAGCTCGTAGATGTTCTCGAGGTAGGGGCGCAGCGGCTCGCTCAGGATCTGCTTGCCGGTCATGACATCGGCCAGCTGGCCCAGCAGCATGTCGGGCTCGGTGTCCTTGAGCAGGTAACCATCGGCGCCTGCCTTGAGCAGGGCAACCACGTCCTGGCGGGCGTCGGAGACGGTCAGGATCACGACCCGGGAGGTGACCTCTTCGGCGCGCAGGGCCTTGAGGGTATCGAGGCCGGACAAGCCCTTCATGTTGAGATCGAGCAGGATGAGGTCCGGCTCCGACTCCTTGGCCATGGCCACGGCGTCAGTGCCGTTAGAAGCCTCGCCTATCACTTCGATGTTATCTTCCAGCTCCAGCAGTTGCACAATGCCTTTGCGCATCAGGGGATGGTCATCTACGACCAGAACACTATATTTCATCTCGTCCATCAGGCGTCTCTTGTTAGGCTGGTGGGAAAGGTCAGGTGTACACGGGTGCCCCCGGAGGGCGGTTCACTGATGGTCAACTGACCGTGCAACTTGCTGGCACGCTCGTTCATGATGCTGAGACCGTAGTGATTCACCGCCGAGCTTGCGCCCCCTATTCCGACACCATCATCTGCAATCTGAACCTGGATGTTACCATCAGCCAGGGTCTCACAGCTAACGTCAATGCGCTGGGCGCAGGCATGTTTGATGGCATTGAGCACTGCCTCACGGATCAACTGCAGGATGTGAATGTGTTGCCCCGCCTCGAGATCCGTATCGGTCAGTCCGTATTGGAGCCTGATCTCGGCCCGGGTCTGGGGCTTGAGCTGCTCCAGCATGACGCCTATGGCTTCGCCGAGATTGGCATCGCCGATGCTGAGGCGGAAGGTGCCGAGCAACTCGCGCAACTGGGTATAGGCATTGCTGAGCCCCTCGTCGATCTGCTGCATGGCGGCCTCTGCCTTGCCATTATCCCCCTTGGCGACGGAGCGCTTGAGCAGGGTGGACTGGATCTTGAGGTAGGAGAGCGCCTGCGCCAGCGAGTCGTGCAGCTCGCGGGCGATGACGGCCCGCTCCTCCATCAAGAGCAGGCGCTGGTGTTGCAGCAGGGTCTGATCCTTGTGCAGTACCTGGGCTAGCAACATGGAGAAGTTCTTCATCAGCCGCTCGTCTATGGGGTGTTCGCTTATCATGTCGAGCCGGCCGTACTCCTCATCATCCATCTGCAGATAGAAGCTCACCACGGCCTCCAGATCGCCGGGCCAGCCTTTGCGCCCCGTGATGTAGACCGGCATGGCATTGTGCTCGAAGCGGGTCAGCCGGATATGGTCGATGTGCTGGTGGGCGGCGGCCCGCTCCAGCAATTTCTGCAGGGTGCGCCGGCTCAGCGGCGCCGCGTGCAGCTTCTGGGCGGTGGAATAGAGGAAGGAGAGGGTGTCGTTGGCCTGCTGCAGCTTGGCGGTCTTCTCTTCCACCTTGCTCTCCAGCTCTCGATAGAGCTTGCCTAGCTCGTCCGCCATGGTGGCGAAGGCACCGGACAGTTCCCCCAACTCGTTTTCGCAGTGGGGGGGCAGGGTCAGGTCGAACTCCTGGCGCTGGATCTGGCGGGCGCAATGAACCAGCTGATTGAGGGGGGCCACCACCTGCTGGCGGGTGAAACGCACCGTGAACCAGGCGATGGTGATGATGGAGAGCAAGCCCAGTCCCTCCGCCAGGGCCAGCATGCGCACCTTAAACTCCACGTGATACTGCATCTGGTTGACGAAGTCATCGATGGCGGCGACGAACTGCTCGGTGTTGTCGGTGTAGCGGCTGGGGGTGGCGTTCTCGATGTGTTCGCGCATCATCTGCCATTGCAGCAGCACCTCGCCATAGGTGCGGCGCAGGGAGGCGGGGGTGATCCAGCGCTGGGTCTCCTGCAACTCGGAGGCGTGCAGTGTCTGCTCGAACTGGTCGAGTCGGCCGAGGACGGCCTGATCCTTTTCGATTTCGTAGGCCATGCGATAGGCCTGCATCCGCAATGATCCCGACAGGTTGATCGCCTTGGCATCGGGTACCGAGTAGAAGAGGGTGACCATGGCCACCACGGCGATCAGGCTGGCCATGAACAGGATCAGCACCATGGAGCGGCCGATGGCGCTGCTGACCGAGTGTACTTTGAACCACTTTCCCATGCCGATTGGCTTCCTTCAGATCAGACAAAGACCCCACAAAGTAGCATGGGAGTGTACTCCAACTTGTGCTAGCATCGAAAAACTAGATGAACTCCGAGCGTTTTTGCCTAAGTCATTGAGATAGGGGGAAAACGCCGTCAGCCGTCGTTCGAGCTGAAAGGGTCAGGAAAGAAATGCCCTGGCCTCCCGTATTTGGAAAGGTGTTTATGTTGCCACTTGAAGATGGTTTTTCCCGTCGCTTTTACTATTTGCGCCTGTCGATTACCGACGTGTGCAATTTCCGTTGTACCTACTGTTTGCCGGACGGTTATCGCCCCCCGGATGGGAACAAGGAGGGGCGCAAGTCGTTTCTCTCCCTGGAGGAGATACGCCGCATCGTCTCTGGCTTCGCCGCCATGGGCACCCGCAAGGTGCGCCTGACCGGGGGGGAACCCTCCCTGCGCCGTGACTTCACCGCCATCATAGAGACGGTGGCCAATACCCCCGGCATCGAGAAGGTGGCCATGACCACCAATGGCTATCGCTTGAAGGAGCGGGCCCAGGAGTGGTTCGATGCAGGACTCAATGCCCTCAATGTCAGTGTCGACAGCCTGGATCCGCGCCAGTTTCACCAGATCACCGGCGAGAACAAGCTGGCGGAGGTGATGGAGGGGATAGAGGCGGCACTGGCCGCCGGCTTCAAGTCGGTGAAGATCAATGCGGTGTTGCTCAAGGGGCTCAACGACCAGCAACTGGATCAGTTTCTGGCCTGGATCAGGCACAAGCCCATAGAGCTGCGCTTCATCGAGCTGATGCAGACTGGGGAGATGGACAGCCTGTTTCGCGATCACCACACCAGCGGCGAGCTCATCAAGGAGCAACTGCTTGGCAATGGCTGGATCCAGCAATTGCGTGCCGTGGACGACGGCCCGGCCCAGGTGTTCATGCATCCTGAGTCAATGGGGGGAGTGGGGCTCATCATGCCCTACAGCAAGGACTTCTGCGCCGGTTGCAATCGGCTGCGGGTCTCCTCCGTGGGCAAGTTGCACCTCTGTCTGTTCGGTGACAACGGGGTGGAGTTGCGGGATCTGCTCGGTGACGACAGCCAGCAGGAGGCCCTGCAACAGCGGATCCGCCAGGCGCTCACCGGCAAGGCCGCCACCCATCGTCTGCACGAGGGCAATGCCGGCATGACCCCTCATCTCGCCTCCATCGGCGGCTGATAACTGGCCGTCAGAGCAAAATAGCCATCGATTAATAAGCAATCCTCACATAGGGGTAATTTACCTTGCCCCTCTGCTGCCTTATTGCGCCAAGGGTTTGATCCAGCGCAATAATCCCCCCTGTTTATCTCCCTGGTGGTATATCCCTGACCTTGTCAGGGCCGCAATATACACCCACGCTTATAATTGGTATTGAAAATGCCAGTCACTGGCTCCGCACTCGAATTCTGTCCTGTGAAGAGGAATTGATATGCCTGATGGGGTCAATCTGTCACGCCGCAGCCTGTTTCGAGGACGACTGAGTGCGCCCAGACCCGAGGTACAGCTGCCCTGGTCTGTCTCCTGGGCCGACTTCGTGGCCGATTGCACCCGGTGTGGCGACTGCCTGACGGCTTGCCCGGAACAGATCCTGGTCAAGGGGGACGGCGGCTTCCCGACGGTGGATTTCCAGCGTGGCGAGTGCACCTTCTGTGGTGAGTGCGTCAGCGCCTGCCAGGCACCTGTGTTCAGGCCGACGACGCAGACACCCTGGGACTATGTGGCCCACATCGAAGCCGGATGCCTGGCCAGTGCCCAGGTCTTCTGCCAGCGCTGTCAGGACAGCTGCGAGCAGCAGGCCATCCGTTTTTCTCCTCAGCTGGGGCGAGTACCCACCCCCAGCATCCATACCGAGTCGTGCAATGGCTGTGGTGCCTGCGTGGCAGATTGTCCGGTCGGCAGTATCAGGGTGGGCGCCCCCCATCAGGGGTCGTCCACATGAAGCAAGGGATGAGCAAGTTGGAAAACAACCATATGACCCGAGAAGAGTTCCATGTATCCAGCCTGGTGGTACTGACCCAGCCCCCCTTGCGCCACCGTCTCGCAGAGCAGATTGCGGCTCTGGACGGGGCCGAGATCCATGCTGTCAGCGACGAAGGCAAGCTGGTGGTGACCCTGGAAGGGCCCAGCCAGCGCCCCATCATGGCGGCCATTGATGCGATCAATGCCATGCCGGGCGTGCTCTCTGCCGCCCTGATCTACCACCAGTTTGATGAAGTCGAAGCCGAGGGCAGGGAATAGCGCCATGAGGCTGGGCCGCGCGGTTCGCGATGCCCGAAGAAAGCAATAAAGCGCCATGACGCTGAGCCAGCGCGGCTCGTGACAATGGCTGTCATTGATGTGATTAAGCAATGCGAGGATATGTCATGAAGCTGAGTCGACGCGACTTTATGAAGGCCAATGCGGTGGCGGCAGCCGCTGCCGTGGCCGGAGTCAGTGCCCCCACCCTGGCGGCGAACCTTATTACCAGCACCGACAAGACGGCCATCACCTGGGACAAGGCGCCCTGCCGCTTCTGCGGCACCGGCTGCTCAGTGCTGGTGGGCTCCCAGGCCGGCCGTGTCGTGGCGACCCAGGGGGATCCCGATGCGCCGGTCAACCGTGGCCTCAACTGCATCAAGGGCTACTTCCTCTCCAAGATCATGTACGGCGAGGATCGCCTGACCCAGCCCATGCTGCGCATGACCAATGGCAAGTTCGACAAGAATGGCGACTTCGCCCCCATCAGCTGGGATCAGGCGTTCGACATCATGGCCGAGAAGTTCAAGGCCACCCTCAAGGAGAAGGGCCCGACCGCGGTCGGCATGTTTGGCTCCGGCCAGTGGACGGTGTGGGAAGGCTATGCCGCCGCCAAGCTGATGAAGGCAGGCCTGCGCACCAACAACCTGGATCCCAACGCCCGTCACTGCATGGCCTCCGCCGTGGTCGGTTTCATGCGCACCTTCGGCATGGATGAGCCCATGGGCTGCTATGACGACATCGAGCAGGCCGACGCCTTCGTGCTCTGGGGCTCCAACATGGCCGAGATGCACCCCATCCTCTGGTCGCGGATGTCCGATCGCCGCCTCTCCAACCCGGATGTGCAGGTGCACGTGCTCTCCACCTTCGAGCACCGCAGCTTCGAGCTGGCGGACAACGGCATGGTGTTCACGCCCCAGACCGACTTGGCGATCCTCAACTACGTCGCCAACTACATCATCCAGAACGACAAGGTGAACTGGGACTTCGTCAACAAGCACACCCAGTTCCGCAAGGGGGTCACCGACATCGGCTACGGACTGCGTCCGACCAATCCGCTGCAGCAGAAAGCCAAGAACCCGGACAGCGGCGACTCCACCCCCATGAGCTTCGAGGACTTCGCGAAATTCGTGGCGGATTACGACGTCGACTCCGTATCCAAGCTCTCCGGCGTCTCCAAGGACAAGCTGGAAAAACTGGCCCAGCTTTATGCCGATCCGGACAAGAAGGTGGTCTCCTACTGGACCATGGGCTTCAACCAGCACACCCGTGGCGTCTGGGCGAACAACCTCTGCTACAACATCCACCTGCTGACCGGCAAGATCTCCACCCCGGGCAGCGGTCCCTTCTCCCTGACCGGCCAGCCCTCCGCCTGCGGCACGGCGCGGGAAGTGGGTACCTTCGCCCACCGTCTGCCCGCCGACATGGTGGTCACTGACCCCAAGCACCGCGCCATCGCCGAGAAGATCTGGAAGCTGCCGGAAGGCACCATTCCCGAGCAGGTGGGTTATCACGCCGTGCTGCAAAACCGCATGCTCAAAGACGGCAAGCTCAACGCCTACTGGGTGATGTGCAACAACAACATGCAGGCCGGCCCCAACATGAACGAGGAGGGGCTGCCCGGTTATCGCAACCCGGCCAACTTCATCGTGGTCTCCGACCCTTACCCGACCGTCACGGCGCAAGCGGCTGATCTCATCCTGCCCACCGCCATGTGGGTGGAGAAGGAGGGCGCCTACGGCAACGCCGAGCGCCGCACCCAGTTCTGGCACCAGCAGGTCAAGGCGCCGGAAGGGGCCAAGTCCGACTTGTGGCAGCTGATGGAGTTCGCCAAGCGCTTCACCGTGGAAGAGGTGTGGCCGGCCGAGCTTATCGCCAAGATGCCGGAAGTGAAGGGCAAGACACTGTTCGAGGTGCTCTATGCCAACGGTCAGGTCAACCAGTTCCCGAAAGAGCAGAGCAAGGGGGCACTGAACGACGAGGCGGAACACTTCGGCTTCTACGTGCAGAAGGGGCTGTTCGAGGAGTACGCCTCCTTCGGTCGCGGCCATGGTCACGATCTGGCTCCCTTCGATCAGTACCATGAGGCCCGCGGCCTGCGCTGGCCCGTGGTGGACGGCAAGGAGACCCTGTGGCGCTATCGCGAAGGGTTCGACCCTTATGTGAAGGCGGGGGAAGGGGTGCGTTTCTACGGCAAACCCGATGGCAAGGCGGTGATCTTCGCGCTGCCTTACGAGCCGGCCGCCGAGGCACCGGACCAGGAGTACGACATGTGGCTCTCCACCGGCCGCGTGCTGGAGCACTGGCACACCGGCACCATGACCCGTCGGGTGCCCGAGCTCTATCGCGCCTTCCCGGATGCTGTGCTCTTCATGCACCCGGAAGATGCCAAGGCCCGTGGCGTGCGCCGTGGCGAAGAGGTGATAGTCGCCTCCCGCCGTGGCGAGGTGAAGACCCGGGTCGAGACCCGCGGTCGCAACCGTCCGCCCAAAGGTCTGGTGTTCATGCCCTTCTTCGATGCCAGCCAGCTGGTCAACAAGCTGACCCTGGACGCCACGGATCCGCTCTCCAAAGAGACGGATTACAAGAAGTGCGCCGTCAAGGTCATGAAGGCGTAAGGCGGGGCCGGGGGGATGAGTCGCAGCCGTCGCCAGTTCCTGGCAGACCTTGCCAAGGGGGCCTGCTCGGTGGGCCTGCTTGGGGCAGGGCTCGGCACCGTGGCCCGCCAGCAGGCGCAGGCGGTGCCCGCCCAGGCACTGCGGCCGCCGGCGGCACTGGGGGAGGCTGACTTCCTCGGTGCCTGCGTGCGCTGCGGGCTCTGCGTCGACGCCTGCCCTTATGACACCCTCAAGCTCGCCCGGCTGCTGGATCCCGTGACCACGGGCACCCCCTATTTCGAGGCGCGCGCCGTCCCTTGCGAGATGTGTGACGACATCCCCTGCGTGGTGGCCTGCCCGAGCGGTGCGCTGGATCAGGGGATGACCGACATCGATCAGGCGCGCATGGGGGTGGCTGTGCTCATCGATCACGAGACCTGCCTCAACTATCTGGGCCTGCGCTGCGATGTCTGTTATCGGGTCTGCCCCTTGATAGACAAGGCGATCACCCTAGAGCTGCAACGCAACCCGCGCACCGGCAAGCACGCCATGTTCCTGCCCACGGTACACAGCGATCTGTGCACCGGCTGCGGCAAGTGCGAGCACGCCTGCGTGCTGGAGACGGCGGCCATCAAGGTGGTGCCCCATGGGCTCGCCAAGGGGGAGCTCGGTCATCACTACCGGCTCGGCTGGGAAGAGAAGGCCAAGGCGGGCAAGTCCCTCATCGGTGAGCGACTCACCCTGCCCACCCGCAAACCGGAGGGGCTATGAGTCGTTATCCGGGGGCCGAGGCCAGCGCCAGGCTGGGCTGGTGGCGCGCCCACCGCTTCCTGCTGCTGCGCCGCCTCAGCCAGTTTGGCGTGCTGGGGCTCTTCCTGCTGGGGCCGCTGGCGGGCGTCTGGATCCTCAAGGGCAACCTCTCCAGCTCGCTGTTGCTGGAGACGGTGCCGCTGAGCGATCCCCTGACCCTGCTGCAGTCGGTGGCGGCGGGCCATTGGCCCATCACCACCCTCTGGCTCGGGGCGGCAATAGTGCTGCTGGGGTACTGGCTGGTCGGGGGGCGGGTGTTCTGCTCCTGGGTCTGCCCGGTCAACCTCATTACGGACGCCGCCGCCTGGGTCAGGGCCCGGCTTGGACTCAAGGGCAACGGCCAGTTCAACCGCAACACCCGCTACTGGCTGCTGGCCATGGTGCTGG